>Ga0228675_1000007_pt1 | contig 334010 bp, 336 predicted proteins | sample 36D_rmetaG_FD_182786 | JGI IMG/M metagenome (GOLD analysis project Ga0228675, IMG submission 182786) | Seawater microbial communities from Monterey Bay, California, United States - 36D_r | ecosystem: Environmental > Aquatic > Marine > Coastal | place: USA: California | collected 2016-10-05
GGGCAAGAACTCCTTCGGGGGCTTAATCAAACTGCAAGGAGAATTTGATTCCCCGCGGCGTCAACGCCTCTACGACCAGACGAGCACCATGATGATCTGCTACCGCTTTTACAAAGGCCAAGCCCAGACCGGCACCGTCTTCGCCACGAGATGGATCGAGTCGAACGGAGGGCTTAATTATCTCATCGAACTGATCTTCAAGGACTCCCGGTCCATCGTCTGAGATTCCAATAACGCCATTTGAGGTGAACAGGGTGATGTAATCTCCGCCATGGACAATGGCGTTTTGTAAAAGATTGGCAATTGCCTGCTCTAGCAATACTTCATCTGCCCTGATTACCCAATCTCCATCGACTTCTAAGAGTAGTGTTTTTCTTTCGGGCAATACCGGCTCATAAGTTTCATAGAGTCGCTGAGCAAAACTGCTGAGGGAAAGGGGCGTAACACTAGCCGCACTCACCTCACTTTGGAGTCTGGCGATTCGCATCATGGCATCAATAATGGAGGCGATGCGATCAACCTCAGTCAAGGCCGCAGTAAGATCATCATGCCTCTTTTCGCTACCCTCTAACGACGCGCGCAATCGAGCAAGCGGCGTCCGTAAATCATGGGCCAAGTTCTTACCAAAAAGCCTGGTTTGTTCGGTAACCACCTCCAGGCGTTCGAGAGCATCGTCAAGCCTTCGGGCTATGCTGGACAAATCATCGTTATTGGGTGGTAAATCGCAGCGAGCACTCAAGTTTCCGTCTGACAGTAACGACAGTACTGTTTGAATTTTTGTCACTTTACGTTGCGAGGACAGCGCAATGACGTAGGAGATAGCCACTAAGGACACAAAGGTAACTATGGTTGTAAAAAATATACCAGCGCTTACAGCCTCGATGCGCTCACGCTGATGATCGATTTTCACAGCCACATACTGCAATGTCTGACCATCTGAGGACATTTCGCCTATGTAACTTTCGCCTTCGTAAGCAAACTCAAATATTTCCCCCCAAGCTAGACTGCCTTCCTCTTCATCACTGTCCTCTAATTGGAGATCCTCGTCTTCCACGTGAAAAACAGCCTCGTAGAGCTCAAAAACGTGAACGAACCCCGGCAAAAAGGAGCCTTCGCATTTTCCGTCCATGAAAGCTCTTCGAATCGAGGGATCTATATTATCGCCGACCCCCCATAAGACGTCTCCTCCATGATCGTGCAAGTGTCCCCTCTCCAACTCGAGGGTCAAAGAATACAATTCGGCGATATTCGCTTCCCAGAGCGTTTCTTCAATGATCGAGGACACCAGCACCCAAACCAGACCTTGAAACACAAGGAATACACCTGAGAGGCTGGCTACAAGTCGGAAGTATGATTGCCTGATTAAAAATTTAGGCATCAAAGACATAACCATCACCCCGGAGGGTTTCAATCATCTTGTGTTCAAAGGGATTGTCGATTTTTGAGCGCAATCGGGAAATATGAGTTTCCACCACACTTGTGGTCGGATCAAAGTTCAAACCCCACACCTTTTCAAGAAGCATGGTGCGAGTAACAAGACGCTTGGGGTTTCGCATCAAGTACTCAAGGAGCTTAAATTCAGTGGATGTCAGTCTAATTTTTTGCCCTTGGCGAAAGCACTCCCTCGAGAGTAAATCAATGCTGAGTTCACCAGCGGCCAACCGAGCTGCTGTGCCTGACGCTTTTTCGCTCGAGCGACCAAGCAACATACCCACCCTCGCCAATAGTTCAATAAACGCAAAGGGCTTTACCATGTAGTCATCGCATCCTGCCTCGAACCCCTCGACTCTCTCATCAGCCCCGGACAGAGCTGTCACAAGAAGCACCGCCGTCTTGTCCCCCATGGCCCTTAAAGTTTTTAAGAGCTTCAGCCCATCGACGTCAGGAACCATTCTGTCCAATATCAATAAGTCGTAGGTTTCTTGTGTCGCCGCGGTCAAAGCATGAGCACCAGAGAAAAACGTGTCTACGGTGTGGCCCTTCTCACCAAGACCTTTGGCTACCCATTTGCGCAGCTGAGCATCGTCCTCTAACAATAATATTCGCGCCATTTTTCTTTACCAAACGCACTCACAAAGGATCTGAACTTCTCACCACTTGGACAACCAAGCTCAGCAAGGTTCAACGACAGTCGAGCTGATTGACTGGCTATGGAGATGACCCATGAACCTCGAGACTTTGAAAATATCCAATCGATGATGAGCTAGCAATGAAGCTTACGGCATTGTATGCCGAGGACCGAATCACTGTTTTGAGCAAAAGACCAGGAAACACGTAGTGCTGTACTGAGTGCAAGCCCTCATCAAACGCCCATTTTCACAGAGCGTTAATGGTGGCTTGCTCATTTCTGATGGTGACGCCTGTGGCGCCCTTCTGCTGACGGTACTGCTAGTAGCCCTGTAGGCTTTTGCTCTCCAAGTCGCTGAGTCTGGTAACGCTACTTCGCTCGCTCCGTCCCACAATGCCGCAATATGCCACAAAGTGATTCAGCTGCGACTTGATGGTGCCCCAGCGCCCCTCAGTGATGGAGCCGCGCTTAACGTCCACCTCCCAACGATGCTTGAGGTACTCCTCAGCCGCTTGTTGCACTGTAGGGCTGAAGATGCGCTTGCCAGAATTGAGATTGGCTTTGATAGCGAAGAACTCGTTCTCCGCGCGCTCCACAGCTGTATCCAAGTGCTTGGTTTTCAGCGTCTTGCGAACGTACTTGCTTTCTTCGCTAATCCACATGCGAAAGTGCCAGTACCCACCGCTTTGCTGGGTTCTGACGATTTCTGCTTTTCCGCCGTAGATAGAGTGTTTGTCCGTTAGGAAGGACTGGGTAGGAGCTGTGCGCTTGCTGCGCTGTTTTTGAGTTCTCGTATTGTCTATCACTAATGCTACACGGGCTGCTGCTGTCATGCTTACCTCTCTGAGTTAACGTGCTCATACATGGTAAGCCCCATCACATGTGTATCAGCGTCAAGTACGCTTAGCACTCATACATGATACTTATGATGCGCAATAATCGCTACCGTTTGTAACTTCGCTTGTAAAAAAGCCCCAAAAACGGGGCTCTTTGTAACTTCTTTGCAACTCGCAAACCTATATAAATCAATAGCTTAGCGCCACCCCGTTACTCCCACTCAATAGTAGCTGGTGGCTTGCTGGAAACATCATAGGTTACACGAGATACTTCGGTAATCTCATTGATAATGCGATTGGACACTTTCTCTAAAAGCTCATAGGGTAAATGGGCCCAGCGGGCGGTCATAAAGTCGATGGTCTCAACGGCGCGCAGTGCTATCACCCATTCATAGCGACGGGCGTCACCCACTACACCCACAGACTTAATGGGCAGGAATACGGCAAAGGCCTGACTGGTTTTGTGGTACCAGCCGGAGTTGTGCAGCTCTTCGATAAAGATGGCGTCAGCTTCGCGGAGAATATCAGCATATTCTTTCTTAACTTCGCCGAGAATACGCACGCCCAGACCAGGACCGGGAAACGGATGGCGGTAAACCATATCGTAGGGTAGACCCAGCTCAACACCGATCTTGCGCACTTCGTCTTTAAACAGTTCCCGCAGAGGCTCAACCAGATCCAGCGCCATATCATCGGGCAGACCACCTACATTGTGGTGGGACTTAATCACATGGGCTTTACCGGTTTTAGAGGCAGCAGACTCAATGACATCCGGATAGATAGTACCCTGAGCGAGGAATTTTACATTGTCGATTTTATTGGACTCTTCATCGAAGACCTCAATAAAGGTATTGCCAATCACTTTGCGCTTGGCTTCCGGATCACTTATGCCGACCAGTCCGCCGAGAAACTTATCCTGAGCATTGGCGCGAATGACCTTAACACCCATATTTTTGGCGAACATCTCCATGACCATATCGCCTTCATTTTTGCGCAGCAGGCCATTGTCCACAAACACACAGGTTAACTGGTCGCCGATGGCTTTGTGCAATAGGGCTGCAACCACAGAGGAATCTACACCCCCGGACAGACCCAGCAACACATGGCTATCACCGACCTGCTCCTGCACTCGGGCAATCTGATCTTCAATAATCGCCGCGGCAGTCCACAGGGCATCACAGCCACAGATTTGCAGCGCAAAGTGTTCAAACATACGCTGCCCCTGAAGTGTGTGAGTCACTTCGGGATGGAACTGAATACCATAGAATTGCCTTTCTTCATTAGCCATACCGGCGATTGGGCAGGATGGAGTTGAGGCCATTAGGCTAAAGCCCTCAGGCATGGCCACCACCTTGTCACCATGACTCATCCATACATCCAGCAGTGATTCGCCCTCTTGACCCACATGGTCTTTAATATCCTGTAACAGGGCTGACTGGTTCTCAACCTGTACCTGGGCATAACCAAACTCGCGCACATTGGAGGTATCCACTTTGCCGCCCAACTGACCGGCCATGGTCTGCATGCCATAGCAAATACCCAACACAGGCAGTCCCATGGTAAAGACACAGTCCGGTGCACGGGGCGCATCAGCGCCATCGGTAACCGACTCAGGGCCACCAGAGAGAATAATCCCTTTGGGGTCAAACTCGCGGATCTCTTGTTCGCTGATATCCCAGGCGCGAATCTCAGAAAACACACCAATCTCGCGGACGCGGCGAGCGATTAGCTGCGTGTACTGAGAACCAAAATCAAGAATAAGAATTTTTTGCGAATGTAGATCTGACATTTATTAACCCTAAAAAAACAAAGGCTGCGATATGAAGTGAACGCAGCCTTGTTTACAACATTACAACAGCAACAGCTTATCGACCACCGGCCGGATAATTTGGTGCTTCCTTGGTAATCTGCACATCGTGCACATGGCTCTCGCTGGTGCCAGCGGAGGTTACTCGCACAAACTCTGGCTCAGTGCGCATCTGGTCCATGGTGCTGCAGCCTGTGTAGCCCATTGCAGAGCGCAGGCCGCCCATCATCTGGTGAATAATGGCAGACACTGGACCTTTGTAAGGTACACGACCCTCAATACCCTCAGGCACCAATTTTTCAGCGCCCTCGTTGGCATCCTGGAAGTAACGATCACTCGAACCCTGGCTGCGGGCCATGGCGCCCAACGAGCCCATACCCCGGTATGACTTGTAAGAGCGGCCCTGGTAAATCTCAATCTCGCCCGGCGCCTCTTCGGTGCCGGCCAGCATGGAGCCCATCATTACAGCACTGGCACCAGCCACTACGGCCTTGGCCATATCACCTGAGTAGCGAATACCACCGTCGGCAATCACCGGAACGCCTGTGCCTTTCAGAGCGGCCACCGCCTCGGCAATCGCGGTAATCTGCGGCACACCAATACCTGTGACAATTCTGGTGGTGCAAATAGAGCCCGGGCCTATGCCCACCTTAACTCCGTCGGCTCCGGCATCTGCCAGCGCCTTTGCCCCGGCTCCAGTAGCCACATTGCCACCAATCACCTGAACCTCAGGATAGTGCTTTTTAATCCACTTAACCCGGTCCAATACATTTTTGGAATGGCCATGGGCGGTATCCACCACCAGCACATCAACACCGGCTTTGACCAGAGCCTCAACACGCTCATCTGTACCCTCACCCACGCCAACCGAGGCGCCAACGCGCAGTCGGCCCTGATCGTCTTTACAGGCATTGGGGTGCTGCTCTGCTTTATCAATATCGGTAACCGTAATTAGACCTCTAAGTTCAAAGTCATCGTTAACTACCAGTACTTTTTCAATTCTGTGCTCATGTAGCAGAGCGCGCACTGCATCTGGGTCTGCGCCCTCTTTGACTGTTACCAGATCTTTTTTCGGCGTCATCACCGAGGTGACCAGCGCATCCATATCGGTGGCAAAGCGCACATCGCGTCGGGTAACAATGCCAATCAGGTTGCCATCTTCGAGTACTGGCAAACCGGAGATATTGGCGGACACTGTTAGATCATGAAGATCCTTAAGAGTGGCCGTAGACTCAATAGTATGGGGGTCTTTAACCACGCCAGACTCATATTTCTTAACCGCATGCACCTCTCTGGCCTGCTGCTCTATAGTCATGCTCTTGTGGATAATGCCTACACCACCCTCAGCGGCGATGGCAATTGCCAGGCGGGCCTCGGTGACCGTATCCATAGCCGCAGACACCAGCGGAATATTCATAACAATATCGCGGGTCAGCTGGGAATTGGTGGATACATCTTTTGCCGTGACGTCAGAATAGCCCGGCACTAAGAGTACATCGTCAAAGGTTAGAGCTTCGTGGGAAATGCGTAACATATTGGACGCTTACCTCTGTGAGGTTTTAAAAAGTAAGCGCTGCATTATAAATCAGCGCCCATATTAAGGTAAACAACTATTTACCGACTTTTATACGGCAAAACAGTGACTTAAGGTCGCTCTGGGATGACGCTAGCTGGAGTGTGGTACAGATACAGAGTTATGGCTAAAACAAAGCTAAAGGCCTCAGCAACTGAAATGGCGGCAACAAAGCGGTAGTCTGAAAGCAGCATGTAAAACAGAATCAGCAATCCCGCCGGCATAATCAAACTGCGACAGCTGGCCACCAGTGCCGACTGAAATGGCAGGTGCACTGCAGTGAGGTATCCGGATATCAACATAGTAAAACCAGCAAAAAGAAATACCGGCCAAACATAGGTGACAAACTCAAGTGCGAGAGCAAGGGTTTCCCTATCTCGCTCAACATCGATAAACAGCCCGATCAGTGATTCACTACCGGCGAGCAATAGGCTAACAATACCTGCGCTGACTCCCGCAATCATGATGCCCGCTGTGCGCAAAAATGCCCGGATTCTCTGGGGGTTTCGCGCACCAAAATTTTGCGAAATTATCACCTGGATAGAATCGGAAATAGCAAAATAGGCCATAAAGCCGATAAACAGCAGATAGTTGACCAATGTAATGGCCGCCACACCAGTGACTCCCGCCCGCTGAATAAGCATCCAATTAAAAATAAAGCCAATCAGCGCGCCAGATACTTCATTAATAAACTCAGAGATACCGTTGTAGGCCGCCTGAAAGACCTCTCGCCAATTTTTTTGCCGCAGCCGGAAAAATATTTTTCGCTGGGGCTGAAAAAAGTAAACCAGCATCACCGCAAGGGACATTACCTCTGAAGCCCCTGTCGCCAATGCTGCGCCAGCAAGCCCCCAACCGAAGACAGCAATAAACAGATAGTCCAGGGTAATATTTACCACTGCACCTACGGCCAGCGCCGCAGCCGCTAAATTGGGGAAGCCGTCCAGGCGAATAAAGAAATACACCTGAATAACAATAAACTGGAAAAACAGAAAGGGAAAAATAATCCGATAGTATTCGCTCATCACCGGAAAAAGTGTCTTGTCGGCCCCCAGACTAGCAAAGATCTCAGCCTCAAATATAAGCCCCAGGGATATCATGATCAGACCATAAACAATCATAAACATCAGCGTTTTGCTAAAAATTGCCGATGCCGCAGTGGTATTTTTCTCCCCCAGGTACTTGCCGCCACGCACAGAGCCGCCAATCGATATCATCATGCTGACACCGAATAGCAGTGTGGTTATGGGAATAATCAGATTAACTGCTGCCAGAGCAGTTACTCCCTCGTAGTTGCCAATAAACATGCCGTCCACTAGGGAAGCGGACGTCATAGCAATTAAGCCCAGTAAAGAAGGCATCATGTACCTTATAAAGGTGGGAACTACGGGGCCTTCAAGGGCTTCATTATCTACTGGGAGATCAGTATTCATCCTGATATTTTAGCCTAGTTTGCTTGTTTAAGTACTACTGAGGGTACTAATACTATGCAAAAGCAACTCTGGATTAGAAACTTAATTGACAGGCAGCATTTAACGAAATAATGTTTTAGCAAGCTTCATGGGCATGTCGCATGACATGCGCGATAATAAAGAGTATATTTAGACTAAAAATAATCTAGCCCTTAATAAACCTGCAATCCATAGAGGAGATTTCTTTTGGCTACCGAAACCAGCTTACTAGTACTACTTCCAGCACTGGTTACCGTTATTACTGCGATATTGAGTCGCCGACCTATCGAATCCTTACTGGCCGGTGTGTTTGTTGGACTGTTAATGCTGGAACCCTCTGCCGCCCTGAGTAACTTCTCCTCCATACTGCTCGAGGTGATGATGGATGAAACCATCGCCTGGGTCATTATTGTCTGCGGGCTGATGGGCAGCCTGATTACCCTGCTGATGCGAGTTGGGGCTGCCAGCGCATTTAGTCGCGCACTCTCGTCAAAGGCCCAAAATTCTACAAGCGCCCTTCTCTACACCTGGCTACTAGGCTTGGTTGTGTTTATTGACGACTATCTCAATGCTCTTGCCGTAGGCTCATCCATGCGCAAGGTGACAGATAAATTTAAAGTATCACGGGAAATGCTTGCCTATGTAGTGGATTCCACGGCAGCGCCTATCTGCGTGCTGGTGCCAGTGTCTACCTGGGCCGTGTTCTACGCCGGCCTATTTATGGACGCTGGCTATGCAGAATCAGGACAGGGCATGGCCCTTTATATCAGTGCTATTCCCTATATGGTTTACCCCATAGCAGCCATGCTTTTAGTACCTTTAGTGGCAGTGGGGATTGTACCCGCACTGGGAATGATGAAGTCTGCACAGCAGAGAGCAGCCGAGGGTTCTGCGCCACTACCCATCGATGAGGGCGAAGAAGAGAGCCTGGTCGATACAGAGGATAGGGTTCGAATCTACCACTTTGTGCTCCCCATTGTGGCCCTGCTGGGTTTTAGTATCTGGTATGACCTGGATGTACAGATAGGCGTAATTATGTCGGTTGTCGTCACCATTATCTTGTTTGGCGCACAGCGACTTATGGCTTGGACGCAAATGTTTGATGCGGTTATTGATGGTATCAAAATCATGTTACCTGCATTAACTATGGTTGTGATGGCCTTTGTCTTTAAGGAGGTCAATGACATGTTGGGATTGGCGACCTATGTGATCGAAAATGTAGCCCCATTAATGACACCTCTTATGTTTCCCGCCCTGACCTTTCTCACCATGGCACTTATTTCGTTTGCAACAGGGTCCAGCTGGGGCGTTTTCGCCATTGCTATCCCCATCATCTTGCCCCTGGCAGACAGCGTAGGAGTTAGTATTCCATTGGCGATCGGGGCCCTGGTATCCGCCAGTGCTTTTGGCAGTCATGCCTGTTTTTATTCTGATGCCACCGTATTGGCGGCCCAGGGAAGTGGTTGTGATGTAATGGACCATGCACTAACTCAGATACCCTACGCTCTGATTGCCGCTGCGATATCCTGTGTTGGATTGACAGTATTAGCAGCGTTTTAACCAGACCAAATCAATATTTACAGGTAGTTAATAATGAGTGAGGCCAACAGAGGAATTAATCGTCGTCAATTTTTAACCAAGACCTCGGGGCTGAGTCTCGCGCTAGCCATTCCGGTATCCGATACGCTATCGGCAAAACAGTTGCCCTCTGATATTACCCAGATGAGCGCTACTCAATTATCCGCTGCGATTGCGGGCAAGCGGGTGCGTTGCGTTGAGGTGATGCAGGCCTACTTAGAGAGAATTCACCGCTACAACCCAGTCTACAATGCGATTGTCAGCATGCTAGATGATGATCAACTGATGCAACAGGCACAACGGGCTGACAGGGCACTGGACAGAGGCGAGTACTGGGGCTGGATGCATGGCATACCCCACGCGGTGAAAGATCTGGCGGACGCTGAAGGCTTAGAATCTAGCTATGGCTCTACTGCCTTTGCCGGCATGATGCCAACTAAAGATAGCCTGCATATCGCTCGTATTCGTCAACAGGGCGCAATATTCATCGGCAAAACCAACACGCCAGAATTCGGGTTAGGCTCCCACACCTACAACAGAGCATTTGGTACAACTAGAAATGCGTATAATCCCGACTTAGCCGCAGGAGGCAGCAGTGGCGGTGCTGCGGTTGGCATTGCGACACAGATGCTGCCTATTGCCGATGGCAGCGATATGATGGGATCACTGCGTAACCCCGCTGCATTCAATAATATTATCGGTTTTCGTCCTAGTCAGGGACGAGTGCCCAGCCCCACAGAAGCCGGTGACCTCTATTACGATCAACTATCCTCCGACGGCCCTATGGGCAGAAATGCCGAAGATACCATTCGTCTACTACATACAATGGCCGGATATGATTCTCGGGCACCTCTGTCTTTAAAAGATGAAATCCCTCCCTACGAGGCATTTAAACAACCTGCCTTAAAAGGTCTACGCATCGGTTGGATGGGTGATTATGAGGGTTATCTACCTATGGAATCCGGTATATTAGACCTATGCCAAAGTGCCCTGAAGAAACTATCCTATCAAGGCGCGATTGTTGAAAACTGTATGCCGGACTACAACATGGATCGACTTTGGCAGACATGGCTCACTCTGCGTCACTGGTCCCTGGGTGCTGCAACGGCGCTTTATGATAATGCAGAGATAAGAAAACAATTAAAGCCCGAAACAATATGGGAGATAGAAGGTGGCTTTGATATGCCTGCAGCAAGGATCAATAAAGCCGCGATTGACAGAGCAGCCTGGTATCGAGCGTTGCACGGTCTGTTTGAAAATTATGACTTTCTCGCCCTACCAACGGCGCAGGTTTTTCCCTTCTCAGCGGATATTCACTGGCCGAAATCCATCAATGGTAAGACTATGGATACCTATCACCGCTGGATGGAGGTCGTTATTGGTGGCACCTTGGCAGGGCTACCTGTGGTCAATGTGCCCGCAGGCTTCGACCGTCTCGGCAGACCCATGGGTATGCAAATTATCGGCCCTATGGGTCAAGACCAGCAGGTACTTGAATTTGCTATGGCCTACGAGGTGGCCACTTCTTACCTCAATCAGCCGCCTATGCTAAAAGAAAGACTGTAACCCTCCTGCTTGATCAACTACTCAATTAAAGGATATCGACGATTAAAACTATCTACAGTGACAAACATCGTTTGCGAGATGCTAAAACAGAACTCTATGGCGGCAAGTTAGTCACGCCTTTTGAGCGGCCATCAAGGGCTGACACAGTTATCAAAGCCATCACTCAATCCAATCTCGGCGAAATCTTAGAGCCCGAGACCTTTACTATGGATCCTGTTAGAGCAGTCCATAGCGACGATTTTATTGCCTTTCTAGAAGCCGCCTGGCAAGAGTGGCAAGATGCCGGGTTTACTGGTGAGGCAATTGCGAGCTCCTGGCCAGCGAGACGCATGCAGTCTCGGGTACCAACTTCTATTGATGGCAAGATTGGTTACTATGCATTGGCGGCGGAGACTTCAATTACCGAAGGGACCTGGGCCGCAGCATTGGCTTCTAAGGATGTGGCACTGACGGGTGCCAAGGCTTTGTACCAGGGTGAGCAGGGAATATTTTCCCTTTGCCGCCCCCCTGGACATCATGCCGCCAGCGATATGTTTGGTGGCTACTGCTTTTTAAATAATGCCGCTATTGCGGCGCAATATCTGTGTGATCAGGGCACAAAGCGCGTCGCCATACTGGATATAGACTTCCATCATGGCAATGGCACTCAGGATATTTTTTATGACCGCGATGATGTAATGTTCTGCTCTCTCCATGGCGATCCGCAACAGGCCTTTCCTTATTTTCTCGGATATGCCGATGAAACAGGCTCAGGAAAGGGACTGGGCTACAATCTGAACTACCCCATGCCGCGGGACACCAGTTTCATCCAGTGGCAGCAATCGTTGACTGCTGCACTAGCAGAACTCGATGAATTTTCACCACAGTATTTAATAGTGTCTCTGGGTGTAGACACTTTTGAAAATGACCCAATCAGTTTTTTTAAACTGACTACAGCAGATTACTTCACCACTGGCGCCATGATTGGTGGACTCAGCATACCTACTCTTTTCGTTATGGAAGGCGGCTATGATATTGATGAAGTAGGCATCAACGTGCTAGAAGTGCTAAAAGGATTTGAATCAGTGAAATAATTAGTTTTGACTCAAGGTTGAATAGATTTAGTTATCACCATGCATGACCGTTATGTTATCTACGTCAATGCTATCTACAAACGCCCGCAGAACCTTGGCACCTTGCTCCCACCCTTCTGCCTTGGCAATCTGACTGGCTTCCAACTGAGCCTTCTCCTGAGCCACGATATAAGCAAAAAATGATTGATACCTCGGATCTGCAAGATCTCTTAACTGCTCAAGTTTAGGAATATAAGGAACGATTATCTTTATCAGCGACTCTGGACTAAAGGTAATGAAATGTGCTGCAAAGCCTCCAGCATGACCTCTGAATTTCGTAAACCAGCTGGCTTTATAATCGAAATTCAATGCAACTGCACTGCGTTTATAGATCTGCTGATTAACCACCTCAAGATCATAATAGGCTTGGTAAAAAACGCCTGCCGGCTCATCTTTTAACACATGGGCCGCTTTTTTCATGCCTAGGTAGGCAAAGGTTCGATTATCGTATTCATACTTCAGCAGCTTTAAATATACGCTTTGATCCTCAGATTCTGCTGCATTTATAGGCATAGCCATCACCATCAATATGTATGCTGTTACAAGTATCAGCCCTTTTTGAAATCTAACTCCCACATTGGTCTCCCAATAGTTTTTAGATAAATATATTCATAATCTCATCACATCTGATCGCTAACTATCGCTGTCAATCTTGCTGCAGCACGCGGCGCATAAAAGTGAATACAGAATCCCAATGCGCTATTGAGGGAGAAGATTTTGGCATCACATCCTCAAAAGCATGGGGGCCGCCTTCAATGCCCCATTACTTTTTGGTACTAAAGGCTGGTAGATTTTACTTCGCGATTGATTATGATCAACCCAGCTCACCTTAATATTCTGATCGCCCTTAAATTTGGGGATCAATTTCAATAGACAGCTCACAACCACTCTGGTTATTGATTTCTCATAAGATAACGCTGGTATCCACCGAGCATAACTGCGTAACTCTGGATGCACTTTATCTAGGTCCATAATCAACTCTCCTAAATCATCGTCGTTATTGTGGCCTTGAGAAGCTGCGAGAGGTTCAACCAGTTTAAATGGTTAGAAACTGGCTCTCACACTGATCTCCAAATCCGCCGATATGAATAGCTTGCGTATTTTATTTCACCACAGGAACTGAGTTTATGGAGTTCCCTCACCGACCCTTGATCAGGCCGGTGAGAGGCTGAGCGACTATACAGATACTTTATTCAGTGTTGTCGTTTGCCAGTTAGTATATTCCATCAGTCCATGCAGAGAGTTCTCACAACCTAAGCCAGATTGTTTATGCCCTCCAAAGGCTTGAAAAGGAGAATATTGATGAATCTCATTAAGCCATACAGTGCCCGCTTCAAGCTGGCTACCAATCCGCTGGATAGCTTCAAGATCATTGCCCCAGACTGAGGCACCAAGCCCGTAAATAGTGTCATTGGCGCGGGCAATAACATCGGCTTCATCTGACCATTTCATTAGAGGTAAAATTGGCCCAAAAGGTTCTTCCGTTACAATGCGAGAATCTTCTGGAGGATTATCGACTAATGACACCGGCACAAACCAACCAGGAGCACTCTCATCGATCTCACCACCAAGGGCAAATTTATAACCATTAGCATGGCAATCCGCAAAGTAATCTTTAACCTTGCCATACTGCATAGAATTCTGGATTGGCCCCAGATCAGTATCAGCTTCAGTGCCATCGCCTACTTTAATATTGGTCGCAATAAATTCGGCCAGTGCATCACGCACTTCGTCGTAGACATCCTCATGGATATACAAACGTTTGGTCACATTACAGAATTGGGCATTATTCTGGAACGCAGCCCAGAATAATTGCGGTGCAATAGCTTTAGCATCGACATCTGCCATAACAATTGCCGGATCGTTACCACCTAACTCCAAGGTGACGCGCTTTATAGTGCCTGCTGCCGAGCGCATGACATGTCGTCCAGTTTCCGTTGACCCTGTAAAGGCAATTTTATTGATGTCAGGGTGCGCAGTCATCCATTTACCTAAATCATCACCACCACTTAAAGCACTTAGCACGCCGGCCGGAAAAGCCTGTTGCGCCAACTCAACGATTTTGAGATCACAGAGTGGCGTGTAGGGCGAAGGTTTTACAATAATGGTGCAACCGGCCATCAGCGCAGGCGCAATCTTCCATATCGCCAATAGAATAGGGAAATTCCAAGGCACAATAGCACCCACAACTCCCACCGGGGTCATGCGAGTGACAACTTGTCGTTCATCGGTCTCTTCAATTTGCTCGTCTGGCAACCGTTGTGTCGCAATCGCACGCAACCAAGCTACAGAGCCAAACACTTCCCACTCTGCACCAGCTCTTGGCTTGCCCTGTTCGCGTGTCAAAAGGCTCATAATGTCTTCGGCATTTGCTTCAATAAGGTCAGCATAGGCCTCTAAGGCTGCTTGGCGCTCATCAGCTGAGGTCTTACTCCACAGGTTAAAAGCCTGACGTGCTGTTCTTACGGTTTCATCAAGCTGTGCTTTGGATGCGTCGGGCACCCTTGCGAATACCGATCTGGTGGCAGGGTTGTAAACTGGCAGTGTATTTTCAGTGGTCACCGTTTGGCCATTGATGGTCATGGCAAAATCTGTATCTATATTCATCTTAAATCCCCTTACTATTTTGTTTTTTAACTACTACTTCAGATATCCAGCGTTTTTAACTCTCTACGCATCACCTTACCCGTGCTGGTTTTGGGTAGGTCATCGACAAACTGCACAGCTCTGGGCACCTTGTAAGCCGCCAAATGCTCTCGACAATAGGCGATGATACTGTCGCTGTCTGGACTAACACCGGTTTTGGGTACAATGTAGGCCTTGGCCAGCTCGCCTTTCGCTTCATCGGGAATACTACCCACCGCAACCAGAGCCACATCAGGATGGCCGGCGACGACACGTTCAATTTCTGCGGGGTAGACATTAAAGCCTGCGGTGAGAATCATGTCTTTCTTGCGATCGACAATAAATATACAGCCATCTTCATCGATGGAGGCCAGGTCACCTGTATGCATCCAACCATCTGGCTCAATGGTCTCTTTAGTTGCCTTCTCATTGCCATAGTATCCCTGCATAACAATGCCGCCTTTTATCAACAATTCACCCACTTCCCCCGTAGGCATTGTGATGCTAACGTCCTCAGGATCGGTGATGCGAACTTCTGTGTACGGCAATGCAGTACCAATAGAGCCATGTTTGATTATGCCATTGGCGGCGAATGTTGTTCCTAACCCGCCCAATTCTGTCATGCCCCATACCTCAATCAGTGGGCAACCAAACCGCTTCTCTACCTCTTCCATTTTTGGTTTTGGCATGGTCTGGCCACCGACGGTGCAACAGCGCAAGGACGACAGATCATAGTTATCGAGCTCTGGGTCATTGAGCATAAACATGTACATGGTCGGCACACCCTCAAAACGTGTCGCCTTGTGATCTTGAATGCTCTGCATAATCGCCTTTGGTTCAAACGCGGCATGCAGCACCAGAGTCATTCCATTCTGTATGGCGGAACTCATTACCACATTGCCGTAGACATGGGCGCAAGGTAATGCAATAACCACCTTATCTAGCTCACTACGCTGATGCATCAGGGTAGTTATAGCAATATTCATCAGAATACTCTTATGGGACAGGCAAGCCCCCTTCGGGAATCCAGTGGTCCCAGAGGTGTAGCAGATAGTAGAAAGGGAATCAGTATCAATGGCATCGATCGTGAAATCGTCATTACTGTTAGTGAGAATCTCATTGAAAGATAAGAGCCCTTCAGGAAGAGCCTCATCTCCAAAGACAATAATATCTGTTACCTGAGACCTGTCCTTCACTCCCTGGAGAGGCAGTGCTTTTTCATAGGAGGCGATCACAACGGAGGCACCGCAGTCACTGGCAACAAATTCAACTTCCGCTGGCGTGAGCATGACATTAATGGGGTTGATTACCGCACCCATTTTAAGGGCACCATAATAACTAACCACCCATTCCCAACAGTTTCCCGAGTACAGAGTTACCCTATCCCCGGGCTTTACGCCGAGGCCGACCAGCGCGTTGGCGAAGCGGTTTGTCAGATCCTCTAACTCGTTGTAGGAAATAGACCGATCTGCCAAGATCAGCGCTGTTTTATCCCCAAAGCGTTTCGATGCCTCGAGTGGGATACTACCAATTGAACTAAGCATGGTGCTAACTCCTTATTTATTTATCCACTTGTGACGCACTTACAGTGCGCCTTGATAAAGCAGTTTATTTATTTTCTACTCTTAGCCCTTTGCCTTTTTGAACTCAAAGGCCATGGCAACAATAGCGACGACCAGCAATACAGAGGCCCCTAGAAAAGAACCCTCTATATCCAACGCGTCTATTTCTCCCGCCCATAATGCCAACAGCATTAATTGATAAATAACACCGAACAGACCCAGAGAGACTGCGGAAATTTTTGTTGCCATGGACTGGCTATACAGTGGTATTGCTACAAGCAGTGCAAACAACGAGTACAACCAGAAGCCTAAATAATCAAAAGAGGTGTACAGGGAAAAAGGTATGGATACATTCAAAATTCTCAACAATGGATCGGCCAACTCGCTCCCTACTGCACCAGTTGAAATTGTGTTTGCAAGTAAAGGGATAGTCCACACGGCAATAAATTTGGGGATGATAAATGCCATTACAGACATCAGCACCACCATGGCAGCAATGATGGCTCGCAATGGATTAGCACTGCCTATCCGCCAAGCAATAGCGAAAAACACCCCTGATAGACTCAGCATAGCGACAATTTGATTTGCCCAGGCAGCAATAAATAGTTCTCTATTATTACTGAGCCAAGCCACCCGATCCAAATGCTCCGCGTTATAACCACCCGGCACATCCAGAGGCAGATAAACAGAAATCACTGCCGTCAAAATGACAATAACGGCAGACCACAGGCCTAACCTATCAATTTTTTTGTCCAGTGAAGTAAAAATATCCATGATTGTATCCCCATTGAATGTACAGATTGTTTGCATTGTCTACAAAAATGGCATCTTGACGACTACACCAAGGGCTGCCGAATGACTGTAGAGAGCGACTAAGTGATCATCGTAAAACATGTCGTCTGACATGTAAAGGATCTGCAGACATACAAACTCAGGTAAGACTGACTTGTCCTCATGGACTTAGTAAAAAATAAATGCGTAAGTTCTCATTACCATAGAAATTCGCCAGATAGATAAGCCTGGCAAATAATCTAAGTGATAAATTTACGCAAATGAAGTGAGCTATGAATCCATACTAGGTATCAATGCCAAAGATAATGCCACGCAGGCGAGGAGGTGTTACGCTCAGACGTCATCCCCATAACCTTGATTTACTATGATCTCAATTGCAGCCTGCACTCTCCCTTGCTTGCGTTCACCCATTTCAGTCGAGCCCTGTTGTTGACTTAATAGCCAAAATAAGCAACCATGTCGCCTGACATGTAGGCATTGTTTGGCACCTTAATGTTCAGATAAGCAGCATCGGATTCTATTAATTTTAGTTTAGCCAGTCCTTAGTTGCTTGCGGGCGCTTGTTTATGCCTATCTACTCTCTGCCATCGATGCAGCAGGCCGATCAATTAACGTAATCCAAGGATAATTATTATGAAAAAATATCTCTTCTTACTCAGTGTGCTTCTAAGCGCAACAAGTCTACATAGCTATGCCGCGCCTGAGGTCTTGCCGCTTAAAACCAAAGCAATGCAGACTATGACACTCGACTCTATCCCTCACTATCGTGCCGAAGATGTGCTTAGAGGAACAGGCGAGAATTGGCTCAATATCCTTCATCAGGGAGAAGTCATCGTAGCAATCTATGAGGCAAAGCCTGCATTGATCAATATCCAAAATCCATTTCCCTATGATGAGTTTGTTATGGTCCTTGAGGGTCAAGTGACACTCACCCATATTAATGGGCAGGCACAAACCTATAACAAAGGTGACAACTTCCTGGTGCCAAAGGGATTCCTGGGGACATGGGATATGCCAGAGCTCTATCGTGAAATGATTGTTATAGAGACCAAAGCATTCAGTGCAACCAAAGATTAGTTTTAGCGCTTATCCTGCAGATCAACGTATGATCGAAGATCCCCCTAAAACGAGATTTTCCAATTACAGCATATGGCGCTAATCTGATTTAAGTCTCAGATTAGTCGCCTCCGTTTATTTTAAAATCAAACCAACTTCAGCGACCTTTATTTCACAGAGTAGGTGACGTGGATTTTCTTTATTGGGCTCAATTGACGCCAAGTACCATTAAAACCCTTTGGCATAACAATCGCGTCACCTCTACCATAGACTGTTGACTCCCCACCTTCATCGGTGATCTCGACCTGCCCCTCAAGGAAGTACATAAACTCGTTTGTCGGCCAATCGATTAACTTCAGGCTGACCTTAGTATATGTAGACATACCTGCTTGAAAATTATCATCAGCAGAAATGAAATTTGACAGACCTCCATGCTGAGGATCATCGCCATCAATTACTTGCATAAATGACAGATCTTCAACAGCCTTTAGCTCAACCTGTTCCAGCGCTGCTGTCTCTAGGTGAATAATCTTCATGCGGCATCCTCAGAGTAACTCAATTATGATCTACAAATGCCATAAGATTGGGCACTGGAGCCTATCGCTGCTCGCTCAGGGCGTCAGGCTCAACACTAAATGCAAGCAATACATTTCCTGAAGTAGTTCCAAGGATAGAGTAGCCAGATCCCCAGTACACCATACCATTTACAACCGTAGGTCCTGGCCCACCAACCGATCCACCGCGGCCCTCAATACCATTAATGGTCTGGTAATCGCGCTTGGAATAATAATCCCATAGCACCTGACCATCAGCGGTCGAGAAGGCGCGCATGGTCCCATCCACTGAGCCCGTAAAAGCGACGCCCGGAATGACGGTAACGGCACCCTGATTGGCTGAAGTGCAATATTTATTAGCACTTACTCTAAGTTTGGGCTGATCTTTAGCACACTTGGCCGGAGGCGGAATTATAGTTGTCCAAACCGCTTCTCCTGTTTCCGGGTTTAGGGCGACTAATCCACCCTCACCCTCAATGCCCTCGGTGCTCTCAAATTCCTGATCAGTAGCAAAAGCGAGGGGAACATATAGCAGTTGTCCATCGGACGCAGGGCCTAGATTCCCACTGACGCCTGTCGCTCGATCAGAAGGAATACCCTGCCAGATAATGGCACCCTTTTTATCTGGGTCAAGTACCGTCAGACGTCGGCTTTCCTGTGATGCCAACAACAGCTGTTTGCCGTTAGCTAAAGTATAAATAATCGGAGGTGCTGATACATCGTCATTAGGGCCTTGCTGTGCACCGGAACAGTATTGTTGTGAACTTCCAGAGCCATCGCAACTAAAGGTATTAGCATCTTCAGCAAGTAGCTGCGTCGACCAGAGCAGTTCACCTGAACTCAGATCAAAGGAAAAAATAGCATCACTGGCACCACCATCAGGGACTGGTACATAGGCGTTTGCTGTACCGACATACACGGCGTTGCGTTTTGCATCGATGGTCGGCGCACTCCATACAGCCGCGCCCGATGGGCCATATTGCTGCACGCCAAGCTTATTTTTCCACAACGGTTTGGCTTCCAGTGCCAAGGTGGATACTTTCCAAATGGTCTGTCCAGTCTTAACGTCAAGCACCGCTACACCCCCGGTAGATGTGCAGCACTCGTAACTAGGCTGGGTGCTCGCTACCTCTTCCCAAGAGCCAATGGGAACCACAAGACGCTCACCACTGGGATCAAGAACTACGGAACCACTGACTGCGGCAGCATGATGCTCACCTACCTCAGTGCTCCACAATAGCTTTCCAGTTTGCGCATCAAGGGCGTATACATTGGAGGAAAAATCGCCAAAATATAGGTTGTAGCGATCGGGTGAATTAGGTCGAGGGCCGAGGGTGAGAGAACTGATAACGGGCCGTTTTGATTCAAAAGACCAATGAACACAACCGGTAGTCGCATCCAACGCATAGACCATACCGTTGTCACTACCCACCCAAAGCCATCCAGCACCGACTATCGGCTGACTGCGCAATGTCGCTGCGCCGGGCAATGCAAAGGCCCACTTAAGTTTTAAATTTGCAACATCGGCAGCATCCAAACCAGCCGCATCAGCCGATTGAAAGCGCGCGCTGGTGGTTGGATCTGGACTCCAACCAAGCCAATTCGATCCTGTTAATGGATTACCCAGTTTTACACCACTTGGGCAGGCATTGGCCATTGCGGCGGCTGAGCGGTCAGACTCCTCTATGGGACGGCCACTGAGCCATTCGGCTATTCTGCGCTTTACATCATCGCTGAGGCCCTGAGCAATCACCGACATCTTGCCCACCGTCAACGCATCATAAATCTTCGCCGCAGGCATTGCTTTAAGATCACTGCGACCGAGCGCTCTCGAACCAGGTACTGGGCTTTCATGGCAGGTGGCACAGTGCTGTTGAAACTCCATCATGCCGCGATAATCTGAGGTCTGGGCGAAGCTGAACGATGAAGCCACTGAAAAGGCCAATAGGACAAGGCCTTTCCAGTAGCTATTATGTTGGCAACGAACTGTCAGTACTGATTTCATAATGCATCCTATAGATCGATACAATTTAAATTTGGATGAACAATAAAGAATCAATTACTTCTCTCATGACTGATTCATCCGTTGCACAACTTGGGGTAGATTAGAAGTTCATTCCAACCTTTATACCAGCCCAGCGCGGCATACCCATATTGCCATACACGTAGTCGGAACCTGATATTCCGTAGGTGTTGTCAATGTATTCTTTATCGAAGACATTTTTGACATAGGCTTGCACTTCCCATTTCTCTGAGGCTGATACCCAGAACACCCGCGCATTCACAAGCGTTTTGGCCTCGCTGTAGTTATATTCATTACCTCCAGTGCCGACACCTTCACTATGGTAAGAAAAGTCGGTTTGCAACGTAACCACAGCGCCATCATTTAAAGGGATATTGTAGCTAGCCACACCATTAACCATTAAATCAGGTGACCCAAGCTCTGAACCATCTAGAGTGCGGGCATCACCGTCTGCGGCATAAATGATATAGCCTGAATCGGCGCTTATTTCAGTATCTACCCAACCTATACCCAAGCTCAACTCCAAATTATCTGTTGGCACTGCGAGTAGCTCAAGTTCTACGCCATAGATATCCGCATCACCAATACTGATCAAGCGACTGACTGGTGCTGCCACGTTTGAATCATAGGTAATGCCCTGCTTATCGGAAATATCCTGATAAAACAGTGCTGCATTTAACTGCAATCGCCCGTCCATTAGTGTGGACTTGCTACCCAGTTCAAACGCAGTTACTTCTTCTGAATCTACTGACGTCATTGCGCTCAGGTCACCAAACAACAGGTCACTGTTGAAATTTCCTGAACGGAAGCCGGTGGACAGGCTAGCATAAATCATCATCTCATCGCGTGGACGCCACTCTAGCCCCAGTTTACCGGATAGGTTTTCACCGGTAAGACGATCTGCGCCCGGAAGCCCCTGCGTGGTGAGCTGCACTTTCTTTTCTTCGTCGGTATAACGAAAACCAGCTACCATACTCAGCGCATCACTTAAAGAGCGGTTAATTTCACCAAATACCGCATAGGACTTAGTATCGATGTTAGCCATAGTGTCCGGGTTTTCGTCGACCCCCCATTCATATCCTGCCACACCAGAGGTAGAGCTTCTATCATCATCTAGATAAAACAAACCAACCAGCCAGTTCCTACCTTCATCGCCGCCAGATAAATGGAACTCTTGTGAAAATTGGTCAGCGTCTACTGTGTAGGTATCGTCGTACTGATATAAGCCGAACATTCCAACTGCGCTGCCATCTTCATCAGTATTAAAATAGCGATCGATACTGTCCAGGGCACTAATTGAAACAAACTCCATATCGTTATTTAACTGCCAGGTTAGCTTGGCTATTACCGTCTCAGTTTCGAGGGTATATCGACCATCGCCCGCACTCGGGTCATGCTCAGTATAGGGTCTCGTCACATCGGGGTTAGGGTCGTTCCATTCTGTCAGTCCAAGTAATGCACCACCACCAACACATTGGCTGGCTAAGGCGCGCTTCGCGTCACATATCTCATATGTCGCTGGATCATAAAGACCCCAGTGGTTAAACGCCTTACCAATATCATCTGCATCACTGGCTTCCAATGAAAGCAAAAGATTCATGTCATCATTGATATCAATATCCAATTGGGCGCGACCCATTAATCTATCGGTAACGCCTAACTTACCGCCTGCGGGACCTTGGTTGTCTTGGAAGCCGTCATCTTGATGATACTTTAACGCCAAGCGGCCACGCACCTGATCACTTATTGGTCCACTAATGGCAGTTTCAACAATATTGGTGCCATATGAACCATACTCAAAATTGAGATAGCCTTCTTGTTCTTCAGTAGGTTTGCGGGAGATAAAATGCACCAGTCCAGCGGTGGAATTGCGCCCAAATAATGTACCTTGCGGGCCACGCAAAACCTCGGCACGTTCCACGTCCATCATCACACCACCACCATAGAAGGCAGCGGGTCGATACACTTCATCGAAATACAACGCAACGTTATCCTCTCCCGCAAGTGAAGGGTTTAATGTTGAGTTACCACGTATGGTGATGTCCGCAGAAAATGAACCCTCGCTAGAGGAGACATTGGGTATTTGCGAGAAAATATCTCGCGTATCCTCAAAACCAAAGGCATCAAGCTTATCGCCACTTAATGCAGTCATAGAGACGGAGATATCTTGCAGATTCTGCGTCCGTTTTGTTGCCGTCACTAGAATTTCTTCGATACCACCGGAGCTTTCTTCTTTCGAAGAAACATCTGCAGCGATCAGCGCGGCAAAAATACCGAGCAAACTCAATCTATTTTTTTTCATAGTCTTCCCCTTTTGCATTGAACATAAATATTTTTGTATATTCCATCAACAGCATGTCATATGACCTGCTAGCGTGTCAAGTGACACGTTTACTAGGCAAGACTAAGCAGACCTGCAGAACAGTGCAGTAGGAAGCTGTGAGCAAAAGCCAGCATGTCAGTTGACATTCTAACTTGTTTCGTGACAGCATTTACGCAATCCACGATTATGTGAGCCAAATTATGTTAAGAAAATACCGCTTTATTATTCCTTTTATAATCGGATTAAAGGCCCTCTCTGTAACCGCAGCAGAGTCATTGGTTATCCCTGACCCGAAAAATTATCCATCCCTCTCCACTAAAAAGATGGGCCATGTTCGTCATATGATTAATTTGGCAAACCAACTTGATGGGGATTTCTCGTTGATGGGTGAGACTGATCCCGTCTACCATATGAGCTTCCATGCCTACCAGTTTCAAATTGCGTTTGCTCAATATGCACTGGCGTCTGCCCACTATCACTATACGCCCGCCCACCGTGATCTTTACCAGAAAGCATCGACAAGGCTGATTCAGAGGATGATCTACAAAGATGTGTGGGATTATTGGGCACATGTTAGCAAGTTCGATCTAACGGATAGAACTGGAAGTGAAGGTGGTCAAGAGAGGATGATCTACTATACCGAAGATGACTGGTATGGTTGGATCGATCCCAACATTAAGAAGAACATTATGTATAGCGGCCATCTTTTGCAAATGGTGGGGCTGCATCAAAACCTTTTCAATGACAACCGCTACGATGAGCCCGGCTCTCTTACGTTTCGTTACGCACCGATTGAGTATGGTCAAGGTCCTGTCGAGATGAAATATGATTATCATCGATTGGCCAAGGTTATTTACGATCAATTTGTTGAAGATCGTTACCGCGGTATTGAGTGTGAGCGCAATGCCGTTTACGCGGAGTGCAACCAGCACCCTATTCTCGGCCTTATGTCGTACGACTTAAAAAATGGTACAGACCTTTCGGTAAAGGTACGCAAAGAATTTAAGAAAGTTATGCGCAAGCGTAAATATATTAACCCCGAAACCAACACCACGATGTATTTCCTGAAAGTCAAAGAGGATGAAGTTGTCCCAGCAACCTACGCCTGGGCTGATGGTTGGAATGGTCACGCCCAACACGTATGGGACAAGGAATATATAAAGAGCATCTATCCAGATCAGAAAAAACGATACTTCCCGTCAATGCTGAGAGGGTGGCCCTTCGAGAACATGGGCTGGGGCGTATCGTTCGACTTCGGTTTTTTTGCTCTGCTAGCTTCCGAGGTTGGCGATACGGAAACAGTGCAGGCAATGGTCGACTATGCCGATGAGCACTTCGAACCGACATGGAAGGACGGGGGTTACTACTATCCCCATACAAGGTTCTATGTGTACAACTTCCTTCGGGACTGGCTGGGGTACATCCATAACGTCGGTCCGTTGACGGGCAACGTCCTGGTCGGCTTTGCGAGCATTAACCCGAAGGACGGACTCTGGAAAATCTACAATCAACCGCGGGGCAAGTCACACTTCGACGAGCCGTTCATCACAGACGTTGAATACCTTGAGGCAAATGTCACTCAGGCGGTTTACGCCGCGGATAAGGATGCGCTGATCGTAACCCTGGCACCAGCATCCGTGGAAAGCGAAGCCACCTCTTTCACGGTCCGTCAGTTGGATCCCGAAAAAACTTATGTGTTAGTCAGGGACGGGCAAGTATTAGGCGAAGTCAATAGGAAATCGAATTTGGCGCTACCCAATGCTAAGTGGCAGACTGATGGTTCACTTGTTATCAGTACTGGATTGACAGAACCCCAGTCCTTCATATTGCAGGCAAGGGCTGCCACCCTAGCTGCACGCTAATGAGGATAGCTCTAGACAAAGTTGCGGGCGAACAAGTCGCGAAATACCTGTGCAGAATCATGCAATCTGTGTTTGTCCTTGCAGTGGGCTTAGCCATAACCGCATGCTCAGATACTGACAGAGCAACTGATTTGAGCGAAGAGATTACCAACAAGAAGGTACGTCAATACCTTCTGGAGCACCCGGAGCTTGTTCTTGATGACCCGGAAATTGCTCGCGCCATTAGTTCAGCCCGCTCAGCGCGGCAGCACCAGGCTAGAGCCTTATGGCGCAAATCTATCCTGGCAAAAAACGCCAGTCTACTGGACTCTGCTCTCACCCCAGCCTCTGGGGATGTTGGCTCCCAAGTCACTATTATCGAGTTCTATGATTATCAATGTATGCCTTGTAAGGCCAGTTACCCAGAACTTAAACAGATCAAAAAAACAGAGAAAGATGTCCGTATTATTTATGCTCAGCTGCCTGTTTTCGGGAGCTATTCGACCCTAGCTGCACGGGGCGCTATCGGCGCTCATCGGCAGGGCCTATTTCAGGATTATCACGATGCATTAATGACTGCCAACGTCCGTCTTGATGCGGGCTCTATTTTTACCATGGCGGCCGATATAGGGCTCGATATTGAAAAGTTGCAGGCTGATATGCGTGACCCACAAGTTATTCACTATCTAGAGCAGATGCGGATTCTCGCCGATGAACTTGATGTGACCGGCACGCCAGCATTTGTTGTAGGAGACTCCATTCTGAGAGGCGGCACCGGGGTAAAAGAGCTTAAATTAGAACTGAACCGTCAGCGTACTCAAAGCCATCTTCCCAGTGGCGTTTGAGGCTTATTTGAGTGGGAATGAATATCAAAATATTAAAAATAAAATCGAGAACGGCGTCTTTATAAAGGTCTTTTAAACTCTGTAAAAACTAGAGCTGGACTCAAAAAACGTTTTCTTTGATGTAGATGAGGAGATTATTATAATGAAAATTCAAGCTGCAGTAGTCCGCGAACAATCAGGACCCTTTGACATATCCGAGCTAGATCTGGCTGAACCTAAAGACGATGAGGTATTGGTTAAGATCGTCGGCGTAGGTATATGTCACACTGATCTAGTTTGCCGCGATCAGTATTTTCCGGTGCCTTTGCCCTGTGTATTTGGTCACGAGGGGAGCGGTATTGTCGAGAAAGTAGGCCGCCAAGTCATCGGCATTGAGAAAGGCGATCACGTTGCAATTTCATATAAAACATGTGGTAGCTGCGAGCCCTGTTTGCAGGGGCAAATTGGTTATTGTCATGGCCTCTATGAGCACAACTTTAACGGCAATCGACCTGACGGCAGTAGTGCACTGAGTGAGAATGGTGAGACCGTGCACGGGCATTTCTTTGCCCAGAGTTCCTTCGCCTCCCACGCCCTATGTCATGCTTCAAATCTAGTTAAGGTCGATCAGAGTCTACCCCTAGAGCTACTCGGCCCACTGGGCTGTGGAATACAGACGGGCGCTGGGGCAGTGATGAATGCTCTTAAACCACGGGCGGGCACTTCTATTGCGATCTTCGGCGCCGGCACGGTTGGCCTTAGTGCTGTAATGGCCGCGCGTGTCGTAGGCTGCGGTACTATTATCGCGATCGATCTTGTGGATGACCGATTGGCCACAGCAACCGAACTGGGTGCAACACATACAATCAATGCCACTGATACCGATGTAGTCGCCAAAATTCATGAAATAACTGGCTCAGGTACCCATTTCTCTCTCGAATGCACGGGCATCCCACAAGTTGTGCGTCAGGCAGTAGACTGCTTAACACTGACCGGTATTTGTGGCGTGATGGGTGTCTCGCCGGCCGGTACTGAATTCAATCTAGATATGAACGCAGTCCTTTTCGGGCGCTCGGTACGCGGTATTATTGAGGGCGACAGCGTGCCTCAAGTTTTTATCCCGCGTCTGATTGATCTGTACCAGCAGGGTCGATTCCCTTTCGATAAATTGATCAGCACCTATTCGTTTACCGACATCAACCAGGCGGTTGAGGACGTTGAATCTGGAAAAGTTATCAAGCCGGTACTCCTGATGGACGTGTTACTTTCTGAGTCTTAATTAAATCTTGCTGATGCCCATTGGCTGTTTTGCGAGTGGATTGGTCTAAACCTATAGCTCTGAAAACAACACTCTAGTCCAAAAAAAATCGAAGCGCCATGGAGCCCTACCGTGCTGGTCATTTTTTAGGAGCGACTAAAAAGAGCAGAGCCCCGAGCAGTGACCATCCGATAATAATGATCCATTCCTGTGGCCAAAGCAGTGCCGATGGGCTACCGGGCATATAGAGAAAAGCCAAGCATATAGAGAGTATCAAGGCGAGTATTCCTATAAAGTAGCCAAACGGTACTTTATAAGGGCGCTCTAGATCTGGCTCTTTGAAACGCAAAATCAGGAAAGACAGCGCAACCATGGCATAGGCAACGACAATACCCAGACCTCCTGCATTTACCAACCAAACCAGTACCGGTCGACCGAAAAAAGGCCCAATGATTGACAGGGCACCTATCAGTAAGATCGCATTGTAAGGAGTGCGATATTTTGGATGTAACTTGCCAAGAGCTGCAGGTAATAGGTTTGCGCGTGCCAAAGCATAGATCGCCCTGCTACCTCCGATAATAAATGCATTCCAGCTAGTCAGTATACCTGCGAGACCTGCGCCTAACATGGTCAAGCGGCCAGCTTCGCCGAACACCACTGAATTGGCTTCAGCTACTATAATCTCTGAAGTTGCAAATGCCTCTTTATTGAGTACCAAGCTTACACCCAGAACCATTAGCACATACCAAGCAACAGCCATTGCAACTGATAACATTAAAACCGACCCTATTTCCCTATAAGGTAAATCAATTTCTTCTGCCGCCTGAGGAATAGTATCGAAACCGACGAACATAAAAGGAACCATAACCAATACCAGGGTAATGCCCGATAAGCCATCAACAAAAAGTGGTTCCATGTTGGCAGTATCGCCATTGGCCAGAGATCCAAATACAAACAAACCGCCAACTAAAAGGATAACAATGACTACTGCTGATTGAACAACGGCAGCCATACGGACACCACGTACATTTAATATGGTCATGGTAACCGCGCCTGCAACACCTACTAACACCCAGCTAAGGTAAACATCCCACCCCGCGATTTGCCAGAGAAAGATTTTATCCAGCCCTGGTAATAGAGCATCGAGAACGGTAGGCAAGGCTACTGCCTCAAATGTAACCACAGAGACATAACCAAGAATAACTGCCCAGGTACAGATAAAGGAGCAGCCTGCTCCCATAGCGCGATGACTATAGACATGCTCCCCTCCGGCAAAGGGTAGTGCAGAAGCAAGCTCAGCATAGGTAAGGCCAATGACTAGCATAATACCGCCGCCAATAAGAAAAGCAGTAATAGCTCCAATGGCTCCGGCTGATTCAATCCAAACGCCAGACAGCACGACCCAGCTCCAGCCGATCATCGCGCCAAAGGCTAAAGCTAAAGCGTCTCGCCGACCAAGTACACGTAAAAAATTTTGTTGTTCGCCAAATGAACCCATGGCGCAAAGAATAACACATGTCGCATGACATGTTCAATTATTCAAATCTGAATTTGCCCGCGCAACTTTCCCAGACTGTCTGAATTGCTGGCTGCATTTAATATCAGCGCTTCAGCCGGCATAACAAGGTTGATTTATATTGGCACCTTCCAACATCGGATGACTCCATGTCACGGGCAGAGAAGCAGCACAGAGGTGTTAGGCGTCACCACCATAGAGTTTATCGACCAGATCATAGACTACCGAGCGAATCTTAGCGCTATCATTTTCCCACCGTTTGCCCGGGGCTACAAAAACGGTTGTTCCCTCTATGAAAGACATTAGAGTAACAGATTCAATGCGAGGGTTCTTACTTCCAGCCTTGTGGAGCAAACCCTCCAGAATCTGCAAATATTCAGCATAGATATCGTCAACCAGATCGGCCACTAATGGCTCCACCTGACCCATGGCCCAGAGTTGTGGCCAAAGTTTATCCGCCTGTAACCTTCCATCTGCTGGCTCCGACGAAGCGAATTCCAAGACCCCTTTGATAGTTAGCGGCTCATTAGCTTTTACAGCATCAAAATTGCTGTGGTATATGTCAGCAATATAAGCCACCAATGCACGCAACATATCTTCCGAGGTTCGAAAGTGATACTGCAAAGCACCTAGCTTAATACCGCTAGCTCGAGCCAGGGCCCGCATGCTCAGGCTGCCATAGCCCTCATCAATAATAATATCAACCGCTGCCTGTAATATCTGCTGTTTGCGCTCACTCATCGATCATAGAATCCGTAACTTTTCCGACTGAGTAGTGAGTTTACAGAAAAGGATAGCCAGAGTCTCCCAAGATAGGATTATCTAGGTTTTTTAAATGGCTATACGTGCTAAGTCAATTTTCGGTCAGCTGTAACGCCGCGAGACTTAATATTGGCAGCCAGGCGCAAAATAAGTGCCAGCAAGCCCAAGACAGCAAAGACAACATCTATTGTCTTTGCATTTTGACTTAGGGCCTGCTCGGCATAACTCACCCAGATCGCCGCCCAGAAGTACCAGATACCTACCCAATGCAGCCAACTCCATTGGGCGCGACTTAATTTTCGGCGCACTGGATAAAATGAAGTAACGGTTAGTGCCAATAAAAGGACGTAGCTAAGGCTTCGCCCCACAAGTTCGCTGGTCTTATGCAACTCATCCCAGTAATAGGCGGGGTATAAATCCAGTAGCACTGCGATAAAGACCGCCTGCCAGGCAAATCCAGCTGCAAAGGATAAACCGGTATAACGGCGGTTTCTCAACAACCACTGTGAAATAGCACCTGGAAAAAGCGTTACCAGGGCTGATGTCACAAAGGCGATAAGTATCCAGGGAGAGGCAAACTGCACAGATAGACGTATCAATTTGATTGTGTCTTCAGGCGAGGAGATACCTATGATCAGCATCCCGGCAACCATGCCGCCAAGGGTCAACAGCGCAATCAGGTAAAAAAGCGGCCAACCATTCAATACCCTGTATTGGAGCAAGGTCAGCTGACTACCTCCCCCACAGCACGAATCGACGCATCAATCGCCGACTGCACATAGGCATAGGCCTCGGAGTCAGAATTGGCAATGCTGATTCGGCCAAAAGGCTGTCGTCCAAGCTCGTGAGGTGCCTGCCCTGGTTCCCAACGCGGGTCATGAAGATCCATATATTCATAGGCATAGCCATGGGACCAACGATTAATGGTAATGGCCTCAATATCCCTATCAGCATCAAAACCGGCCTCACCAAACATACCGGTAAGCTGATGTCGAATTTCTCGCTCATAGTCAGCAAATGAGGTGGCCATTATTTTGTGCCTGCCAAGCCGACAGAGATCGCGCCCAGACTGTTTACCATCTCCCTCTGGTGCAGGCACATGGAGCATATACATCACCATGGGGTCGTTCGGTTTGGTTGACACCTGGTAAGCCCCCAAATTTACCGGCGGCGCGTGGGTGACCAGCTCAAAAAAGCTATCAGCACAGACATAGAGAGATGCGCCACTTTTGCGCACCGGCGCACTGGTTTTAAGCACTACATTGGCAGAGATAAAAGGAACTTTGGAGCCATAGGCTAAGTTTTCTTTTTGCGACTCGGGTAAATCCGGGCAGAGATGTGGAATCATCCCGTTGTATCCAGCAAGAATGCAATGCCTTCCCTGAACCCTATAGGCGCGATCATCGGACACATAGGAAATATCGACCAGGTCTGAGCCCCTATTGGCAACATTAACCACCGTGCTATTCAAGCGAATGCGCACTGGCGCATCTTGCAAATCCAATTGGGAATAATCAAAACGACTGGCAACTACCTCTTCCATTGAATCAGCCTTTGCCACCTGAGGGATAAGTTTATTTACAAATAGTCTTGCCACAGAGGCATTACCATCGGGGAAAATAGGTGAGCGGTACGCGTTGGGGTCCTCTGGCACATCAGACTCCCCATCTGATTCTGGGAAGCCCATGGCGTTGGCCCCAGGTGCTCCCAACTCGATTGCTTCCATAATTGATGCACTGTTAATACCTACGCCCCATATAGCTCGAACCCAGGGTTCTGTTAATTTGGCGCCCTGCGTGGAGAGGCCAACTCGTTCATTGAGGAAGGTGGCATAGGAAGTGCTGCGCATATAGGTTTCTTTATCGGACAGGGGAATATCCGGCAAATAGTCTTTCTCACCACTGACCAGAGCAATCAGACGGCTAGTATCAGTGTTCGATAAATCCAGTGACTTAATCATCGCTTTATAGTCACCAGCACCCGCCCATGTGGACCCCCAATCACCTGAGATAATAGTATCTTTGCCATACAGATTTTTATTCAAATACATACCATAGGGCGCGGCTGCGTTTGACAGACCATAGTCATCTGGGGCTGCATCTTGCAACGCTTTGAAGTCAACACCAATATCTTCAAGAACCTGATAAGCACCAGCGCTAAAAGCTGACTGCTCGAGGTTGAGACTACCGCCAGGACCCAGTAACATTTTGCCCGAAGACTCAAATTCATTGCGCTTGGCATGACCTCCGAAATCATCATGATTATCAAGCACCAGAATCTTTACCTCGGGCCCCATCTGCTGCTGATACAAATAGGCGGCAGACAGACCACTTATGCCGCCACCCACAATAACCAGATCATAGATATCGTCCACCGGTTCATACTGTTCAGGCCTCTGCCCTCCCATCACCAATGCATGAGCCACCTCAAAGGACCCCTTGTGGCTTCCGCGCATGCCCGTCAGCAGCGGCGGATAATAGTCGCCGCTACTAATAGCGCCGTTACCAGCAGTACCGAACGTAACAGAACTATAGGGAGCAAGAGCCGTAGCAGCCACAGATAGGGCGGCACCATTTAAAAAATCTCGTCTGGTTATTTTGTTTCTCATCTAAAATTACTCTTCGCCTGCTTCCCAGGCTTTGGTTTCAATAATAATCATCTCGCGAAATTTAACGGGCATATCCCAGGTTCCCTGCCAACCTTTTGGTACAAGAAAGCTGTCACCCACCTCATAGGTCTGCTTTTCCCCGGAGAGGGAAGTAAGGATAACCCTGCCTTCCAGGACAGTGACAAACTCGTCATAGGAAAAGGGGTAGCTCACATCTATCAGAGCGGCCTCAGACTCATAAAGCGCGACCACAAAATCGCCCTTATGTATCACCTTTTGCCAATGCTTATTAGCGCCTGAGAGCACTGTGCCGTCAGGCCAAGGCGGAATAGACTCCAGCTCGGTGGTCCTGAAAGCATCTTTATCTAGAGGTAAAACATCAATCATGGGTTGCGCCGATACGGTAACGGTAGCCAGTAGCAAAACCGCAAATACATAAAGCTTTTTCATTCATTACTCCCTTGTCTCTTTTTGTTAGTTTTTTCATAAAATACTTCCTGATAATTAGGCTGTCTGTTCTTCAACTGCCCGCCAAGCTGCGTCAAAAGCCGCTTGCATTAGGGGCGTGGCCTCAGAATCAGAATTCGCAATCGAGATACGCCCGAACTGTGCTCGACCAATCTCATGGGGCGCTTGCCCCTTTTCCCAGTCTGGGTCATGGAGCGTCAAATAAGAGTAGGCGTAACCATGGGGGATTCGATTCACAGTAATTGCCGCTATATCATCCTCGTGATTAAAACCATGTTGACCCAACATTCCCTGCAGCTGATCACGAATCTGCTTCTCATACTCTTTAAACGCTGTTGTATAAATCTTGTGGCGACCCATCCTGAAAAGATCTCGCGCAGACATATCTTTGATATCTGCTGGCGTGGGTGAGGCCATCATAAATACCGCCATGGGCTCGTCGAGACTCTGGGGTGGCTGATAGCCTCCTGAGGTCACTGTAGGTGCGGCACTCACCCATTGAAAAGGATCATAGGGACACTGGGTAAAAGTCGTTCCAAGTCCAGCAAAGGCCCGACCATTTTTTAGCAGTACATTGGCATAGACAAACGGTACCTTGACGCCGTAGCTCAAACCCTCTCTCTGCTCCTTGCTCATCTCCGGGCAAAGGTGGGGGATAAGTCCGTTGTAACAGGCGAGAACACAGTGGTCTGCACTGACGCTAAGGGGCTGACCTTTCTCGACATAGTCCACCTTTACATAATTGAGAGCTGTCTCTTTGACACCTACTACTGTGCTATTGAGCCTTAAGCGAGTCGGATTATCGTCAAGGTCTAACGCCCCATAGTTAAAGTCTGCAACGGCAACATCCTTAAAACCCTGCATGGCCGGCGACACATCAGGAATTAACTTTTGTACCAATAAACGGGCAACCGATGCGTTGCCGTCAGGAAACATATAGGCTATGGGGGCATCCCCCAGAACAAAAGCTCCAGCCATATCACTGAGCCGATTTGTCAACCAACCCATAGATTTAAGGCCGGGACAACCTGTACTTAGAGCCTCCAAGACAGTATGGTTCCAGCCCGCGGGTCCCATTAAATTACTCAGAAAGGCACCCAGTATGGGCAAGGTTTCCTCAGCTAAACCAACTCTCTCGGTCAAGAATTGGTTATAACTGACGGATTTAACATATCTGTATTGCTGCAATAAAGACAGATCAGCTAAGAAGTCTCGATCACCTCCAAAAAAGGCAATTAACTTATTTTTTTCCTCCTCGGGGATGGGCAGTTCTTTGACCGCCGCTTGGTACCCTTCACCTCCATGGAAAAACCCCATCCAGTTACCACTTAGGGTTTTATGACCCTCAGCAGTAGGAATGCTCATACCATTATTCGCGTAAATTTTGCCACCCAGTAAATAATCATTTGGCGTATTCACTGTCATTGCAGCCAGAGCCTGCTCGTCAATACCTATGTCTTTTAACAACTCAATTGCAGTTTCACTATAGGATGACATGGGCTCAATATTTTGAGCTCCACCCAAACCAAGCACCATATTTCCGTCTTGGTGAAATTCATTGCGTTTTGCGTGCCCGCCAAAATCATCGTGGTTATCCAGCAAGAGTATTTTTGCGGTAGGACCCATTTTCTTTCGATAGTACCAGGCAGCGGCAAGACCACTCTGCCCTGCCCCCACAACCACTAAATCATAGTGCTCATCTAACTCTTGATAATCCGAGGGTTTTTGCCCATCCCAAGCCAATGCATGAGCAACCTCATAGGAGCCTTTATGACTTCCACGCATACCTGTCAGTGTCGGCGGATAATAGTCGCCAGAAAGTTTCCCAGAGGCTAATGACGCAGTTGTCTGCGCTATAATCTGTCCGGGCATCAATAGGCTTCCACCAGCACCAATAGCCATACCATTTAGAAAATCCCTGCGTGTAATTTTTAAAGCCAAAACACTCTCCCAACCCTTATACATGTCATTTGACATGGGAGACTAACATATCCCCGCCTCGAAAGTCGATAGTGAGTTATCAGGCAGCCTGCTAATAATCAATCTTTATAGAGGAAAACAGTGACTTAAGGCTGCGCAGTTCTCTACAATAAGCCAATGCACAGCAACCTATCAGATAGACAGATCCTAAGCGTCAGTCAGCTTAACCGCAATGTGCGCCACCTGATTGAAACTCAGCTGCCCTTGCTCTGGGTCGAGGGCGAGATTTCCAACTTTGCTCGCCCCGCGTCTGGCCACTGGTATCTGACTCTAAAAGATGATCAGGCCCAGGTGCGCTGCGCCATGTTTCGCAATGCCAACCAGAGAGTCGCTTTCCAGCCAGCCAATGGTACTCAGGTGCTGGTGCGCTGCCGCGCTGGCCTCTACGAGGGTCGCGGTGAATATCAGCTGATTGTGGAGCATATGGAAGAAGCTGGTTTTGGTGCTCTGCAGCGCAAGTTTGAGCAACTAAAGCAACAGCTGAGCGATGAGGGGTTATTTGATAACCAGCACAAGCTGCCTATGCCCGACACTGTAGGGCGTATTGGGGTGATTACCTCGTCCACTGGTGCCGCCGTCAAAGATATTTTGTCGGTGCTAAAGCGTCGTTTTCCAGCCATTAAAGTGAGCATTTTCCCCACTGCAGTGCAGGGTGAGGCCGCCGCTGGGCAAATAGTCGATGCCATAGCCTCCGCCAACCAGCATGGTCAGTGCGATGCTTTGATTGTTGGCCGCGGTGGCGGTTCGCTGGAGGATCTGTGGCCCTTTAATGAAGAGGCCGTAGCCCGAGCTATTTTTGCCAGTGAGATACCAGTAGTCAGTGCAGTGGGCCATGAGGTGGACTTTACTATTGCCGATTTTGTGGCTGATTTGCGCGCCCCCACCCCCTCAGCAGCAGCTGAGCTACTAAGCCCGGATGGCGAGGAGATGCTCAATCAGTTTGAAGGTTTTGAGATACTCATGGCTGAAGGGGTAACCCGCAAAATCAGGCAGCTGGAACAGAGCACCGATTACCTGCAAAAACGCCTGCAACACCCAGGCCGCAAACTGCAGGAACAGGCCCAGCATCTGGATCATTTGGATATTCGTTTGCGCCGGGCGATGGCCGGAAAAATGCAGCAACAGACAACGCAGGTGCAGACTGTACAAAATAGGCTAGTGCGCCAGAGCCCTAAACAAGCAATTACCCAGCGCAAGCAGGCAGTGGCTAATTCGGTGAAGCAGATGATGCGGGCTGCAAGCCAGCAGTTAGAGCACAAGCAAAGTAAAACCGCTCAGGCTATGCATCTGCTGGACACCGTGAGTCCATTAAGAACATTGGGTCGGGGTTACTCGATTATTCGCGACAGCGGTAACAAGGTAGTCAAAACAGTGGCTCAGGTCAGTGCCGGAGATACATTAAGGGGTCAGCTGGCGGATGGCGAAGTGGTTTTTTCGGTGACCGAGACCAGTACTAAAACCCTTTAAAATAATACTCTGACGAATCAATTCACCACAATGGTGATTTTTTCAGACAACACCGGCCTGGTATGAGGCACATGTAAATGGTTACCCAGCACTAGCTGTAAACTGTGCTCCCCGGGCTCCAGGGACAATGAGGTCGATGTCTGCCCCTTACCAAAATGAATCAGCTGGGCACTGCCAGGCAAAGGCATATCCATCGCAGGCAGCTCATCCATATCGATCATAAGGTGGTGGTGACCACTGTTCATCTGCTCAATCCCTGCCGGCGAAATACTGACATTTTTACTCCCAAACACAATAGTCACCGGTGAGCTAACCTCCTGACCATCAACAGGCGATTCTATCCATACTTGAGCATCAGCTGCCACATCAGAGGATAGTTCGGCCATTTGTGCCATAGCCGGCACGCCAATAAACAACGCAATGGATAATAAAAGAGAACGCCCCATCATCGGAGCAACGGCCAAAACAGAAAAGTATTTCATCGGTTTTACATCCTTTGTCTAAGGTAGTCGCGCAAATAATACCAGCTTTACAGATTTGATCGGGGAGCATTTTGGCTACTCAATAGCCCTAGGCCAAAGCCTGCTCCAAATCAGCAATAATATCCCCCACCGCCTCAAGACCAGCCGAAATCCGTACCAGCCCCTCACTAATACCATGCTCAGCTCGCTCCTCAACCCTATACACAGAATGAGTCATACTCGCCGGGTGTTGAATCAAGGTCTCCGCATCCCCCAAACTCACCGCCAGCTTGGCCAGCTTGAGTTTATTCAGCATGCGCACCCCAGCCTGGTAACCTCCCTTCAGCTCCAGAGCAATCATGCCACCAAAATCATCCATTTGCTTGGCAGCAATATTGTGCCATGGGTCATTTTTTAGGCCGGGATAAAACACCTGATCCACCGCCGGATGCTGCGCCAACATCTCGGCAATGGCCTGAGCATTTTGGCAGTGGCGCTCCATGCGCAGCTGAAGTGTTTTGATACCTCGCAGAACCAAAAATACCGTCATCGGCGCGATCACCGCGCCGGTCATATCCTTCAGCCCAAATAACCTTATTTGATGGATAGTCTCGGCATCACCCACCACTGCCCCGGCGATCAAATCACCATGGCCGCCCAGGTACTTTGTGGCAGAGTGCACCACCAGATCAGCACCCAGAGTTAGGGGCCGCTGCAGTGCTGGTGTGCAATAGGTATTGTCTACCATCACTTTAATATCTGGGTTGTAGCCCTTGACCAGCGCACTGATCGCCGCAATATCTATAACCCGCATATTAGGATTTACCGGCGTTTCAAAATACACCACTTTGGTTTTAACGCTGAGTTTGGCCTGAACTTCAGCATGATCGGTGAAATCGGCGTAACAGATATCCACCCCAAACTTTCTTAGCCCGTGCTCCATAAATGCGAAGGTACAACCATAGAGAGTTTTATCCACCAGTATCTGATCTCCAGGCCCAACAATGGTCCATAGTGCTGCGGTGATCGCGCCCATACCAGAGGCCGTTGCCAGAGCCGCCTCACCCTCTTCCAGGTCCGCCAGGCGCGTCTCCAGAATCTCCTGCGTAGGGTTTGAGATACGACTGTAAAAATGCCCCTGCTCCTCGCCTGAAAAACGCCCGGCACCCTGAGCTACATCATCGAAGGCAAAGGTCGAGGTCATATAGATTGGCGGATTGAGCGAACCCTGGTGATCTGCACTGTTATAGCCAGCATGTACAGAACGAGTGGCAAAGGAGTACTTATTTTTATTACCGGTAGACATGGGACAGCTCATCAAAAAGGTCAATAATTCCCTTTAGATTAACTCGGTTAATTGGGTTAAATCTCCTTTATAAATTTGCTGACACAAGAATAAATAGCTATATTCACCACAATAACTATTATTTGAGGTGAATAATGCCAATTCCAAAACTTGATCGCATGGACCGACGCATACTTGAAGAGATTCAGGCCGATGGCAGTATCAGTAATTTGGAACTGGCGGAGCGAGTGGGCCTCTCGCCCTCCCCCTGCGCGCGCCGGGTTAAGTTGCTTCAGGACAGTGGCATTATTAGCCGGCAGATTACCCTGCTTGATCAAAAGAAGCTGGGGCTACCGATTAGTATTTATATTTCTGTTAGCCTGGATCATCAGAGCCCGGACCGGCTGGCTAACTTTGATGCCAAGGTCAGCAGCTGGGCCGAGGTGGTAGAGTGCTCGTTAATTACTGGCAGCGACACTGATTATCTGCTGAAAGTGGTAATGCCGGACATGGATTATTACCAGAATTTTTTGCTGGATAAGCTCAATCAGATTGAAGGGGTTAGCAGCATTAGAACCAGCTTTGTTCTGAGGCAGGTAGTGCAGCGAACTGAGATGCCACTAAATCACATCTAGTGATCTGGATTATCACTTTTTACGCTTGCCGGGCTGCTCGTTGCGCTTGCTGTACTTAACCGGCTTTTTGCGACTGGGCGCGGCTTTCTGCTTGGCGCTCACTGCCTTTGACTTGTAGGGGTTGTCGCCGGTTCTGTACTCCACCTTCACTGGCGTACCATGCAGGCCCAGCTCGCGGCGAAAAATCTTTTCCAGATATCTGGTGTACTGGGCGGGCACAGATTCAGTCTGGTTACCATGGATAATAATTACCGGCGGGTTACGACCACCGGCATGGGCATAGCGCAGCTTGATACGACGACCGTGCACCATGGGCGGTTGATGCTCCTCCACTGCCCCTTCCAACACCTTGGTCAGTCTGGTTGTGCTCAGAGCATCTGTAGCAGCCCGATAGGCGGACTGAATACTGTCATAGAGATTGCCCACCCCGGTGCCATGCAAAGCCGAAATAAAGTGCACATCGGCAAATTCGGCAAAACGCAGGCGACGCTTTATATCCGCCTTAATCTTCTCGCGCTTGTCCGGGTCCAGACCGTCCCATTTATTGATACCCACCACCAGACCTCGGCCCGCATCGATAACTGAGCCCATTAGGTGGAGATCCTGCTCTACCAGACCCTCTTGGGCGTCGACCATCAAAATCACCACATTGGCGTCATCAATGGCTTGCAGCGTTTTAACAATGGAGAACTTTTCGATCGCCAGTTTGATATTTTTGCGCTTGCGCACCCCCGCCGTATCGATCAGCGTGTACTCCTGACCATGGCGCTCATAATCTATATAGACACTGTCTCTGGTGGTGCCGGCCTCGTCATAGACCACCACTCGATCTTCGCCCAACAGGCGGTTGACCAGTGTCGACTTACCCACATTCGGGCGGCCTACCACACCAATTTTGATACTGTTTAAACCACTATTATCCGGAGCTACATATTCCGGGAATGGCTCCAGCAGCTCTTCCATCATTGAGCGCACGCCGCGACCATGGGTGGCTGTGGTGGGGAACATGCCGGAAAAACCCAGCTGGTAGAAATCGGCCAGCGCTTCTGCGGGATCTAAACCATCGATCTTATTGGCCACCAGATAAACCTTGCGATTTTTCTGACGCAGTTTCTCGGCAATCATATAGTCGGCGGCAATAATCCCTGAGCGGCAGTCGACAATAAACAGCACTATATCGGCTTCATCCATGGCCAGCAGCGACTGCTCAGCCATACCCACATCAATGCCTTCTTCCTCGCCACTGATACCGCCGGTGTCGATCACCATAAAGCGGCGGTTGTACATTTCGCCATCGCCATATTTGCGATCGCGAGTCAGACCGGAATAGTTAGCCACCAGCGCGTCTCGACTGCGGGTGAGTCGATTAAACAACGTGGACTTGCCAACATTAGGGCGCCCTACCAGGGCGATAACAGGAATCATGGAATAAAAAATGCCGCAGGTTTCAAGTGCGGCATTCTACTGTGTTTTGCTCAGCTTAACATTAAGTGATTTTATCCAATACGCGCCGCACAGCGTCAAACATACTGTGGATATCATCTGCCTTGGAGTTCAGGAAGGGTGAAAACTGCAAAATATCCATGCCATTGCGAATCACCAGATCCTCATCCCAGAAACAGTGCTTGTGGGCATCCAGACCCCGGGCACCAGGGGCACCCTCGCGCGGCGCTAATTCAATAGCGCCCATCAGGCCCAGATTACGCACATCAATCACCATTTGATGATCGTCAAACTGATGAATCGCCTCGGCAAACAGGCCTTCCAGTTGCCGAGCTTGCTCAAAGCTACCCTCTTGCTGATAGACATCCAGCGTGGCTAATCCGGCAGCCGCAGCAACCGGATGACCGGAGTAGGTATAGCCGTGAAATAACTCAATACTCTGCTCCGGACCCTGCATAAAGGCCTGATAGATAGATTCTGTGGCCAATACAGCGCCCATGGGAATCACCCCGTTGGTCAGCCCTTTGGCCGTGGTAATCAAATCCGGGGTTACGCCAAAACGCTGGGCGGCAAAGGGCGCGCCGACGCGGCCAAAGGCGGTAATCACCTCATCAAAAATCAACAGAATCCCATGCTTGGTACAGATTTCTCGCAGACGCTCCAGGTAGCCCACAGGAGGTGGCAATATGCCGGTGGATCCGGCCACTGGCTCCACAATCACCGCGGCAATGGTGCTGGCATCGTGCAGCGCCACCAAAGTTTCCAACTCCTCGACCAGATGAGCGCCCCACTCAGGCTGACCATGACTAAAGGCCGCATGTTGCAGATTGTGGGTATGGGGCAGATGGTCAACGCCATTAATAAGATTTGCGCTAAACATTTTGCGATTGGGGCCAATTCCGCCCACCGAGATACCGCCAAAGTTGACGCCATGGTAACCCCGCTGACGGCCGATCAGCCGGGTGCGACTGGCATCGCCACGGGCACGATGGTAACCGAGAGCAATTTTAAGGGCAGTGTCGACGGACTCGGAACCGGAGTTGGTGAAGAAGGCGTGATCGAAACCTTCGGGGGCCAGATTGGTGAGTTTGTCTGCTAAATCAAAGGCTTTGTTGTGGCCGAGCTGGAAGCCCATGCACAGGTCTAGTTCACCCACCTGTTTTTGCACAGCTTCGACAATTTTGGGGTGGCAGTGGCCAATACCCGAGGTCCACAAACCGGAAAAACCGTCGTAGATTTTACGCCCATCGTTGCTGATGTAATGGTGGCCCTGGGCAGAGGCAATCAGGCGCGGAGACTGTTTAAAGTCTCGGTTGGCGGTGAAGGGCATCCAGTAGGCATCCATAGCTGTCTGTGAAGGCTGCTGTTTCATGTTAGGTCTCTGTACAAATGGCTGGTAATGATGAGACTTTAAAACCTCTATGGCATGTTAAACAAGCAGTTACCCTAATTTTATTAAGCTACTGATTTTATTCACTTTTAGTGATTAAGTGTTTACTATACTAAACATAATTTGCATTTTAGAGGTCATAGTCCATGGATAGCGAAACCGGAGCCCGCCTGCGCGAGATTCGCAGTAAAACCGGCCTGTCCCAGCGCCAGCTGGCCAAGGCATCTGGTGTGGCCAATGCCACCATTTCCCAAATTGAGTCAGGTGCTCTAAACCCCACTGTAGGCATGCTGAAAAAGGTCTTGGGGGGCATACCCATCAGCCTGAGCGATTTCTTTGCCGATGACTTTAGTTTTACCGATCAGGTGTTCTTTAGTGCCGATAAATTACTGCAACTGGGAGAAGGTGGAGTGTCTTATCTGCAGGTAGGCAATCATCTGCACAACAAGTCTATACAGATGATGAAGGAGTGCTACCAGCCTGGCGCCCATACCGGCAAGCACGCAATTCAGCACGAGGGTGAGGAGTGTGGGATTATTTTAAGTGGCTCGCTTGAGGTGCAGGTGGGGGAAGAGAAAAAGGTACTCAAAACTGGGGATGCCTATTATTTCAAAAGCTCTGTGCCCCATCATTTTAAAAACGTTGGCCGCGACCCCTGCGAACTGATCACGGCCTGCTCACCCCCCAGTTTCTGAGTGAGCTAATTGAGTTTGTAGGCGCTGAGCGTACCGCTATTGGACTGTACGATCAGGCTGTCACCCAGGCTGAGTAATGGTGCACTAACACCGCTGCCATCAACCTTTATCCGGCCTACAAAGTGGCCATCGGTGGGGTCAAGCAGATGCAAATAACCCTCGGCATCGGCTACTGCCATGGTGCCTGCAAGTTTGGCCGGGCCGGTTAAACGACGTAAAAACAACTGCTCATTGCTCCATATTACCTGGCCACTGCCCGCTTTAAAGGCGCGCACTGTATCTCCCGCTTCGCTGACAAATATTTTACCGTCGCTGTGGGCCGGAGACGAGTGGGATGAGCTGTCCTGGAACCACAGGCTGCGGCCAGTGCCGCGAGATAAGGCACCCAGCCTGCCCTGGTAGGTCACGGCGTAAATCACATCGCCGACCAACAGCGGCTGGCCATCGATATCCACCATGCGCTCCAGCTCAGTACGACCTTTTGGCAGTGCTATGCGCGCTTCCCAAACCAGAGCGCCATTGCTTGAGTTAAAGGCAATTAGCTTGCCGGAGTCGAAACCAGACAGCACCATATTTTCTGTTACCAAAGCTTCACTGGTGCCGCGCACAGTGAGAATAGGCGCATCGCCATCATGCTGCCACAGCTCTTCTCCAGTGCTGGCATCCAGAGCAAAGAGCTTGTTGTCCACGGTCTGCACCACTACAACCTGACCATTGGTTTTTGGGCTTGCCAGAATCTCGCTGCTCACCTGAGCACTCCAGATCGTCGAGCCGTTGTCTTCGTCCAGAGCGTAGACCCCACCTTCGATGGTGCCCACCATTACCATGCCAGATCCATATCCCACGCCACCAGATATTGCCACTTCAAGGTCAGTGGCCCAGAGTCGCTTGCCGGTGTCTTTATTCACGGCCAGAATATTGCCTTCGTTGCCCGCGGCAAAGATAGTACTGCGGCTCGCAGTCGGCTTTAAGCCTGCCCAGTAATCTCTGGTACCGGAGCCAATTTTAGCGGTCCACAGACGCTTTACATCAACTTCTGATTTAAATTTGACGAGCTCTGCGGGCTCAATAGCAGCATCGCCATCGTCGCCACCAAAGAAGCTACAACCGGTTAATAGTAGCGACCACAGCAGTGCCTGAGTGAGTCGGATAATTGGCTTCATTGACGATCGACCTCTTGGCTATCATTTTGCGGGGTTTCAATTGGTGATTCTGTAGGTTTAACCTGACTAATCTTTAGTTGCAAAATATTGCTGAGCATTGCATCTGCAGACTGGTTGGCCGCCAGAGCTGACTCATAGGCGGTAAAGGCAGCGGCAGTATTGCCCTGTTGCAGATAAAAGTCGCCCTTGGCTTCTTCGTATGCTGATTTCATCTCTGCTGAGTCGACGCCCTGCACCATTTGCAGTGCGCTTTCTAAATTACCACGAGCAGCCTCAACCCGGGCCAGTCGCAGCCTGACCAGACGCTCAGTCTCTGGCGTTGGATCACTGTCCATAGCCCACTGTAGTTCGTCCGCAGCCAGATCCAGCTCTTTGTTATCCACCGCCAGCTTGGCCTTGAGCAGAGCGGCAAACTGGGCATAACCAGAGCCTGAAAACTCTGCTTTGAGCTGATCAGCCAGCTTGCCAACTGCGACTTCTTTTTCAAGGCTCAGACGCCCTCCATCGGCCTGACTGGAAACAATTTCGATCATTTCAACATACAGATCAGAGGCCTGTTCTACCTGCTCCAGTTGTCTGTCCTGCCAAAACTGCCAACCAAAGTAACCACCAACTACCAGTATCAGCGCGGCGATCGTTTGCAGGCCATTCTCTGCCCACCAACCTTTAAACGCTTCGATTTGTTCTTCTTCTGAAAGATGATCTGCCACTGTGAATCCTTAAATATAAAAAAATTATTAAAACTATCTAATTACAAAACTTCATTAGCTGTCAGCTAACCAGCCAATAGGCCCGCCAGGTCTGACTGGGCCACTGCTTCCTGAGGCCTGTCCTCACGGAGATACTTGACCCCCACAGTGCCGGCCGCCGCCTCATCCTCGCCGAGGATCAGTGCAATTTTGGCGCCACTTTTATCGGCCCGTTTAATCTGCGATTTAAAACTGCCGCCACCGCAGTGGCATTCTAATCTAATATTGGGGCAGTCGCTGCGCAGATTTTCTGCCAACACCAGCGCCTGTTGCTCCACATCGCCCACGGCCAGTAAATAGATATCTACAGTTTGGCCGACACTATCGGGGACTGCGCCCAGCTCGTCAAGCAGCAGTACCAGTCTTTCAACGCCCATGGCAAAACCTACACCTGGGCATGGCTTGCCGCCCAGCTGCTCAACCAAACCATCGTAGCGACCACCAGCGCAGACCGTACCCTGAGCTCCCAGATTGCTGGTCACCCATTCAAAGACTGTTTTGCTGTAATAATCCAGTCCACGCACCAGTCGCGGATTAATTTCATAGGTGATACTAGCCGCATCGAGCACAGCGCAGAGCTGTGCAAAATGATCGCGGGATTCCTGATCGATAAAATCTGCGAGTTCAGGAGCCTGATTGAGCAGTGCCTGAGTATCCGGGTTTTTGCTATCCAGAATACGCATGGGGTTTGAGTCCAAGCGGCGCTGGCTATCTTCATCTAGCTGCTCTCGCCGGGCGCTGAGATACTCCACAAGCGCTGCGCGGTAGGAGGCGCGGTCTGCGGAAGTACCCAGAGAATTAATCTGCAATGTTACTGCATGGTCAATTTTCAGCGCTTTCCAAAGGCGTGCCGTGATCAGCAATAGTTCGGCATCTATATCTGGGCCGGTTAGACCAAAGGCCTCTACACCGATCTGATGAAACTGGCGCAAGCGACCCTTTTGCGGACGCTCATGACGAAACATGGGGCCCGTATACCAGAGCCGTTGTGTCTGATTGTGCAGCAGCCCGTTTTCTGTGCAGGCCCTCACACAACCGGCTGTACCCTCGGGGCGCAGGCTCAGGCTGTCGCCATTGCGATCGTCGAAGCTGTACATTTCTTTTTCGACTATATCTGTTACCTCACCCACCGCGCGCTTGAACAGCTCGGTCTGCTCAAGTATCGGAAAGCGAATTTCCCGATAACTATAGCTGGCCAGCACCTCAGCGACAGTTCTTTCCAGATACTGCCAGGTGGCGGACTGTTCTGGGAGCAGATCATTCATGCCCCGGATGGATTGGATTTTCATAGCGTTGTTCGTTCTCTAGTAAACTGTCTTTTAGCCCTTGGCAATTAAGTTAGCAGCATCGGCCGCCAGTTGCTTCTCTTTTACCGCAGCTTTGGCGCGAATTTCTGCTTCTAATTCATCGACCAAATTATCATTACCCAGCTTGTGATCGGGCTGTCCATCCAGATACACCAGATTAGCAGGTGTACCGCCGGTTAACCCAAAGTCAGATTCCTTGGCTTCGCCGGGGCCATTGACAATGCAGCCAATAATGGACACATCCATGGGCACGGTAATATCTTCCAGGCGGTTTTCTAATTCGTTCACTGTCTTAATGACATCAAAGTTTTGTCGCGAGCAGCTGGGGCAGGCAATAAAATTAATACCTTTGCTGCGCAGACGCAGACTGCGCAGCATATCCCAGGCCACCTTGGCCTCTTCTGCCGGATCTGCGGCCAGTGAAATACGTACCGTGTCACCAATACCATCCAGCAGCAGGGCTCCCAGGCCTATAGCAGACTTAACCGTGCCGGACCTAAGACCACCAGCTTCGGTAATGCCCAGGTGCAGTGGCTGTTCAATTCTGCCGGCCAGGTCTCTGTAGGCGGCCACAGCCATAAAGATGTCCGAGGCCTTAACACTAACTTTAAAGTCCTGGAAGTCGTACTTATCGAGCAGCGCCACATTGCGCATAGCCGATTCCACCAGAGCTTCAGCAGTGGGTTCGCCATATTTACGCAGTAGATCCTTGCCCAGCGAACCGGCGTTCACACCTATGCGGATAGGAATGGCTAGATCCCGGGCCTTGGCAATCACTTCGCGCAGTCGATCTTCGCGGGTGATATTGCCTGGGTTAATGCGCAGGCAATCGACGCCCAGATCAGCAACACGCAGGGCAATATTGTGGTCGAAATGAATATCTGCAACCAGGGGAATATCCACCAGTTTGCGGATCTGGCCAAAGGCTTCAGCTTCTTCTAGAGAGGGGACAGAGACACGGACTATATCGGCACCAGCAGTTTGAATACGCTTAATCTGCTCCACTGTAGCAGCTACATCGGCTGTGCTGGTATTGGTCATACTCTGCACAGAGATTGGTGCATCGCCACCCACAGGCACATTGCCGACCATAATCTGTCGCGATTTACGTCTAATTATAGGTGTTTCGCTAAACACAGATACTCTCTCGCTATTGCTTTAACCACTTTTGGTATTCCAGATTCTCGCTGGAATACGGGAACAGGTTCTTTAATTTTAAGCCCTGGCTAGCCGCTGCATCTCTATTGCCAAAGCTGTCCTCTATGCGCACGGCCAGCCACAGACTCTTGGCCGTGGGCTGAGCCAGCAGGCTGTATTGCTGCAGAGCCCTTTTGGCGACTGGCAGCTGCTGCTGGGCAAAATATATCTCCGCGGCCTCAATATAGGGCAGCGCAAATGCTGGCAGCAGCTGGGTCGCTTTTTCAAAAGACCTCAGTGCCTCCGCTTGCTGCCCGGTCTGACGCTGAGCCAGACCCAAAATGTACAGAGCCTGGGGCCTGCGCTCATAACCCAGATCAGCGCTAACCAGCTTCATCTGCTGGCGGGCCTCTTTAAAGCGCCTCTGGTTATATAAAAAGGCAGCAAAATTGTAGCGCGCCGAGCTGTCTGTTTTATCGCTGGCTAAAGCCTTGCGGAAGTGTTTCTCCGCCAGGGCTGTCTCCTGTTCCATCTGATAGAGCAGGCCGTAGCCGTTGTGCAGCTGTGCGCGACGATCTCGAGACTCAAATTTGGCCGCCTTTTGCAAATGCACCCGGGCCAGGTCACGGTTCCTGCTGCCTATATACTGCATGGCCAGCTTTATATGCCGCGAAAATGCCTCCTGCGGATCTGCTGCACTTCTTTTAATCTCTGTACTGGACACACAGCCTAAAAGAGCTGAGATCAGCACAGCTAACAGTAAATATTTGCCTATTTTCATGGTCAGAATCCCTCTGGTTATTGCTTCCTTTTTACTCCCGCTTACTGCATTTACCCACTTAGTCAGTCGATAATTTTTACCGGCTGCGCCTCGTTTAACTTGCGCTTATAACGTTCCTGGCGCTTGGTGCGATCATTGACCTCACCGGCCAGCTGTCCACAGGCGGCGGCAATATCATCACCCCTGGTGGTGCGCACAGTGACAGTGTAACCCTCCCCCGCAAGAATGTCCCTAAAGCGATCCAGCGCTGTATTGGTGACTCTTTTGTACTCTGACCCGGGAAATGGGTTAAATGGAATCAGATTTATCTTACAGGGCAAGTCTTTAAGCAACTCAGCCAATTGTCTGGCATGCACTGAACGATCATTAACCTGGTCCATTAGAGTATATTCGACCGTGGCTTTGCGGCGATTATCCGGCATCTTGTCAATATAGTCGGCAGCGCTGCGAATAAACTCTTTGAGGTTGTACTTGCGATTAATCGGCACCAGCTCATTGCGCAGCTCATCGTTGGGCGCATGCAGAGAAATCGCCAGAGACACGTCGGAGACATCAGCCAGCTTATCCAGAGCCGGAACCACACCGGCGGTGCTCAGTGTCACCCGGCGTTTGGACAGGCCATAGGCATTGTCCTCAAGCATAATATTCATGGCGTCGGCCACATTGTCGAAGTTCATCAGTGGCTCGCCCATACCCATCATCACCACATTAGTCACCCGTCGCGGCGCCTTGTGTTCAAACTGACCAAAGGAGTCTGCGGCAATCCATAGCTGACCAATAATCTCGGCAGCGGTGAGATCACGGTTAAAACCCTGCTTGCCGGTGGCGCAGAAACTGCAGTCCAGGGCACAGCCAATCTGAGAGGAGACACAGAGTGTGCCGCGCTCCCGCTCTGGAATATAGACCATCTCTATGCAGCTACCACCATCGACTTTAATCAGCCATTTTCTGGTGCCATCGGTGGAATCCTGACAGCTAACTACCTCTGGCAGAGTAATTTCAGCAATGGTTTTAAGCTTCTCGCGCAGATCTTTAGATAGATTGGTCATCTGGTCTAGATCGCAGACGCCCATCTGATGAATCCACTTTATAATCTGCGTGGCGCGGAAACGCTTCTCGCCAATTTGCTCAAAAAAGTCGCCGAGTTTGGACGCAGAAAACCCCAGCAAGTTGGTTTTCACCTGCTGGGGTTCTCCGTTATTAGCTGTTACTTCTACTGCTTGGGACATGGTTGTCCTTTGCTCTCGGTTATAAGATGAGACTCTTATCGAGGGCAGATTTCGCTGTCATCGAAAAAGTAAGCTACTTCGCGAGCCGCTGAGGTGGTTGAATCTGAACCATGAACCGCATTGGCATCAATAGACTGCGCAAAGTCTGCACGAATGGTACCAGCTTCGGCTTCCTGAGGGTTAGTGGCACCCATCAGATCACGGTTGGCCAAAACAGCATTTTCCCCTTCAAGAACCTGCACAGAGACAGGACCTGAAGTCATAAAGGCAACCAGATCGTTAAAGAAAGGGCGCTCGCTGTGCTCTGCATAAAAACCTTCGGCTTGTTCACGGCTCAGGTGCTGCATTTTTAGAGCAACAATTTTAAGTCCAGCGCCTTCAAAGCGGCTGAGAATTTGACCCACGACGTTTTTTGCTACGGCATCGGGTTTGATAATAGATAGGGTGCGTTCAGTCGCCATTAGAGATTCTCCAATCAGGGGCTTTAGCTATAAAAATAGTAAGAAAACAGGGTTAAAAAAATAGCCCTAGGGGCCAATGGCGCGGATTTTACCTGCACTGGAGGGTGGTAACAATGGTTTTTTTCGATCCTATTATGCTAGGCCACAAGTAGCTTCTGAAACCTGTCCAATGAAACCGGCATACTGAAGTGGGCGCCCTGATATTTATCGCAACCCAAACTGCGCAATACTTCCAGTACCTCGCGCTTTTCAACGCCCTCAGCCACTACATCCAGACCATAGTGGCGCGACACCATCATAATAGCCTCCACCAGCCCCAGAGTGTCTTTATCGGAGTTGAGGTTAGCAATAAATTCGCGGTCTATTTTAAGAATATCCAGGGGCAGACGCTTGAGGTAGATCATGGATGAATAGCCGCTGCCAAAATCATCAATGGCAAATCTGGTGCCCATATCACGGATTTTCTTCATCTTGTCGACTACCGACTCAAAATCATCAATCAGCAGATTTTCGGTTACCTCCAAGGTCAGCATATCCGGGCTGATATCGTAGCTTTTTAGACTGTGCTCCAGACTGGCAATCAAACCCGGATCATGGAACTGCTTGGGACTGATATTGACTCCGAGCTGCATATCCGTTGTCCAAATGCCCTGATCGAGCATATTGCGCAGATATTCACAGGAGGTGCGGATAACCCAGAGCCCGACATCCACAATCATGCCAGAGGTCTCCAATATGGGAATAAAATCAGCCGGCGTATGTATGGCATGGCCGGAGTGAATCCAGCGCAGTAGCACCTCTCCACCCACCACCGAGCCATCATGGATAGAGACCTGCGGCTGTAGATACAGATCAAACTCTTGATTGACTACCGCTTTGCGCAGACTGGATTGCAGGCTGATGCGCTGCTGGGCCTGACGGGTAATCTGAGTATCAAACAGTATTACCCCGTCGCGGCCCCGTCGCTTGGCTTCAAACATGGCACTCTCGGCCTGCTGAATCACCTCGGTTGCGGTGATCATGGGTTCATCCGGGCTCTGATACAACAGACTGACGCCTACACTGGCGGTCACTATAACCTCGCCATTTTCGGTAAAGAATGGCCGAGCAATGGTGCAGCGAATCTCGTTTGCCAAAGCCAGAGCCAGATCTTCGGCTTTTGCTGAACTCTGGGCCAGATCTTTGATAAACAGTAAAAATGCATCGCCGGCCACCTGATCAACCTGCATATTTTCATCTAGCATCCCTTCAATGGTTTCGCCGGCGCGCTCGAGGATCTGCGTGCCTATATGCTTGCCAAGGGATTCATTAATACTGTTGAAGTGATCCAGGTCGATCAGCAGCAAGGCTCCGCAGATAGGGTCATCGCGATGCACATCCAGGTAGCTATCTATGCTGTCGAGCAATGTTTGAGCTATGGGCAGGCCGGCAATGGGGAGGGACTGTTCGGGGGCTTGTATTGGCTCAGGGCTATTGACCGGCTCAGGGCTGCTTATAGGCTCAGGGCTGCTTATAGGCTCAGGGCTGTTGCCGGGCCTGAGGATGCGGGGCTGGCTGGTATCCATGCTGGAGAGGTTATCTATGGTGAACTCTTCGACCACCATTTTTGCCAGGGCTGGTAGTGGATAGAGCATCAGGCTAAGGACATTGTCGGTGTTTTCAACTGCGCCCAGAGAGACTACAAGCTCGGTGCTATCGAGACTGTGCTCGGAGCGCCACAACAGCCCTTGCAGCTGTTCGTTTTCGAGCCTGGCTATCACTTTTTTTAGTTGCAGTAGTAGTGGTGGCTGCTGCTCGCCACTGTCATTGAGCGAGAGACCTACCAGCTCACTGCGGTCACAGCCCAGTATAGAGAGGGCTTTTTGATTGGCGTCTATGCATACGCCGTAAGCGAAAAAAAGAGTTCCAAATGGCGCCGTATTGAGGATCTTTTTGTACAGATGATTTGTTTCGCGCATCCCTGGCCTGTCGAAAATCCCTTTCTGTTTTACTCCGGTCGTTTTAGATAAGGCTAATCCTGCTCTTCAATCCATGCCATCTGAATGGCTTCAAGAATCTTCTCGCCGCAGCGATCTGGATCATCAGAAAAACCTTCGATCTCTAAAACCCATTTTCTTAAATCAACAAAATTAACATACTGCGGATCAACCTCTGGATGGTTGTCGACCAGCTCTATAGCTATATCGTTGATATCAGTCCACTTAATCATAGTCCATTACTCCCATTGCTGCTGTGCCGTTCGCTGCCCGGCATTAATGACGTTCAGACACCATATTAATGGTGTACCTGGGTATCTCAACCACCAGATCTGCATCTTCCATAATCACCTGACAGCTGAGACGGGAGTCCGGGTCTACACCCCAGGCTTTGTCGAGAAAATCCTCTTCCAGCTCATCCGCTTCGGGCAGATCATCAAAGCCCTCACGAATATGCACATGGCAGGTGGTGCAGGCACAGGACATTTCACAGGCATGCTCAATCTCCAAACCATTGCGCAGAGCCGCATCGCAGATGCTTTCCCCGGGCTTGGCTTCAACCACCGCACCCTCTGGGCAGATTTCATGATGGGGCAAAAATACAATTTTAGGCATGCTTAGGTCCTAACCTTTTTCAATTTCATCTAATGTCTGACCGGCCAGCGCAGTTTTGATGCTGGCATCCATGCGTCGGGCGGCAAATTCTTCACTGGCCTTGGCCACAGATTCAATCTGGCGAGCCAGTAATCGGTGTTCGGTAGTGGCCTCCCGCAGCTCTCGCAACTCCTCAACGGCAACCCTTAGGCACTGGCGCTCCTCAATATCCAACAGACTGTCACCATCTTTATAGAGGGCAGCGAGCAGATCTTCAATCATACGATCTGCCTCGACCTGCTGTTCTCGCAATGCTCTGGCCTGCATATCATCGCGGGCATGGCTAAAGGAGTCCTGCAGCATGCTGGTAATTTCTTCTTCGCCCAGACCATAGGAGGGTTTCACCTCAATGCGCGATTCTACATTGCTGGTCAGCTCGCGGGCAGTCACACTGAGCAGCCCATCTGCATCTACCTGGTAGCTGACACGGATTTTTGCTGCGCCAGCCACCATGGGAGGAATGCCGCGCAATTCAAAGCGCGCCAGAGAACGGCAGTCGCTGGCCAGTTCGCGCTCGCCCTGCAAAATATGAATCGCCATGGCGGTTTGACCATCTTTAAAGGTGGTAAATTCCTGGGCCTTGGCCACCGGGATGGTGGTGTTTCTGTGGATAATCTTTTCAATTAGACCGCCCATGGTCTCAATACCCAGAGACAGAGGAATCACATCCAGCAACAACATATCATCGCCAGACTTATTGCCCACCAGCACCTCGGCTTGCAGTGCGGCTCCCATGGCCACTACCTGATCCGGGTCCAGGTTGCAGAGAGGCTGAGTGCCAAAAAACTCGGCTACTTTTTCGCCCACTCTGGGGGTTCGAGTGGAACCGCCCACCAAAATCACATCATTGACCTGATCCTGAGCAACACCAGCATCGCGCAGCGACTTTTTGCAAGCGCGCACTGTTTTAGCAATTAGCCCATCGATCAGGTTGTGCATTAACTCGCGGGTCAATGTGCCCTGCCAGTCCAAAACCTGCAGTTCTACCTCAGGGGAATCAGTAAGCTGTTCTTTCGCTGATTTAGCCGCCTCCAGCAATATGCGCTGCTCTATGGGGTTGAGGTCTTCACCCATACCCATCTGTTGACGCAACCAGTCGGCGATGGCGCGATCAAAGTCATCGCCTCCCAGCGCCGAGTCACCACCAGTAGCCAGCACCTCAAACACGCCTTTGGACAGACGCAAAATACTGATATCAAAGGTACCGCCGCCCAGATCATAGATAGCGATAATGCGCTGCTGATGTTTAGAGCTCTGTTCAGCCTCATCCAAACCATAGGCAATTGCTGCGGCTGTCGGCTCATTGAGCAGACGCAGCACCTTGATGCCGGCCAGCGTGGCAGCATCTTTGGTAGCCTGGCGCTGAGCCTCATCAAAATAGGCAGGCACTGTGATTACAGCGCCATCCAGGGCGCTGCCAAAGGCCATTTCCGCGCGACCGGCCAGCTTGCGCAGAATCTCTGCGGACACCTGAATGGGGCTAACCATTCCAGAGACGGTTTTAATTTTTGGCATACCACCGTCATCGCCAGCAAATTCATAGGGCAGCTGACTGCCAAAGGTTTTAATATCCGCCACACCGCGACCCATGAGGCGCTTGACCGAAGCCAATGTATTTAGCGGGTCACTGATATTGTGCTCTGCGGCTTCATAGCCTACACAGCTAACGCCCTCTTTGATGTAGTGCACTACAGAGGGCAGCAGATCCCTGCCCTGCTCATCTGCCAATACCTCTGCCATACCGCTGCGCACTGTGGCCACCAATGAGTTGGTGGTGCCCAGGTCTATACCCACCGCATGCTTGCGCTGATGAGGTTGGGGCGACTGGCCCGGCTCTGAGATTTGCAGTAGTGCCACTGTTTATAAGTCCTCTAACTCGGCTTCAAGCTGCTCTATTTCGTCGAGCAACTTGGCTGAAAATTGCATTTTGGCCACTGTATTAAAGGCATGATCAAAGTCGGATGCCTGATACTGGGCTTGAAACTGGTTTTGCTGTTCGCTGTAGCTGCTGTCAACGCTGCTGCGCAAACTATCCAACAGCGCGAAGGGATCGGCGCTGTCACGCACATCAGCCAGAGCCTCGCGCAGCTCTATCTGTTCCATCAAGAAGGCGCCGTCGCTGGTAATATGGCTGTCCTGACTGGCGTCAATCTGCTTTAGCTCAAGCAGATACTGGGCGCGCTTTAGTGGGGACTTTAGGGTGTCGTAGGCCTGGTTGATCAGCGAGGCAGTCTGCACTGCTAGGCGCTTTTCAGATTCGCTGTGACTGGCATAACGGTCTGGATGAAACTCCTGCTGCAGCTTGAGATATTTACTCTGCAGCTGACTGCTGTCCACCTGCCAGGCAACCGGGATAGCAAATATCTCAAAGAAGTCACTGGAAAGTTTCAAAGGCCAATCAACCTGTTTACTGATTTGGGAGTGAAGTGCCTAAACGTGGAAGCTCTCGCCGCAACCGCATTCATCTTTGACATTGGGGTTTTTAAATTCAAACCCCTCGTTTAAGCCCTCTTTAACATAGTCCAGCTCTGTACCATCGAGATACAGCAGACTTTTGGGATCGATAATCAGCTTTACATCACCACATTGGAAAACTTCGTCCTCGGAAGCCGCATCATCGACAAACTCAAGTACATAGGACAGGCCGGAGCAGCCTGTGGTGCGCACACCCAGACGAATACCCAGGCCCTTGGCGCGGTGCTCGAGATGTTTGATCACATGCTGCTCTGCAGCTGGGGTCATGGTGATAGCCATTGATTAACTGTCCTGCTTTTCTCGTACATCGCGCACTGCTGCTTTGATGGCATCTTCAGCCAGCACTGAGCAGTGAATTTTTACCGGTGGCAGTGCCAGCTCTTCGGCAATCTCGGTGTTTTTGATCTGCTCGGCATCGTCGATGCTCTTGCCTTTCACCCACTCGGTCAGCAGTGAACTGGAGGCAATAGCTGACCCACAGCCATAGGTTTTAAACTTGGCGTCTTCAATAATGCCATCGTCGTTAACCTTGATTTGCAGACGCATTACATCGCCACAGGCCGGTGCTCCCACCATGCCAGTACCAACGTTTTTGGAGCTGTCATCCAGCTTGCCAACGTTGCGTGGGTTTTCGTAATGATCAATAACTTTGTCGCTGTAAGCCATGTTATGACTCCTAATTAAAATTTGTTAATTGCCTTTAGTGCGCGGCCCACTCTACGGTGTCCAGGTCTACACCATCTTTAAACATATCCCACAGGGGCGACAGTTCACGCAGTTTTTCTACTGCATGGCGCACCTTGGCAATAGCGTCGTCGATATCCTGCTCTGTGGTGTAGCGACCAATACTAAAACGGATTGAGCTATGGGCCATCTCATCGTTGAGACCCAGAGCGCGAAGTACATAGCTGGGCTCAAGGCTGGCAGAGGTACAGGCGGAACCTGAAGATACCGCCAGATCCCGCAGGGCCATAATCAGTGACTCGCCTTCCACAAAGGCAAAGCTAATATTCACAATACCTGGCACATGCTGATCTTCAGAGCCATTGAGATGGACTTCTTCCATATCGGAAACCCCTTCCCAAAGTCTGGTGCGCAACGCTTCGATGCGTGCCGACTCTTCGGCCAGGTTTTCGAAGCCCAACTTAAACGCTTCACCCATGCCAACAATTTGGTGAGTGGGCAAAGTGCCGGAACGCATACCGCGCTCATGACCACCACCGTGCATCTGCGCTTCGATACGCACGCGGGGCTTGCGACGCACAAATAGCGCGCCTATGCCTTTGGGGCCGTAAATTTTATGGGCCGAGAACGACATCATATCCACATTCATGGCTTCCACATCAATCGGGGTTTTGCCAGCACTCTGAGCCGCATCCACATGGAAAAATACTTTATTCTCGCGACAGATTGCACCTATAGCCGCAATATCATTGAGCGTACCCAGCTCGTTATTCACATGCATAATGGAAACAACCGTGGTGTCTTGGCGAATTGCGTCCGCCACCATTTGTGGCTGAATCAGACCATTGGAGTCCGGTTCCAGATAGGTCACTTCCCATCCTTCACGCTCTAGCTGACGGCAGGTATCCAGTACCGCTTTGTGCTCGATCTTGGAGGTGATGACATGCTTGCCTTTGCGCTGATTAAAATGGGCACAACCTTTAATCGCCAGATTATTGGCTTCGGTAGCACCACTGGTCCAGACAATTTCGCGGGGGTCGGCGCCAATCAGTGTCGCCACATCAGTGCGCGCATCTTCAACCGCGGCTTCTGCCTGCCAGCCAAATACATGGGAGCGAGACGCGGGGTTGCCAAACTGACCTGTGGGGGTCAGAAACTGCATCATTTTATCTGCAACAGCCGGGTCTACCGGTGTTGTGGAAGCGTAATCCAGATAAATGGGTAGGTTCATTAATTACTCCAAATTCAGCAGGCACCTGCCTGCAGGTTGTCTTCTATAACCAGCAACTGTTCTACCTGGCGCTGGGCTATAGATTGTACGTTTCGTTTGGCCACCAGATCAGCCAGACTGATGCCGCTGAGGAACCCGTGAATCTCTTTGCTGAGATCGCTCCACAATGTATGGGTCAGACATATCTCGCCACCCTGGCAGTCGCCTTTGCCCTGGCAGTTAGTGGTGTCTATGGACTCATTGACCGCATCGATAATCTGAGCAACGTAAATACCGTCGCTGGCTCGACCCAGATGATACCCACCACCGGGGCCGCGTACACTGGACACCAGGCCAGACTGGCGCAGACGAGAGAAGAGCTGCTCCAGATAGGACAGAGAGATAGACTGCCGCTCCGAAATATCAGCCAGAGAAATTGGCTTGTCTTCGGCGTGCAGCGTCAAATCGAGCATGGCTGTTACCGCGTAGCGCCCTCGAGTTGTCAATCGCATAGCTGTTACCTGTGTTCCAATTTCAGGGGCGAAATTATCCAGTACCTGACTATTTTAGTCAATTAAATACCTGATTAGTTTAATCAACTATTTACTAATCATACGCTGCACCGAAGACAGCAGACCACGGAGTATGGAAACTTCCATTTTATCCATGCGCTGGCGATTAAATAACCGACGCATACGGGTCAACAGCTGCTTGGGATTGTCTGGATCATAGAACCCGAGGTCGGCCATGGTCTCGGCCAGATGCACATGAAAGTTTTCCAGATCATCTGCGCTGACTGGAGGCTGGTCCCATTCCTGCAACGATGGCAGATTGCCCTCGGCATCCGCCAGGCTGGCCATGCGAATTTCATAACTCAACACCTGCACTGCAGTGGCCAAATTTAAGGAGCTGTACTCCGGGTTGGAGGGAATATGCACATGGTAGTGGCACTTCTGTAGCTCGTCATTGGTCAGGCCGCGGTCCTCACGACCAAATAACAGAGCCACATCATGGATTTCAGCTTCCTGCCAGATTCTTGCACCGCACTCTCGCGGGTCAATTAGTGGCCAGGGAATTCTGCGCTCGCGGGCACTGGTGCCCACTACCAGACCGCAGCCAGCAATCGCCTCATCTACCGAATCTACTATGGTGGCATTGCTCAGCACGTCGCGTGCACCAGCCGCTCGCCACACTGCCCTCGGGGCCGGATACTCCCGGGGCTGCACCAGATACAACTCAGCCAGACCCATATTTTTCATGGCCCGCGCGGCACCGCCAATATTGCCCGGGTGCGCGGTGTTGACCAGCACAATGCGAATTTTTGCCTGACGTTCAGTGGTAGACACAGTAAGCCTCTTAACAGTTTATTCCACAGCCCCAAAATCGGGGCGCGAGTGTAGCAGAATCAGGCTTCTCAGGCACAGTAGTTCTGTTACAATGCGCTCCGCTCTTTAAAGTCACTTGGAAAACGCCCTATGCAACCGATGGTTAATATAGCCCTTCGCGCCGCCCGTCTGGCCGGAGAAATGATTGTTAAGTCTGCCGACAACCTGGAATTGGTTAAGGTTGACGAAAAGGGTCGCCATGACTTTGTCACTGAAGTGGATCGCCGCTCAGAAGAAACTATTATCTACAACATCAAGAAAGCCTACCCGGATCACCGCTTTGTCGGTGAGGAAAGTGGTACCAGCGGCAATCCCGATTCCGATGTGGAGTGGATTATCGACCCTCTGGATGGCACTACCAATTTTGTTCGCGGCATTCCCCATGTAGCTGTCTCTATCGCCTGCCGAGTTAAAGGCAAGCTGGAGCACGGGGTTATTCTGGAGCCATTTAAGCGCGAGGAATTTACTGCCAGCCGCGGCCATGGCGCCAGCCTCAATGGTCGTCGCATTCGTGTGTCGGGCCGTACTGAAGAAGCAGGAGCTCTCTACGCCACCGGGATTCCCTTTAGCGCACCCTCCTTTAATGAGATGGATAACTATCTTGCCTGCATGCATGAGTTTGCCGATAACTCGGCGGGCATTCGCCGCCTGGGGGTTGCCTCTTTGGATCTGGCCTATGTAGCCGCTGGCCGTATGGACGTATTCTGGGAAATGTCACTTAAGCCCTGGGATATAGCGGCGGGCGTGCTGATGGTACGGGAAGCTGGCGGTATGGTCAGCGATTTTAAAGGTGGTGAGAAGTTTATGGATAGCGGCCATATTCTGGCCTGCACCCCCAAACTGTTTAAGCCCAGCTTAAAAGTGGTTTCCAAGCATTTGGGTCATTTAAAATAGCTTTCCCATCAATGCTAGAACAGCGCCCCAAACCGCTCAAATAACCAGTAAGCGCTGGTAATTCCCACAACATAGACCACAGCCTCAACAAACACCGCCCGGTGCCTGTTGACCGGGGCAATTGTGCGTACCAGCACAAATATCAGCACCAGCACTGCGCCAATAAATAGCAGCTGTCCCAGCTCAACACCTATATTAAAAAATAATAACGCATGGACTTTCATTGAGGCGGGCAGACCCAACTCCTGCAACACCACCGCGAAACCGAAGCCATGTAACAAACCAAATGCCGATGATGCACTGACCGGATAGCGCCAGGTAAAGCTTGGGGCTGCACCTGCTTCAGCTCGATTATGCTTAATAATTTCCACAGCCAACAGAACAATACTCAGGGCAATCAATAACTCCACCAGTTCTGTGGGCAGGCGGAAAATATCCAATGTGGCCAGACTCAGGGTAATAGAATGGGCAATGGTAAAACCGGTCACTGTCAGCAACAGACGCTTAAAACTACCGGCAATAATCATCAGGCAAAGCACAAACAGCAAATGGTCTGTACCGATCAGAATATGCTCTATACCAGCCACTGTGTACTGTTTGGCCACAGTGCCAGCTCTGGTACTCACTGGAATATCCACAGTGGTTTTTTCCGGGCCGGAAAACACCTGTATGGGTTCTGCTTCAAAAGGCTTAAACACAATAAGCGAGGTCAGTGCGGGGTTGCTTCGGGGATAGTCCAGCACCAGAGCAAAAGCGGCATCGGGATCCTGAATATCACATTGATAGAGCCGACGACCGATTAACCCGGCGGCATTGGCGCCATCAACAACTCGACAGTCCGGGTGCTGCAGCCTTATATAGGGTTCCTGCCCTGCAGGCATAACCGGCGGTACTTTCCACTTTACAAGGAACTGGCTGGTATTGTTTTCCACCACTTCTACATAGACCGGCCGGGCCTCATCGGCGACCACCCAGCTACTGACCAACAGTGCGAGAGCAAAAAAAGCTGTGCGCATTATTCTGTCTCGATCTGATATTTGGCCATTAGCTTGTCAATAGTCTGGCGTTTTACCTCTCTCTGCTGCTGGCGCTGAGCATCGGCAAAGACTGCAGAGCTGACCTCCTCAAATTCAGGAAGATAGGCAGCGGCATTTTTAACCAGCAACACCAGATGCCAGCCATAGCTGGACTGCACTGGCCCCTGCCACTGCTCCCCAGCGCTTAGAGCAAATACCGCTTGCTGAAAGGACCCACCAAAATGGCTGCTAATCTCATCATCCTCGCGATTGACATAATTGCGGTTGTAGAGAAAACGTTCGCCGTATCTGGAGGCATTTTCAAAGGGCACCTGTCCAGCATTAAGCTGGTCCAGCAGTTTATCTGCCATCGCCTGGGCCTCTTCCGAGGGGCGATTTTGCGTGGAGATAAAAACATGGGTAAAGGTGGCTTCGGCGGCTTTTTTATAATCTTGCTGATTGTCAGCATAGTAGTCGCGCAGATCCTGCTCGGTTAAGGGCTCGGCTTCGTCATAAAAACCCTGGGCCAGATAGTCCATTTTTTGGATCAGGCGGCGACGGATAATCTGGTCATTATTATCCAGATTGAGGGCCATAGCCTCGCGGAAAAGCACCTCGTCACGAGCATAGTCGTCTACCAGTCGCTGACGCTCCTCAGCACCCAGTGCAGCCAGTGCGGCCTCGGCCTGGTCAGGCCTGAAGGTTTTGGCCCGCAGCTGCATAAACTGCAGCAACTGCTGATCGTCGACCTCAATCAGATACTGGTCATAGGCATAGTCTTCGGCATTAATCCATCGCTCGCCGCCGAGAAGCACCAGCGCAATTAATAAAAACTGCACCAGTGGTTCTTTCAACAATTTCTTGAACATGGGACTTTTAAATTCCTTCTAAATTTCCTTTTATCCTGGTTTATAGACCATAAAGCGTCAAGGCGTATACCAAACCGGCGATGTATAGGCGCGCTCTTGAATAGTTTTTGCTCCGCGGGGCGGAGTATCCAGGCCCAGCGCCAGACTATCGTAAAGACCATTGCGCGGTGTGGGTATCTGCAGTACACGAGCGTAGTAAAACGCCGATTGGGCAGGATCAAAATCCGGATCCGACCATTTAACAGCAAACTCAGCCTGGCCAATGGTATTGGTATATCTGGCCGATTTTAGATCTACAGTAGTGCCCACAGCTGGCAACTTGCCCTCGGCATCAAGCTCTCGATCACCTGACCAGTCTATATTGTAGACCTTTTCATGCTGCTCGCCTGTGGCATCAACCCAACCCTTCACAATCTGCACACGGTCAAGGTTGGCATCTACCGGGTCTTTTACCGCTCGCACCAAAAACTGCGGCGCACCGGCATTGGCATTGGCAGTTAAATCACCCCCCATGGGCACTCCGTACTGATAGCCGATATGGGAAAAGTGTTCGGAGGTCTCGGCATTGGCAGGAAAATCCCAGCCCGCAAATAGCTGAACACGCAGACGTGGGCCACTGGTGGCGTAAGTCTCTTTGCGCTTAAAGGCGGCGTAAATGGCCTCGCGGCTATTTTCTTCCGCCCAGACCGCAGCAAGGCCGGAGGCCGACATATCCCACCCACTGGCGCCGGTAGGGTTACCCAATGCTGGCGCCTTGGTTTCTGGCGTACTGTCCGCGGCCATTTTGCCCTGAAAATTATTCTCTTCAGGCGAGGCCAGACCAGAATGGGCATCAGTCGAGCCGATAAAACCAAACTTGTAGGGATTGACGCCCACTTTTTGCTCTATCGCCAGACCAAGTTTTAACGCAGGACGAACATAGTCGCCAGAGGTAACCTGCGTTTTACTTTCACTGGTCTGGATATAGTAATCATAGGTTTCAAAGTCGGCGAATTCATCATCTGGAGAAAACGCCGGATGAGTTTCACTGTCCCCTTTAATCTGAGTAACCTCTGCAATTGGCTCCCACTGCATGCGCGTGCGCGCATAGTCAGCAGTAATCGGCTGGCCTTTGACCGTGGTCTCGGCAAACATATAGCCTTTGGAGATATTTGAGTTGTGAGGTATGGAGATAAAGCGACTATCGGTGCGCTCTGCAGTATCGGCCAGCCACTGCCACAGCTCCTCTGGATACTGGCTCTGATCTGAACCGAAGGGAATATACTGACTGGCCTTATCGCCACCGTCCGGAGTCACCACAATGCGATGCAGGTTTGCACCTGTGGGCAGCGAACTCCACTCCCAACCTAGCAGACTGGTAAATACCCCGGGTTCATTATGCCGCTCCGCCGAGTCAATAATATCTTGCCAAGCATCCCCTGAGGTATTACTGGTATCGCCAAAAAACGCCAGGCCATCGATATTGTTGTTAACATCTGCAACCGGATCGCCACCTTCAACCGCTGCCGACTCAGGCAGGAAGCGCGCAAAGAAAGCCCGACCCTGACCCAGATCAAGGGCTTCGTTGAGCTGCCTAACTGCCAACCATCGCTTGAAAGACTCGTACAGGCTGACGTCTTGCCACTGAATAGTCTCACTGCGAATGGCACGCATTATACCCAGCATCTCTGCATGATCTGAAACCACCAGAAAATCCAGCGGCGTACCAATCTGCACCCTGGTCCGGTTGTAGGGATGAACCACCGGTTCCCCCTTGGCCCATCGGTAGGCGGTATCTGGGTCTGCAGTGAAGTTCTTGTTTAAAAACGCATCAAAGGAATAGGTGGTATGCAGATGGGTATCGCCAAAATACACCTGGGTCTCAGTTCCTTCACTGGCCTGGACCAGGCCGGCAGCTGATAGAAGTAGGCTTAGTGCAATTGATCTCACAGTTTGCTCCTTAATTTATATTATCAGTTGCTAATGTTCGGCATGCATATTCAAAAATAGCTACGGCGACCAGTTCAACTACGATTGAGCGAATTGAGTTGTTATTATTCTCGATTTAGCCCATCAGCTTAACCGATTTTTGTCGAAAAATATTCGGATATTTTCTGACCCAGCGGTATTGGTTTGCAAGACTTGACTGAGAAAACTGGTTGTCCTTTAAAGGCAGTGCTGTAAAGTGCAGGATCCAAAGCACAGGCTTCGCACAAATAACTATGCACAGCTTTTCCAGAACCACAGGTATCTCTGTTGTTGTCGCCAATATGGTCGGCACTGGCGTGTTTACCAGCCTGGGGTTTCAGCTACTGGGTATTCAGTCGCCCTTTGTATTGATAATGCTGTGGTTCGTCGGCGGTTTAACCGCTCTCTGTGGCGCCCTGACCTATGCCGAACTGGGCGCCAACCTGCCGCGCTCTGGCGGCGAGTATAATTTTCTCTCACGCCTCTACCATCCCTGCGCCGGATTTATCTCAGGGTGGGTGTCCGCCACCGTAGGCTTTGCCGCGCCAGTGGCACTGGCATCCATGACCTTTGCTGCCTATCTGTCAGCCGTATTTCCCGAGCTCAACAGAACCTGGACCGCAGCCTCTCTGGTACTGATACTGACTTTGGCCCACTGTCTATCGCGGCAAGCCAGCAGCAGTGTGCAACAGATTTTTACTGCCCTTAAACTACTGCTGATACTGCTGTTTTGCGCGGTGATTTTTGTCTGGGGCAACAGCCCTCAGAACCTCAACTTTGCCCCCCAGGCCGGCGATGAAAAGCTGCTGTTTAGTGGCGCATTTGCAGTGGCCCTGATCTATGTAAACTACGCCTACACCGGATGGAATGCAGCCACCTATGTAACCGGCGAGCTGGCCAATCCCCAGCGCAATTTACCCATCGTATTAGCCGCAGGTACTGGGCTGGTATTAATGCTCTATTTACTACTCAACTTTACCTTTCTTAGCGCCGCACCTATCTCAAGCATGGAAGGCAAACTGGAGATTGGCGTGGTGGTGGCTGAGGCTGCACTTGGTGGCAGCGCGGGCAAGGTAATGGGTGCTGTGCTGGCAGTTTTGTTAATCAGTACTGTCAGCGCCATGACCATGGCCGGGCCCAGGGTGCTGCAGATGATCGGAGAGGACTTTACAATTTTCTCGAAACTCGCCCAGTGCAATGCCCAGGGTATCCCTGTTAATGCTGTGTTATTTCAGGGCGCTCTGGCGATGTTTTTTATTGTCAGCGCCACCTTTGAGTCGGTACTGATTTTCTCTAGCTTTGTGCTGGCGATTAACACGCTATTTTCCGTGCTCGGGGTTTTTGTGCTGCGCTTTAAAAAGCTCAATATCCCGGGTGCCTACCAAACCACTGCCTATCCCATTGCGCCTATTATTTATCTGGCTGTCACTCTATGGACCCTCACCTATGTGCTAATTTCCAAGCCCACAGAGGCACTGATTGGCTTGGGGATTATTGCCGCCGGTGGTCTTATCTATGTTTTATCCGCCAATAAAACTGAGCAAGATTCGGGTCGCTAAAACCCCTTGGGTCGGCAATACTGTGGTTATGAAATCCGACTATCAACGCATAGCTCAGGCAATAGACTTTATTAACACAAACGCCAGACGGCAGCCCTCTCTTGAGGACATTGCTGCGCATCTGCACCTGAGTCCATTTCATTTTCAACGTCTGTTTAGACGATGGGCTGGGGTCACCCCAAAGAAGTATCTGCAGGTTCTAACCGTGGATCGGGCCAAACAGCTGTTAGCTCAATCGAAACCTCTGTCTGTTGTGTCCGACTCTGTGGGGCTCAGCAGTAGCTCGCGGCTGCACGATCATTTTGTGCAATTAGAGGCAGTTAGTCCCGGAGAGTTTAGGTCTGATGGTGCTGGCATGACCATAGCCTACTCACTGACTGAGAGCCCGTTTGGCAAGATATTTATGGCGGTCACGGAGAGAGGTATCTGTAAGCTGTCATTTCTTGATAGCCCCAGTCTTGCACAGCAAATTGCCGGTCTGCAACAGCAATGGCCCCGAGCCAAGCTTGTGGACAAACCTACAGCGCTCACCCAAAGAATTGAGGCTATATTTGCCGGGAAAGAGGATGGGCATGGCCCCCTATCTCTGTATGTAAAAGGCACCAATTTTCAAGTTGCAGTATGGCGGGCCCTGCTGCAGATTGAGCCTGGGTCAATTAACAGTTATGCCCAGGTGGCGGCCGCCGTGGACAGACCAAAAGCCTCGCGAGCTGTAGGCACAGCAATTGGCGCTAACCCGGTGGGATTTTTAATTCCCTGTCACCGGGTGTTGCAGCAGAGCGGCAAGATAGGCGGTTACCGTTGGGGTGAGACCCGCAAGCATGCCATTCATGCTTGGGAGTCTGCTCGAGATTAGGTTGGCACTGTTTACCCAGTAATGCCTTTGATTTCTAAGAAATCATCAAACCCATACTCACCCCATTCGCGGCCATTACCTGACTGTTTGTAACCCCCAAAGGGCGCAGCATAATCCTGAGATGCGCTGTTAAGACTGATCATCCCGGCCCGCAACTGCCCTGCGACTCGGTTGGCGCGCTCTTTGTCGCTGGTGCTGAAATAGGCAGCCAGACCATAGGGCGTGTCGTTGGCGATTTCGATGGCCTGCTCTTCAGTATCGAAGGGGATCATGGTGAGCACTGGGCCGAAGATCTCTTCCTGGGCAATGGTCATCTGGTTATTCACACCGGCAAAGACCGTGGGCTTGACGAAGTAACCTGTTGCAAAACCCTCGGGCTTGCCGGGGCCACCAGCTACCAACTCTGCGCCCTCTTCTATGCCTTTTTCGATCAGGCCCTGAACCTTGTCAAACTGCACTCGACTGGAGAGTGGCCCCAGATGCCCGCCCTCTTTTTTTGGGTCGTCAACGGCGACCTGCGCTGCCGTCTGTTGGGCAATTTCTACCGCCTTGTCGTAAACGGATGAGTGCACCAACATGCGGGAGGGTGCATTACAGGACTGCCCAGTGTTACCCATCATATGGGCAACACCTGAGCTGACAGCTGTTTCCAGATCGGCATCCTCAAAAATAATATTGGGAGACTTCCCACCCAGCTCCTGAGTAACTCGCTTGACCGTTTCAGAGGCGGCTTTGGCCACCAGAATCCCGGCCCTGGTTGAACCGGTGAAAGACACCATGTCCACATCCGGGTGGCTGGAAATCACCGCACCCACGCCGGGACCATCGCCATTGACCATATTGTAAACACCAGCGGGGAAGCCGGCCTGATCCATCATTTCGGTAAATAGGTAACCGGAAATAGGGGCAATTTCACTGGGCTTTAAGACCATGGTGCAGCCGGTGGCCAGTGCTGGCGCTACCTTGCAGCTGATCTGGTTAATTGGCCAGTTCCAGGGAGTAATAAAGCCACAGACACCAATGGGTTCTTTCACAATTCTGGTGCTGCCAACCTGACGTTCAAATTCAAACTTTTTAAGCGCTTCTATAGCGGCATTGATATGGCCGCGGCCACAGTCAGCCTGAGCTGCGCTGGCAAAGGAGATGGGAGCACCCATCTCGGTGCTGATCGCCATGGACATTTCGTCGTAGCGATCCATATAAATCTTCAGCAGGTTTTCCATCAGAGAGATACGCTCTTCCACAGTCACCCGGGAGTAGCCAGGGAATGCGGCTTTCGCTGCGGCTACTGCCGCGTCCACATCTGCTGCTGCGCCCAGGCTGATAGTTGCTATGGTCTCTTCTGTTGCCGGGTTTTCTACAGCCAGATCCCTGGCTACCAATGGATTTACCCACTGGCCGTTAATATAAAATTTTGTCAGGTCTTTCATTATTAGCCCCTCTTAGCTTTAGCAGCAGGTTACCGCCAAAATATCAGTTTACCTATACCCTTTTACGGTGGTCCATAGTCTGTTTAGAGCAGGCTCTCAAGGGTTTCTAGGGTCTGCGGTCCTATCAGGCGCTGCAACAACTTGCCGTCTCGGCCAATCACCAGGGTCTCGGGCAATATCTGCACCGGCTCCAGCCCCCACATAGCTCTGGGATCTACCACCAGGCTGGGAAACTCGATCCCCAGCTTGGCCATTTCACTGCGCAGCAGATCGCCCTGGGAGCCATCGAAATTAACGGCGTAAATAGATACCTGATCACCATGCTCGGCCTGCAGTTGATTAAACTCGGGAATCTCTTTGCGGCAGGGGGCACACCAGATGGCCCAGTAATTGATTAGCACCAGTTTTTGTGGCGCCTGCAGGTCGACGCTGCCGCCGTCCAATATGGCGTATTCACTGCTTCTTTCAGCCGCACAGCCAAGCAGAAATAAACTGGTCAGCAAAAGTTTTTTGATCATGGGTCTGTCTCCATTAGCCTAGCCCGCAAGCATAGCCTATTTTGTTTACTGGGGATGCTACTGGGAAAATTTTCCTGCTTCCAAGCTCGCCAGGCTATGACAATTTCTCCACAGGCCCGCGCCAGTTTCGGTTTAATCGGATTTACCCTTACAATGGGCTTCAGAGTAATCTAGTCAATGAGTAGACTAGTACTTATTTAGTCATAAAAAGGATCGTCTATGACCACAATTTATCATAATCCGAGATGCTCCAAATCTCGGCAAACACTGGAACTACTGCGCACCCATGGCGTGGAACCTGAGATAGAGCTGTATCTTGAGAGCCCTCTTGGCGCCCAGGCTATAACCGACCTGCTCGACAAATTGGGTATTGGTGCTGCCCAGCTGGTGCGGCGCTCCGAGCAAGACTTTAAAGATAACAATCTGGGGCGTGCCGATATCACTGAGGATGAGCTTATAGCCGCCATGGTGAAATATCCTAAACTTATTGAGAGGCCTATTGTGGTGTCTGGCGACAGAGCTGTGCTGGGCCGCCCACCGGAAAATATACTGGAGTTGCTGTAAATGTCTGATCAGCCTGCCCCCTATGTTTTAGTGCTCTACTACAGCCGCAACGGCCATGTAAGAATGCTTGCCGAACAAATGGCGTTGGGTATTGAAAGCACAGGTATGGAGGCGCGCCTGCGCACGGTGCCTGCGGTTTCCACTGTCTGTGAGGCCAGCGCAAGCGATATTCCCGAGAGCGGTGATATCTACTGCTCAGAGGATGACCTGGCCAACTGCTCAGGTTTGCTGATGGGCAGCCCTACCAGGTTTGGCAATATGGCGGCACCGTTAAAATACTTTATCGACGGTACTGCTGGTCTGTGGATGAATGGCGCAATGGTCAACAAGCCAGCCGGTGTCTTTACCTCCACCTCAAGCATGCATGGCGGCCAAGAGTCCACGCTACTAACCATGATGCTGCCGCTGCTGCATCAGGGTATGGTGATTGCCGGCCTGCCCTATGCAGAACCCGAGCTGACCAGCACTAAAACCGGCGGCACGCCCTATGGCGCAACTCATGTAGAGGCCAAGAGTCTCAGTCGGGAAGAAATTAAACTCAGCCAGGCCCAGGGTAAACGTATGGCCCAGCTGGCAAGTGCATTAAACCAATCACAGGGCGCATAAACTTGACCACAGAATTAAAACTTTCTATCGGCAGACGATTGACTCAGGGTAGCTTTTGGCTGCTGATTGCAGTGCTCAGCATTCATCTATGGATGCAGTCTGCACCAGCTATTATCTATGTGATCAGCCTGCTGCCGCTGATGATATTTATCCCCGGCATACTGGCTGACCGCCTGCGTACATTAATCTGGCTGGGCTTTGTGCTGCTGCTGTATTTTTACAATGGCGTTCAAAATATGGCTGTTCCCGAACCTCAGACAATGGATATAGTTGAGTTGGTATTAACCATAGTGCTGTTTTGCGCCTCTATGGTCTACGCTCGTATTCGGCAGGTTAATAACCTGTAAAACACAGAAGGACTATTTAACAGGTATTATTTGAATGGGTATTATTCGTCGCATTTTTCGCTTCATTGGTAGCATTATTTCTGGAATCAGAACATTGCTTGGTGTGGTTATTTTTGGTTTTGTGCTGATTGCCATAGCTGGTATGTTTGCCGATGATCTGCAGCCAATTCCCGATAAAGGTGCTCTCTATTTGGCCCCCACTGGTTTCCTGGTAGATCAGAAGGCCTACGCCGATCCATTGGAGAAGATACTGTCTCAGGGCATGGAGTCAGAGACTCTGGTTAGAGATGTTGTTGAAGCTGTGGATACAGCTGCCAGCGACAGTCGTATTACCCATCTGCTGCTGGACACCGACTATATGACCGGTGCAGGTCTAAGTAAGCTTGAAGAAATCAGCTCAGCGCTGCTGAGGTTTAAAGAGAGCGGCAAGCCCATAATTGCCGTGGCTGACAACTTTAGTCAGCAGCAATACTACCTAGCCGCCCATGCCGATGAAATTATGCTCAACCCTCTTGGTGGCGTGTTGATTACCGGTTTTTCAGCCTACAGCAGCTACTATAAAGAGGCCCTTGATAAGCTCAAAATCAAGATGCATATCTTTAGAGTGGGTGATTATAAAAGTGCTGTGGAGCCCTATATGGGCAATAGCATGTCGACCGGTGTCAAAGAGGAGCGCCGAGCTATAATCGATGAGCTGTGGCAGTTTTACGGCTCTCAGGTAGAAAATCTGCGCGGACTGCCTACAGGCGCAATCAATGACTACACCAACAACCTGCATACCAAGCTGCGCTCTGCCAATGGCGATAGTGCCCTACTGGCCAAGCAACAGGGCCTTGTGGATCAGGTGGCCACCCGAACCCAGATGCTGAAATATCTCAATGAGGTTATCCCCTCCACTGAGGGTGAATTTAACAGCATTAACCTCAAGGGCTATTTAAGTCATATTCGCCGCGAACAGATCACCAGTGCGGCCGCCAAGCAACACCGCATTGCCCTGGTAGTAGCCAAGGGCACCATGATGGATGGCGAACAACCTGAGGGCAGTATTGGCGGCGACACATTGGCGGGTATCTTTGCCGACCTGCGCAAAGATGAGAATATCAAAGCGGTTGTGCTTAGGGTCGACAGTGGGGGCGGCAGCGCCTTTGCCTCGGAGGTTATTCGCGATGCCATGGCAGCAACTCGCGCTGAAGGCGTGCCTATTGTGGTGAGCATGGGCAGTGTTGCCGCCTCTGGTGGCTACTGGATTGCCACCGAAGCTGATCGCGTACTGGCTCTGACCACCACCATCACTGGCTCAATAGGTGTGTATGGCGTTATACCCACAGTGGAAGACTCCATGGCGGCTCTGGGCATCTATTCCGACGGCGTAAGTACCGCGGAAATCTCTGGCATTATGCAGCTCGATCGAGCCATGACCCCTCAGGCAGAGATGTTCTTTCAGGCCGGTGTAGACAATGTCTATACCCAGTTCCTCGCCCTGGTGGCAGACGCCCGCAACTCAACCCCGGTGGAAGTTCACGAGATCGCTCAAGGTAAAGTCTGGACTGGCGAGCAGGCGCTGGAGCTGGGCTTGGTAGACCAGCTAGGTGATTTAAATGAGGCGATTAAGGTGGCCGCAGAGCTGGCAAATCTGGCCGACTATATGGTTGATTACCGGCGCAAGCCGCTCAGCGTATACGAGCAACTTTTAGTTGGCATGAGCAGTAATGTGGCGACCTCAATGACCAGTCTGGGCATTGAGCCACAGGGCAGCTGGCTGCCGGAGATTTTAAGTCGTCAGGCCAAGACACTGGCTCAGCCCCTGCAATTGCTGGATAGCCTGTCAGACCCCAAAGGCATCTATCTGCTGTGCGAGCAGTGCCCGCAGTAATTTAGTTTAGAGCCCGAGAATATCTTTAACAAAGGGCAGAGTAAGGCGTCGCTGTTCTTGCAGCGATGCCCCGTCCAGCTTTTCGAGGGCAGTCATCAGGCCCCGACTATCTCGGGGCAAGCGGTTTAGCAAAAACACAGCAACCTCATTGGAAAGATACAGGCCACGCATGCTGGCGCGGTGCTGCAACAGGCGCCGTTGGTCATCATTCTTGTACTGCAGCATCTGCAAAATCACCCCAGATTTTAGCCGCGACAAAAGATCGGGGAGTAGCACATCAAGCTCATCGGGCACCCCGTGAGCAGCCATCACCAGCTTGGTTCCGGCCTCGCGACAGCGATTAAAGAAATTAAACAGGGGTTCCTGCCAGTCGGGCCTATGGGCCACCAGCTGCAAATCGTCCAGACACACCAGGGTGGCAGACTCCAGACCCTCAAGAATATCCTGTGGTGAATAATCTCCCAGCTCTGACAGAGGCAGGTAGACCGCCCCGGCATTTCTGCCCAGAGCCGTTCGCTGACAGGCAGCCTGCAACAGATGGGAAAGTCCACTACCCTCGGCACCGGCCAAAAAGGCAAACTGCTGACCCTCATCCTGCAATACCAGACTGGCCAGATGCTGAGGCGTGCCTCTAGGGGCATAGAAGTTGCTAAAAGTTGCTTGATCATCCAGCGTCACCGCCAGACTCAGTTGTTTGGGACTATTCACTCGGCTATCCAGCTGTACTCAAGTTTACCACTCAGGCTGGCATCGGCCGTACCCTGATCCTGCAGTCGGCCACTGCGCAGCAGCGCCGAGTGCAGCAGTTCTGCGCCACCCTCAACATCAACCGCCAATGTCAGCTGGTCACCTTTAACGGCAAATATATCCAGCGAATCAACTACCTCTAATTTTTTAAACTGGGCCAGTACAGCCAGATACTTGGCAAAGCTGTCCACACCAGTAATTTGTACCAGCAACTCATTGGTATTTAACTGCGGGACATAAGTATAGGCTCTGGCCAGGCTATCGATAAGCGAATCTACTGCGCTGGCCATAAACTCCTCACCAGCCTCGGCGCGAAAATCATTGAGCTGGCGGCGACCCGCCGACTGATACAGCCAGGCACCGCGCACCTCGCCGGTAGAGGTGGTATAAAAACGCAGTGCTATCCAGCCATCGGCCTGATAGCGCTGAGATGCCGGATCAATCAGATCGGCACGCAGAGACCAGGCTTCATTGACCGACAGTGATAGCTGGTCCTGCAAATCAAAGTTGGGCAACTGATAAGGCATGCCGCGCCGTTTCATAGCCTCATCAAAGGCCTGCAGTAGCGCCTCGGCATCTGCGGGAATTTCTGTATCTGCATCGTCGCCAATCGAATAGTCGCCAATAAATCCACGCCCCATCTGCACATCATCGCGAACAATCCATACCAACATCTTGGGTCTATTCGAGGGCAGTACCGGCAGCTGGGCCTGGCGAATTAACTGGTCGATGGCCTGGCGGGCAAAGCTCACTTCCAGACCTGTCTGGTTAGTGGATTTATCGGCACTGGGGATATTGCGAAAGCCAACGGCGGCCACGTAGGCATTGGGGTCGGCGAAGAAAGACTGCATGCTTGGTGTAAGCATAATTTCACTATTTCCAGTCAGCTTGATTAGCACCTGAGCCAGGGCCTGGCGAACACCTAACTCCCGCGCCTTAGCAGTCTGATCTGCCACAGGCACCAGGCCAGAGTAAAGTCCGGCCACCTCTTCGGCGAGAGAATGCAGACTAAAACAGGCCAAAAACAGCACTAATATCCGTTTCAACGACTTTTCCCCAAATTAATTTGCCTCATTGTACCAGTGCTTGATGAAAATTAGACTCACCCGCACTAAAATACCGCCTTTAAAGTAGTACGCATAAAATAGTGCACTGTCGAGTAGCACTATTAAAAACAGGAAGCCAATCCATGACCGAAAAAACCCAATCCCTAAGCTATAAAGATGCAGGTGTCGATATTGACGCCGGCAACGCCCTGATCGAAAAAATCAAAGGCGCGGCCAAACGTACACGCCGCCCTGAGGTAATGGCTGGACTGGGCGGTTTTGGGGCCCTGTTTGAACTGCCTACCGGCTACCGCGAACCTGTCATGGTCTCAGGTACAGATGGCGTGGGTACCAAATTGCGTCTCGCCCTGGACCATGGCAAACATGACACAGTGGGTATAGACCTGGTGGCCATGTGCGTCAATGATCTAATTGTCTGTGGCGCCGAGCCGCTGTTCTTTCTTGACTACTATGCGACCGGCAAACTAGATATTGATACCGCAGCCGCGGTGGTCAATGGTATTGCCGATGGCTGCGAGCTCTCAGGCTGCTCATTGATTGGTGGCGAAACCGCTGAGATGCCAGGCATGTACGAAGGTGATGACTATGATCTGGCTGGCTTCTGTGTGGGCATGGCAGAAAAGTCCGAGCTGATTGATGGCAGCAAAGTGGCTCTGGGTGACACATTGATTGGCCTGAGCTCCAGTGGTCCTCACTCCAATGGGTACTCACTGATTCGCAAGGTGCTGGAAGTTACACAAACTGACCCGGCCACCACAGAGCTAGATGGTCAGCCATTGATCGACCTGCTGATGGCACCCACCAAAATTTACGTTAAATCTCTGCTTGGTCTGATTGCCAAATCTCCCGTTCATGCTCTGGCTCATATCACCGGTGGCGGCCTGCTGGAAAATATTCCCCGCGTGCTGCCCGACAATGCAACGGCAGTGATAGACACCAATGCCTGGACTCGCCCCGCCGTGTTTGACTGGTTACAACAGGGCGGCAATATCGATGAGCACGAAATGCACCGCACATTAAACTGTGGTGTGGGCATGGTGATCTGCGTACCAGCAGACACAGCCGCAGCCGCTGTAGAATTTCTCAATGCCCAGGGTGAAGAGGCCTTTATACTGGGGACCATTGAAGAGACCAAGGCGGGTGAAGAACAGGTGCAGCTGCAGGGACTCAATGCATGACTGAGCAGCCAGCGGCTGATAAAAAACCGCGGCTACTGGTATTGATTTCCGGTGGCGGCTCCAACCTGCAATCTTTTATCGATGGCTGTGCCAATGGCAGCCTGGAGGCGCAGCTGGTTGCCGTAATCAGCAATAAGGCGGGAGTCAAGGGTCTCGACCGCGCTGCCGCTGCTGGCATTCCAAATATAGTGGTCGATCATCGCGCCTTTGATAGCCGCGATAGTTTTGATCAAAGTCTCGCTGATGTCATCGACAGCTTTGCACCAGATCTGGTGATACTGGCCGGTTTTATGCGCATTTTGACACCGGAGTTTGTCAATCGCTTTGTGGGCCGGCTAATCAATATCCACCCCTCATTATTACCAGCCTACCCAGGATTACACACCCATCAACGCGCCATAGATGCAGGTGATGAGCAGGCCGGAGCCACGGTGCATTTTGTAACCCCGGAACTGGATGGCGGGCCCTCGGTACTGCAGGCCCAGGTACCAGTACTGCCCGGCGATAGTGCCGACAGTTTGGCCCAGCGAGTACTGGGATTTGAACACAGAATTTATCCCACCGCTGTGCAGTGGTTTTGCCAGGGCCGACTGCGCATGGAACAGGGTGTCGCCCTGCTCGATGGTCAGCCTCTCCCAGAGAGTGGAGTTATTTTCAGTGACGGAGCTGAACAATAATGGTTTTTGGTACTCTAATCCGGCTACACAACCCAACCGCGACGGGAGCCGCGATGACGTTAACAGCTAACAGCAGAGGTTTTTTTCGCACTTTGCTGGGCCTGGCCGCCCTGGCTTTACTGCCTGAGTCTTTCGCCATAGAGATAAAGCCATACAGCGCCAAGTATTCCGCCAAATTTAATGGCATGGATATAGAGGCCAATCACCGGCTCGAAAAGCTCGAATCAGGCCAATATCGAGAGACCTTAAAAGCAAAAAATATCTTCGGTAAAATCAACGAACAGGCACTATTTAGTCTGTCCGAAGACCAAACACTGATTCCCCAGGAATACAAATACGAACGCTCTCTGATGGGTGTTAAGCGTGCGGAGCAGCAGGTTTTTGACTGGCCTGCACAAGAATTGCAATACTATAAAAAAGACCAACTCACCCTGCTGCCCATTGAGCCTGGAGCTCTGGATATGATTACCCACAAGCTGAAACTGCGCAGTGATCTGCAATTGGGCAAAGAGAATTTTTCATATTCTGTTATTGCAAGGGGAAAACTGAAACAATATGTTTACAAAGTGATGGCTAGGCAGGTGTTAGACACCGCCATTGGCCCGCTCAATACTGTGCTAGTGCAGCGCATCAGGGAGGACAAGGACCGCACCACTAAAATTTGGCTCGCCAGCGACTGGGATTATCTGGCCGTGCAACTTGAGCAAATCAAAAATGGCGAGAGCCATAAAATGAAGATTATTAGTGGCCAGGTCGACAATCAACCAGTGGTTCCCTTAAATATTGCAGCAGAGAAATAACTATGGCTCGCCCACCTAACAAAACCGGTACCAGTCAAATTATCCTCGTCCTGGGCACAGTCGCCGCAGTGGCCGTGGTCGGTGGCGCCCTGTATCAGGCGCAAAAATTATCCGATGAAGAAGAGCTGGCGATGATGGAGATGATTCCTCAGCAGATTGTTAGCGAGGCTGTGGTGGCAGCGCCAGTAGTGCCAGAGGCCAAGATACCGGAGCCAGAACCTACAACCGAGATAGCAGTTCAGCCCGAACCCGCCACCACTGCGGTTATGAAAGCACCCCAGCTGCCTCGCCTAGATAACAGTGATGACTTTGTTCGCGATCGCCTACTGCTGATCAAACACAGGGCCGATGTAGAAACCTGGTTAAATACCGATGATCTGCTTCGCCGCACCGCCAGCTATCTGGATGGTCTATCTCGCGGTGTTGTGCTCAGTAAAATTTTCCCTCTGACCGCTCCGCAAGGCAGTTTTACTACCCACAGGGATGGCGAGGTTATCTGGTTAAATGCCGGCAATTATGAACGTTACAACAGCACAGTGGCCGCCATAGTCAGCCTGGATATGGCATCCATGGCCAAGATGTTTCACTTTATTCGCCCGCTGTTGGAGAGTGCTTTTGCAGAGATGGGTTATCGGCCGCGACAAATGGACGGCATTATTTTGCAGGCCATTGATAATATCTTGGCCACGCCCATTATTGTTGAGCCAATTAAATTAACCAGAGACTCGGTGGCCTACCAGTTTGCTGATGCAGACCTCGAAGCGCTGCTGCCCATTCAAAAGCAACTGCTGCGCACCGGCCCGGAGAACACCCAGCGCCTGCAACAGCAAGCACTGGCTTTAAAAGACGCTCTACTTAACCCCTAAGGATTTACCCTAGGTCTTAGGTAGAGTTACGCCAGTCTGACCCTGATACTTGCCGCCGCGGTCGGCGTAAGAGGTATCACAGACTTCATCAGACTCAAAGAACAGCATCTGGGCGACGCCCTCATTGGCATAAATCTTGGCAGGCAGATTGGTGGTGTTGGAGAATTCCAGAGTGACATGCCCCTCCCACTCAGGCTCCAGCGGCGTAACATTGACGATAATGCCACAGCGCGCGTATGTGGACTTACCCAGACAGATAGTCAGTACAGAACGGGGAATCTTAAAGTACTCAACCGTGCGCGCCAGGGCGAAACTGTTGGGCGGGATAATGCAAAACTCACCCTTCATATCCACAAAGGAGTCATTGTCGAAATTTTTCGGGTCCACCGTCTTGGAATGCACATTGGTAAATACCTTGAACTCATCCGCACAGCGCACATCGTAGCCATAGCTTGAAGTACCGTAAGAGATAACCCGGTCATCTCCAGCGTAGCGCACCTGACCAGCTTCAAAGGGTGCGATCATTTGCTGTTGCTCTGCCATTCGGCGAATCCAATGGTCTGACTTAATGCTCATCTAGGTTAACTCCAGGACAGGTTTGATTTTTAATAAGGGCGGTATGATACCTGTTTATCTAGGTTGGGCAAGAGATCCTTCACTGCATTGAGGGTGGCTGCAACTGCTGCCATTTTGAGCAGGATGACAGGCTCTTTTGCCTACTGAAAAACAATCTCCGGGCCACTATCACCGCTGGTAGCCTCGAGCTCAGCAATAACCGACTGGGCAATCTTGCCGTAGTGCTGGGCTATCACCCCGTTTGGCTCGGCAACTACCGAGGGCAGACCGCTGTCGCCATTTTCACGAATAGACTTATCCAGCGGCAGACTTCCCAGTAACTTGCTGTCGTACTGCTCTGCCACATTGGCGCCACCACCATCGCCAAAAATGGCTTCAGTATGACCGCACTGGGAGCAGATATGCATAGCCATATTCTCAACAACGCCCAGCACTGGGATTTTTACCTTAAGGAACATTTCAATACCCTTTTTGGCATCCAGAAGGGCAATATTCTGAGGTGTGGTCACAATCACCGCGCCTGAAACCTGTGCCTTTTGCGCCAGGGTTAGCTGTATATCGCCGGTACCCGGAGGCATATCGACCACCAGCACATCCAGCTCGCCCCACATTGTTTGACCCAACAGTTGTTGCAGTGCGCCCGCAGCCATGGGGCCGCGCCAAGCCATGGGGGTTTGATCAGTGACCAGATAGGCCATGGACATGGTCTTTAAGCCATGGGCCTCTACGGGCGCAAAGTGCTTCTCGTCGGCTGCTGTGGGTCTGGTGCCCTCTGGTACACCCAGCATCATGGCAATGCTGGGGCCATAGATATCGGCGTCCAACAAACCGACTTTTTTTCCGGTGGCCTGCAGGGCCAGCGCTAAATTGACAGCGGTGGTAGATTTGCCCACACCGCCTTTTCCCGAGGCCACTGCCACTATGTATTTCACCTGATCTAGCACTAATTCACCTTAAATTTTAATATTTTAACTAATACGGCCATTCGGCGGCTCACAGAGCAGTAATTGGCAGTGAAAAGTTGACGCAAAATCGCTATAGTTGCGCCTTGCTAACAAAGCCCCGAAAAAGAACCTGAACCATGTCATCAAAGCGCCGTATCCTGGTCACCAACGCCCTGCCCTATGCCAATGCTGCACTGCATCTTGGTCATATTCTGGAATACACCCAAACCGATGTCTGGGTGCGCTTTCAGCGCATGCGCGGTCACGAATGTTACTATGTTTCCGCCGACGATGCCCATGGAACTGCCATCATGCTTAAGGCAGATGAAAAAGGTATTAGCGCCGAGGAGCATATTGCCGATATGCGCGCTATTCACGAGGCCGACTTCAAAGACTTTTTGATTGGCGTGGACAACTACCACAGCACCCACTCCGAAGAGAATCGCGAGCTATCGGAGCTGATCTACAACCGACTCAATGACAATGGCCATATCGCCAAGCGCGAAATTACCCAGGCCTTTGATCCTGAGAAAAATCTGTTTTTGGCAGACCGCTACATCAAAGGCACCTGTCCCAAATGTAAAGCCGAAGACCAGTACGGCGACAACTGCGAAGTCTGTGGCGCCACCTATTTGCCCACCGACCTGATTAATCCGGTCTCAGCTATCTCTGGGGCCACACCCATTGAAAAAGAGTCGACTCACTACTTTTTTAAGCTTCCGGAGTTCACTGAGTTTTTGCAGGAATGGACCCGCAGCGGCGCCGTGCAAACTGAGGTAGCCAATAAACTGGGCGAATGGCTGGATAGCGGGCTGCAGGAATGGGATATCAGCCGTGATGCACCCTACTTTGGTTTTGAAATCCCCAATGCTCCAGGCAAATATTTTTATGTCTGGCTGGATGCCCCCATTGGCTATATGGCCGCATTTAAAAATCTCTGCGACCGCGACGGCATAGACTTCGACCAGTACTGGGCCGCCGACAGCAGTACCGAGCTGTACCATTTTATCGGCAAGGATATTGTTAACTTCCACGCCCTGTTTTGGCCAGCCATGCTCAAGAGTGCCGATTACCGCACCCCCACCAAGGTTTGCGTACACGGCTTTGTGACCGTCAATGGCAAAAAAATGAGCAAGTCCCGGGGCACCTTTATCAATGCTCGCTGCTATCTGGAGCATTTAAACCCGGAGTATCTGCGCTATTACTATGCCTCCAAGCTGAGTGGCTCGGTAGAAGATATTGACCTGAATCTGGAAGACTTTGTGCAAAAGGTCAACAGTGACCTGGTGGGCAAGGTAGTGAATATTGCTAGCCGCTGCGCCAAGTTTGTCGCCAATGGCAATGATGGCGTGCTATCCAGCAATATCGAAAACCCAGCACTCTGGGCGCAGGTCAGCGGCGCTGCCGAGAGCATTGCCGAGCATTATGAAAATCGCGACTACGGCAAAGCCATCCGCGAAATTATGGCCCAGGCCGATGCCGCCAATGAATATATTGCCGCCAAAGAGCCCTGGAAACTCAACAAATTAGAGGGCAAGCAGCAAGAGGTGCAGGATATCTGCTCCCTGGGCATTAATCTGTTCCGCGTATTGCTGGGTTACCTCAAGCCAGTGTTGCCAGCCATGGCCGCTGAGGGAGAAGCCTTTTTAAACAGCGAGCTCAGCTGGGACAGCCTGCAAAAGCCACTGAGCGAACATAAAATTAACCCCTTTAAACCCCTGATGCAGCGCATCGACAAAGATCGGGTAGACGCCATGGTAGAAGCCAGCAAAGAAGAGGCAGCGCAAGCTGCAGCCCCAGCCCTCGAAGGGCCACTAGCCGATGACCCGATTGCCGATGAGATTAACTTTGATGACTTTATCAAGGTAGATCTGCGGGTGGCACAGATTGTCAAAGCCAGCCACGTCGAGGGTGCAGAAAAACTGCTGCAACTGACTCTGGATATTGGCGGCGAAACTCGCAATGTGTTCTCCGGGATCAAGTCGTCCTATAAGCCCGAAGATCTCGAGGGACGTCTCACCGTGATGGTGGCTAATCTGGCTCCGCGCAAAATGCGCTTTGGCATGTCTGAGGGCATGGTTCTGGCGGCGGGTGACAACCAGGGCATTTATTTACTGGAGCCGGATTCCGGTGCCAAACCAGGTCAGCGAGTGACCTAAAAACACCCGTCATTAGTATTTATTAGATAGACCTAAAAGTACTAAAGGCCCACCCCATTGCTATTGAATCGTCTGAGTCGATTCTAGGATAATGGGCCACTAATCAAACGATGTGCAGGCTATGCAAGAATTTGCGGTAATTCTGGTCAGCTCCATTCTGATCAATAACTTTGTACTGGTACAGTTCCTCGGGCTGTGCCCCTTTATGGGCGTGTCCACCAAACTGGAATCCGCTATCGGCATGTCTGCCGCAACCACCTTTGTGCTCACACTGACCGCTATGGCGAGCTATGTGGTGGATGTGCTAGTGCTTATGCCTCTGGGTCTGATCTATCTGCGCACCATCGCCTTTATTCTGGTAATTGCCGCTGTGGTACAGTTCACCAAAATGTTTATCGAAAAATCCAGCCCCCTGCTATATCGGGTGCTGGGTGTATTTTTGCCCCTTATCACCACCAACTGTGCCGTGCTGGGAGTGGCTCTGCAAAACGCCTCCAAAGACCTTAACTTTATGCAGTCGTCGCTGTATGGCTTTGGCGCCGGCGCCGGTTTTTCTCTGGTGCTGATTTTCTTCTCAGCCATGCGCGAGCGCCTTGCCGCCGCCGATATACCTGCTCCCTTTGAGGGCGCAGCTATCGCCATGATTACCGCCGGCCTGATGTCGCTGGCCTTTATGGGCTTTAGTGGACTGGTGTAAATGATCGAAACCATTGCGCAGTACCCCATCATCGCCGCGCTGATTGCGCTGGTCGGACTAGGCATTTTATTTGGCGCCCTGCTCGGCTTTGCCGCAGAAAAATTTAAAGTCGAAGGCGACCCCATCGTTGAGCAGTTAGATGAGCTGCTGCCTCAAACCCAGTGTGGCCAATGTGGCTTTCCCGGCTGCCGCCCCTATGCCGAGTCTATTGCCAATGGCGATGCTATTAATAAGTGCCCCCCAGGTGGTCAGGCCACAATCAACGCTATTGCCAATCTTCTCGACGTGCCAGCGCCAGAGCTGGATGCCGAGCACGGCGAGGAAGCCGACGTAAAAACCGTAGCCTATATCCGCGAAGACGAATGCATAGGCTGCACCAAGTGCATACAGGCCTGCCCGGTAGACGCCATATTAGGTGCCGCCAAGTTGATGCACACAGTTATCGCCGACGAGTGCACTGGCTGCGACCTCTGCGTAGAGCCATGCCCGGTGGACTGTATTGATATGCTGCCCGTAAAAGAAACCATGAAAGAATGGCACTGGCCCGCGCCACCCACCACTGCAGATTTAATTGCCAGTGACCTGAGGCCGCAGCTATGAAGACATGGGTTACTCCCGGCGGTGTTCACCCCCCGGAAAACAAACATCAGTCGCTGACTCTGCCCATAGGGTCACTGCCGCTGCCCGAGAAGTTGCTGATACCGCTCAGCCAGCATATAGGCACAGCGGCAAAACCCTGCGTAGAGCTGGGTAGCAACGTACTCAAAGGGCAAAAGATTGCCGAGGCCGCAGGCCCAGTGTCTGTGCCTATGCACGCGCCAACCTCGGGTACCATAACTGCCATAGAGCACCGCCCTATAGCTCACTCGTCAGGCATGCTGGCACCCTGTATCGAGATCACCAGCGATGGTCGCGATCAGTGGCAACCACACCAGGGCATTGACGACTACCGGCACGCATCAGCCAGCACCTTGCTCGCGGCGATTGCCGAAGCGGGTATAGCCGGAATGGGCGGCGCAGGCTTTCCCTCAGCGGTTAAACTCAATCCGGGTCGCAAGCGTCCTATAAATACGCTAATAGTCAATGCCACCGAGTGCGAGCCCTATATTACTGCCGACGACTCTGCAATCCGCGAGCGCGCAGCAGAGATTATCGAAGGCATAGGTATACTCAGCCAGATACTGGGCCACCCAGAGAACATATTGATCGGCATCGAGGACAACAAGCCCGAAGCCATAGCTGCGCTGGAGCCTCTGGTCAAAGACAGCGGTATCTCGCTGGTATCCTTTCCCACCAAGTACCCTTCAGGTGGTGAGAAGCAGCTGATCTACATACTGACTGGCGAGGAAATACCCAGCGGTGGCCTGCCCGCCGACATAGGCATGGTGTGCGTAAATATAGGCACCACCTACGCCATTAAGCGCGCAATCGTCGAGGGCGAGCCACTGATCTCGCGGGTAACCACCATGACCGGTGAGGCCTGCGGCATCAACCGCAACTACGAAACACTGATCGGCACCATGGTCAGCCATATGCTTGAGCACAGCCAGTTTGATGAAGAGCGCTGCAGCAGGCTGGTTATGGGTGGGCCCATGATGGGCTTTAGTCTGACTAGCGCCGATGTGCCCATAGTTAAAACCACCAACTGCATACTGGCGCCCAGCCATCAGGAAATTCCCGACGACGAGCCAGCCCAGCCCTGTATTCGCTGCGGCCTGTGCGCCGAAGCCTGCCCAGTTTCCCTGCTGCCACAGCAGCTTTTCTGGTACTCCCAGGCTGGGGATCAGGAGCGCCTGGAAGCCCATAATTTATTTGACTGTATTGAATGTGGCGCCTGCTCCTATGTGTGCCCCAGCAATATTCCGCTGGTGCAGCACTATCGCCACAGCAAAGGTGAGATACAAAAGGCCCGGGCAGAAAAAGTAAAATCTGACCATGCTCGCCAGCGCTTTGAGTTTCATCAGCAGCGCATGGAACAGGCAGAGCGAGATAAAGAAGCCAAACGCGCTGCCCGTCGCGAAGCTGCCGAAAAAGCCAAGGCAACTGCCGCCGCTAAAAATAGTGACGCCCCTAGCGACAATAAAACAGACGCCGGCTCCGCTGCAGATATTATTGCTGCCGCACAGGCCCGCGCGGCGGCCAGAAAAGTCAGCCCGGAACAGCAGCAGGCCAAGTTTGAACGCTCCATTGCTGGCGCTGAAATGCGCCTGCAGATGGCCGAGGAAAAACTGGCTGAAGCCGACGACACCCAGACCGACGAACAGAGAAATATTCTGGTTGCCGCTGTTGAAGCTGCCCGACAGAAACTCGAGCAGGCCAGAGGGCGTCTGGCCGAGCATCTCAAACAACATAACGGGGAGCAGGTAGACTAATGGCCTTTAAGCAGATTACCTCACCCCATGCCCATGCCTCCCAGAACACTGGCAAGGTTATGCAGCTGGTACTCTGGGCTACATTGCCCGGGCTGCTGGCACTGACTTATCACTTTGGCTGGGGCAGCCTGATCAATGTGGTTTTGGCCACCGCTACCGCGGTAGCTGCAGAAGCTTTAATAGTTCAGATGCGTGGCCGCTCGGTAAGCTTCTACCTGCGCGACTACAGCGCCGCCGTTACCGCCGTGCTGCTGGGCCTGGCCCTACCGCCGCTGGCACCCTGGTGGGTAGTGGTTGTGGGCACATTATCCTCTATTGTGGTGGCCAAGCATCTCTACGGTGGTCTCGGCTACAACCCATTTAACCCCGCAATGGTAGGCTATGTGGTATTGCTGATCTCCTTCCCCATTCAGATGACCAGCTGGGTGACCCCATTGGCACTGCTGCCCGAAGGCGTTTCACACCCGGGATTATTTGAATCCCTGAGTATTGTATTTGCCGGCTACAGCCCCGCCGATGGCGTGACCGGACCCACTCCACTGGATAGCTTTAAATTTAGCGACGGTCTTTTAGTGGAGCAGATCTACAGCCAGAACCCATTGTTTAGTCAGGCTGGTATAGCCGGCGTAGGCTGGGAATGGGTCAATCTCGGCTTTCTGGCGGGCGGTCTGATATTACTGGGCAGCAAAATATTTACCTGGCATGGGCCAGTGGCCATGTTGGCCGCCATTGCCATTATGTCGGCACTGTTTTGGGATGGCGGCAGCTCAAACAGCCCGGGCTCACCGCTGATGCATCTGTTTAGTGGTGCCAGCATGATGGGGGCATTCTTTATACTTACCGACCCGGTATCATCGGCAGTCAGTAATCGGGGACGCCTGATCTACGGTGCTATGATTGGTGTGCTGGTCTATATTATACGTGCCTGGGGCAACTACCCAGATGCCGTGGCCTTTGCAGTGCTGCTGGCCAACTTTGCCGCACCCTTTATCGACAACTACACATTGCCGCGCACCTACGGTCATATTGATAGGCGCCGAGCGACTGAAAAAGGGCAAGAGGACAAATCCAAATGACCTTTGCATCCATACGTTTTAACAGCCTGCTACTCGCCGGCTTTGCCCTGATCACCGCGCTGATACTGGCAACCACAGATTCGCTGACCAAAGATCGAATTGCCGACTCCGAGCGCAAGGCCGCCCAGCGCGCCCTGCTGGAGATTATTCCCATCGACCGTCACGACAATGACCTGCTGATGGACGTGCAACCGATACCGGAAAAATTTTGGCCGGCCCTAGGCCTAAAGAAAGGCGGCGATATACATATAGCCCGCAACAGCGGCCAGCCAGTAGCCGCGATTATTCCCACCGTGACTCCAGATGGGTACAGCGGCAACATTAGCATGATTATAGGTGTTAACTTCGATGGCACCATTGCCGGTGTCAGAGTAGTTGAACATAAAGAAACTCCGGGGCTGGGCGATAAGGTCGATCTTAAAAAGAGCGACTGGATCCTCAGCTTTAATGGCGCCTCACTCGTCAACCCTCAGGCATCCGGCTGGGATGTAAAAAAGAACGGCGGTGAGTTTGACCAGTTTACCGGTGCTACTATTACCCCCAGAGCAGTTATTTATCAGGTCGCCCAGGTACTAGAGTACTTTAGCGAAGATAGCGAACGGCTTTTAGCCGAAGCCGCCATGGCAGCAAAAGATAGCCAGGCAGCTAATCACAGCATACAGGCCAATCCATGAGTGAAGTCACAGCAACAGAAGTCGCCAAAAACGGACTCTGGACCAACAACCCAGCGCTGGTGCAGCTGCTGGGACTGTGCCCACTGTTGGCGGTCACCGGCACAGTGGTCAACGCGCTGGGGCTGGGTATAGCCACATTGGCGGTGCTGATTGGCTCCAACACTATAGTCTCGTTAATTCGCAACCATGTCAGCGATGCTGTGCGCCTGCCTGCCTTCGTTATTATTATCGCCGCCTTTGTCACCTGTGCCGAACTGCTAATGAAGGCCTACACCTATGAGCTCTATCAAATACTGGGTATCTTTATTCCACTAATTGTTACCAACTGCGCTATCCTCGGCCGCGCTGAAGCCTTTGCCAGCAAACAGACTGTCGGCATGGCCGCCTTCGACGGCTTGATGATGGGCCTGGGTTTTCTGGCAGTACTGGTGGTACTGGGTGCGGTGAGAGAGCTGCTGGGTCAGGGCACCCTGTTGGCCGATATGCATCTGCTGTTTGGTGCAGCCGCCTCCAGCTGGGTAATGCGCCCCTTTGGTGACAGTTACAGCTTTTTAGTGATAATTTTGCCCCCCGGCGCATTTTTGGTCACCGGCTTTTTAATAGCCATTAAAAACGCCATAGACAATGCCAACAAACGCCGCGCAGATGCACAAAAGGCAGCGCCGGTTAAAGGTGCCAAGCGCATTCGCACCACAGGGCATATCAGTTAGCAATTAATCTGCTATACCAGTGTCCAAGTTGATAGCACTGTTTTAGAAAGAGCGGCAGCTAAGGAAAACACAAAAGGGAATTAAAGGTTATGCATAGGTCCGGCGCCGAGTTAGTGCGCTACGCACTGGAACAACTGAATACCCAACAGACCTTTGGCGTGGTTGGCGACTCCAATCGCGCAATCTATAACGAGCTGCAAAACTCCTCCATTGACACCCATCTAGTCAACCAGGAAATCAGTGCCGCCTTTATGGCCGATGCCATCAGCCGCACCACCCAGGGCGAAGCCGTGGGCACCATGCTGATTACTGCCGAGGCCATTATTAATCAGGGCATAGCCGAAGCCTTTATCGCCGGTGTACCCATGTTAATTATCGCTGGCGCAGCAGTGTCGCAATATGGGCCACTGGACCAGCAGCAACTTTTAAAACCTCTGACCAAGGCGCGATTTAGAATCAGTCGCACCCAGGATATAGTCGGCAGCCTGTTCGAAGCCCACCAGATAGCCACCAGTGGCAAACCGGGCCCGGTGTATCTGGAAATACCAGCGGCACTGCAACTTCAGGCTGAGGAACTAGAAGAGCCCCTGCCCCTGCACCTGTGCGCCGCCAATCAACCCGAGCTGGATCTGCAGCAGATAGATGCCGCAGCCCAGGCCCTGCTAAAAGCCGATAACCCAGCCCTGTTTGCAGGCTGGGCCGCAGTATCTGCACAGACAGACCTGGTGGCATTGGCAGATCGACTGGCAGCGCCTCTGTGCACCAGCCTGCAAGGCACCAGCGCCTTTCCAGCCAAGCACTCACTGCATGCCGGACTGGCAGTTAACCCCAGTGCCCAGCGCCTGCTTAAAGACTGCGATCAGCTGCTGGCCATAGGCATAGACCAGCAAGATCTGGATTGGGCAGAGCTGCCCGACAATATTATTCAGCTAGCGCCCCAAGCCATCCCTGCACTGCTCTATCAGCTCAATGAAATACAGGCCAACGGCAAACTCTTTAACGCCAGAGAGAAGGCTGTGGCCAAAACTATTGCCAAATACAAAACCCAGCTCAGCGAAGACTGGCTGGAGCACAACAGTAAAGGCCGCGTAAACCCCGCAGTGTTTTTTCAGGCCCTAAGCAAAGCACTAGACAGCAGTGCCATAGTGGTTACAGGCCAGGGCACCCACAGAGCACTGGCCGCCGAGCTGCTACCTATCAACCGACCCCAGGAGTTTATCTGCCCCAGCAGCTTCAATGCCATGGGCTACTGTGTGCCCGCCGTCAACGCTATCAAAATGGCCAATCCAGAAAAACAGGTAGTGGGCATAGTGGGCGACGGCGCCATGATGATTAATGGTATGGAGATACAGACCGCCGTGCGCCAAAAACTCGGCACCCTCTACTGTCTGTTTAATAATAGCCAACGCAGCACCAACAAAAATACCACCCATATGAACTGGGGAGCCTTTGCCGACGCCCTGGAATGCGGCTACTTCCCCATCACCAACAACCAGGGCATGGACACCATAATGCGCCGTGCACTGGAAACCACAGCCCAGGGCCAACCGGTGATTTTGGAGGTCAGTATCGACTATAGTCGCAAAACCTACTATGCCCAGCACCAGGAGAAAGTCCGACAGGCCAGCCTACCAAGCCGAGATAGATTGGGTGATGTAAAGCGGGCGATTGTGCGCAAAATTATGGGCGCAAAATCTGATTAATGGTCCTACAGATCTTTGGCAAACAGCATCTCAATATTGCGAAACGCCTTAAATTCCAAATGATTATTGCTGGGGTCTTTAACAAATAGAGTGGCCTGCTCGCCTGCCTGGCCCTGAAAGCGGATATAGGGCTCGATCACAAACTCGATATTGTTGGCCTTCATCATCTCGACCGCTTGCTCATATTGCGGCCACTCCATAATCACCCCAAAGTGCGAAGCCGGCACCGCATGGCCATCTACCGCATTGGTTGCAGCGGAGGGGTGATCTTCTGGTGCTACCAAATGAGCCACCAGCTGATGGCCAAAGAAATCAAAATCGATCCAGCGGTCTGATTCACGGCCATTAGGGCAACCGAGGATGCCGCTGTAAAATGCGCGAGCAGCTTCCAGATCAGTGACTGGGAAGGCTAGGTGAAAACGAGGATAGTTAGGATTCTGCATAACCGCAGTATATTTTAAAAGGCGGCAGTAATGGAACCTGCCGCCACGGGGGAGAAGCATCTATCATCCATTGCTTACACATGTTATTTTCCTTAATTGTAAAAAGGTGCTGCAAACACCTTTTGAGCTATACCACCTGCCAGCGTGGTGACTGATTAAGTACCTCCCGAACTTCTTGCTTGTTAATGCAATCGCGACCTACTGACTGAACTGAGGTGCTGCTGCAGAGCATTGAAACCACCTCAAAAACCCCGTATTGAACCCCCTGGAGCAAACAGCGATCGCCATCCTCCATGTGGTCCACAACTTTCTGATGAATATCTAAGTACAGTGAGTCTGACTCCCTATACCCCAACTCAGCTGCATCTTCTTTATTCACATTAAGCCCAACTCGGCAATCTTGCGGCCACAGGCTCATCACCATTTCAAAACATCTATCAAACTGATCTTCCCGCATAATATTAACCACAGTGCTGGCCTCCAAATCCATTTGGGTGTGGGTGAAATTTGGTTAGGTAAATATATAGATTATAAATTTGCGGCTTTGGTGACTAGTTGAAAAGATACTGACGAAAGGTCATGTCAACGCAACTTATCCCCCATCCACCCGTCGATTCCAAGCCTCAACCATGGCACGGGGAATGATTTTTTAGCTACGCTCGAAATAACTGCTGGCAGGTTATTACCCACCAGCTTTGTCAGCCTGCTCTCGCTTATACGTAATCCAGTTGCGGTGTGTTTTCTCTGAGGTAGCTGCGCACCCGGGCCTGATGGGCCAACAGCTCTGGGGCATGCACTGCCACCAGAGTGGTGGGAATATCATCCAGATGACCACTGGTTAGGTCATTGACCATCACATAAACTTTAAGGTCTGCAATGCTCAGATGGTTGTCGGCGAAATAGACGCCGCCCTGTTCCAGCAAGCTTTGATTTAGGCCGGATAAAAACAGTGGTAAGGTGGTTGCAACCAGCTCTTCCCGCACTGCCTTTTTCTCATCCTCGGGCATGGTGAAGGTATCGACCAGGCGCTTCATGGTGTCATCGGCTGTGTCGACTATGGCGTCGCAGAGCGCCGCCTCCCATGGGTCCTCTGGGTAGTACCCGGTAAGCTGCCCAACATACCGGGCTATGGCGTTGGACTGATTGAGCCACTTGCCGTCAACTTCAAACTCCGGTAACTGACGATAGCGAAACTGGTCTCTGTGCTGGTCCCAGTCGGGAATCGGGATACGGATATCCTCAAATCGAAGACCACCCAATTTGAGGGCTAAACGGGCCGGCTCTGCCCGACCCCCATCAAAATCAAAATAGGTGAGTTTGAATTGCGCCATTGTCTGCCTCCTAAAGACGGTTAGCTGAGTTGTTAAAAGTTATTGAAATAAGTGTAGACGATGGTTGGTCGTAGTGAAGGCAATTGTGCAATTGTGAAGCTGTAAAATATTGTCCAATACTGAATAGCTCAACATACTTATGCAAAGCCCCCTCAAAACAAGTACCCTAAGGGTCTAATTAGGTAGCCTATATTCGAAAACCCATGTCCGATAACCAAATAAGACTGACCCAATACAGCCACGGTGCTGGCTGTGGCTGCAAAATTGCCCCCGGGGTGCTTGAGACTATTCTGCAAACTAACTTTGTGGCGCCAGCTGACGCCCGCCTACTGGTAGGCAATAGCACCAGAGATGATGCCGCGGTCTATGATCTGGGGGATGGCACTGGGGTTATTAGTACTACTGATTTCTTTATGCCGATTGTGGATGACCCCTTTGAGTTTGGGCGGGTGGCTGCAGCCAATGCGATCAGCGATATCTATGCCATGGGCGGCACGCCGATGATGGCCATTGCGATTCTTGGCTGGCCGATTAATAGCCTGCCCGCTGAGGTGGCGCAGCAGGTGATTGATGGTGGGCGCCATGCCTGTGGTGAGGCGGGAATTCATCTGGCGGGCGGCCATTCTATTGATTCGCCGGAGCCCATATTTGGGCTGGCGGTGACTGGGCGGGTGGATTTACAGCAGCTTAAGCAAAACAGCACCGCGCTGCCAGGTGATCAGTTATTTTTAACCAAGCCTCTGGGCGTGGGTATTCTGACCACCGCAGAAAAACAGGGTAAGTTGCAGCCTGAGCATGCCCGGCTGGCGGTGGATAATATGATGAAGCTAAATAAGGTGGGCACTGAATTGGCTGCGGTGGATGGCGTGACTGCTATTACAGACGTGACTGGCTTTGGCCTGCTGGGCCATTTGCTGGAGATCTGTCAGGGCAGCGAGCTGTCGGCAACTGTCAATCTCAGCCAGGTGCCTGTGCTGGACAGCGCCGTGCTGGACTATCTGGCCCAGGGCTGTGTGCCCGGCGGCAGTGGGCGCAACTGGGAGAGTATTGGTGCGCATATTCAGGGCACGGACGGCCAGAGTCAGATTTTGCTCTGCGACCCGCAAACCAGTGGTGGCTTGCTGGTGGCGGTAAGGCCTGAGGCCGCTGATAGCGTCTCTAAGCTACTGCAGCAGGCTGGTTGCTATGCAGAGCCTATTGGCGAGCTGGCAAGCACTGATGCTGCCCCGCATATCAGGGTCAACCCTTGAGCTTGCCACTAGTCAATAATTACCGGCAATTGCTGCTGGACGATACAGCTATGATTGATGTGCGTGCCCCGGTGGAGTTTGTCTCGGGCGCCCTGCCCTCAGCGACTAATCTGCCGTTGATGAATGATGATGAGCGTCATCAGGTGGGCATTCGCTATAAAAACAATGGTCAGCAATCTGCGATTGAGCTGGGCCATCAGCTGATCCATGGCGAGATTAAGCAGCAGCGGCTGCAGGCCTGGCAGGATTTTATGCAGGCCAATGCCAATGGGGTGCTGTACTGCGCCCGCGGTGGTCTGCGCTCGCAGCTAACTCAGGAGTGGCTGGCGGAGGCTGGTGTTGAGTGCCCCAAGGTTGAGGGCGGCTATAAGTCGCTGCGCGGTTTTCTGTATGGGTATTTAACCAATTACTGCGCTAACAATATGTTTACCATTCTGTCTGGTATGACCGGCACAGGTAAAACCGAGATTATTCAGACAATGCCCACCGGGCTGGACTTGGAGGGCGCGGCCAATCACAAGGGCTCAAGTTTTGGGCGGCCTCTGGACGAGCAGCCGGCGCAGATCGATTTTGAAAATCGTATTGCTATTGATCTGCTCAAGGTCGAAGACCAGCACCCGCGGTCAATGGTGGTACTTGAAGATGAAAGCCGCAATATTGGTGCCCGACATATTCCCCATTACTTTGCCGACCGTATGGCGCAGAGCCAGTTTGTGGTGATTGATATGGATTTTGACCAGCGGCTGGAACGCCTGTGGCAGGAATATGTGGTGCAACGCTACCTGCGTACCATGGCCTATTTTGGCGCCAGTGGTGAACGGGAGTTTGCACGCTATTTGCGTGAAAGCTTACTGCGAGTGCAGAAGCGGCTGGGTGGCCAGCGTACCAAAGAGCTGCTGGCGTCTATGGACGCGGCGATCGAGGTACAGCATCAGGATAATTTTGCCAGTCATCTGCATTGGTTAAGGGTTATCACCAGAGAATACTACGACCCTATGTATAGCTATCAGCTGGAAAAGAAGAAAGAGCTGGTGGTGTTTAGGGGGCCCCGGGAAGAGGTTGTGGAATGGTTGCAGCGGGGTTAGGGATACTCTTCTACCAACCACTTATACATCACCAGGGCATCCACAAGACCTTCCACAGGATGATTAAATGCCCTGGGTAGTCGCCCCACAGTTGCAAAACCCAATTTTTCCCACAGCCTGACCGCACCCTGGTTGGTCGAAGCCACAAAATTAAACTGCATGGCACTAAAACCCATTGTCAGGGCGATTTTTTGCGAGTGCTCGCACATAGCCGACGCCAGACCCTGACCTCGAGCGGCACGAGCCACCATATAGCCACAGTTGCACACATGGGCTCCGGGGCCCTGCTGATTGGCTTTGATATAGTAGGTGCCCAGAATCTGGCCATCTTGCTCGAACACATAGGTCGCGGCTGGCACGGCCATCCACAGATGCCGGGCTTGAGTTCGATTGGTGTCTGGCGGGTAGGCGTAGCTGTCACCGGCCGATACTATCTGCTGAAAAATAGGCCAGATAGCATCGAAGTCGGCGTCAGTTGCCCGGCGGATAAGCACTAGCGGGGCTGCATTCTCACAGCGCCATCAAGGCGGATGGTCTCGCCATTGAGATAGCTGTTTTCCACCATATGCACCACCAGCTGGCCAAACTCGGAGGGCTCGCCCAGACGCTTGGGGAAGGGTATGCCGGAGACAATGCCATCCTGCACCTGCTGAGGGGCGCCAAGCATTAATGGCGTAGCCATAACACCCGGGGCGATGGTATTGATGCGAATGCCCACAGCGGCCAGGTCTCTGGCCATAGGTAATGTCATGCCTACAATACCGCCTTTGGTCGCTGAGTAAGCCACCTGGCCCATCTGGCCGTCAAAGGCGGCAATGGATGCGGTGTGCACAATCACGCCACGCTCAGTCTTCTCATCTGGCTCATTGCGCGCCATAGCGGCGGCGGCACAGCGAGAGATATTAAAGGTACCAATAAGGTTAACTTCGATTACCTTGCGGTAGTGGTCTAGGTTGTGGGGGTTGCCTTCACGGTCAATGGTCTTGGCAGCTATACCAATACCGGCGCAATTGACACAGATATCGACTCGGCCCAGATCGGCCACTATTTTGTCAAAGGCTGCCTCGACCTCGGGGCCATTAGATACATCCAGCGCAATAAAATGGGTTTTTCTGGCACCCAGCTCGGCCACTGCAGTGGCGCCGGCTTCGGCGTTCATGTCAATAATCACGACAATTGCACCGCGGTCCGAAAGCTCCTGGGCGGCTGCGCGACCCAGGCCTGATGCACCACCAGTAACTACTGCAACTTTATTGTTACATTCCATACCTTGCCTCTTCCTCTTTATGTTTTATTCTATTTGCTGTGTCGATTCCGTTTCCTGTACTAGCACAAAGGGTGGAATCACCAGCGCCCAGAGTATCTTATTGCAGTTGTACCAGTCCATGGCCTGCTGGTCTTGCACCCGGCTCAGGGTGCCATCGTCCAGCCAGCGCTCCACCAGCTCTCTACTGTCTCTGTGCAGCGCAATGGCGACCTGAATCAGGTCTGCACCGGCCGCTACCGCCAGCACATTGCCGCCAGCATAGTGCTTTTGCAGCTCGTGCCAGGCAATTTTGCCCGTCTCAGCATTGAGGCGGGCGACAAGTTCTTTTGGATCTGTGGGGATGGCGTCCATAGGAGATATCCCTATCAACCCATCCAGTTGCAGAAGTTGCGCAGCAGCTGCAGACCAGCATCAGCACTTTTTTCCGGGTGAAATTGCACAGCAAATAAATTGTTGTGGCTCAGTGCAGCGGCAAAGCCTGAAGCCGAGGTGCCGTAGTCGCAGGTGCCAGACACATTGGCGTTATTGTGGCCGTCGACAAAATAACTGTGCACAAAGTAGAAGCGACTATCCTGCTCTATGCCCTGCCACAGCGGGTGGTCGATAGTCTGGTGCACATTGTTCCAGCCCATATGGGGAACTTTGAGTTTGCCGCCCTGCTTGTCCTGCAGGTTATCGCCAAAGAATTTTACTCTGCCTGGCAGCAGACCCAGGCAGTCGACGCCGCCATTTTCTTCGCTGTGTTCCATTAATGCCTGCATGCCCACACAGATCGCTAGCACGGGCTTTTTTTTCATGGCGTTGCTGACCACATCGCCTACATTGAGGCGCTGAATTTCACCCATGCAGTCGCGAATCGCACCGACGCCGGGAAACACCACTCGATCGGCATCTTCAACCAGAGCTGGATCTGAGGTAATGGATATTTTGGCACCTGGGCATACGTGCTCCAGGGCTTTGCCTACGGAATGGAGATTGCCCATTCCATAGTCAATTACTGCGATATGGCTTCGAAAATCACTCATAAACTGGTATCACATGCTAACAGGGGGTAGGAGCTAAAAAAGGGTACCCTGGTTACAGAGTACCCTTGGTAGAGGGCATTACGCCAGCCATGCGCTCGTCGGCAGTGGCTGCCATGCGCAGGGCGCGACCAAAGGCCTTAAAAATGGTCTCCACCTGGTGGTGAGCATTGGCGCCGCGCAGATTATCTATATGCAGGCTGACCAGGGCGTGGTTGACAAAACCCTGAAAGAATTCACGGGTCAGATCAACATCAAAGCTACCCACATGGCTGCGCACAAAGTCGGCTTTCATAATAAGTCCGGGACGGCCTGAAAAGTCCATCACCACGCGAGACAGGGCTTCATCCAGAGGCACATAGGCGTGACCGTAACGGGCCAGCCCTTTTTTATCGCCAATAGCCTCGGCTACCGCCATACCCAGGGTGATGCCTATATCTTCCACGGTGTGGTGATCGTCAATCTCAGTGTCGCCGGCAGCTTGAATATCCAGATCCACTAAACCATGGCGGGCAATTTGATCCAGCATATGGTTTAGAAAGGGTACCGGAGTCTGCAGGTTAGCCTGCCCGGTGCCATCCAGGTTTACACTGATGGTAATTTGGGATTCGAGAGTATTGCGCGTCACTGTGGCTGTGCGATCCGCCATGGGTTTCTCCATGCTGTCCATTTTGAGGCGGCATTATACTGCAAATTAAGTCTTGCTACAGTACAAAAAAGGGCTAGAATACTCTGCTACTTTTTCTGACCCAGACAATCTGGATGTCATTATATTTATGAAGCAATTTCGTTCAATATTTGCCTTCGCGCTGTGCCTGATTATTGGTCTCGGGTCAGTGACGGCGTCTGCTCATAACCATGATGATCACCAGGAAAATACCTGCTCGGTCTCTGTGCTACAGCATTCAGCGGCAGCGGTTGCAGCTGAAACCAGCAAAACCTATGTAACCAGAGTTACAGCACCCTGTATTGTTCATAACGACCGGGCTGCAACAAGCCATATTACTGGTCGCCAGCTCGCCAGAGCACCCCCTCAGATCCTCTAAATAGTTTGCATTCCCCCTGGGGGACGAATTCGCGCCGAGTTTTTTTTGGCGTGGACATTATTTTTAGAGGAAAAAGTTATGAATACCAAAAAGCCTATTGCTTTTAAACTGCCCTTGTCAGCCATGATTGTAAGTCTCTCCTGTGGCGCTGTGGGTCAGGAAATTGAAGAAATTGTTGTTAGATCGTCGTTAATCAACTCCGCAGTGGATGAAATTTCAAACCCATTGCATATTATCTCTGGTGAGTCTGTTGCCACCGACGCTACCCAGAGCCTGGGTTCGAGTATTGATGATCTGGTTGGTCTGTCTACCAGTGATTATGGTGCCGCCGTGGGGCAGCCTATTATCAGAGGCATGTCTGGCAGCCGCGTTAAGGTTCTTAACAACGGCATTGTGGTCAGAGATGCATCTGGCCTGGGGCCCGACCATGCTAACGATGTTGATATGCATAATGTTCAGCAAATTGAAGTGGTGAGAGGACCCTCTTCTCTGCTCTATTCCAACGGTACTATCGGCGGTATTGTCAATATTGTTGATAACACTATTGCCCGGGAAGATATTGCGCAGTCTGAGTTTAAACTGGGCCTGGAAGCTCAATCAGTTAACGATGGCGACTCACACAACCTCTCTTATCGCAATAATATCGGCGGCTTAAATCTGTCATTTGCCTATAAAGATTCGCAGTTTGGCAACTTTGAGATTCCCGATGGCGCAGTGTTGCATGCTGAAGATGACCATGATGACCATGATGACCATGACGACGATCATGATGAAGGTCACGACGAAGATCATGACGACCACGATGAGCACCACGACGAAGATCTGGGGTACCTCGCCAATTCTGACTCCGGATCTACTACTACAAGATTGGGACTCTCCAAGGCTGGCGACTGGGGTTTCTTTGGAGTCTCATATGCTGATAACGAATCTGTATTTGGCATCCCCTACCATGGCGAAGGTCACGAGGGCCACGGAGGTCATGACGAGCATGGCGATAAAGACTCCCATGAAGGCGAAAGAATCTTCTCTAATACAGACTCTAAGATAGTTACTGTAGAAGGCGCCTTTGTGCTGGGTGGTGACCTGTTGAAGAAGATTAACTACTTCTATAAAGACTCTGACTATTCTCATATCGAACAGCATGCTAAAAAAGAGGAGCATGAGGGTGAGCATGACGACCATCATGAAGGGCCGACCCAGTTTACAAATAACGCCCAAGAATATGGCGCTATCTTTGATCTCGGCAACGACAGCCTGTCGCAGAAACTGGTAGTTAATTTTGTAGAAGAGAATGTTTCGGTGATCGGTGATAAAGCCTTTATCAACCCAACTGAAAGCGAAGAAATAACTCTGGGCTACTATGTAAGCAAAGAGTTTGATCTTTTCAATCTTGACTTCGGTATCAGACATGATCGCATGTCCCGCAGTGGCTCTATGTCCCATAAAGAAGAAGTAGAGTTCTTTGACAAGGATATCAACAATACTAGCTTCGCCCTCAGCCTTGATAGAGATATCAATGATGCACTCAACATCAGCCTGGGCCTTGCCAGCGTGGAGCGAGCACCCACAGCTGTCGAGCTGCTGATGAATGGTCCTCACCTGGCTACAGGTCGAGAAGAAATAGGCAATATTAATCTAGAGTCTGAGCAGTCTAATAATATTGACCTGACCTTCAACTATGAAAGAGATGGTTTCTACGCAACCCTGACCTTCTTCCAGAATGATGTGGATAATTACATCTACCTGTTTGATGAAACCGAAGAAGAGCACGAGGAGCACGGAGAGGAAAAGCATCACGGCGGATTAATTCGGGCTAACTATCTGCAGCAGGATGCAGAATTTGATGGCTACGAATTTGAGATAGGCAAAACTTTCAATCTTGCTCGCGGCGCACTGTCTCTTTCTTTTGCACAGGACTCTATCTCAGCTAAGTTCTCGGATGGTACCTATGTTCCACGTATCACTCCTAAGAGAAACCTGTTTAAGGCTTCTTATACCGAAGACGATCTAAAGCTGGCACTGTCTTTTAAAGATGCGAACAAGCAGAGCGATATTGCGGCAAATGAAACTGTTACCGACGGTTTCCAGATGCTGAATATCAACCTGTCAAAAACCATCAAACTGAGCGGCAGACAGCATTTGACTCTGTCTGTTTTCGGCAAAAACTTGCTGGATGAAGTGGCTAGAAACCACAGCTCATTTGTTAAAAATGAAGTACCTATGGCAGGCAGAAACCTGGGCCTAAGAGCGACTTACTCGTTCTAAACCCCCTGCTGTCCATCAATGTTTAAGGGTTGTTCTGTTTGAGGTAATATAAGCCTCCGCAGAGCAACTCTTGAACGATGGTCATAGTGAAAAAATTATTGAAATTGCTGGCCGCTGGCCTGCTTCCAGTGGTTACATTGTTTGCAATCGCAGTAATGTATATCACGTTTGCCGTCGACATTAATGGCTACAAGTCAGACATTGAATCTCTTGCTCGCCAACAGGGTTTGGATGTCTCCATCAGGGGCGATCTAGCCTGGCAGTTCTTTCCCAAACCCGGTATATCCATAGCTGATATCTCTGCTAGCGACCAGACTTCCGTCTCTGGCTCTGCCAAGAGCCTGGTGCTGGCCACCAACTGGACCCAACTCTTCAGTCTCGGCGGCGGTATTGAGCAACTCCAGCTTAGCTCTGTACAAATTGAGAGTGGCGGCCTGCAGTGGTTTCCAGCTAATGGCCCAAGGCTGCAATTTAACAATATTCAGCTATCTGCCAAAAACCTTTCACTGCAGGGCAAGCCATTTCCTATCTCCGCATCGGTCAGTGCATTTGGCGGCCGCAAATTTGCTCTGGATACAGAGGTGGCTGTGCAACTGAATGGCCACAATATACAACAGCTCAACCTGGTAGATCTGCAGCTGCAAATCGACAGCATCAGGCTGTTTGGCGAGCTCAGTGCCAGTGACAATGGCTCCTTTGTGCAGGGTAACCTATACAGCAACAGCTTTGATTTAAAGCAGTTGATGACCTCTCTGCAGCCTGTGGTGCCTCTGCTAGCTGCACCCAATACTCTGGTCACAACCGCGCTTACCGATGTTAGCCTGAAGACTAACTTTAGTCTGGATACAGAGGCCGTATCAAAGATTATTGGCGAGCTGTCTCTCGATGGTCAGAGCTTCGATGTGGATGTAACCATAGATCACCCGGCCAACAGTCTGACTACGCTGGTATCAGGAGATTTATTGCGCGCCGGGGACTATTTGCCCGCAGCCAATAGCGACAGCGATAACAGCGGCCTGGTTGCTCCACTGGCTATCCCATTTGCCCTCTGGCAGGGACGCAGTCAGGTTGAGATCAACCTGGATAGAATTGAATTTAATGATTTCCGCATTGATAACTTTTACAGCAATGTTTTTGGCAATCAGCGGGTGCTGCGTATGACATCGCTAAATGCCGATATGTTTGGCGGACAGGTCAATGCCATTGCCAAGCTGGATATGCGTACCTCCAAGCCCAGCTTTAATCTGCAGCCCTCCCTGTACAATATAGATATGGCCCAGGCTGTGAACGCTCTGAGCGACAACAGCACAGTGAGCGGCAAACTCAGCCTGGATGCCAATATCCAGGGAGCCGGTATGGATATGGGTGAGATCACCCGGTCTCTGTCCGGTGCCGGCAAGTTTCAGGTACAGAAGCCTGTATACCAGGGTTTAAATTTAGAGCGGAGCTTTTGCAACGCTGCGGCACTGGTATCAGGCAGATCACTAGCCGCAAAGACCTGGTCGCCTGGTACCCAGCTGGATGACCTGCAGGGCAAGTTTCAGCTTAATGATGGCAAATTGCTTATTAATGAGTACAGCACAGGCACTGGCAATCTGGCTGTTATGGGCCGCGGCAGGGTAGATCTGATAAAAAAACGCTATCAACTTAATGCCAGTGCCCGAGTGGATCAGGCAGTGACCAGCCCCACTGGATGCGATGTTAACCAGCGTCTGCAGAATCGCCAGATACCCTTTGTCTGCACTGGTGCCTTTGACCGGGGCGATGCCGGTGGCTTGGCCTGCAAACCCGACGAGCGGCTGATAAAAGATTTACTCAAAAATAGCGCTCTGGAAAAACTGCTCAATAAATCTGGGCTGCAGCAGGATAACTCGGATACCGTGAAAGGCCTGCTCAAAGGACTGTTTAACCGTTGATCATGACAGCAGAGCAGTTTCAGCAGGCGGTACTAAACTGGTTTGATACCCATGGCCGCAAGTATTTACCCTGGCAGACTAGCATAAGCCCCTATTCAGTCTGGGTCTCAGAAATTATGCTGCAGCAGACCCAGGTCAATACGGTGATCCCCTATTTCGAGCGCTTTATGCAGAGCTTTCCCCAGGTGCAAGCCCTAGCCGCCGCCCCTGAGGATAGCGTGCTGCATCACTGGACCGGGCTTGGCTACTATGCCCGTGCCCGCAATCTGCATAAAACTGCCAAACTTATTTGCAGCGATCTGAATGGAGAGTTTCCGGATACCGTTGAACAGCTAGTTGAGCTTCCCGGCATTGGTCGCTCTACGGCCGGCGCAATCTGCTCTATAGCCTTTAAGAAACCCGCGGCGATTTTAGATGGCAATGTTAAACGTGTGTTAGCACGCTATGCTGCCATTGATGGTTGGCCGGGGCAGACTGCGGTGCACAACCGCCTGTGGCTGGAGGCAGAGACCTACAGCCCCGTGCAGCGAGTGGCAGATTACACCCAGGCAATGATGGATCTTGGGGCAACGGTCTGCACCAGATCCTCACCCAGCTGTGAGCGCTGCCCTCTGTCAGATAACTGCGTTGCCTACAGTCAAGGCAAGCAGGCAGAGTATCCGGGCAAAAAGCCCAAGAAAAAACTGCCGGTGAGAACCAGCTGCTTCCTGTTAATTTACAATCAACAGGGTGAGCTGCTATTGCAAAAGAATCCTCCGGCTGGCCTCTGGGGTGGCCTCTGGGTATTACCCCAGGTCGATGCGGTCGACGAGGCTGAGGAATACTGCTCTAAAATCGGCCTGGAATTGACTGAGCAGCAGGTTCAGCCGGCCCAGCGCCATACCTTTAGCCATTTTCACCTCGACTATCAGCCAATTCTGGCACAGGCCATAGATCGCAGCTGTGCTGTGGCTGAAGGCGATAATCAGCTCTGGTATAACCCGCAGAATCCACTATCATTAGGCATGCCCGCGCCTATTGTTGCGCTGATACACCCAAAGTAAATAATCTGGAGCCAGATATGGTGCGCACCGTTTTTTGTCGCAAACTCAAACAGGAATTACCCGGACTGGATACACCGCCGTTTCCCGGCCCCAAAGGCGAGGAAATCTTCAATAATATTTCTAAACAGGCCTGGGCTGACTGGATGACTCACCAGACTACGCTGATCAATGAAATGCGTCTTAATATGATGGATTTGACCGCTCGAACCTATCTCTCTGAGCAGCGTGAAAAGTTCTTTGCCGGCGAAGAAGTGGATCAGGCTGAAGGATACGTCCCGCCTACCGAATAACCCTTGACGAACTGCTATTCAAACGCTTTAATACGCGCCTCTCGCAAGTTGCCTACAAACTGTTTGCGAAGCCCGGTTAGCTCAGTTGGTAGAGCAGAGGATTGAAAATCCTCGTGTCCTTGGTTCGATTCCGAGACCGGGCACCATATTTTAAAGAAGCCTCGGTGTTTGCCGGGGCTTTTTTGCATCTGTAAGAGAGTCATCGAACGTTCGATGGATTCGCGCGCTGCGCTCAGGGCTGCGCCCCGCCCTCGCGAGCGAGTGCGCCCAAAACGCTGCGCGTTTAGTCCGAGACCTATGGGATCATATTTTGGTAAGGGCCTCAGTAAAAGCCGGGGCTTTTTTGCATCTGTAAGAGAGTCATCGAACGTTCGATGGATTCGCGCGCTGCGCTCAGGGCTGCGCCCCGCCCTCGCGAGCGAGTGCGCCCAAAACGCTGCGCGTTTAGTCCAAGACCTATGGGATCATATTTTGGTAAGGGCCTCAGTAAAAGCTGGGGCTTTTTAGTATTTGCTCCAGGTGGACTCGCCTGCTCCGATAGTGCCACTATTGTCTGCGTCCCAGGACTTGGTGAAGCTGTTGGACAGCTCTAAAAAGCCGTCACCGGCCTGGTTATTTTTGGGGGTAGCGCGCAAAGTATAGGTACTTGCTGTGGAGGCCTGTACGGCAATATCGTAGGATTTGGTGCCGCTGTCTCGGGGGGACTCTGTAAGCTCGGCTGGCAAGGCTACTGCTGTACCCGAGGTGTCCTGGTCGTAGCGGTTATTTTCAGTGAAAAAGCGCTCCATGTACTGGGCTGCTTCCATCAGCACTGCCTGGGCATCAGCTCGTCTGGCACCTGCCATATGACTCTGGTAACTGGGATAGGCCACTGAGGAGATAATGGCAATAATTACCAACGCGACCATTAACTCGATCAGACTCAGGCCCCGGGGTAGTTTTTTATAGGCTTTGCACTGTTTATTCATTGTTTGATCCGCTCTATGCGCCTGGCCTGGGTCGGGCCCTTATCTATCACTGAGTTATCCAAATATAGCCAAACTCTATCTCCCGACTGCAGATTAGCTATGGCAATTGCCTGGCCTTTGCTATTGGTGATTGGTGTATTAAATGGCAGGCTGAACTCGCGATCGCCAGCTACCACCAGGCGAGCTGCGGGGTCTACAAAACTCAGTGTCACTTTATAACTCTGCCAATCTGGGTCTATCTCTGGCTCTGCCGCACTGGTATGCATAGAAAGCAGAGATGCTATAACCAGCCATAGGCTCGCGATTGCTTTGTCGCCCTTTATATTCATTTGACTGTGCCTTTTGGTTTCATAATTCAATCAATCATTTATCAGCGAATTTCTCTCCAGGGAGTTTGGCGGTTGCGGCCAGAGTCTTCGAGAATAGCCTCGACCTTGCCTTTTGAGGTGGTGACATATTTTGACTCGGTGCGCCCATCTGGGTGATTGATAATTCCGGGGCGTGAGAGAATGCCTGCATTAATGCGCTGGATACCGGACCCATGGATCATATCGTCCTCACCATCACCATCTATATCGCCCACATTAATCAGGTCACCATCATCGAAGGAGCGGTCCTTATTAAAGTCAAATACCGACTCATTGAGACGGCCACCATTGGTGCCATCCACTTCCATTAGCCAGCTGGTGCCCTCACCGGCGCAGGGGTCACTGGCTGGAGTGACGGCAACAAAAATAACCCGTCCATCGCGAAGTGTCGGTGCCTGGTGCACCCGCTCTCCCAACTCAGGCAAGTCTATATACCAGCCTAGCTTCTCCTCGGCACTCACCGGGTTGCTACCGTCGTCCCAGACAATGGGTATCTCAGATACCACTCGCGCGCGCAGATCTGAGGCCGGGGCATTGTGGGTAGTGATGGTTTGCGCCTGGAGCCTATCGCGGGTAAAACCATTGGCACCATTGGTTGCGCGGTCCCAGATCGCATAAAAAGTCTGTGGGCTGGTGTCGGTGAGATCGCTTTTGCCGAGATACTTGCCAGTGCCAAAATAGATCAGATATCCAGCGGCGTTAGGATGATTTTTAACCTTTAAATCCGAGGTGATTGGCTGGGTGATGCCTGCAACTTCAGCCACAAATAATGGCTGAGGGTTACTCGACGAACCATAGTCACTGCTCCAGGATGAGCTGTTGCTGCTGGACAGATCAAAAGACCATATATTGCCAAATAAATCTCCGGCATAGATACGGTCGACAATAAAGTCACCGTTTTGATCGACCACCGCGGTACCTATGATGCCATTGGGGCGCCCCAGTCCCAGAGGGTCGTCGGCTGTACCCTGTTTGGTATCCAGTTTTTTAATCAGGGCGCCGGTTTGCGCATCGAGAATAAAGATGACCCCGTTGCCAGTGCTGCTGGCATTGCCATCTGGCTCGGTAGCATTCATGCCATTGCCGACAATCACGCCCCATTTGCCATTGGCAAGGCGCACTAGGCTGGGCTCTGAAAAGCTGTAACCCAGATCCGCATCATCGCTATCACTAAACTCCCAGCGGGCGATGGAATTTGCATCGGCTTCGGCAAAGCTGCTGGGGTCGGTGATGTCCAGAGCCAGATAGGCCTGCCCACCTGTACCCAGGCCAGACACTAACAGGCTGTGCCAGGCGCCATCATAATAGACATCATTTTCTGCAATAGGGCCGTCGACAAAATTTCTATGGCTGTAATCTGGCAGTGACAGCTCCCACAGATTATCGAATATAGCCAATGGTACATAGGCCAGTTTTTCCCGGCCATTTGAGGTCTGAAAGCCATGTAGCATACCGCCATTGGAGCCCACGTACACCATGGGCATACGGCTTTGGTAGCTAGCTTTAAAGGCGGCATAGCTATCGCCCTCGGCAAAATCACTGGTGGAAAAATAAAATCGCTCCGGCGGCCCTACATAGGTGGGTACCGAGGCAATAATATCCCCCAGCACCGACTTGCGGTTGCGGAAAATACCTCCATTGCCCTTGGCAATCTCCTTGCCACGGGCGCCGCGCAGATAGTTGAGTCGTGCACTGCCCAGACTGTTAAATGGCTGCTTTAAGGAGGCTCGCTGCGAGCCCCCAGACTTGAGCGATGCCCAACGGAAAGGTATTGGGTTGTTATCTTCATCTCTAGTAATAATCACCCGATCGTTTGGCTTGGTTTTGCCCACCTTTTTGCCCACCTCCGAGCAGAAGCCACCGGTGAGTTTACAGGCGGCATCCCAGGCCGAGGGACAGATATTGCCCAGAGCCACTGGGCCACAGTTGGTGCCATCAGAAATAGGCTGGGCAATAAGATTACCGATCCAGTCATTGGTGGTAAAACGCGCAAAAAATAATGCAGTGTCCGAGGAGATGGTGCCTGAATTGAGCGCCGCGGTCGCAAAGGAGCCGGTGCGATCGAGCACAGAGTTAATCACATCGGTAAAGGCGCTGACCAGTTGCTCTGGATCCTGAGCTGAGAGATAGGCCCCTCTGGAGTTAATGGAGGCGTGCCACAGATCGTCGATCTTGGCTGTACCACCCCCGGTGGGCCAGGAAAGGGTGCCATCGAGCAGATCCTGGTAATCATCGGGAAACTCGCGCTGCCCAGACACCCCCAGACCAATCATAAAGTTGACCATATGCTGCCAGTCAGCCGGGTCGTTTTTTGGATTCCAGAAGATATCGTTATTGTCCGCATCACCGTCACCATCTATGTCCGATGACAGATCATTAATATTGACCGGCACATTGTTGGTGCGGCCCGGGCGCAAATCTTTTTGCCAGTATCTGAAGGCGATATCAGCCAGATAAGTGGTATTATTGTCTTTAAAGGGCGCTCTGGGCACATAGCCTGTGACCCCATAATCATTGCTGGGAATAGTTTGGCTATTGTTGTCCACATTGCCAAAACCTGAGGGGACGCCACTGTTCCACTCGCCATCGGTCATCATAATATGAAAGTTTTGCCGGCAGGAGCGCTCGGTGGACGAGCTATCGGTGGGGTCATCTCTGTAGGGGCCGGCATCTTCAAAATAGTCACCGGCCTTATCCATAGCATTGAGCAGCGGCGTGCCGCCACTGGCAGGCAGGGCGTGCAGCCAGTCGAAGAAATTCTCTCTGGTGGTTCCAGAAAAGGCCCTCACCCCGTTAAATGTGCTGTTGTTGATACGCTGATAACCTACGCGAATATTTGAGTTAAAGCGCTCAAATGCCAGGGTCGCGGCAGTTTTGGTCACATAGACACGCTTGCGGTAATAGGAGTACCAGTTGGCAAAATTCTGGCGCTCGTCCACTGTCTCACCCTGACCTGATGTTTCACTGACAATTATTTTGTTATAGCAGTCATCATCTGTAACCGAGCCGTTGCAGCCACTGCGGCTTTCATCAAATAAATAATAATAGGCGGGCTCTGAGGATGAGCTGGCGTAGCGGTTGTAAAAACCGTCTGAGTAATTGCTGGACCCACAGTGATCCTGATTAATACCCCCCCAGCTTGGCCTGTAGTCGCTGGACAGATCTCTGGTGCAGCTGCCACTGCCAGTCTTTTTGTAGCCATTGTCCCAGGCTGCAGTAAAAGAGGCATGGCCGAGGCTAACACCCTCTTCATCCACTGGTGGGTCGTAGAATACTTCAGGGTTGTAGTAAATTTTGTTATAGGCCGCCGACTTGGCCCGTTTAGTGGTGGGATAGTTACCCACGCTGGTAGGCATAAATGACCAGGCCATGCTGCCGGAGTCATCCATGGTTAATACAATATTGGGATCAACGCCAGCCAGGGTAAACAGGGGCGTATCACTCAGATCATATTCGGCAGCCTGGGTCGCAGTATTGGTCAGGGCTAACAGCAGTGCCGCAGTAATTATTTTGAAAATATCATTAAAGCCTTTGCTCATGACTTCCCTGCCTCAATTATTGTGCTTCTTTAACGTGGTTTGCAGAATCGATCGCGAACCCTGGGCGCGTCCATAGCCAATGGCCGACAGGTTGTAATAAAACACCCCAGTTTTTTTCGCTAATGTGTCCGGGTCATTGTCAGCGGGCTCAAACCCGGCCTCTTCAATCACATATCTGGGTGGCTCATAAAGATCACCAAACAGTGCCGAGCTGTTGCCCGAGCTTGCGCCATAGGCAATGCCCTCGGTCGACCAATCAAAGGTCGAGTTCACTACTCGCTGAGCTGCCGAGCCTGAAGCCCAGACTCCGGTTGAACCATCGGCGCTGGAATCAATCAGATCGGGCTGAAACAAAAACCACTGCCCGGCGTCCAGCAGTGCCGACTCGGCGGCCTGAAATGCCCGCGAATGCTCCCAGCTATTGGAGGCCATGCGCTCTTCCATGGCAGTACCGCGCATCGACGAAATACCCACCATAGACAGTACCAGTAGATAGATAAGCGCGGTCACCAAAACGGCGCCAGTCTGTGTAACCTTTAACTGCTGACGAAGTTGCATATTTAGCCTTTTAAATCCTGTTGCGCAGAGCGGCATAACTCCAAAAAGCCTTGCGCAATCGCTGGTCATTGTTGGTATTGGCTTCACTGCCATCAAAACTATAGTTTCGTACCTCGGTGGAGGCGCGATCTGCTGATCGCATTAGCAGCCCTACCCGCACACCTATCACTGCCTCCCAGTCTGTGACTCCGGTGGCTTTAACATAGGTATCTGGCTGGCCATCACCACCCAGATCCTCAGCCAGCATTAGTTGCATATCCTCGACACCCTGAGCCAGCAGCACAGCGCTACCCTCATTAAACGAATACTGATAAAAGCCCGTCTCGCCATTGCTATCGGTGCCAATAAAATAGGTATGTGCATCAAAAGACATAATCTGAGCGTCGCTCTGATAGGCTTTGGAGAGACGATTGGTGGTATTGCTACTGTTGGCATGAGTAATGGTGACCGTGCCGCTGCCCTCAGAGACCCCAGTGGCACGAAACAAGTCAGCTTTGGAGCAATCAAAAATTAGCACCAAATCATTGGCCTCAAGGCCATCCGGATTACTTGCCACCTGAATATTGGCATTGTCTGCTGCCATATTGCCGGTGAGCTGCATACCTGCACCCTGAGTGGATTGCAGGGTAATCACATCGCTGCCTGCGACTCTGGCAATCGCCGTGGGGTTAGTCCAGCCAGCACCATTTTCAAACACCGTTAAGCTATCGGTGAGTACGCTAAATACTGGGGGCGAGTTGGCAATAATGTTGGGCTCGATATCGCCAATATTACGACAGCCGGCAAACCCGGCCATACGAATATCATAGAGCAGCATATCTGTGGCATAGCGGCCATTTTCCTGTACCCGCGATAGCTCTTGGTTAACGGTAAACAGAGCCCTGCTGCCGCCATAGACATAGACCATGCCAGCCAGCAGGATCACCTGAATGGCCATGGCTACCATAAACTCCACCAGACTCAGGCCAGTTTGCAAGTGCTGTTTTGGCAGCCTGTTCATCAGGGCAACCTCAGGCTGAGGGTAAATTGCTGGGCACCGCTACCGTCCAGGCCACGACTATCGTCCCACTGTACCACCAGATTGCAGATACGCGTGGCGGTGACACAGGCAACCGAGCTTGTAGCACCAGGCATGGCGGCCACAAGGTCTGCTCGCCACTGAGCCACATCTGTGGCCTCAACACTGGAGCCAGAGGGGGCTGAAGCACTGAGCGCGATATCGTAGTTGCCGGCTATGGCGCCCGTTGGATTAGCGCGCATCTGATCAACCAGCCCATTGGTCAACACTGCGGCCTGACTGCGAAAATAGGCGCTGTGGGTATTGGAGACCGCGGTTAATTGCAGCTGCATAGCGCTAAACAGACCTATAACCGAGATCAGAATAGTGATTAGCACCTCGATCATGCTAACGCCGGATTGATACTTGGATGGGAGTTGAGCTTTTTTCAACTGCAGTCTCCCCTGGTGATCTGTGGCCGACCCGAGGGCTGCACTGAGATAATTCGCGAAGCTATATTGTCGCAGTCCGCTGGCGTTAGGGTCAGTGCAAACGAGGCATTGCCGGGAACCACAGAGCCGCGAGAGCTAAAACTGATAACCGTATTGCTGGGTGCATTGGTAGCCACTGCAGCCAGGGCATTGCCACCGGCCAGTGACTCCCAATGCAGCAGAGTATCTGCGGCATCAAGATAGTCGCCGTCGTTGTTGCTATCGGCCTGAACGCGCCAACCATTACTCCAGCTGCCATTAACCGCTGCAACCCGGGTCTGGGCACCGCGCTTGATTGCCTCGCTGCGCGCCATATGCAGGCTGTAAACCAGATCATTGGCCTGAGTGGTCATTTGATTATTATTGATAAAGGTAACCAGAGACGGCAGGCCTATGCCCAGAAGCACGGCCAATATTGATATTGTCACCAACAGCTCTATTAAGGAAAAACCGTTGCAAACTCTGATTCTGGTACAGGAATCCATTGCTGTAACCTTACTTCCTATGTATTTACTCACCGTTTCAACTGACGCCCAAGTCAGAGGTCGCAGAATAGTAACAACAGGGGTAGTCACAAACTGTGATATTAGTCACAGCCTAAAAGGAGCTGGTCGGCTGTACAGCCAGAGAAAATAGGTTACAGCGGGGAGAGGGTCAGTCCTCGGCCTCTGCAGTGCTGTCAGCTGCACCCAGCATAATGCCGATCCAGCGAGTCTCCTGCTGACTCTCCAGAGCAATCTTGATCATGATGGTCAGAGGAATCGACAGCAGCATACCCACAGGCCCAAGCACCCAGCCCCAGAGCACCAATGAGACAAATACCACCAGAGGCGAGAGATTGAGCCCGCGACCCATCCAGCGAGGTTCAATCATATTGCCCATCACCAGATTAACCACCACAAAACCCGCCAGAGTAAGACCGGCATGCAGCAGGCCCAGCTGAACCACAGCCAACAGCACCGCGGGCACGGCGGCAATAAATGAGCCTACCGTAGGCACAAAGTTGAGCAGAAAGGCCAACAGCCCCCAGAGCACAGCGTAGTCCACACCAAGAATACTCAGCCAGATAAAGATCAGCAGGCCAGTCACCAGGCTGATTGCAGCCTTGATACCCAGATAGCTGTGCACACTATCGGAGAATTGCGCCAACCACTCCTGAGAAGTCTCCGCCCCACGGGCCATACGCAGCTTTTCGCCAAAGCCCATATTCTCAGCCAGAATAAATATCACGGTGAGCAGAATCATCACCGCATTGGTCATCACATTACCAAATGAGGCCAATGTACTGCCAACCATTTTCATTACCGCGCCAGGGTCAAAACTGCTCTGCCACTGTTCGGCATCAATTTGCACACCGCGCTGGCTCAGCCATTGCTGAACCGAGGTGCTCATGGCCGAAAGTTTGGCTGAATAAACAGGAATATCCTGACGGAAATTTTCCAATGATGACCCAATCAGAGCAGCCAGCAGCAGCCCCACCAACAACACCAGCATTATGACCAGCAAAATAGCCAGACCACCGGGAACCCGTCGATTTTTTAGCCAGGTAAGCAGTGGTGACACAATCATGGCTATAAATACGGCAAGCAGGAATGGCACCAACAGCGGACCTGCCATTTTGAGCCCTGAGACCACCACCACAAAGGCGGCACTGACCACCAAAAATCTGGCTATGGGGGACGCCTTTTCAATCATTGCTGTGCTCCGCTATCTGTCTGCTGGCCCAATCTAGCCAATATCTCTGTAAGTTGGGTACGACCCTTATCAGAAAATATCACCATGCCATTGCGCTCGGTCATTTCAGTTTCCGCTAACATAGCACATTGCTGTCTAAATTCATCCAGTTCGGGACTCTGGTGAATACGCATACCTATAAACACATCCCAGTCGGCGGTGGTCGCCGTATTATCCAGCACAGATTCCAGAAGTACCTGAATATTGACGGCCTCTACACGGTATATGGGCATTCCCACAAAACGAAACACCAGCAGCGCCAGCACAATAAGACCAAAACTCAGCCCCAGTGTAATCAGAAATTCCACTCTATGTTTCCCGTTCGGGAAATTTGCCATTGTAGCGCTTGTAATGCTCCATAATAGCTGCAAGATCGGCTTCGTGATTACCAGTGGGCTCAAAAGTATCACCCAGTACAACCCGCTTGCCGGCAAAGTCCATGCCGATCATAAATATGGTGCAGCCAGTGGTCTCAGCCATGCGCAGAAAGCCATTTTTCCACTTGTCGACTTTTTTGCGAGTGCCTTCCGGGGCCAGACCAATCACTATGCCCCTCTCTCGCTCCACCAGATCTGCCACATTGGCTACCACATCCTGGGGTTTAGAGCGATTGACTGGAATGCCGCCCAGCCATTCCATAAACCAGCGCACACCAGGCTTAAAGATTGTATGCTTGGCCAGCCAGTGCATACGAATATTGAGGCCCAAAATAGTGGCCATGGCATAGACAAAATCCCAGTTGGAGGTATGGGGCGCGCCAATAATTAACAGCCGCTGCAGATTGGGGATCTGCCCCTCTACGCGCCAACCAAAGAGTTTTAGCACTGAGCGTCCGAACCATTGGGCAAAGGCACTGCGATTGGCACGCAGATGTTCTGGACACTGCTGCTCGGACACAACCAGTGGTTTATCGCTCATGCTTTACGTCCCTTTGTGGCTGGCTCTCAACCTTAAAATTGGTCCGGGTATTTGCCGGAGAACTGCTGATAATACGCGATAATTGCGGCTATATCGGCTTCATTGTCACCTGTGGGCTCAAATACAGGACCCAATACGATACGTTTGTTGCCGAAATCCAGTGCACCCAGTTGAATGACGCAGTTATTTTTTTGGGCGATACGCAAAAAGCCTGTTTTCCATTTTTCCGCTTTTTTCCTTGTCCCCTCTGGCGCCACTACCAGAATAAGGCCATTGTCTTTGGCCACCGCATCATCCACATAACCCATAACCGCATCGGGCTGCGCGCGATTGACCGGTATACCGCCAAGCCAGCGGAAAAACCAAGTGACGCCAAATTTAAAAATAGTATGTTTGCCGAGCCAGCGTACGCGGGCATTAATACCCAGAATCACGCTGATACCAAAGACAAAATCCCAGTTGGAGGTGTGGGGTGCAGCCACGACCATCACTCGCTCCGCATCGGCGATTGAGCCCTCCAGGTTCCAACCTATGGCGCGATAGAATGTACGCCCAAACCAGCGCGTGAAAGCACTGCGATTAGTGCGCAAATGCTCTGGTACCTGTTCCTGAGAGACTGGGATCACTGCTCTATTCATAGCTGCAACTTCTCTTTTTATAGTTTATTGTCAGGGAGCACAGGCCAATTGGCAGTTAGTGCTCTCTGGTCGCTCGAAAATTAATATCTGGATGGCGCTCTTCCGCCAGAGAGAGATTGACTCTGGTGGGCGCTAGATAGGTGAGATGGCCCCCACCATCCATGGCCAGATTCTCCTCCGCTTTAATGCGGAAAGCCTCCAGAATTTTCGGGTCATCGCTTTCAGTCCAGCGCGCTGTGTGCACATTGATCGGTTCATAAATAGCTTCGACACCATATTCTTCTTTGAGCCGGTAAGCCACAACGTCGAACTGCAGCTGGCCCACTGCGCCGACAATAATATCGTTATTGCGGAAGGGGAAAAACACCTGGGTGCTGCCCTCCTCTGACAGCTGGCGAATACCATTTTGCAGCTGCTTGGCTTTCAGCGGGTCCTTGAGACGGATACGTTTAAACAGTTCCGGCGCAAAGTGGGGAATACCACTGAACTTTAGAGCCTCGCCCTCAGTGAAGGTATCGCCAATCTGAATTGAGCCATGATTGTGCAGACCAATAATATCTCCGGCCACTGCCTCTTCCACGGAAATACGCTCACCGGCTTTAAAACTGAAAGCATCAGAGATACGCACATCTTTGCCGGTGCGCACATGCTTCATTTTCATGCCCTTGGTATATTTACCCGAGCAGATACGCATAAAAGCAATACGATCTCTGTGTTTGGGGTCCATATTGGCCTGGATCTTAAATACAAAGCCGCTAAATTTATCCTCTGAGGCCACCACTTCCCGCTCCAAAGTCTGGCGCGGCTGCGGGGCCGGAGCCCAGCGCACAAAATCATCCAGCATCTCGCGGATACCAAAGTTACCCAGAGCAGTGCCAAAAAATACTGGCGCCAGTTTGCCCGATAGAAACTCGTCCATATCAAAAAGATTGGTGGCACCTTTGACCAGCTCCAGCTCTTCAATCACATCATCGGCATAGTCACCCAGGGCCTCTCGGGCCTCTGGTGATTCCAGTCCTGCAACCTGAATATCATCCATCAGAGTGTGGCCCTTGCCCTGCACATAGACATGGATGGTATCTGTATAAAAGTTGTACACACCGCGAAATTCGCGGCCCATACCTATGGGCCAGTTAATCGGTGCCGCTTTAATTTTCAACACCTCTTCAATCTCGTCCAGCAAATCGATGGGATCGCGAATATCCCGGTCCATTTTATTAACAAAGGACAAAATTGGCGTATCCCGCAAACGACACACATCCATCAGTTTAATGGTGCGATCTTCCACGCCCTTGGCTCCGTCGATCACCATCAAGGATGAATCCACCGCAGTCAGAGTGCGGTAGGTATCCTCAGAAAAGTCCTCGTGACCCGGGGTATCCAGCAGATTAACCATGCAGTCGTTGTAGGGAAACTGCATCACAGATGAGGTCACCGAGATGCCCCGCTCTTTTTCCATGGCCATCCAGTCAGAGGTGGCGTGACGATCGCTTTTGCGACCCTTTACGGTGCCTGCCACCTGAATCAGATTGCCGAGAAGCAGCAACTTTTCAGTGATGGTAGTTTTACCCGCATCCGGGTGAGAGATAATCGCAAAGGTGCGCCGATCTGAGGCTGATTGACTCATGATTTTTCTGACTGCCGTTAAAAGTCGCGCATTATAGCCTTGCCGGGGTTAAGGGTCAGCTTTTATCTAGGCCGGCTCTGTTGTTTACAGACAATCTAGCCTCTTCTACCCAGCGTATAGTTACGCCAGATCAGATAATAAAAATTTGGTGATTTAGGTCCGGTGCAGTATTGTCTGGCCCTTATTCGCCCAACCGTTGTTCAGGAGCAGTTCCATGAAGTACCAAGGCCAGACAGATTACGACCATCAAGGGCCTTCGCCTCAAACTGGTGTACTGCTGTGCAACCTGGGCACCCCCGACGCCCCCAAAACTGCTGAATTGCGTCGCTATCTGAAACAATTTCTCAGCGACCCCAGGGTTGTTGAAGTGCCGCGTCTGCTTTGGTGGATGATTCTCAACCTGATTATTCTGCGCATTCGCCCGCGTCGCTCGGCCAAGCTGTATGCCAGCGTCTGGTCTGAGGGTGGTTCGCCATTAATGGTGCACAGCAGCAATCAGGTTGCCGGAGTAAAGAAGATTCTCGACAAAAAATTTAAGCGTGATGTGCCAGTGGCACTGGGGATGCGCTATGGCAACCCCTCTATGGAGTCTGCCATTGCTGAGTTAACTGCGCAGAATGTTCGCAATATTACTGTGCTGCCCCTGTACCCTCAGTATTCTGGCGCTACCACTGGTTCCACCTTTGATGCCGTAGCCCAGACCTTTACCAAAACCCGCTGGGTGCCGGAGTTGCATTTTATTGGCGGCTATCAGCAATCCAAACTTTATATCGACGCCCTGTGCGGCACTATTCGCAAGCATATTGCTGAGCATGGCCAGCCCGATAAGCTGATGTTTTCCTACCATGGCACACCGCAGAAATACCTTAACAAGGGCGATCCGTACCATTGCTTCTGTCATCAGACTACCAGATTGGTGCGCGAGCAATTAGGCTGGGAGGAAGACCAGGTTATGACCACTTTTCAGTCGCGCTTTGGTCGCGAACCCTGGCTGCAGCCCTATACGGACAAAACCCTGGAAGCCATGCCCGCCGATGGGGTCAAACATGTGGCGGTGATTTGCCCCGGATTCTCCTCTGACTGTCTTGAGACCATTGAGGAGATCAATATGGAAGCGCGGGAGAGCTTTATCGAACATGGCGGCGAGCAGTTTCACTATATTCCCTGCTTAAATGACGATCCGGCCCACCTTAAGGCCCTGGCGGATGTGGTGAGCAAGTATCTTTAACTGGGGTAACCATCCCAATCTATCCCAAAGCATCTATCCAGGCTTGCAGTGCAGTTGAGCAGGAGCCACCCATTTTGGCGCTGGCTATTTCGTCCGCTCTGGTTTTGCCATCATTTAGCAGCAGTATCGGCTTGCCCTGGCGCTGCGCCCAGAGGCAAAAGCGGTAGCCCGAATATGTCATCAATGATGAACCCACCACCAGCAAACCCGCCGCGCCCTGCATGGCCTGCTCGGCCCGGGTCACCCGCTGTTTGGGGATTGAGTCGCCATAAAACACCGCATTTGGCTTAATAATACCGCCACAGTGCTGGCAGTCTGGAATCTCCATACTGGAATAATCCAGATGGTCTATATCCGCATCCCCATCCGGGGCTATGCCCCCCGCCAGCAAGGCATATTCGGGGTTGTGATCCTCCAGCCAGATCTGAAGTGGTGCCCGGGGATACTGCATGCCACATGCCATACAGGATAATGTATCTACTCGGCCGTGGAGATCCATCACATTGCGACTGCCAGCGCGCTGGTGCAGACCATCGACATTTTGTGTAACCAGACAGGAAATCACCCCCAGCTGCTCCAGTTGCACCAGTGCCTGATGGGCGTTATTGGGTTGGGCCTCCACCATAAAGCGCCAACCGACCATATTGCGCGACCAAAACCGCTGCCTTGAGCTGTGGTCTGCCATAAATTCCTGATGGGTCACCGGTTGTTTGCGCTGCCACTGACCCTCGCTATCGCGATAGGTGGGCACACCAGACTCGGCACTGACTCCGGCTCCGGTTAGTACCAGCCAATCAGGGTGACTTTGCAGCAGAGAGATAAAGCTGTTCAGGGGATATTCCTTGGCAATTAGTAATGCTGTATACGGAGCTGTGGCGGAAAATGACCCTATAGCGCTGAAAATAGGGAATTATGACCGCACAGACCGTATAATGGCGGTTTTTTAATTGCTTGATAATTATTGATCAAGCTCTGTGAACAGTTAAGATTTATCTATGGATATTACAGCCTATATGCAGGATCTTGGTATGGCAGCTCGAGAGTCTTCTCGCGTACTGGCCCGTGCCGGAACTGCGGTGAAAAATAATGCACTGTTGGCCATTGCCCGCAGGTTGAACGATGGTCGCCACAATCTTTTGGCCGCCAATGCTGTAGATATGGAAAATGGCCGCAGCAACAATCTGGATGCCGCACTGCTGGATCGCCTGGAACTTAATGACGAGCGCATTGACGGCATGATTGAAGGCCTTAATCAGGTTGCTGCCCTGCAAGATCCCATTGGTGAAATCACCGATATGGGCTTCCGCCCCAGTGGTATCCAGCTGGGTAAAATGCGCGTGCCTCTGGGCGTCATTGGCATTATTTATGAGTCCCGTCCCAATGTGACCATAGATGCTGCCAGCCTGTGCCTGAAATCAGGCAATGCCACTATTTTGCGCGGTGGCAGCGAAGCAATTCTGTCAAATCAGGCGATTGCCGCCTGTATTGCCCATGGTTTAGCCGATGCTGGCCTGCCTGAAAGCGCTGTTCAGGTGATCAATACCACTGACCGCGCTGCGGTGGGTGAGCTGATTACCATGTCCGACTATGTGGATGTCATTGTGCCCCGGGGTGGCAAGGGCTTGATTGAGCGTATCAGCAACGACGCCAGAGTGCCCGTGATCAAACATCTGGATGGCAACTGCCACCTGTATGTGGATGATCGCGCTGACTTGAAAAAAGCTCTGGCTATTGCCGATAACGCCAAGACACATCGCTATGGCGTGTGCAATGCCATGGAGTCGCTGCTGATTGCTGAGCCAGTTGCGGATAAGTTTTTGCCTGAACTGGCAAAGGTCTATGCTGAGAAAAATGTTGAACTGCGCGGTTGCGACAGATCCCGGGCTATTCTCGAGACGATTATTGAGGCCACTGAGGAGGACTGGGGCGAAGAGTATCTGGCTCCTATATTGTCGATCAAAATTGTCTCTGGACTGGATGAAGCCATTGACCATATCAACAAATACAGCTCCCAACACACTGAGTCTATAGTTACTGAAGACTTTAACCGCGGCAGACGTTTTATTGCCGAGGTGGATTCCAGCTCAGTGATGATTAATGCCTCGACCCGTTTTGCCGATGGTTTTGAATATGGTTTGGGGGCCGAGATTGGTATCTCCACTGACAAAATTCATGCCCGCGGCCCAGTGGGCCTGGAGGGCCTGACCAGCCAGAAATGGGTGGTTTTTGGCGACGGGCAGATCCGTCAATAATATGGCGGTCGCGCTGTTTGGTGGCACCTTTAATCCGGTGCATACAGGTCATCTGAGAATTGCCACAGAGCTTGCTGAGATGCTGCAAGTCAACTGTATGCGCATGCTGCCCTGTGCATTTCCACCCCATCGCGGTGCGCCCCAGGCCAGCGCCCTGCAGCGTCTGGCGATGCTGCGTGCAGCCCTTGCCCACCAGTCACTGCTGGTAGCCGACGATTTAGAGCTGCAGCGTGCTGAACCCAGTTACAGCATTGATACACTGATCCAGGTACGACAGCAAATTGGCCCTGATCAGCCCTTATTTTTCTGCATAGGCATGGATGCACTGGCAAAGCTGGACAGCTGGCAACGCTGGCAGGAGCTGCTGGATCACTGCCATATTGTGGTGTCTTCAAGACCTGACTGTGGGCGGCCTGAGTCAGGCCTGCTGGCTGACTGGATTGACAGCCATCTCTGTGAAGACCTGGATATGCTGCAAAGATTGTCTGCTGGCTCTATCCACTTTTGTGAGCTGACTATGCTGGACCTGTCCTCAACTGAGATTCGCCGCAAGGTAGCGGAGGGCAAAAATATACAGTTTATGACCCCTGATGCAGTGGTCGATTATATTCAACAACATCATCTATACGAGTAACTATTTGCTATGACGCAAGCCCTGAAAGATATTGTTATCAACGCCCTCGAAGAGGTTAAAGCTACCAACATTAATGCCATTGATGTGCGTGAACTGACCGGCATGATGGATACCATGGTAGTTGCCACAGGTAATTCCAACCGCCAGGTAAAGTCTCTGGCTACCAGTGTGGTGGTGGATGCCAAAAAAGCCGGTTATGAGCTTATTGGCGTTGAGGGTGACGATACCTCAGAGTGGATTCTGGTGGACTTTGGTGATGTGATTGTTCACATCATGCTGCCTGCCACACGCGAGTTCTACGATCTCGAGCGCCTCTGGACTCTGCGCCCCGGAGATCTGCCCGAAGATGGCTCCGGAAATGATGATGTTATCCTCGGCGCTCCAGAGCAGGATCTGTAACAGGGCCCTATGAAGCTCAAGCTGCTGGCAGTGGGTACCCGCATGCCGGACTGGGTAGAGTCTGGCTGTCACGAATATGGCAAGCGCATGCCACCGGAGCTGCGCCTGCAAACTATTGAGATACCACTTGGCACCAGAGGTAAAAATCAGCCGCCTGAGAAAGCCATTGAGAGCGAGAGCCAGGGACTGCTCAAAGCCATTGGCGAGCGCGACTTTGTGGTGGCTCTGGATGTATTGGGCAAGCCCCTGAGCACAGAAAAACTGGCGCAAAACCTCAGTCAGTGGCAGATGAATGGGCAGGATATATGCCTGCTGATTGGTGGTCCGGACGGACTCTCTAAAAGCTGTCTGCAAAGGGCCAATATGCGCTGGTCGCTGTCTGATCTGACACTGCCCCATCCACTGGTAAGAATTGTGCTGATGGAACAGCTCTACAGGGCATGGACTATTACCGCTAATCACCCGTATCATCGCAGCTAGACCATGGATAACTAATAATGATACATGACGCTGCCTTTACAGACCCGGTTCGGGAGCGAAGAATCTTTGCCGGCAGGCTGCTTGTAACAGCTATAGTTGTTGCTGTTATGGCTATTGTTATTATCGCCAGGTATTTTGATCTGCAGATCAATCGCTATCAAAACTTCGCCACTCACTCCGACAATAACCGAGTACATGTAAGGCCCGCCGCTCCCTCCCGGGGTCTAATTTATGATCGCAACGGCCAACTGCTGGCAGACAATCTACCTACTTACAACCTGACCATAGTTCGCGAGAGATCCGAGAATCTGGATAACCTGCTGGCTAAGGTGGCGAAGCTGATAGATATCTCGGATGAGGATCGCAAGCGCTTTCGCAAACGACTAAAACGCCGCAAGCCCTTTGAGCAAACTCCGCTCAAGTACAATCTCACAGAAGAGGAGCGGGGTATTCTGGCTGTCAATGGTTTTAGTCTGCAGGGCGCAGAGATCACCGCGCGTCTCACTCGCTTTTATCCCAGTCGCGAACTCTTCGCCCATGTTATAGGTTATGTGGGACGCATTAATGAGCGCGAGAGCCAGAGTATAGATTCAATTGCCTACAGCGGCACAGACTCTATAGGTAAGATTGGCATCGAAAAGTATTATGAGGATCAGTTGCTGGGCACCGTCGGCAGCGAAAATGTTGAGACCAATGCCCGCGGCCGGGTTATGCGTATTCTGGATAGCGTTGGCGCCACCCCCGGAGACAGCCTCACTCTGCACCTGGACAGCCGGCTGCAGAAAGTGGCCTACGATGCTTTCGCAGGTGAGCGCGGTGCGCTGGTGGCCATAGATGTTAAAACCGGCGGCATACTAAGTATTGTCAGCGCCCCCAGCTACGACCCCAATCTATTCGTTTCCGGTATCAGCCAGAAAAACTACAATCAGTTGATCAATTCTACTGATCGCCCCATGTTTGACCGTGCCATTCGTGGCCAGTACCCTCCGGGGTCAACCATTAAACCACTATTTGGTTTGATTGGGCTGCACAGCAACACCATCACCATGGATTACACCATCAACGACCCTGGCTACTTCTTTATGGAGGGTATTGAACGTCCCTGGCGTGACCACAACTCCAAGCGCGGCGGCCATGGAGAGGGAGTAGATCTGGCTGAGGCCATTATCGAGTCCTGTGATGTGTACTTCTATAAGATGAGCGTCAAAACTGGCATCGACCTGCTATCAAGCTACAGTGAAATATTTGGTCTGGGCAGTATTACCGGCATAGATTTACCCGGTGAGCGCCCCGGTATTATGCCCTCGAGAAGCTGGAAACAAGAAACTCGACAGGAGGCCTGGTTTAACGGTGACACCATCAATGTCAGCATAGGGCAGGGCTTTATGCTGGCAACACCATTGCAACTTGCGGTTATGACGGCACGCATTGCCTCCAGGGGCAAAATGATTAAGCCTATGCTGGTGCAGTCAATCAATGGAGTTCCTGTGGAGACTGAGGTTGCCGATATTGTTGACCTGGAGATTAATAACGACTACTGGGACTATGTGCATGGGGCTATGCGCGATGTGGTGCACTCCCCTCAGGGCACTGCCAAAGGTATCAGTACTGGCCTCGATTATGAAATTGCCGGCAAGACTGGCACAGCACAGGTAATCAGCATTGATGCCGAGGAGGAGTACGACAGCTCAAAGATAGATAAAAGAAAATGGGACCATGCACTATTTGTCGCCTTTGCTCCTATGGACGATCCTCAGATTGCTATAGGCCTGATTGTTGAAAATGGCGAACATGGTAGTTCCGCCGCCGCGCCCATTGCTCGACAGGTAATTGACACCTATATGAAATCGCGACCACCTGCAGAGGCGCAGTTGATCGCAGCCGAATCTCTCTCCCAGGGAGAAGGCGGATAAATGCATAGAGATGACTTTGTCAGACGCATACATAGCCCCGGAGGAGACCGTCGTCGCCTTCGCTCTATGCATCTGGATATCCCTCTGCTGTTGATATTGATAGTCCTCTGTCTGGGTGGGCTGTTTGTACTCTATAGCGCCAGTGGGCAGAACCTGTATTTTGTTAAGCGCCAGGCTGTGTTTATGTTGATTGGGTTTGTAGCCATGATTACTGTGGCACAGTTTTCAGTGCGTTTTTGGGAGCGCTGGGCAATTATGTTTTATATTATTGGCCTGCTGTCACTGGTGGCTGTTATGTTTTTTGGGGTGGGCGCCAAGGGAGCCCAGCGCTGGCTGGATTTAGGCATCACTAGGTTTCAGCCCTCGGAGCTGATGAAAGTTGCCGTGCCAATGATGGTGTCGGCATTTTTAGGTAAGCGCTATATTCCACCCTCGTTTCAGCATATTGTTATCTCTCTTACGCTAATACTGTTACCTGTGGTGTTGATTATGAATCAACCCGATCTGGGGACGGCAATTTTGGTATTTATCTCCGGCTTCTTTGTGCTGTTTTTAGCCGGCCTGGGCAAACGCTATCTGATTTCTGCGTTTTTGTTATTGATGGCTGCCATACCTTCGTTCTGGATTTTTGTAATGCGCGACTACCAAAAACAGCGCGTGCTGACATTGCTGTCGCCAGAGGACGATAAATTGGGCGCTGGCTGGAATATTATTCAGTCCACCACGGCTATTGGCTCAGGTGGATTGGCCGGCAAAGGCTGGATGCAGGGCACTCAGTCACAGCTAAACTTTTTGCCCGAGAGTCACACCGATTTTATTATTGCAGTACTGGCAGAAGAGTTTGGTCTGATCGGTGTTCTCTGCCTCTGTGCCGTTTACTTTGTATTTGTTGGTCGCTGCCTGCTTATTGCTCTGAACTCACAATCTCAGTTTGGCAGACTGATAGCCGGCAGTCTGGGACTGACATTTTTTATCTATATTTTCGTCAATATGAGCATGGTGTCAGGGATTTTGCCTGTAGTTGGCGTACCTCTGCCATTAATTAGCTATGGCGGCACTTCGGTGGTCGCACTATTTCTAGGATTTGGTATCCTGATGGCCATCAGCACAGAACCGAAACGAATTAGGATGGAGCTTTGAGAAGATTGACGAAAACCCTATTGATAGCCTGTATTAGCCTGTACGCATCACTGTCATTTGCCGACTACTCAGAGCATCCTGAAGCTGCTGCCTTTGTAGAAACCATGGTATCCAAGCACAGTTTCGAGCGCGCAGAAATTATTGGCTGGCTGTCCTATGCCAAACACCAGAGCTCAATCGTCAAAGCCATGAGCCGCCCCGCCGAAAAGGTAAAACCCTGGTTCGAATACAGAAAGCACTTTATCTCGGACCTGCGTATCGATAGAGGACTGCAGTTTTGGCGAGAGAACCGCGAGACATTGGAGCGCGCAGAGCTTGAGTTTGGAGTCGACCCGGCAATTATTGTCAGCATTATTGGCGTTGAAACCAACTATGGTCGCAACACCGGCAGCTACAAAGTGATTGATGCACTGACCACGCTGGCCTTTGATTACTATACCTATACCGAAAAACGCGAGTCGCGCAAAAAGTTTTTTACCATTCAGTTGGAGCATCTGTTTTTGCTGGCAAGAGAGCAGAACCAGGACCCCCTGGAGCTCAAGGGCTCCTATGCGGGCGCCATGGGCTGGGGGCAGTTTATGCCAAACAGCTATCGCAATTACGCTGTAGATTTTGACGACGATGGCTTTGCGGATATCTGGACTAACCCTACAGATGCCATAGGTAGCGTGGCTAACTATTTTACCAAGCACGGCTGGAAAAAAGATCAGCCAGTAGCTACCAGAGCCCATATCAATGGCTCTATCAGTGAAGAGGGACTCAACAAAATGAAGCGCCCTACCATGACTATTGCCGAGCTCGAGGCCATGGGCTACGACCCGGTCGAAAAGTTTGCCGCAGACAGCACTGCTTTCCCGATGCGCTTTACCGCGAAGTACGGTGACGAATACTGGCTTGGGCTGCATAATTTCTATGTGATTGGCAGATATAACCCCCGCACCAAGTACGCTATGGCGGTTTATCAACTCAGTGAAATTATTCGGACCCAGCGCTGTGCCTCAACACAAACCTGCTAATAATTTAACTTCACTACTGGCGATTAGTCTTGTTGCCTGCCTTGCTCTGACAGGCTGTGCCGCTGTACCTCTAATTGCTCCGGAGCCACAAGATGGTCCCGGTGTTCCGGTAGATACCAGCAATATCAAAGATCCCGTTCCCAAGGCAGAGCCCATCACCAAAGCCGGTAACAAAAGCCCCTACACAGTATTTGGCAAAACCTATTTTGTGCTTCCCAGCAATAAAGATTATCGCGAGCAAGGGGTAGCATCCTGGTATGGCAAAAAATTTCATGGTCGTAAAACCTCCAATGGTGAGGTGTATGACATGTATGCGATGACAGCAGCTCATAAGACACTGCCCATACCCACCTATGTCAGAGTGACCCACAGCGGTAATAAACGCTCAATTATTGTGCGCATCAATGATCGCGGTCCCTTCCATGGGCCCCGTATTATAGATCTGTCCTATGTGGCTGCATTAAAACTGGGGTTTGCTGATACTGGAACTGCCGAGGTGTTGGTCGAAACCATAGACCTCTCTGGCAGTCTGGACAGGCCCGAGCCTCCTGCCGAGCCAAAAGCTGTGACTCAAACCGCAGCCCAGACAGAGACCGGCTCGACAACTCCGCCACTTAATCAGGGGCGCTATTTGCAGGTGGGGGCCTTTGATCAATTGCAGCAGGCGCAGATACTGCAGAAAAAAATTCGCGGTTACACCAGCCACCCTATTCTGGTTCAACAACGAGATCTTCTCTATAAAGTCTGGATCGGCCCAATCAGCGACCAACTGGAGTTGCAGTTAATCAAGCAGGTTCTTAAACAGTCGGCCAATGTCACGGGGTTTATGGTTAACCATTAAACGGCATCCTACTATCTGCCTATATAGAACGCGCATAAGCCCTCCTGTGGTGGTAAACTACGCGGCAATTATTTTTCGACTTTTTGGTGACATCAACATGCTTAAACAACGGCTGCTGTACTCTTTAGTGTTCTGTCTCTGCCTGCTCAATATTTCTGTTGCCCAGGCGCAAAAATTGATTCCCGCGCAGCCCGAGTTGGCCGCTAAAGCCTGGATACTGGTAGATGCAGAGACTGGTCGGGTGTTGGCGGAACATAATGCTGATCAGCAGTTACCGCCCGCCAGTTTAGCCAAGATGATGACCACCTATATAGTGTCTAATGAGATTGAAGCTGGGCGTATTGAGGAGCAGAGCGTGGTGCGCATCAGCGACAATGCCTGGGAACTGGGAGGTGCAAAAACTGATGGCTCGACGATGTTTTTGAGCCCTAGATCTGAAGTCTCGGTACTGGATCTTATGCACGGGGTGATTATCCAGTCCGGCAACGATGCGTCCATCGCCCTCGCCGAATATATCAGCGGTGATGAAGATTCATTTTCAGACACCATGAATCGTCAGGCCGAGTTGTTGGGCATGAACAATACCACCTATCTCAATTCCACTGGGCTGCCCGCAGAGGGTATGCTGACCACTGCCAGAGATTTATCTCTGCTTGCCCGGGCCATTATTCGCGAACACCCGGGATACTACAGCATCTATTCAAAGAAATATTTTGAGCACAATAATATCAACCAGCCCAATCGCAATCGTTTGCTGTGGCGTGATACCAGTGTTGATGGCCTAAAGACTGGCTACACCGAGGCCGCGGGCTACTGTCTAGTGGCCTCTGCTCAGCGTCGCGATATGCGCTTAATTTCCGTGGTACTTGGCACCAGCAATGACGCATCCAGAGCCAAAGAATCGCAAAAATTGCTCTCCTATGGGTTCCGCAACTACGATACCAAGGTGATTTACTCGGCAGGCGATCTGATCAAAGAAAATACCAAGGTGTGGTACGGTCAACAGGAATTTTTAAACCTGACGATTGCCGAAGACGTAACCCTTACTTTCCCCAGGGGCTCGCAGAAAAATCTGGCTGCTAATATTTTGGTGGACGAGCAAATTGAAGCACCAATTTATCAAGGGCAGGAGCTGGGTCGCTTGCAGGTCTCTCTGGATGATAAAGTTCTGGTAGACGTGCCTCTGGTGGCGCAGGTAGATATTGAACAATCTGGCCTGATGTCCAGGCTGTTTGACTGGATTATTTTATTTTTTACTGATCTGATGTCCTGAGCACTAAATTGTGACTGAACATGAAGCACCAAAAATAGAATTCCCCTGCGACTATCCCATTAAGGTGATGGGTGAGGCCCAGTTGGAGCTCCATGAGCACGTGATACGGGTGATGGATACTCATGCCCCGGGTTTTGACCGCAGTAAAATCACTGTCCGCGACAGCAGCAAAGGTCGCTGGCAATCCATCACTCTGGTGATCACGGCTACAGGCAAACCTCAATTAGAGGCTATTTTTGCCGATTTAAAGACGAGTGATTTGGTTAAGATGGTTTTGTAACCATGACTGAGCCTGTGCAGTCTCCGCTGATTATTCGCCACCTGGGGGTCTGCGAATACAACCAGTGTTTTGCCGCCATGAAGGCATTCAATGAGCAGCGCAATGAGGCCAGCAGTGATGAGATCTGGTTCCTTGAACACCAGCCAGTTTTTACTCAGGGACAGGCTGGCAAAGAAGAATATATTCTTAACCCCGGCGCTATACCCGTGGTGCAGAGTGACCGCGGTGGTCATGTTACCTATCATGGCCCAGGTCAGATCACGGCCTATGTGCTGGTAGATCTCAAACGTCTAAAAATTGGCGTGCGGGATCTGGTCAGTCTGATTGAGCAGGCCCTGGTGGATACGCTCGCACATTGGAATATCAGTGCCAGCCCACGTCGAGAGGCGCCAGGCGTATACATAGATAGCGGTGAAAAAATTGCCTCTCTGGGGCTGCGCATCCGCAAGGGACGCAGCTACCATGGTTTAAACTTTAATGTAGCTATGGATATGGCGCCCTGGGACTGTATCAATCCCTGTGGGCTAGGCGTTGCCATGACTCAGCTGCAGGATCTGGTGGACCAGCCACCCAGCATGGCGCAGGTCACAGAAAAACTAGCCCAATGTCTTACCCATGGACTTGGCTATAATAAGCATTGTATTGGCAGTGGCGACACTGCAGTAAATAATAGGGCTGAAAGAGAAAACTATGAGCACTGAGTCCGTTACACCACCTAAGCGAACCCGCAGACTGCAGCAGGGTGAAAAGCTGCGCAGTGCCGATAAGGTTGAGCGTATTCCGGTCAAGGTGATTCCCACCGAAACCATTCAGCGCAAGCCAGAGTGGATGCGTATCCGTCTATCAGCCTCGCCCAAGGTACAGAAGATCAAAGATATTCTTCGTGAGCACAAAATGGCTACCGTCTGTGAAGAGGCCGCCTGCCCCAATCTTCACGAGTGCTTTAGCCATGGCACGGCCACCTTTATGATTATGGGTGAGATATGCACCAGACGCTGTCCGTTCTGCGATGTAGGCCATGGTAAACCCAATCCACTGGATGTAGATGAGCCGACTAATCTGGCCCGAGCCATTGAGCAAATGGGCCTTAGCTATGTGGTAATCACCTCAGTTGATCGCGATGACCTGCGCGACGGCGGTGCCCAGCATTTTGCCGACTGTATCCGTGAGGCGCGGCTGCTGTCACCGGACCTTAAAGTCGAGGTACTAGTACCTGACTTTCGCGGTCGCATGGCCCCTGCACTGGAGATTCTGACTACCACTGCTCCGGATGTATTCAATCACAATATGGAAACTGTCCCCAGGCTCTACCGCGAGGCGAGACCTGGAGCCAACTATCAATGGTCACTTAAGCTGCTCAAAGAGTACAAAGCACTGAACCCCAACGTACCAACCAAATCAGGCTTGATGGTGGGCCTGGGCGAAACCAAGGACGAGCTGCTGCGCACTCTGGACGATTTGCGTGAACATGACGTAGATATGCTGACCGTCGGTCAATATCTGCAGCCCTCCACCAATCACCTACCTGTAGCGCGTTTTGTGCACCCGGATGAATTTGCCGAGTACAGTGCCTATGCAGAGAGTATAGGTTTTACCCAGGCCGCCTGCGGACCGCTGGTGCGCTCTAGCTATCACGCGGACAAACAGGCTCGGGGTGAGGATATTACTTAGAGGCTGGCCGCTAGATACTGAGAGAGAATTTATTCCTCGCTCCATACCTCGCGCAGAGGTTCGCCAAAGTCATCGTAGATTATTTTTTTCTTTGGTCGCTTGCTAGCCTTTTTGGTGGCTTCAGGCTTCTTGGGTTTCTTGCGGTTATCGAGCGCACTCACTGCTTCGTTGACATAGGTTCTGGTCTGACGTGGCTGCGCAGTGACAAACGCTGACCTGGCTCTGGGCCTGTCAGCGGGTTCGCCAGTTTCGCCCGCATTGTGCTGTTTTATCTCACCACCGCGAGACAAAAACTCCTCGGTTTTCCGGCGAAGCTCTTTGCGCAGTGATTGTTTAGAGCTAGTCATCTCAGTAATTATTTAATCTCAATGCCAACGAATTAGTCTAACAAAGCCGTTTAGATAAGCAAATACGGCAGATTTTGCTGTTATGGAAACAGCTCCAACTGCATGGCACTCTGCTGCTCTCTGGTATCTACAAACCGCACACCTATGCCCAATAGCCGTACCGGGCGACTTCCTCTCTCCCAGGCTTGATCACAGAGCTGGTCGAAACTGTCTGCAGGCAACCCAGGGACCATCTGCCGCTCGACCGTAGTGGTGGTGAAATCATTAAATTTCATCTTGATAAATTGCTTGGTCACCAGGTAGTCTTTGTCTATACGGCGCAAACGGCTGCGCAACTCAATCAATAGACCAGCCAGTTTGCCCTTGCAGGCATCAATATCCTGCAAGTCATCAGAATAGGTGTGCTCCACGCTCAGAGATTTGCGACGACTATTAGCATTGACCTCCCGCTCATCGCGCCCAAAGCTCAGGTCGTGAAGACGCTTGCCAAAGACTCCAAATTTATCGACCAACTCAACCAGTGAGCGCTGCTGCAGATCGCCGCAGGTAACTATACCCAGGCGCCGCAGTTTCTCATTGGTGACCTTACCCACACCGAAAATACGCTTCACCTCCAGCTTTTCAACAAAACTCTCGACGTTTTCCGGAGTAATAACAAACTGACCATCGGGTTTATTGAGGTCGCTGGCCACCTTGGCCAGAAACTTATTGGGGGCTATGCCTGCCGAAGCCGTAACTCCCACCTCTCGGGAAATTACCTGGCGAATTTCCTCGGCAATTAGGGTGGCGCTGCCATGACATTCGGTGCATTGGGTGACATCCAGATAGGCCTCGTCCAGCGAAAGGGGCTCAACCTTATCAGTGTAACGATAAAAGATCTGGCGGATTTGCTGGGCGGCCTCTCGGTACTTGGCCATGGTACCCGGGATAACTACCAGATCGGGGCAGAGTTTGAGGGCCTGGCCCGTAGGCATGGCCGAGCGCACACCGAACTGTCGCGCCTTGTAGTTACAAGTGGCAATTACGCCGCGGCGGTCAGATTTGCCACCTATGGCAATGGGCAAATTAACAAGGCTGGGATCGTCGCGCATTTCCACTGCGGCGTAGAAACAGTCGCAGTCGCAGTGGATAATCTTTCTCACAGCTGAGCCTTTTGCCGGTCTAGCCTTCTGACACTGACCCTGGCCCTGCTTTGACTAGTCTGATCAAGCCCCTTCATCTTCAAACTGGTGATCAGCCACTCTAAAACCAAGGCGTTTGGAGACTGTGCCGGGCAGCAGCAGCATAGCGGGCGTCAGTAATAACGTGAGTACAGTGGATACCAACAGACCATTGACAATGGCACTGGCCAGCGGCTGCCACCAGGATGCAACCATGCCACCTAAAGTAAAGCTGCGGTTTACCAGATCAATACTCAGTCCGTTGGCCAGGGGTAACAGACCAACAATGGTGGTAATACTGGTCAGCATCACAGGTCTGAAGCGGGATTTTGCCGCATTGTAAACGGCCTCTGCAGCGGTTAGCTGGCTGTTGCTGCGCCGCAAATAGTTATAGGTGTCGATCAGAACAATATTATTATTCACCACAATACCAGCCAGGGCCACAATACCCACGCCAGTCAAAATGGTACTGAATGTCGCCTGAGCGATAAGTAGCCCCAATAGCACGCCTGCCGTAGACATCACCACAGAGAACAGAATAAGCCCTGCCTGGTAAAAGCTATTAAATTGCATCACCAGCATAATTAACATCACTGACATGGCCAGGGAAAACGCGGTAGACAGAAACTCAGCTGCCTTGGCCTGCTCTTCATTGGCACCGCGGAAAACAATATTGACCTCTGAATCAAAGCTCTGGGTAGCCAGCCATTCAGCAATCTGCCGAGTCTGGTCATCGGGCAGGTAACCCTCTTCGGAGTTAGCCAGAATAAACACCGTCTCAGCCATATCTATACGCTGGATAGCATCCACCCGAGGCTTGGCAACTCGCTGACTAAAACTTCCTATTGGCACCGCCCCGCCAGGTGTATTCACTCTTAAACCATCAATGGAGGCTAGCTGTCGATCCTGCTCAGGATAACGCAGGCGAATTTCAATCTCATCGTCTGCATCATCGGGACGAAATTCACCGATCATAACCCCACCAGTAACCATCTGTACCATATTGCCTACCTCGGCAACATTGACTCCAAGCATAGCTGCGCGGGAGCGATCCACATCAATCTCCCACTGGATGCCAGCCAGAGGCAGGGTATCCTGCAGGTCTCTGAGACCCTCAACATTCTCGGCAATCCACTGTCGAACCTGATCAGTCACTCGATACATGGCCTGACGGTCAGAGGATGAAAGCTGTATCTGAATATCCTTACCCACCGGCGGCCCAGTATCCATCTCCGACGCACTCACATATACGCCGGGTAAGGATTTAGTTTTCTCGCGAATTTCTTCAAAGATTTCAGCACTGCCTCTATCGCGCTCTTCGCGCGGATAGAGCTCAACCAGGAATGAACTGATCTCATCACGGCTCACATCGCTGCCAAAAAGTACCATACTGCCACCTTTGGCATAGCCATAGAGCTGGGCGACACCCTCGACACCGGCCACAATATCCTGCACCTTAAAAGTCAGCTCCCTCTGTTCATCTATGGACATATTGCCCTGTGCTCGCACACTTGCCATACCGTACTGACTTTCAATCGGCGCAAAAAACTCCTGACCAGCATTAAATTTGCCATAGAGATTAAAGATACCCACAAGCAACATCATGGCGACCACGACTGATATTAACGGGGCTCGGATAACGGGCCGCAGGATATTCAGATAGGCATTTTCGAGGGGCTGAAAAAAGGTAGCAGCTGACTCTTCTGATTGGTGGTCTTCAGGAAGTTTTTTACGCTGCCCCCGCCTGCGCGCCATAGCAATACCTAGAGTGGGGGCAAAAATCAGCGCATAGGTCAGTGACCAGGCCAGCACCGCAAAAACTGTAATCGGCAGGTAGGACATAAAGTCACCTGAGACACCCGGCCAAAACAATAGCGGCAGAAAGGCTGCCAATGTGGTTCCGGTTGAGGCAATTACTGGTATCGCCATGCGTCTTACCGCCGCGATATAGGCCTCGCGGGTGGGCAGACCGGCAGCAGCCTGAGTATTGGCAAACTCTACAACCACAATAGCGCCATCGATCAACATGCCCAGCGACAGCAGCAGCCCAAACATCACCATAAAGTTAAAACTGTAACCCAGCATATTGATAAAAATAAGCGAGCCCAGCAAACAAAAGGGTATGCCGAAACCAACTAAGAGCCCAGATTTAACGCCCAGTGTAGCCACCACCAGCATCAGAACCAGACACATGGCGGTAATAATATTGCCCTGTAGCTCTTCCACCATCTGATTGGTCAACACCGATGAGTCAAACACATAGCCTATATCCAAATCGGCGCTAAATTTGCTGCGCGACCGGTCTATCGCGGCCCGAGAGGCCTCTACAGTCTCAATTAAGTTGGCGTTGAGTCGTTTGCGCACCTCAATAGCAATAGCCTTTTTACCATTGATAAAACTGTAACCAGTGGCATCTTTAAAGGTGCGCTTTACCGAGGCTACGTCGCCCAGAGTTATAGAGCCCTCGGCACTGTGACGTACCGGCAGGGCGCGAATGTCCTCAGCGGTCTCAATTAAAGCCGGGACCTTGATACCAAAGCGTCCCTGGGCTGCGTCCATTTCGCCAGCGGGAATCAACAGATTATTGACCCTGACCGCACGGATCAGCTCATCTATGCGCAGACCGTATTGCTCGAGTCGGGCCGGGTCCACCACTACATCCACCACCTCTTCTCTGTGCCCGGATACATCTGCTTTGAGCACATCGGGAAGCATTTCCAGTTCGCGCTGATAATACTTAGACGCCGCAAAGAGCTCTCGCTCAGAAACATTATCTCCGGAGAAGGTGATCACAATAGTCGGCTCTGGACTGGGGCTCAGTTCGTTAACTATGGGCTCTTTGGTGTCCTGGGGGAATTCTGCCTTGGCGCGATCTACCGCTTCACGCACCTCGGCGACGATCTCTTTGATATTGTCAGCCACTTCAAACTCGGCGGTTACAACAACCATGCTCTCCTGAGCAGTCGCCTGCACCTCCTCCAGGCCGTCCAGAGTTTTCAATTCCTTCTCTATGGGGCGAATCAACAATCTGGCGCCATCTTCCGGAGAAATACCATCATGCCGCACCATAATCATTACCACTGGGAGGGTGACATTAGGGTTCATCTCCACGGGCATGGACAGCCTTGCGCCTGCACCTGCAAAAAGGATCAACAACATGATGGCAAGTGTTGCTCTAGAGTGATCTACGATAAGACTGAGAAATTTCATAAGCGATTAAGGCTCAGGTGAGGGCTTTTAATTAGTTTACGGCATTGAATTGGTAACTGAGAATGACCCGCTCACCATCGATAATATAGTTCTGGCCTACTACCACCAGAATTACCTCAGCATCGAGCCCGGTAACCCAAATCCCAGCTGGAGATTCACCAACTGCTGAGACTCTCACCGAGTCAACAATATTCTCCTCAATAAGTACTCGCACTGCTGTCTCGCCCTCATCATCCAGCAAAATACTGCTGGCAGGAATCAGATGGGCCGGCTTGGCCTTGGCTTGAATATTGAGTCGCGCTGAAATACCCGCTCTAATAGCCTGGTTTGGATTGGGCATAGTCGCTTCCACTCTGTAACCCTTGGTGGCTCGGTCCGCCTGATACGCCAGATAACTGATAACCGCTTGCTGATCATCTTGGCCTGCGATATCGACCTCAGCACTGTCACCCAACGCCAAACTACCTATCTCAGTCTCAGCCACCAGAGCTTCAACCTTTAATGGACTCAGCTCAACTACGCGAGCACAGAGCTGGCCGGGCATTATAAAGTCGCCAATTTCAACGGGGCGCGACTCGACAACGCCATCGAAAGGCGCCACTATCTGCAAGTACTCAACATCCAGACGGGCGCGCTTTAAATGAGTTCTTGCGGTAGCCTGAGCTGCTTTAGCCTGAGAAATAGCCAGTTCAGACTGATAACCGGCACTTTTTAACTTAAGCGCACCAAGGTAGGCAATATCGGCGTTCTCCAGAGAGGCTTTGGCCTGGGCCAGGCGCAGATGGCGATCCTCTGCATCAATCTGGCAGATACCCTGCCCGGCTTTAACAAAACTACCCTCCTCAGCCAGTGTGGCCGAGATTTTTCCAGAAACCTGGGCTAAAACCTGAACATCTCGATTGGCCTTGGTCTTGGCGCGCAGCGAAATGATTGGACTAAAGGCTTGCTCTGTGGAGTTGATAACCTGCACTTTGGTCAGCGGGCTAGCTATCTTTTCAGATTCGGCTTCGAGAGGTTCGGTGGTGCGCAGCAAGCCACTAAAAAACCACAGCAAGAGAGCCACAGCGAAGATAAGTGCAAGTCGTAGATTAGTATTCAAAGCCAGCTGCCTTTGTTCAGTAGTTAATATTTGCCTGGCTGTGTACGCACAGGTAAGTGGGCCAGTTTACTCGGTTTTGAACCCGGCTGTTATTGTAAATGCGAATATATGGTATTGCGCAACACATATATTTTGGCATTTACAACGCCAATCCAACGGGGTTTTTCACTTTAAGCGTTTAACAAATCTATACTGTAAATGTGATGCTGCGCACAAAAGGCATAAATGAGTGTGTACAGAGTCGATATTTTTTCCAAGCGGCGCTTGCACAGCGGTTGAGCCTACCCAAAATAGCTCGAGAAAGTTAGGAAAAGGACTGTTCCAGCAACTCTGTTACCCCTTGATCACTGACAGTGCTGGAATATTTAGTAACCAGGAAAGGAACTATCCTAATGAACAATTACAGCCATGCTCAATGGAATCAGCCTAATCGAGCAGCGAACGGCAGACAGTATTTCGGCAATGGAACCAGTTTGCTACTCGCTCTTATCTTAATTTTCTCCGCTGCCGCAAAGGCTGAGCTGCAACTAAACGGCAGTGCTATCTACGAGGATCTTGGCAAGCAGCAATTTGTCGCCGCGCTATTTGTTGAAGACCTGAGCAGCAATGCCAATAGCATTCAGCTACAACAGAGCCCCAAGCGCATGGAGGTGAGAATAATCAATGACTATTCCAAACGCCGCTGGCTCAACCTGTGGATGCAGAGCATCTCAATCAACAATGACCGTGAGAGCTTTTCGGGCTCGGCTCAGGAGGTTATTGATATTATGCGTGCGCCCAGGTCAGCGCCAAAACGAGGCGATGTTATAGAGTATCTGTTTGATCCAGACCAGGGCACTTCGGTGCGATTTAATGGCACAGAGCTGATTACCAATTATCCCCCAGAGGTCTTTAATATACTTTTGCGCACCTGGATAGGCCCCATACCCCCATCAACCGCATTTAAAGATCAGCTCTTGGGTAATAGCATTGATATGGATGCCGATGAGTTGCTCACTGATATTCAGCCTCAGAGCAGCAGAGTCGCTCTGGCGGCATCATGGATGGCACCTGCCCCAGAGCCCATTGCTTTAGAGCCTGTAGCAGATGAAGCCACAACAGCAGCTGATACCCCAGAGGCAGAGCCTCAGCTGGCGGCAGCGGAAAGCATCGCCGCAGACCCTGAATCCACCGCCGCGGCAACAGATCAAGCAGAGACGCTGGAAGGCCCTGAGCAGATAGCCGCCGAAACCGAACAGATAGCAGACAATGAAGACACAAATCTGGCTGCGACTGCGGACACAGGGGAAGAGCAGGAAGAAGAGATTGCCGACTTTAATGTATCCGAAGCCCTGGCCCAAAGAGACTACACTCCGCTGGTAGTAGCACAGATCTATAAAGCCATTAGGTACCCCAATCGCGCCGCCGATAAGAACCAGCAGGGCACTGTACGCATTGGCGTCACCATTGATCGCTCCGGCGATCTGATCAGCGCAGTCATTACTCAGGAATCCAGGTACCGACTGTTAAATCAGGCTGCCCATAAGGCAGTTAAGAAAGCTGCACCATTTCCGCAGTTGCCAGAGGAGATGAAAGCGGACAACTTTGAAGTCAATCTGCCCATCACCTTTCGACTTCAGTAGCGGCTGATCGAGCAGGAGTAGCGGATTTTAACCATTCAGACTGGTCAAGTTTTGATCAACTGGCTATAATCCGCTCCCTCCAACAGTCACGCAATCCAATGGAACCATTGAAATGAGCTACAACGACATTCCGGCCGGTAAAGACCTGCCAAATGATATCAACGTCATTATTGAAATTCCCGCCAATCACGACCCGATCAAATATGAAGTAGACAAAGATAGCGACGCTATATTTGTGGATCGTTTTGTGGCCACACCTATGTTCTACCCAGCCAACTATGGCTATGTGCCCCAGACTCTGTCTGAAGATGGCGACCCTCTGGATGTCCTGGTGGTTACCCCTTACCCAGTCATGCCCGGCGCGGTGATTCGCAGCCGTGTAGTAGGTGTTCTGAATATGAGTGACGAGTCTGGTGTTGATGCCAAACTGCTAGCTGTTCCTCACAGCAAGCTGACCAAGATCTATGACCATGTTCAGGAAGCCACTGATCTTCCAGAATTGCTGATTGCCCAGATCGGTCACTATTTCGAAAACTACAAGGCACTTGAGCCAGGCAAATGGGTAAAAGTTGAAGGCTGGGACAATGCAGACGCAGCCCGTGCTGAAGTTATCGCCTCCAGAGAGCGTTATCTGGCTGAATAACTCAGTGCCCGGCAATAAAAAACCCAGCTAATGCTGGGTTTTTTATTGCAAGTTTAATTTTTTGACAAACCCTCAGCTGTCCTGAAGCTCTGCAAATAGCAGATTGCTGCTCAGACCATGCTTGCGCAACACATCCCCCAGCCTACGCAGTGCATCAACCTGAATTTGCCTGACCCGTTCGCGGGTCAAGCCAATTTCGCGACCCACCTGCTCCAGTGTTTCCTCCTGATGGTTTTGTAGGCCAAAACGCCTGACCAGTACCTCGCGCTGCTTTTCGGGCAGCTGGTCCAGCCACTCATTGAGGGCCGTGGTAAGGTTTTCACCCTCAATTTGATTTTCCGGGCTAAACCCATGGTCATCGGCAATGGTCTCAACCAAAGTTTTCTCTTTATCTGCCACTGGTACATCAATTGATGAGATGCGCTCGCTTAAACTGAGAATTTTGAGTACATCGGCAACTGGCTTGCCCACTTCCTCGGCAATTTCCTCTGGTGTCGGCGCGTGATCGAGGCGCTGAGCCAAGGTTCTTGAAGCTCGCAGATAAACGTTGAGCTCTTTGACCACATGAACGGGCAAGCGAATAGTTCTAGTTTGATTCATCAGCGCCCGTTCAATGGTCTGACGAATCCACCAGGTGGCGTAGGTCGAAAAGCGATAACCCAGCTCCGGATCAAATTTTTCTACCGCCCTCATAAGCCCCAGATTGCCCTCCTCAATAAGATCGAGAAGTTCAAGCCCGCGATTGACGTAGCGTCTGGATATTTTAACCACCAGCCGCAAATTGCTCTCAATCATTCTGTGTCGCGATGCTTCACAACCTTTTTGAAACTTGCGGGCGTAGTAAACCTCTTCGTCGGCCGTCAGCAACGGCGCAAAGCCAATTTCTTTTAAATAAAGACTAGTTGCATCAATGACTTGATGACTTATCTCAGGTGTGTCTTCCTTGCTGTCAGCGGCTTGAGCCTGCTGATCAAAAATAAACGCTTCATCCATCACGTTCGCATCCCTTTTGCACGATCTTCCAATAATTTAGCAGCCAATCCCGCCGCTAACCCAGAACCTTAGTTCATCTCCCTAATACCATTTCCCCCAATTTAAACCTTCGTTTATTATTTTTAAATCCAGCATTGCTGCTGTTTTACTCTATATATGCAGATGGATTTACTGGATACCCATCCTTTCTAATCTCAAAGTATAACGTTTCTTTAGACCCCAATTTTGAGATTGTTTCCGTACTTTTTACAGATTGTCCCTCTTTTACCAGTATTTTTTCATTGTGCGCATAGGCACTAAGAAGGATTTCACTGTGCTTAATGATAACCAGCTTACCATATCCACGCAAACCGTCACCTGCATAGACCACAGTGCCAGGGGCCGCAGGGCGGACATCTGGGCCCGTATCGGACTTAATACTCAGGCCTTTGCGCAGATCTTTGGGGCTGTACCCTTTGACTACGCTACCTTTAACCGGCCACTGCCAAACCAGGTTTTTACTAAATACCATGGGTTTTGGCTCTGGCGTTATCTCTGCAGCTGCTCCGGAGCTGCTAGACCTTCTCTGCACCTGTGAGCTGGCGGGGCGCGAGTTGAGTGTCACGCCCTTGGTATTTAACGATAAAACCTGACCTTTCCTGATTTTGTAGGGCTGACTGAGACCATTTGCCCTGGCGAGTCGACGTACATCCTTATCGTAGCGCCAGGCAATTGAATACAGGGTGTCGCCTGTAGTCACCTGGTGTTTGGTAATACGAGTACTGGGGGGATGCTCGCGGCTGACTATGGGTGCTGAGTAGTTAGAACAGCCGGTGACAACCAGAACCAGCATCAATAGGACAGTCTGAGTCAGTCGCATTAAATTAGTCTCCCCCTGAAGGCTGTTCCCGATATTTGACTCCAATATACTCCAGCCCTAAAACCAGAACCAGTCCCAAACTTAATGCTGCAACACAGAGCAGTGTTAAGGGGTCCTGCCCCACTGCTTGACTGAACTCAGCGGGCAACAGATTTTCTGAGGCCAGCACAATAACCTTGCCTGATTGACTAATTACCGACTCAGTGACCAGTTTCCAGGGCCAGATAACATTGAGGCTGCCCACTAAAAATCCGCACATGGTGGCTATTACCAATGTATGAAAGCGGTCCAATAACCAGGTCAGGAAGCGACTAAACAGCATTAAGCCCAAAATTCCGCCACAGGCAAAAACCAGCAGTATATCGAGCTCAAAATTGGCGATCGCGCTGATAAATACAGGGTATAGACCCAACAGAACAAGAATAAATGAACCAGATATACCCGGTAAAATCATAGCGCAGAGAGCAATGCTGCCAGCAAAAAACATGGTGATATGGTTTCCTTGCAAAGCAACCGCAGGCGCGATGGAGATACCATAGGCAATAGCCACCCCCAACACAAACATCAGCTGGTCGGCCCTGCGCCTGGGAGGGTTCTGGCGCAGCAGGTAGATTACCGAACCTATTATCAGCCCGGTAAAGAAAGACCAGAGTGGCAGTGGGTGCTCTGCCAGCAGAAACTGCATAACCTTAGCCAGAGAGAATAGACTGGTCAGAATACCCGCCAAAAGAACAGCCAGGAAACTGCCATTGATATGGGTCCAGGCGGCAGCAATACCCTGTGATTTTAGTAACTTTAAAGCCTGAAGATTAACTGAGGTGATACTTTTGAGCAGTTCAGCATAAATACCGCTGACAAAGGCGATAGTGCCTCCGGATACACCTGGCACCACATCGGCGGCGCCCATTGCCAGGCCCTTTAAAAACAGCAAAACCTGCTGTGCAAGGTTTCTCATGCTGGTACCCTTAATCCATCCATAAACCCATAGCCTCAGTGCTGACCTAGCGTGAGAGACCACCCAATAGAGGCACAAACTTAACCTGTTCAACGATCTCCTCATCAAATTCGGAAGAATCGCCCAGTCGGCGGAGAACACGAAGATCCTGAGAGACACCATTGCCTACAGGAATGACCAAAATACCCTCTGGCGCCATCTGGTGCAGCAGCTCTTCAGGTACGGTTTGCGGCGCCGCTGTGGTAATAATGCCGTCGTAGGGTGCGTGCCTGTCCCAACCGAAGCTACCGTCGGACAGCTCTGCCTTGATATTACCAAGGCCCAGCTTACGAAAGCGCTCTTTGGCCTTTCTGAGCAATGGCTCAATGCGCTCGACTGTATAAACCTCGGTGACTAGCTGAGATAAAATAGTGGTCTGGTATCCAGATCCTGTACCTATCTCCAAGACCTTTTTAAGAGGCCCACCGCTCAGTAGAATCTCTGTCATCCTCGCTACTATGTAAGGCTGAGATAAAGTTTGGGAAAAACCTATGGGCAGTGCAGTGTCCTCATAGGCACGGTGAGACAGAGCCTCATCGAGGAAAATATGCCGCGGGGTCATGCGAATAACATCCAGCACAGGCTGGCTATTGATGCCCTGATCCACAAGGCGCTGAATCAGCCTCTCCCTGGTTCGCTGGGAGGTCATGCCAATACCAGCCAGTTCGATCGAGTTCACCCAATGCTCCTGTGTTAAATCCTGTGTTGATTTCTGCCTGTAAAGACCGCGAAATTAAGCACCCTGAAATGGCCTAGTACCGCAATATCAGAACCCTACCAATATATCACAGGGCGTTAAATTCGGGGCGGAATAATTCAGCTATTTCTCTCAGCAGAGCCGTGGCATAGCTGCCAGCAGGCAAGCTAAAAGCCAGTTGCAACTGATCTTCCTGCAACCATGTCCAACGCAGATTTTCAGGTCTCAGTAGCAGATCGCGGCGCTCCTGTTTTAAACCCGCATGCTCAAGCGCATAACACCAGCTCTGCCAGTCAGCTAAAACGGCATTTTCAATCTCAACAACTGCTGCATGGGTATTTGAGCGGCCACGGCCCCAGAGTGCGGCTGTCTCATCACCCTCAATGGGTGCCGACAGGTGATTAATCTCAATTCGCCGTTCGACTATAAGGTTAAATAGCCAGGACCGGGCTGCAGACAGATAGATACCGGTTCCACGCCTGTTACCTTTGAGTCGGTCCGCCTCGATTAATCTCTGTGCCTCGCGCAGATTGTTGCCGCTGTGACCAAAGCGCTGTTGGGCAAAATAATTGGGCACACCCAGCTGTTGGATACAGTGCAGTCGCTCCTCCAGCGCATCCGCAGCCGGCTTGAAGTCGCGCAGGATAATGGTGAAATGATTGCCCAGATGCATGCCGCGGCGCAGCTTTTTGTGGTGCCTGTGGGCAGCGATAATTTCAAAATCAGCATGGGCCAATTCCGCGAGCTCTATTTCGCGCCCAGGCAGGTGCAGGCTAAACCACTGGGTGGTTACGGCAAAGCGATCTTTTAGTCCGCAGAAGCCAATATCATTGCGCTTAAGACCAGCAAGCTGCGCCAAAAGTCCAGCCACCCACTGGCTGTTCTGATCGCGTTTGCGAATATGCAGTAATAGATGTTCCCCCTCGCCACTGGGCTGCCAATCCGATATTTCATCCACCTGAAAATCCTCAGGACAGCTGCGAAATAAGGCGCGACCCAGAGGGGCGCCGTGCAATCGCGGCATCTGATGGAAGTCAAAATGATCGGATTTAATAAGCCTAGGCTCCGATAGCATTGGCACTGGGCTTCAATAGCACTACCGCATGACAGGCAATGCCCTCTTCGCGGCCAGTAAATCCCAGTTTTTCTGTAGTGGTGGCTTTAATATTAATACAGTCGATTGCGCAGCTGAGGTCGGCAGCCAGATTAAGGCGCATTTGCTTCAGATGGGGTGCCATTTTGGGGCTCTGGGCAATAAGGGTAATATCTGCATTGCCCAGCTGATAGGCCTTGGTCTCCATCATGCCCACTACGGCAGCCAGTAAATCGCGACTATCTGTGTCTTTGTAGGCCGCATCGGTATCGGGAAAATGCTGACCAATATCGCCCAAGGCAAGAGCACCTAACAGAGCATCAATCAGGGCGTGAATAAGTACATCACCATCGGAATGGGCGATAAACCCATGCTGATAGGGAATACTAACGCCTCCCAGAATCAGAGCGCTGCCCTCACCAAAAGCATGCACATCATAACCATGGCCTATACGCATAGAGGATTCTCCGCTAGCAGTCTGTGGGGAATGATCATGATTCGACCTCCTGATTCCTCATAATCGCCTCTGCAATCGCCAAATCTTCCCGCCGAGTGATTTTAATATTGTCCTGACGGCCCTCGACAACCCGGGCATGGAAACCAGCAAATTCGATAGCAGAGGCTTCGTCAGTGGGTAACTTTTGCTGATCAAGCATAGCCTGTATGGAGGATTTTAGCAGCCCAAAACGAAACATCTGAGGCGTCTGCGCCGCTCTGTACTCGGCTCGGTTTACGGTGCTGAGAATACGTCGGTCTGCAGCCACAATTTTTAAAGTGTCATTGATCGGCGCGGCCAGAATACCACCCACAGTATGGCCGTCCAATTCAGCGATTAGTTTGGCTATGCTGGCGGGAGTCACACAGGGCCGCGCCATATCGTGCACCAGCACCCAGTCATGATCAGCCGCAGATTCCTGCAGTGCCAGCAGACCATTCATCACCGAGTCAGCGCGCTGCTTGCCACCGGCAACCAGCCGCACACGGGGGTCAGCAGCAGCTGGTACCTTAGACCAGTACCCAGAGCCCACTTCACAGGGAGCCACAATGGCATCAATAATCGACAGACTGAGCAACCGGCTCAGGGTATGCTGGGCTACCAGGGCACCATTGAGTTGATGGAACTGCTTGGGGACATCGGCAGAAAATCGCTGGCCTATGCCAGCCGCAGGCACAATAGCCCAGTATTTAGGTGCTCTGTCGGTCATTGGGAATCAGCCTCCGAAATAGCGTCAGACTGACCGCCCAGCACATTGTCATCCCTGTCGATAACTAGATAGAAAATCTCACCCTGTTTGATCATGCCCAGATCTTTGCGCGCTTTCTCTTCAATAGAGTCGAGATTGTTTTTTAAGCTTTCAACTTCTTGGGCAATAAGATCATTGCGCTGTTTAAGCTGACGATTTTTTTCTGTCTGTAGCTCCAGTTGCCGATCCAGCTCCGCTCTGTGGGCAAGACTGCCCTCGCCGACCCACAGACGAATCTGTAGGCCCACCAAGAGTACAACCAGTAATATCAGCAACCATCGCATATTGTTATTCTATTCGCTTTGGCGAAGCGTTTACCAATCAGGCTGACTTATTACGCCTTGAACTCAGCGCGACCTCTATAAGGTGCAACTGCATTGCCCAGTTCAGCTTCAATACGCAGCAGGCGATTATACTTAGCAACACGATCAGAGCGGCACAGAGAGCCAGTTTTAATCTGTCCCGCAGCAGTTGCCACAGCCAGATCAGCAATGGTTGTATCTTCGGTTTCACCGGAGCGGTGAGATATAACCACAGAATAGCCAGCGTCTTTGGCCATATTGATGGCATCCAGAGTTTCTGACAATGTGCCAATCTGGTTAAATTTAATCAGAATGCTGTTGCCCACTCCCATTTCAATACCGCGGCTAAGAATACTGGTGTTAGTAACAAACAGATCGTCACCCACTAGCTGGCAGCGATCACCCAGCTTTTCAGTCTGGTATTTCCAACCATCCCAATCTGACTCATCCAGGCCGTCTTCAATGGAAATAATCGGGTACTGGTCACAGAGCTCAGCCAAAAAGTCACTAAAGCCCTCAGAGCTGTATACCTTGCCTTCGCCAGCCAGATCATACTGCCCTTCTTTGTAAAACTCGGAGGCGGCGCAATCAAGTGCCAGAGTCACATCTTCGCCCAGCTTGTAACCCGCCGCCTCTGTAGCCTCCTGAATAACCGCCAATGCATCAGCGTTGGATGTCAGGTTTGGTGCAAAACCGCCCTCATCACCCACTGCGGTATTTAGCCCTTTACTACCCAGGACCTTTTTTAAGGCATGGAAGATTTCGGCGCCCACTTGCAGGGCCTCGGCAAAGCTTTTTGCCCCCACTGGCTGAACCATAAATTCCTGGATATCTACATTGTTATCCGCGTGCTCACCACCATTAATAATATTCATCATGGGTACAGGCATGCTGTACTGACCCGCAGTACCGTTAAGCTCAGCAATATGGGCATATAGAGCCAGGCCTCTGTCCTGCGCCGCGGCCTTGGCTGCAGCCAGGGACACAGCCAAAATTGCATTGGCACCCAAGACAGCTTTATTGTCTGTGCCGTCTGCATCGATCATAGCCTGATCCAGACCGCGCTGATCTGCGGCATCAGTACCTACCAACAGCGCTTTAATAGTGCTGTTGATATTGTCTACAGCTTTGAGAACACCTTTACCTAAATAGCGGCTCTTGTCGCCGTCTCGCAGTTCGAGTGCCTCTCTTGATCCAGTCGAGGCTCCAGAGGGGGCACAGGCTGTGCCTACAATGCCATTGTCCAAAATAACATCGGCCTGTACTGTGGGGTTGCCTCTTGAATCAAGAACTTCAAAAGCTCGAATATCTGCAATATTACTCATGGTGTAGGTGCTCCTTCATTAAAGTGTTGGCGAACTAGGTTCGTAATAGAAAAGAATATATTTGCGCAGGCGGCAGACTGGTTAGGAAATATCCAGGTCCGGCTGAGCTTTAATTAAGTCATCAAATGCCTTCATCTGTGCCAGGAAGGGCTCGAGTCGATCCAGCGGCAAAGCACTTGGTCCATCGCAGAGAGCCTGATCCGGATTGGGATGAGCCTCCAGAAACAGTCCGGCGATACCTACGGCAATACCAGCGCGACCCAATTCAGCAACCTGGTGTCGACGCCCTCCTGAGGCTGCCCCCATTGGATCCCGGCACTGCAGTGCATGGGTAACATCAAAGATCAGTGGCAGGCCACCGCTAACATCTTTCATGGTTCTAAAGCCCAGCATATCCACTACCAGATTATCGTAGCCCATGCAGGCGCCGCGCTCGCAGAGCATGATTTTATCATTGCCGCACTCGCGGAATTTATCCACTATATTGCCCATCTGACCCGGGCTGAGAAACTGTGGCTTTTTCACGTTGATCACTGAGCCAGTCTTGGCCATGGCTTCCACCAGATCAGTCTGGCGCGCCAGAAAAGCAGGTAACTGAATCACATCGCAAACTTCAGCCACTGGCGCTGCCTGAGCAATTTCATGGACATCAGTAATCACTGGCACATTAAAAGTGTTTTTGATTTCTTGGAATATTTTGAGGCCCTCATCCACACCCGGCCCTCTAAATGAGTGAATCGACGAGCGATTAGCCTTGTCAAAAGAGGCCTTAAAGACATAGGGAATACCCAGCTTGTGAGTAACTTCCACATAGGCCTCAGCAATCTGCATGGCCATATCCCTGGATTCTAGGACATTCATACCACCAAACAGGGCCATAGGACCATCATTGCTCACCGCTATATCTGCAATCTCTATGGGGACTGAAACCATGTCATTAATTCCTTACTTCTGTGCTTGAAAAGCTGTGGCCGCAGACACAAAGCCCTGGAACAACGGATGACCATCTCTTGGTGTCGAGGTAAATTCAGGGTGAAACTGACTGGCAAAGAACCAGGGGTGATCTGGCAGCTCCACTGTTTCTACCAATGTCTTGTCAAACGACAGACCGCCAATCACCAGACCCGCCTCTTTAATTTGCGGCAACAGGTTATTGTTGACCTCATAACGGTGGCGGTGGCGCTCTTCAATCTGTTCGCTGCCATAGATTTCGTGAGCTTTTGAGCCTGACACTAGATGACAAACCTGCGATCCCAGACGCATAGTGCCGCCCAGATCACTATCCTCAGTGCGCTGTTCTTTGTTGCCCTGGCTGTCGGTCCACTCTGCGATCAGACCAACCACCGGATAGGCTGTATCCGGATCAAACTCAGTACTGTTGGCTGCATTCATGCCACAGACATTGCGCGCATATTCAATAACAGCAATTTGCATACCCAGACAGATGCCCAGGTAGGGAATGTTGTTCTCACGGGCAGTTTTAACTGCGTAGATTTTGCCCTCAGTACCACGAGTACCAAAGCCACCAGGTACCAGTATGGCATCGACGCCGTCGATCAATGAAGGATCAGTCTCCAGTAGCTCGGAGTCGACATAGCGAATTTTGACCTTGGTTTTATTGTGAATGCCGGCATGAATCAATGCTTCGGTCAGCGACTTATAGGCGTCGAGCAGCTCCATATACTTGCCGACCATGGCTATCACCACTTCACCCTGAGAATTCAGCTGATTATCAACCACTGCATCCCATTCACTTAGATTGGCCGTCGGCTTATCTAGGTTAAACCGCTCAACCACATATTGATCCAGACCCCATTCATGCAGCATGCGCGGCACCTGATAGATAGTCTGAGCATCCATAACAGGTATAACAGCGCGCTCTTCAACATTGGTAAATAGTGAAATCTTTTTGCGTTGCACTTCCTCCAGCTCTACCTCCGAGCGACACAGCAGCACATCAGGCTGCAGTCCCAGCGAGCGCATCTCTTTCACCGAGTGCTGGGTTGGCTTGGTCTTGGTCTCACCAGCTGAGGCAATATAGGGCACCAGCGTCAAATGCAACAGCAGCGCTCTCTGGTGGCCCAGCTCACCTTTTAATTGACGTACAGCTTCAAGAAACGGCTGCGACTCAATATCACCTACGGTGCCGCCAATTTCGACCACGGCGATATCATGATCTCCAGCACCGGCATAGACCCTGCGCTTGATTTCATCAGTCACATGGGGAATCACCTGCACTGTGCCGCCCAGGTAATCACCGCGGCGTTCACGGCGCAAAATCGTCTCGTAGACCTGACCGCTGGTGAAGTTATTGTTTTGCGTCATCTTTGAACGCAAAAAGCGCTCGTAGTGACCAAGATCCAGATCGGTCTCAGCGCCATCCTGAGTTACATAGACCTCACCGTGCTGATAGGGGCTCATAGTGCCAGGATCAACATTGAGATAGGGGTCAAGCTTGAGAATGGTGACACTCAGGCCTCTGGCCTCGAGCACAGCACCCAGCGAAGCCGCTGCAATACCCTTACCCAAGGAAGAGACAACACCGCCAGTTACAAAAATAAAACGCGTCATAGTGGCCCTGCAACGATCGCAAAAAATTGGAAAAAAGTTATCTTTGAAAGGGGTGTTGGTCAATATTTTGGTCTAATTTTGACCGGCTGCCATCCTACTCAAGATGGGGTAGCAGATTACCAGAAAGCAGGTCGGTATTCTACAAACATCTATAAAGAGTTATGCCGCCAGAGGATTTTTTTACCGCTCTGACCGGTCTGCGCCTGCCAGCCTTCGCAAACCCAATAATCACCCACAGCCACCAGAGTTTTATCCACGTATAGCAATGGCGTTCTATCACGCCACCAGGGCTCAACTCCATATTCAAGGAATAACTTTTTAAGGCTGTTGGAGTGCCCTCGCCCCGCTGGCCTGCAGCGCTCACCACCCTGCCGATAACTTATACGCAAGGGCTGATTCGGAGCCAGTGCCAGACCCTCACCAATCGCCTCCCTGGCAACCAGGTGACTGCCATCAGCAAGCTCTAATTCCTGGCCTATGGTCTTATCTATGTCCCAGCCATATTGCTGATGGCTATCAAACTCAGCACCAGTGCAAACCAGCAGATATAGACGGCCCTGAAAACGCCGCCACTGCATGCCCTGCCATTCAAGCAATGGCTCGGCAGCATCACTAATCTGGATAACTGAATTGTTGATCTCGGCAATAATTTTTTTATTGGGCCTGGGCAAGTCGCGAAGTGCCGGCCAGTGGCGGTGAATATTGCGCTGTCGCAAATCATCCAGTTTTAACAATTGCTGGATACTGATAGAGCAACCGCCTCGCTCTTCGCGCAGATCCAGCCTGGATAGATCTTGTTGGGCCAGAATCTCTGCCAACTGCTCTGCCTCAGCACTGTGCGCTGCTGACAGCTGCATGGCCTGCCGATAATTGGGCCAGCGCTGGGCAATGGCTGGAACCACATGCTTGCGCAAATAATTGCGGTCAAATCTATCCTGAGTATTACTCTCATCCTCGATCCAGCTCAGCCGCTGTCTCTCAGCATAGGCTTGCAGCTGGCTCCGACCCAAGGACAGCAATGGACGAATAAGCTGCCCACTACCCAGCGGCCTCTGTACCGGTATACCAGACATACCCCTGGTGCCGGAACCGCGCAGTAACTGATAGAGCATGGTTTCCATCTGATCATCGCCATGATGGCCGAGCAAGAGCAGGCCCCCTGGCTGCAATAGACGCTCAAAGACCTTGTATCTGGCACTGCGAGCGGCAGCCTCAATACCCTCGCCGGAAGCTATAACCTCGACAGTTTCGCAGAGCAGCTGCACATCCAGAGACCTACAGTAATCTTCTGCGCTGGCCTGCCAATCATCTGCATTAGGCGACAGGCCATGGTGAATATGCACGGCACAGAGCCGCTCTGCGGGCACCAGGGTAGCCAGCAGATGGAGCAGAACGGTTGAATCCAGACCACCGCTGAGAGCCACCAATATCTGCGTGGCCTCATCTAACTGTTGCTGCCAGGGAGCCAGTAGCGCCCCATCCTCGAGGCTGTCACTGTCGGTTAGAGACCTAGTCAATACTGTTACCTATATCCTGAGAATAGTCTTCGTAGGCGGCTGCATTAGCCTGAGAACCATGGCTTTGACTCTGCTGCTCAGAAGTCTCAGCGCTATAGCGATTAAATTGATGCCTGGTCAACAGAGTGCAATTTTCTGTGGCCGGATCGAAGGTTATCAGCACATCACCACGCGCTAACTGGCGCTGTACCTGGGCAATTTTATTGTCCATGCCGGCTTCCTGGGCACCGTAATCTGTGCCCTCACGAAGAATAAACTCCTCAATAATGGCAGTGAGAATCTCAGCACTAAGTCTGTCGACCGGAATTTCTATCACTGGGCGGGTTTCCTAAAGCGCAGAGTCATACGGTCACTCTCTCCAATAGCCTGATACCGCTCGCGGTCCACATCGCCCAGAGCCAGATTTGGCAACAGAGTCCAAACACCTTTGGGGTGATCGGCGGTATCCGCTGGATTGGCATTGATTTCAGAGCTGGCCTCGAGCACAAAGCCAGCTTGCTGGGCAATCTCGATCACATAATTCTGGGTGACATAGCCGCTGTCGATCATGGTTTTGCGGCTAGTTCCAGGCTTGGCCCTGTGCTCCACTACTCCAAGCACAGCCCCGGGTTTTAGAGTTTTAAAAAACAACTCAAATGCAGCTCCCTCACTGTTTGAATTCATCCAGTTGTGGACATTTCTAAAGGTGACAACCGCATCGGCACTATTGTCTGCAGTGGTGAGCAACTGGGCTCCGGCATCAAAAATATGTAGCTCAACATTGCTGTAAAACTCGGGATTGGATGCCAGCTTATCCTTATATCTGCTGAGAGATTTTCGGTAATAGGCACTTTTACTCTGCGGATTTGCATGGGCCGCATACAGGGTTCCACTGAGCTGTCCCGCCAACACCTCGGTATACCAGCCGCCGCCAGGGCTTATCTCAACAACAGCCATATCCTTGGTAATACCAAAGAATTCCAGAGTCTCGGCGGGGTGACGGTACTGATCTCTGACCATATTGCCCGCGCTGCGCTCGGCACTTACCTGCACTGAAAAGGCAATCAAGGTGCCTATAAGTATTGCTGTGTTGACCAATGAGTTCATATTTTTACCCCATTTATACTGATAATTATTAGAAAATAGCCCAGAGAATACTGCTGCTCCATCTATATCAGAGCTATCAATTAATGTGATAATACAGGTCTCGACGTGCAAACAAAAAATTATGCTTAACATAGTGCTCTACCAGCCTGAAATTCCTCCCAATACAGGCAATATTATTCGCCTCTGCGCCAACACCGGATTTTGTCTGCATCTGATAGAGCCCCTGGGTTTTGATTTGGATGACAAAAAGCTACGCCGCGCCGGATTGGACTACCGCGAATTTCAGTCGCTGCAGGTCCATGGCAGCTGGCCGGCCTATTTGCAGGCGATGGGATCGACCCGGGTCTATGGGTTGAGCACCAAGGGCTCAAAATGCTATTCCAGGGTTCAGTATCAGGCGGGTGATAGCCTGTTATTTGGCCCGGAAACCCGAGGGCTACCAGAAGATGTGCGCACAGAGATTGGTGTTGAGCATGTTTTGCGCCTCCCTATGCAGCCCGCTAGTCGCAGCCTTAACCTGTCTAATACAGTATCTATTGTCGCCTATGAAGCCTGGCGCCAGCTGGATTTTGCTGGCAGCCTTCAAGTACAGGACAACCCATGAGCACCAAAATTGGATTATTTTATGGCAGCTCAACCTGCTACACCGAGATGGCAGCTGAGAAAATAGCCGAGGCTATCAATGGGCTCTGTGGTACAGAGTTAGTCAGTCTGCACAATATAGCCTCGGACTCCATTGAATTAATGTCTGAATACCAGTATCTGGTGCTGGGCATACCCACCTGGGATTATGGCGAGCTGCAAGAGGACTGGGAGTCCAACTGGGAAGCTATAGACAGTCTGGACTTTACCGGCAAGCAGGTGGCCATCTATGGTCTCGGCGACCAGATTGGTTATCCGGAATGGTTTCAGGATGCTCTTGGTTATCTGTGGGTTAAAATAGTCAACCTCGGCGCCAGCACTGTTGGCGCCTGGCCTAATCAGGGCTACAGTTTTGAACAGTCCAAGGCCCTCACCGAAGATGGCCAGTTTTTTGTCGGCCTGCCACTGGACGACGAAAATCAGTTTGAGCTCAGTGATGACTATATTGCTAAATGGTCACAGCAAATCCTCAGGGAGTTTGGGCTCGCCTAGCATGAGCAGCAGCGGCCGCCGCAAAAGGCACCCCAGTCAACCCTGGCACCTGGATAAATCTGTGGCTGCGCGACGCTCACAAGAAATTGCTGTGCTCGGCGCTGGCATTGCCGGCTGCACTGCTGCAGTGGCGCTGACCAGACGCGGATTTAAGGTTAGGGTCATAGATCGCTATGAGTTGGCCGGCTGCGGTGGCTCGGGCAATAATCAGGCGATTATCTACCCAAAACTATCACCTCGAGATCAGGCCCTGCCGCGAGTTAATCTGGCGGCTATAAAATTTGCCAGCCAGTACTATCAGTCTTTTTGGCAACAGGGGCTGGGGGAACAGACTGGTGTGCTGGTGCTGCCGGAACATACCAAGGCTGCGGCCGACTTTAGGCTTATAGCCGAACGCTTTGCCAATCAACCTGATCTGGTCAAGCTCTGCGGCAATGCTGAACTCAGTGAAATCGCCGGTATAGATCTGCAGGCTGATTTGGCTCTGTATTTTCCAAGCCTTGGCTGGCTGCAACCCCAGGCGATTTGTCGGCAACTGCTGGCGCAACATCAGATACCTCTTATCAAGGCAGATATCCAAAGTATCAGGCATGCCGATGGCCAGTGGCATTTAAGCTGCAGTGACCAGGATCTCTCACAGGCGACTGGCAGTCTGAGCAGCGAGACCCTGATTATTGCCAATGCCTATGATTGTCTAGCACTGAAACAGAGCAGTTTTTTGCCGCTCACTCAGCTGCGCGGGCAAATTACCGACATACCCAGCAATCACAGTATAGGCGCACTTAAAACCGTAATCTGCGGTGAGGGCTATATAACGCCGCAACACCAGGGGTCGCACAGCTGCGGTGCAACTTACAACAAGGGGCTGTTTACCACCCAGGTGCGCGAAGCTGATCATCAGGCCAACCTGGAGCAAATGGCCGCCACCGATCTAGGGTTGGCAGAGGCACTGGGACCCCAGAACCTGAGTCGCCTGTCTGGCCGCGCCAACTATCGCTGCACCACCAGAGACTATTTGCCTATTGTGGGCCAAGTGCCCGATATGCCACAGCTGCTGGAAGATTATGCGCCACTGCGCAAGGATGCACGGGCTGATATAGCTGATTTAGGCAGCTATCTGCCCAATCTGTTTATCCACTGCGGCATGGGCTCCAGGGGAACCGGCTATGCGCCGCTGACCGCTGAAATTCTGGCCAGGGAAATTGCTGGGGAAGAGGCTCTAATAGAGCCGGATTTACGCCTGGCCATGCATCCCGCCAGGTTTTTGCTTCAAGATCTTAAAAAGAAGCGCATCTAGAAAATCTGCCTAATCCTCTACTGAAAAGCCAGCCTGCAACCCCTGACGATAGATTTTGGCACTGGCTTTATGATCACCCATAGCTGTTAGCACCTCGGCTAACTCAAGATAATGCTCGGGGCTGGCATCAAACGCCAGCGCACTGGTTAAGTAGTCCCGGGCCTTGCCGAGCAAATCCAGTCGTCGACAGATGCGCCCCAATGCCAGCAACAGACTGGCATCCTCAGCATGGCTGGACAACCATTTCTCAGCAGTGGCCAACTGTTTTTCAGGTTTTGATGTCTGTACTGCACCAAAGCGGTCAATAAGATCCGGGTGCCAGTCATTATTTAGAGCCTTGGTTAATAGTGGTTGCAGCCGGTCTTTTGCATTAACTCTTACCAGAGCATCTGCATACTGGACAATTATCTCTGACTCCTTGCGCAGTGACTTGGGCAGCATTTCCCAGAGTTCAGCCAGCTGACTCTGCTGCTCCTGCTCGGTAAATTCCGGATCAGCGACAAACCCCTCCAGCAGGCTGCTGTAAATATCTAATTCCAACAGCTGAATGGCGCGTTTGCTCATCGCCTCATAATGCTTAATATCACCCAGCAGCTTCTGGGCCTGTTGCCAGTGACCGAGCAAGAAATAGGTATCCACTAAGAGACGCAAAATGCCTCTGTCGCTGGGATTTTCCCGATGCAATGACTCGAGCACTGTCGCAGCTTCGTCGAGTTTCTCGTCGCCAATTAGTAGTTCTGCCAATAATTTGTCCGCTAGCAGGCGCGATTTGGGGTGAGTCATTTTTAATCGCTGCAACAGTTGACGCGCCTGGTTGGGCTCATTGTTATCTGCCGCCGCCCGTGCGGCAAACAATAGATTAACCACCGGCATTGTCGATCGGTCTGCAGACTGGGACAGAAGCAGGCTGGCCTTCTGCCAGTCCTGATCTGCATAGAGCAACAGGCCCTCAGCCGTCTTGCTGCGGTGCTTGGCCCTGCGACGACTATTCCACCACAGACGAATGCCTCCCGCCGAGGTGAGCCATCTAATCGCCAACAGCAACCAAAGTAAAAATCCAGTCAGCACCAAATAGATAGTGGCAGCAACCAACGCGCTCATTTCTATGCTTATATCACCCAGACTAATCAACACATAGCCACTGCCCTGTTGCAGCAGCCCTATGATAGTGGCGCCAGCCAACAGCGCCAGCACTGAGGTAACCAGCAGCTTTCTCACTTCTGATTCTCCAACTGAGCTTCATCTACCAGGCGACTCTGGCGCATAACAACGGCGGTCTCTATAGCTTCAAGGGAGGTATTAATTTCGGGTAATTGCTGTACCACCTGTGCCTTGGCCAATTCAGAGAGCCGCCCCGAAAGCACCTGAGCACTGGGGTTGAGCTGAAAATGCTGCGCCAACCAAGACTGTGCCTTACTAATGCTCTGGCTATAAATCACCTGCTGCTCCCGCAGCAGGGCGCTCTGTGCCTGCTCTAACATCAGGCGGATATTGTGTCTGATAAGGGTCGCTTCCTCAGGTTGCAGTATGGGCTCTATAGGTTGGCTGCGCTGTCTCACTCTAATTAACTGCGCCACTTTTTGGCTAAACCCGGCCAGCACAGATTGGGGGCTGAGGCTTGCCTCAGCATTCTGAGCGCTGGACTGCTCCCCCGCCTGCGGCTGAGCTGGCAGGCTGAGTATGCTTAGCTGGTCTATGCTGTAGATCAGAGAGCTGAGCTCCAGATAAATACCCTCAACATCCACCTCTCCAGCTAACCGCAATGCAGTGATATCTTTGGCCAGAGCACTGCGCGCCGGCGTAAGATCTGGATCGTCAAGCTCCTGCAATATCAAATCCACATTGCTGAGCAGTGCCAGAGAGTTTGCAGTGCTGCGCTCAGTTTGCAGACGCTGATTGGCCAACCTGGTCAAATACACTGCCTCGGCCAGCAGCCAGTCACTGCGAGTGGTTGAACCTAACTCAGCAAGGCGCCGCCCCTGGGTATTAGAGCGCAACTGCAAATCGGTCACAGCCTGCTGCAACTGCTGAGACTCCAGCAATTGGCGCTCCTGATCCAATCTGGCCTGTTGTTGAATACTATCGATGGCATCCTGCATGCCACTCAGCTGTCTATCAGATTTGTCAGCCTCCAGAGCCCAGGTTTGCCACAGGGTCCAGCCCATCCAGCTGGCCGCAAGCAGCGCAACGATTAAACCCAACGCGAGGATAATTTTTAGCGTGCGGAGAATACTTGAGGCGGCGCCAGTGGGTTTTTCTGAGGGCTTGGACTTACCATTGAGTCCAGGCGCGTTATCAGACTCAGGCTGCTTCTTTTCAGTGGCCTGGTCTGCTGCCGGTATACTATCTTCAGTCACTGCATTCCCTCTATTACTGTTTAACTGATCGCCAATGTATAGCTTATTATTATCCTGACTTAAAAAATAGGCTATCTGAGTACGGTTTTGACCATTTCAAACATAGAGTCAGGCAGGGCATTATTGGCTACCAAAACATTAATATAGCCCAGCTTGCCGGATATCTCAGCCACTCGATCACTGGGTACTACCACTGGGATATTGGCAGTTTCGGCAACTGCCGGGCCCATGGCCTGAATAAGCTCTCCACTGTGGGCGACTAGACAGCCACAATCCGGCAGCAAAGCACGGGCATCGGCCAGACTGTCCTGTATCAAAACGCGCCTGTACAGCTCGCAGTAGGTCACTGTCGCGCCCCGACTCTGCAATGTCTCAGCCAAGGTGGTACGCCCACCACCACCGCGAAAGATAATCACAGATTTATTCTGCAGCTGCTGCAATGCTGTTATTTCCTGCAGCAAACCCTCGGTATTCTGTTGCTTGCAGGGTGAGGAAACTGTGCAACCATAGGCACTGAGAATCGACTCAGTCTGCTGACCCACAGCAAAAATTTGCTGATCGGCAGGCAACATGGGCCAGTACTGATCGAGCCACTTAATACCCAACTCTGCCGCATTGGCACTAATAAAAATAGCGTAGTCAAACTCAGCAAACCTAAGCACTGCATTCTTAATTAACTCGGCCTCTGCCTCAGTCTCTGCAATGGGCTCAATACGCATAATCGCCCGGTATTGGTAATCTATAGCTGCCTGATCCAGCAGCCGCAAAAAGGCATCCTGCTGGCGCAGAGGGCGCACCACCAAGACCGGTTTGCCAACGCCAAAACTAGCGCTCATAGACCTCGGCCAAAATATCTCCAGCGCCGTCAGCCAGCAGCTGCTCAGCCAGTTGAATGCCCAACTGCTCTGCGCTGTCACGGGCACCCTGAAGATTGGCACGCAAAATAGTGGTACCATCAACACTGCCAACCAGGCCCCGCAAGGCAAGGGTTTGCCCGTCGCTATCGAGCTCGGCAAAGCAGGCAATAGGTACCTGACAACCACCTTGCAAATGACGATTAACCGCTCGTTCAGCTAACACACAGCTAGCTGTATCGCGATGGTGCAAGGATGCCAGAAGCTCCTGGATATCCTGGTCATCAACCCGGCACTCAATACCTACGGCACCCTGGCCGCCCGCGGGCAGCGACAGCTCGGAGTCGAGCTTGCTGGCAATACGATCAGCCATTTGCAGGCGGATTAGGCCGGCACTGGCGAGGATAATGGCGTCGTATTCACCAGCATCCAGTTTGCCCAGTCTGGTATTTACATTGCCGCGCAACTCTCTGACCTCAAGATTGGGGAAATTTGCCCGCACCTGGCATTGACGGCGCAGGCTGGAGGTTCCCACTACGGCGCCATCAGGTAGCTCCTGGAGATTTTGGTAATGATTGGAAACAAAGGCATCCAGCGGATCTTCACGCTCGCAAATCACCGCCAATTCAAGGCCATCAGGGAACTCCATGGGCACATCTTTCATCGAGTGCACGGCAATATCTGCTCGGCCCTCCAGCATGGCTAACTCGAGCTCTTTTACAAATAACCCTTTGCCGCCGACTTTTGCCAGAGGGGTATCCAACAGCTTGTCTCCTCTGGTGCTCATGGCAACTAACTCAACCTGCAAACCGGGATTATGCTGCTGCAGCCGGGCCTTTACATATTCGGCCTGCCATAGGGCCAGGGGGCTTTTTCTTGTCGCAATACGAACTTTCTTAGTCAAGGTACAACCCTGCGTAGTAATTAATGCGTCATTATCGACGATTTGCAGCCCGTTGTCAGAGAAGCGGTAATAATTGACGTAAATAAGATGCCCTGCGTCGACTTACTGTGGGCTGTTCAGCCAGATTTTTGATCTTCACAGCAATGCGATTATCGACTTTTATCAATCCCTCAATGGCATCTATGGCTACCAGCGCATTGCGGTGGATTCGCACAAACAGCTGCCTGAACTCGTCTTCAAGAGCCACCAGACTATCATTGAGGGTAACTACAGAATCTGACATATGGGCCCTGACGTATTTTTGATCCGCCTGCAATAATAGAATCCTATTAACAGGGATTTTATCTATGCCCAGATAGCTGTATACAAATAGATGGGTTCGGGGTTCAGCGCGGTTTTCTCGCTGGCGCTCTAGAACCTCTTTACTGGCTTTTAGTACTGCAGTCGCAAAGTCATCGAGGCTCACCTGTCTGATGTTACCTTGAGACTGTTGGCTCAGAACCCTCGGCAGAGGGTCGAAACCAACAAAGGGCGGGAAATAGACCACTACAGGACAGGCTTCAGGTTTTTTTTGCAGCTGATCTATGTAAATTTGGCTTTGTTCAGACAGTGGTAATTTTATTAACAGAATATCAGGCTTATGTTTGGCGAGAAGCCTGACTGCAGTATTGCCGCAATCAGCAACACCTACAACCCGGATATTAGTCATTGTCGTTAACAACCTTTGGGCAGCGCCGCCCATTAACAACTTATCATCAACGATCAATACCTTGATCATAGTATCCCTCCTTGGGATTGAGCCGAGTGGCTATATTAGAGTTACCATGGATAAGAATTATTGCCATTTAGACGCCGCGATTAGCTATAATTCCCGTCGCATTTAACTATAGAGCATGCTGGTCAATGAGCAAGTCTGAGAATCCAAAGTCTGAGAAAGACGATAATCAAGCAACCAATCAATCCTGGGGTGGCCGCTTTAACGAGCCGGTCGATGCCTTTGTCGCCCGTTTTACCGCCTCGGTTAATTTCGATCAGCGACTGGCTCAACAGGATATTCAGGGCTCGATTGCCCACGCCAGAATGCTCGAGCAGGCTGGCGTTCTCAGTGCTGATGAACTGAAATTAATCAGTGATGGTCTGCAACAGATAGCGGCAGAAATAGCCGCTGGCAGCTTTGACTGGTCTGTTGCGCTTGAAGATGTGCATATGAATATCGAAGCGGCGCTGACCGATCGCATAGGTACGGTCGGCAAAAAGTTGCATACTGGCCGCTCCAGAAATGATCAGGTGGCTACAGATATTCGCCTCTGGCTAAGAGACCAGATCGATCTGATCCAGCCCCTATTTGCCAAGCTACAGCAGGGAATTATTGAGCTGGCAGCCTCCGAATCTGAAACTATTATGCCGGGATTCACCCATTTGCAGACGGCTCAACCAGTGACTTTCGGTCATCACCTGCTGGCCTGGAATGAGATGCTGGAGAGAGATTTTGGCCGCTTGCTGGACTGTCGCAAGCGTTTAAATCAGAGCCCCCTTGGAGCTGCTGCCCTGGCGGGAACCACCTACCCGATCAATCGCGAGTTTACCGCTGCGCAGCTTAATTTTGACAAGCCCACTGAGAATTCTCTGGATTCGGTCAGCGATCGCGACTTCGCCATAGAGTTCTGCGCCTTTGCCAGTATGCTAATGACTCATATGTCACGTATGTCAGAAGAGCTGGTGCTGTGGACATCTGCCCAGTTCCAGTTTATCAATCTACCCGACCGCTTCTGCACTGGGTCGTCGATTATGCCCCAGAAGAAAAATCCCGATGTGCCAGAACTGGTGCGCGGTAAAACCGGGCGCGTCAATGGCCACCTAATAGCCCTACTGACCCTAATGAAGTCTCAGCCACTGGCCTACAACAAGGACAATCAGGAGGATAAGGAGCCCCTGTTTGACGCAGTAGATACAGTGGTTGACTGTCTGCGTGCCTTTGCCGATATGATCCCTGCCATTGAGGCCAATAAGGAATCCATGTTTGAGGCGGCGCGCAGAGGCTTTTCCACAGCAACCGATCTGGCAGACTATCTGGTGGGCAAAGGTATCCCATTCCGCGATTCCCATGAAATCGTCGGCAAATCTGTGGCCTATGGGGTTGACCAGGACAAAGACCTCTCGGAAATGAGCCTGGCAGAGTTACAACAGTTCTCTGATCAGATTGAAGAAGATGTCTTCAATGTGCTCAGTCTGCAAGGCTCAGTAGCTGCGCGCAATCATGTTGGTGGCACAGCGCCACAGCAGGTAAGGGCTGCAGCGCAGAGAGCCCTGACTGTAGTCAAAAATCGAAACTAACCGCTTCCCCAGACTGGGCCAGACAGGCATCTGTCAGCATAGCTGACAACAGCTCGCTGGTCTGGGTATCGCACCAGCGCTGCTCTGTGTCCAGATTCAACAACTTAAAGTGGAATCCGCCCGAGCGAGCGGCCAACCAGATTTCCCCCATGGCCGGCTGGCGAGAGAGGATAATCTGCGAGCCATTGGCCTCACAGGTAATGGTCAGCATGCCGGCGCTGTTTTCGTAATCAATATCAGCGCCGCTGTTATCAATGCTCTCTTCTATAGAAAACATAAGGTCATCGACAATTTGGTTAAATTCGGCTTCGTTCATGGTCAGGCTTCTCAATGGTAGCTGTGCAGTATAATTGTTTGGTTGTGATCTGCCAGTACCGCTATAATTAAGGTTTTTCACTGGTAGTCCCTATGCTTCATCGACTTTCTGCACTTTTTGGTACCCTGCTGATGCTCAGCTGCCTAAATGGCTGTGGCAACACTGGGCCGCTCTATCTTCCGCAGGATGCAGACACTAACCTCAACCCAGAAACTACAGAGTCTTAAGGCGCAATGCACAATACAGCTTACTATCAAAATCAGAGACTACATCTAGAGAACGTGGCTCTGGACGATATTGCCGATCATTTTGGTACGCCCTGCTTTGTCTACAGTAAAGATGCTCTGAAGCAAAATTTTCTCGCCTATCAAAATGCTCTGGGCGATCAGAGCCATCTGATTTGCTACGCGGTTAAGTCCAACTCTAATCTCGCTGTACTGCAGACCCTGGCCAATATTGGTGCCGGTTTCGATATTGTGTCTGTGGGGGAACTGGAGCGAGTGCTGTTGGCTGGCGGCGACCCTAGCAAGATTGTCTTTTCTGGCGTTGCCAAAAATGCAGAGGATATGCGGCGTGCACTGGAAGTGGGTATTCACTGTTTTAATGTGGAATCTGAGGCCGAACTGGACCTGCTCAATGCCACTGCTGCTGAACAGAATCAAACAGCTTCGATCTCCCTGCGAGTAAACCCAGATGTGGATGCCAAAACCCACCCCTATATTTCGACCGGGTTAAAAGAGAATAAATTTGGCATAGATATTAATCTGGCCCCACAGATCTATCAGCGCGCTGTCGGTATGGATAATATTTCCGTGGTCGGTGTGGACTGCCATATTGGCTCACAGATCACCGAGATCAGGCCATTTATTGACGCAATGGATCGCCTGCTGACCCTTGTAGACCATCTGCAAACGCTGGATATCCATCTGCAGCACATAGATATAGGCGGTGGCCTGGGTGTTCCCTATGAGAATGAGAGCACCCCCTCAGTGGCAGACTATATGTCTGAGCTGCTGCCGCGTATGGCCGGCCGCTCTGAGACACTGGTGATGGAGCCTGGCCGCTCCATAACAGCCAATGCCGGTGTTCTACTGATGAAAGTCGAATTTATAAAAAGTAATGGCGAGAAAAATTTCGCCATTGTGGATGCTGCGATGAATGATATGTTGCGTCCAGCGCTGTACGAGGCCTGGATGGATATTCAGCCAACCAGCACCCACAGCTCCGCACCAGCAGCCCTCTACGATATTGTGGGCCCGGTCTGTGAGACTGGCGACTTTCTCGGTAAAGACCGCTCTCTGGCTATTAGCCAGGGGGATAATCTGTGCCTGTTTTCCGCTGGCTCCTATGGTTTTGTAATGAGCTCTAATTACAACAGCAGGCCTAGAGTACCAGAGGTTATGGTGGACAATAATCTGACCTATCTGGTGCGTGCCCGTGAAACTATTGCTGATCTGGTGCGCGGCGAACAGTTGCTGCCAGAGACCGGTCAGGACCAATAGCATGCAGATGAAATTTACCAAAATGCATGGCCTGGGCAATGACTTTGTAGTGATTGATGCGGTAACCCAGAATGTTCGGGTATCTGCCTCTATGGTCAGAAGACTAGCTAATCGCACCCTGGGCGTTGGCTGTGATCAGGTGCTGGTGATAGAGCCACCGTCGCAGCCGGATATAGACTTTAACTACCGCATCTTTAACCAGAGCGGCGATGAAGTTGAGCAATGTGGCAATGGAGCGCGCTGCCTGGCACGCTATGTTTCTGACCGCCAGCTCACAGGTAAAAACCCCATTCGGGTCAAAACCATGAATCGAGTTATGGACCTGGAGCTTACTGAGAATAATCTGGTCAAGGTGGATATGGGAGTCCCGGAATTAGAGCCGGCAGAGATTCCCTTTGTGGCCGAGCAGCGGGCACAGCTCTATTCAGTTGATGTGGACGGCACCAGTCATAAAATAGCCGCAGTCTCAATGGGCAACCCTCATGCGGTACTTAGCGTAGATGATATTGAAACTGCACCAGTAGCCAGTCTCGGAGCCCAGTTAGAAGCCCACGAGAGATTTCCCAACCGGGTCAATGTGGGCTTTATGCAGATTGTTGATCGCAATCACATTAAGCTGCGTGTCTTCGAGCGAGGCGTGGGTGAAACTCAGGCCTGTGGCTCCGGCGCCTGTGCCGCCGCGGTGGCAGCCCTACAGCAGGAACTGGTAGACTCTCCAGTAACCGTGCATCTCACAGGCGGTGATCTGACAATCGATTGGCAGGGTGAAACCGAGCCTCTATTAATGACTGGCGCTGCGGCCAGTGTTTTCCACGGACGAATACGAATATGAGTGAAGAACAACAGGTTGATTCTACAGAGGACATGGTGCGCGAGTTTCTGCGCGATAACCCAAGGTTTTTGGACGATAATCCGGATATTCTCGAGAGCCTGAGCCTGCCTCATAATAGCGGCAACGCAGTCTCTCTTGTGGAACGTCAGGTGGGAGTGATGCGCGACCGCAATAAAGAGATGCGCAATCGTCTGGACAATATGCTGGCTACCGCTCATGACAATGACCTGCTGTTTGAAAAGACCAAACGTCTGGTGCTTAACCTGCTGGAGGCCAAAAATCTGCCAGCCATGGTCGAAACCATTTATGACAGTTTGGGTAAAGATTTTGAAATTGATTTTTATAGTCTGACTCTATTGGGTGACGAGAAGTCATTGCCGCGTACCATGGCGCGTGTGGCCAGCATTGAAAAGGCCAACGAACAGGTGAACACATTAATTGGCTCTAATCGCGCGGTATGCGGTGTATTGCGAGAGGAAGAGATGACTTTCCTGTTTGGAGAGAAAGGCTTGCAAGTAGGCTCTGTAGCCGCAGTACCTCTGCGCTACAACAACCTCTACGGAATTTTGGCCATAGGCAATGCTGATCCAAACTTCTATAAAAGCAGCATGGGCACATTGTTTCTAAGCTACATTGCTGAAGTGGTAAACCGCATACTGCCCAAGCACCTGGGCTAAGTGCCAGCTGGGACCGGGCTAAACCGAGCGCCAGCCCAGTCTTGTGAACCTAGTTAACTGCGGCGCTTTTTGCTGCTTTTTCCACCTGAACCCTTTGCAACAGTAGATTTGCGGCGTTTGGCGCTGATTTTCCTTTTGACAGCACCGGCCTTGCCTCTGCCGGCGGCAGTTTTTCCTTTGCCAGCGGTGTTGGTTTTCTTCTTACCGCGGCTTTTACGCTTTTTCTCATGCTCTTCTGCCATGGCTGCCGCTTTTGGCGATACTCTGGTCTTTTTCCCAGATTTTACTCCCGCACTGCGTCCACTGGTCTCAGTTTTAGGAGACTCGACTAATTCAAAATCAATTTTGCGCTCTTCCAAATTAACTCGCGTCAACCTCACCTTGAGTTTTTGCCCCAAACGGAAAATTCGCCCAGTGCGCTCACCCACCATACGATGATGAGAAGCCTCGTGGTAATAGTAGTCTTTGGGCAACCCGGTGACATGGATCAAACCCTCGACATAGAGATCATCGAGCATCACAAAGAGACCAAAGCCTGTGACTGCACTGACCACACCTGAGTACTCCTCGCCTACCCGGTCCATTAAATATTCGCATTTAAGCCAATTCACCACATCTCTGGTGGCCTCGTCAGCGCGCCTTTCAGTTACTGACAGATGCTCGCCAGTCTCAGCCAGACGACCGAGCTCATAGGGATAGATACTCTGCTGATCAAGAACGCCCGCACCAGGCACACGCTGCACAGCAGAGAGCTTTTTGTTGCTGCGAATCAGGCTGCGAATAGCGCGGTGCACCAGCAAGTCAGCATAGCGACGAATAGGCGAGGTAAAGTGGGTATAGGCGTCAAAGGCCAGCCCAAAATGGCCGAAATTCTCGGGCTGGTACATAGCCTGACTCATAGACCGCAACATCACCGATTGGATAACCGCGGCATCATCACGGCCTTTTACCGATTTCAGCACGCGCTGATAGTCCTCTGGCTGAGGATCATCACCACCACCCAGGCCAATACCCAGTTCGCCAAGAAAATCCCGCACCGAGGCCAGGCGCTCATCACTGGGGCCCTCATGCACCCGATACAGCGCTGGGATCTTAACCTTATCTAAAAACTGCGCCGAACAGACATTGGCGCACAGCATGCACTCCTCAATTAACCTGTGAGCCTCGGTGCGATCCACGGGAATAATCTGGCTTATTTTGCGCTGGCTATCGAAGAGGATTCTGGTTTCCTGGCTATCAAAATCGATGGCCCCGCGTTTTGCTCGACGGCGATGAAGTACCAGATAGAGGTCATGGAGTGCATCAACTTGCGGCAATATGGCGGCAAACTGCTTGCGTATTCCCGAGGTATTGTCCCGGCCTTTTTCAGCCAGAATATGAGCTACCTGGGTGTAGGTCATACGTGCATGAGAGTGCATTACCGCCTCGTAAAACTGGTAGCGGCCAATCTCACCCTCAGCGCTTATCTGCATCTCACAGACCATGCACAGGCGATCTTCTGCCGGATTTAAAGAGCACAGTCCATTGGATAGCTTCTCGGGAAGCATGGGTACCACGTGGTTGGGGAAATACACTGAGTTGCCCCGCTCAAACGCCTCTTTGTCCAGAGCGGAGCCAACTGTCACATAATGAGAAACGTCGGCAATGGCAACAATTAATGTCCAACCACCACGAGGTTTAGGCTGACAGAATACCGCATCATCAAAATCTCGTGCGTCTTCGCCATCAATAGTAATCAGGGGGGTATCTCTTAAATCCACCCGCCACTGTTTATCCTGCACCTCATCTGGAATAGCCGCGGTCTCTGCAAGTACCTCGTTATTCCACAGATAAGGAATGCCGTAATTGCGGATCGACATATCGATTTCCAGACCCGGATCCAGATGCTCACCCAAGACCTCACCAATATGACCAACTGGCAAGCTGTTTCTGGACGGTGGCTCAACTATATTGACCACCACTATCTGGCCTGGATCGGCGTTAAGAGATTTATCGCCCGGGATAAGAATATCCTGGCTGATACGAGGATTGTCCGGGCGAACAAAACTGATACCACTTTCGCGAAAGTAGCGACCTACCAGCTGGGTTGTTTTGCGCTCTACCACATCCACCAAACTGCCATCTGGGCGCCCACGACGATCCCAGCCAGCAATCCTTACCAGCACTATGTCGCCATCAAAGACTCGGCGCATTTGCGCACTGGACAGATAAATATCCTCGCCATCACCCTGTACCGGCGAGACAAAGCCATAGCCCTCAGGGTGGCCAATCACCCTGCCTTTTACCAGGTTGAGTTTGTCCAGGGTCCCGTAACCGCCACGTCGATTGCGGGCCACCTGACCGTCTCGCTCCATGGCTCGCAAGCGGCGACGCATAGCCTCAACCTGCTCATCATCAGCAAGATTTAATGCAGCACAGATTTCTTCGTGGGTAAGTGGGCCTACACTTTCGCGGAGGTAATCCAGTATAAATTCGCGACTGGGAATGGGTCGGTCGTATTTGTCCGCCTCTCTGGTCGCATAGGGATCTGCTTGTTTAGTTTTTTTAGGCATGGGGTCTCTGACTGATGCTTTGCGACAGTCTATGACTTAACGCTCTGGGAGTAAAAGTAATTATCACTGTGGGTTACCAATAACAACAAAGATTGGCCACATAGGCTGGAAGCAAAAGTGGGAAGCAAAAGTGGGTAAAAATTGGGTAAAAATTGGGTAAAAATTGGGTAAAAATTGGGTAAAAATTGGGTAAAAATTGGGTAAAAAGCAGGCACCAAATGAAAAACCCCTAGGTCTCTCAACCAAGGGGCCAAATTAGCTCTTTTCACTACTAACAGGGGGAAACCTGTATCCAATATGCTCTGCTTTAAAGATTGACCCGCGCCAATCCGTGGCGCACGACTTCCAAGTCGTCTATACCGCACAACTGGTAGCAAACGAAATTTAACAACTGAGCGAGCGGCTTTCCCTGGAGTTAACTCCCTGTCAACTTTGCTCTAAAACTTCCTGTTTTCAGTGTATCCTTTCTTACAGCAGTGTAGGTCTGTGTATTTTTACCAGTAAAGTCCCTGTCAAAGCTTCATGCCAAGGAGTCAATGCTAGGTGGTAAGTTAAAGGATTGATGCAACAAAATAAATTACACTGACGGATTAATACAAAAGTACTAGTTAGACGCCAAATTAATTGGCAGATTTCGCGGATAAGAAATCTTCAATATGCTGGCGTATTTCCTGCACTTTCCTGAGGTTTTCAGGAATATCCAGAGTGCCGTAGGTGGCTCTGAATTCAAGCACCAGCTCACGCAACTGAGACATGCCATAGAGCCCACAGAGACCCATGAGATCGTGAATAATCTGGCGCAGACTGCTTTTCTCGTCAGCACTTAACTGAGTTTCCAGCTTATCCAAGTTTTCAAACAGTGCGCTTTTTAACTCGTCTACTGGTATCACAGATGCTAGCAACCCGCCTTCAAAGCCCTCGGATACCTGACGTTGATCACTGAGGGAGCGCAGCATTGCGTTGACCAATTTTACTTCATCCAGGGGCTTGGACTGCACGCTAATCGCCCCTGCAGAGAGCATTCGTTGATGCTCAACCTGAGTAATATCTGCGGTAAGGCCAATGATAGGTGGGCTATCACCAGATTGTTGCATAATAGTCTCGCAGGCCGCCACACCATCTACCACCGGCATATGCAGATCCATCAAAATAATATCTGCGTGCAATTCATCGGCTAGCTCAACCGCTTCCAAGCCATTATTGGCTACCATACAGGTAGCACCATAGCCCTCTAACAGCCTGACAATTAGCTTTTGATTAAATGGATTGTCCTCTGCAACCAGTACTATTACCCCTTTTAACAGCTGTTCCGGCGGGGCTATGGCATCTGTGGCATCAACCATAGATTCCTCGGGCTTTGCAGTTGCAAGACGACAGCTAAAGCTGATAATGGAACCCTTGCCCACTGTACTCTCTATGCTCACATCACCGCCCATTGCCTGCGCCAAACGCTGACAGATAGACAGACCCAAACCAGTGCCGCCAAAACGACGATTGATCGAGGTATCTTCTTGAGAGAATGGATCAAAAAGACTGGGAATTGCTTCCTCGGCTATACCTTTGCCTGAATCAGCTACCGAACATTCGAGAGTAACAGTGTCATCCTCAATGGACTGACAGCGCAGCTTCAGGGCAACAAAACCAGTATCGGTAAACTTAATAGCATTGTTAATCAGGTTAGCTAATATTTGAGTCAATCGCACTGGATCGCCGCACAGCTGTGAAGGTACGTTATCATCAAGATCCAGAGTAAAACTGAGCCCCTTTTCGTCGGCGCGCTGCTGATGAATTGCCATGGTATCGCGCAACCATTGATTTATATCAAAGTTAATCTCTTCAAGAGTAAAACCGCCTAAATGCGCTTTGGAAAATTCCAAAATATCGTCAATCATGGTCAACAGCATAGTCGAGGAGCGCTCAATAACTCTGAGATGCTCATCGCGCTTGCGATCATCCAATTCTGTCGATAGTAATTTTGAAAATCCAATCACTGCAGTTAATGGTGTTCGCAACTCATGACTCATTCGCGCGAGAAACTGATCCTGAGCTTCCATAGCATCTTCTAGCTCAATAAGGGTAATCTGCAACTGTGCTGTGGCTCGTGCAATTTCACTCTGCATACGTACATTTGACTGCTTTACACTGGTGGCCAACTGATTGATGCCATAGGACAATTTGCGCAGCTCAAGAGGCCCCTCCTCACTGGCCAAAGACTCGAGGCCACCGGCCTCCATAACCTCTACAACCTGAGTAAGCCCCTCTAGAGGACGCGAAATACTGCGGCCGATTCTCATAGAGATCCAGGCTGCCACCAGAAGTCCAAGGGTAATCACTATGAGCGCGCCGAATATAGCGCGACGCTGTTTGTACAACAGGATTTCATTGGTAAGAGACACCACTACCCAACCAAGCTGCTCGGAGACTGGCTCGCCCACTTCATCGTAATCTTCCACTGAACGATGCTGCAGGGTAATTTTCGAATAGAAGTACCAGTTATCCTCTATAAAAAAAGGCTTCCCCGAATCAAAGTCCTTTGGCATTTGCTCGATGGAAATATCAATATTGCCAATTCTGACCGTTTGACTGTCAGCCGAATTGAAAAAAAGCATTCCAGACACTGAGGGAATATCCAAAATGGAATCACCCAATGTTCTGAGCATTTCTTGGTTACCGGAGTAGAGCGCAAACTCAGCGCTGGAGGCCATCTGGTTGGTCGCCACTCGCCCAGTATCATGCATATTGGACAACAGTTCCTTACTCTGGCTAGAAATCATATACCAACCCAATACCAGACTGAGCATAGCTAAGGGAATCAAGCCTGTGATCAGCAATCGTGCATGGATACTATTGAGTTCGTTATGCAATCTCATATCAGTCTTCCAACCGATCTATATAGAACTGTTTGTCTTGCAGACGAATATCCAAATGCTCTGCCACATTGTTGTTAAACTCAACAGAAAAATAGGCGGGCATATGGGCTGCACCTGAGCTGATTGCAGAGTTGCCATAAATTTCTATCAATTCAGACACCTGCTGTGCAACGTTCTCAGGCGAAGTATAGACAGCAGCCAGGGCACCTGCATTGAGATAGGCTTTGGAATAGGCGACCACAGGCACCTTGTATCTATAACTCAGCTGCAGAATCCACTTGGCTGTCGCAATGTTAATCAGTCGGCTATCTGGCACTGGAATAAACACATCACTGCGCTTAATGATGGGCTCAAGAGTTTTAATTGGATTATCGCTGGCATTGACGCTAACCAGAATAGGCTCCATACCAGCATCAGTCACATAGCGCCCAAACTCTTCAAGCTTGGACAGCGAACCGGGGCCGAGCATCAAGCCTACATTTGACGCCGAGGGCATAAGTAGCTTGGACAATTGAATACTGCGCTCTACCGGCTGATCTATGCAGACAACTGATAACCCAGAGGCGAGAGCCTGCTCTTTTGATCCATAGTATTTCTGCGCTATCGCCAAAAATGCACTATCTGTAATTAAAACTGCGATAACAGGTTGCGAGGGGGCCTGACTAACCACGGCTTGGGTCGCACCAGCGCCCACAGTAACTATAAGATCAGCCGTCTCCAGAGCCCGCTCAATTTTACTGCTGGCACTCTGACCCATAGAGACGAAAGTATAATGATCACTCTGCTCGTGCAGATTTGATTTCGCACCACTGACCACCTGCTGATAGGCAGAGGAGGTTTTGCTTACAACGAAAGCTATATTTTTTGGCTTTTCGAGACCGGCAGCCAATACTGGGCTGGCGAAGACAACAAACAGCAACAAGCAAACTCCTCGACAACTAGTCAAGGATTGAGCTAATAACCATTTATACAAGATGTTCATTGTTGTTGTAAAAATCTCAAAACAGGTAAAACCCAACTACAACTTTATGGAAAGCCGATTTTCAGACCCAACACATAGCGCGTGGAAAACTGGTTAAAGAAATAGTATTCACGATAATCACTCCCCAAGTTTTGAATAGTCAGCCCAACCTCCAAATCTTTACCGGCCAACCGCCACTTTTTAGCCGCCTTGAGATCCAAGCGTGTGAAGCCCTCGTCATTATTGCCTGAAAAATGTCGGATCTTTGACATATGGCTCAATGTTGCACTCAGGCTTAGATTATCTTTGGTTACATAGTTGACCAGCAGTGAACCCAGAATTTTCGGGTTCACCCCGCTCAGGTCACGAATCTCCTCCACTGGCGTTGACCGATAAAAGGCACTGTGAGTCAGGTCGACAAAACTGTAATTGGCATGGACCAGGAACTGGGGACTGGGTCGATACTGAGCCTGCCACTCCATGCCCCAGGCTTTTATGGAATCTGTGTTATCGCGGATATTGAGCTGGCCATCAACATCTGGATAGGCCACGCGGCGCTCACCAATCACATCCGACATTTTTTCAGAGAACAGGCGCATATCAAAATGCAAATGATCATCAAAAAATGAAGCCGCGTAACCCAGCTCAGAACTAATAAGTCGTTCCGCGTTGATGTCTGCATCTGATACCACCACCCCATCAAGGATCAGATTTTCATCATAGCGAATAAAGGTGGACTGACTAGCCTCCAAAAGTGTCGGTGCTCTATAGCCCCGATTAAAGGCCAATCTGAGGGTTTGATCGGCGGCCATCTTATAATTAGTCGCCACCCGATAGGACTTAACCTGATCACCATCGTCCCTGTATTCCACCATGACGCCAGTGTTAGTAGTCAGCTTGTCATTCATCTGCCATTCAAAGTTTGCAAAGCCCCGATAGGAATTCTCAGCCGCATAATCTGACATATCAAAAAACGAGGTACTACTGACTCTGTCACGCCTGATAGCAGCTCCATAGGCTGCACGGATATTGTGTCGATAATCAAAGTTAGCTCTTAGTTCAGAGTCCCAGCGCTCAGAAACAGCCTCGTGAGAAGGCTCAATAATCAGCTTGTCCGGAAGCTGGGACAGCGCCGCCTTTAATGGGCTTTCAGGAATCTGGTCTAGCGCTTGATAAAACGTCAGGGCATCCTGTTCATCGGTCACATCAAACTTATTGTGATAGGAAACAAATTCAAAGGTACTGCCATCATTTTTTATTCTGGACCAGTTTAAATGCTGATACTGGTAATCGATTTTTCGCAGGATATAGTCTGTTTTACCTATACCCACGTTGCTTTCATTTACGCCAAACTGAAATTCTATACTGTCTCTCGCGCTCGGAGTCCAAAGCCCTCTAAAACCAAAAGTGGTGGTATCCGAGCTATCCTCTAGGCCAATCTCTCTGAACTGACCAGCATAGTCACCAGCGAAATCTCGAAAGCCATCATTGCTGCGATGACGCAACACTGTACGATGCTGAACAGCTCCCAACTGCCCCGAAAAACTTATAGCACTGTTGCGAATATTCTCATTACCTATCTGACTTTGAAGTTTCCAGCCGGTTTCCTGCAAAGGTGAGCGAGTGACTATATTTATGGAGGCCAAAAAAGCATTGCTGCCGTCGGCCGGAGCATTGCCCCCTCGCACCACCTCAATATAGTCAATATCCTCGATCGCAATGCCCAGGGTAGTCCATTCCACACCAGAGATAAGCGACTCGTAGACAGAGCGGCCATCTATTTTTACTTCCATTCTGCGAGGGTTAGAATTACCCAATACATGGTATGAGACTCCAGGAGAGTTGGCATTTATATAGTAGGCGCGAAAACCAGGTACCAGACGAAACAGGTCTAATATATCAACTGCTGCGGAGGCCTCTATGGTCCTGCGATCAATAATAGTGACTGCCGCGGGAGTCTTGTCCAGCGTCTGATTCATATGGGTCACACTAGATACCATATGGATATCGGTGAGCAGGTCATCCTCGGTGACTACAGCAGGCGTATGATTAGCCACGCCAGATGTTTGCACAAAAAATGCAACCAGAAAAACTGCGGCCTTACCTTTTACTCGGCTGTCAGCCATTCCTAACCCCTTGGTATATTAAGTATTGTTTCTGTCTCGATGCCTATGGATATTTGTGAGTATCCGATGGTTCAGCGAGACCGAGTTTCTGGCCCAGAATGCCAGCCTGGGTTCTGTTACTGAGCCCCAGAGCTCTCAGCATGGCACTGACATGCACCTTAACGGTATTTTCGGAAAGATCCAGCTCCCTGGCAATCTGCTTATTTGAGCGGCCCTGGGTGATACGCAGAAGAATATCCATCTGTCGGTCAGTCACCAGCCCTGAGACTATGTCTATATCTGCCCCGGAATCCACCTCATCAATAACCCGCGCCACTTCCGGCATAGATTCGATCAATGACTCTGGTACGTAGCGCTCTCCACCCAATGCCCTGGAAATAGCCTCAAAAAGCGCATCTTTGGGTGCCGATTTGGTGACAAACCCAGCGGCACCGAAATCGAGACATTTACGAATATGTGCGGGGTTCTCAGAGGCCGATAATACGATCAGCGGAAGTTTAGGGTAGCTTTCACAGAGCATCTCAATAAAGTTAAACCCACCAGCACCCCCTGGCATAAACAAATCCACAATCGCCAGATCAATTTCCTCTTTTGCTAGAATCGTCAGCGCAGTATCGCCATGATCAGTGGTAGTGACCTGAATATCGTCAAATTCTTCACTTAACGTGGCTTTAAGACCAACACAGACGAAAGCGTGATCATCAACAATAAGAACGTGCATAGTTTCATCCCTTGGGTTCACTCCGGTTTGAATCAGCCATCCAATCCTGACCCATGGCAAGTGTGCGCTTTTATAAATCAACAAACAATAGGCCGCTATCCTGAGATGCAGCTTAACATAACGAAATAATTAGCTTTGAGATGCTGAAAGGATGTTTTAGTTGCTTATAATTGTATAGCGTCCACACATCCCTCAACACAGACCTGTTAGAGGCTGGTTAACTCCGTCTCAATGGCCCGCCTCAGGGGATCCTGAGCCGACACAGTTGCCTGGGCTGACTTCAGCGCCTCTTTGGCCTCCTCAATGCGTCCCAGCCGCTTAAAACCAATGGCTCGGTGGTAGTGAAATATAGCTATATTAGGCGCCAGTTTGGTGGCTTTAGCAAAAAGTGGTTCAGCCACCTGAGGAAGCCCTGATTTCACCAGTGCCCAGGCATAGGTATCTATAAAGAACGGCTGATCAGAGTCGGCAAAGCGCTCAGTAAGGGCAACTGCGCGACTTATATTCTCCTTGGACTCAAATTGATCTGTCAGCAGGCTGGCCAAATTGTTAATCACCGCATGGTGATCAGGATTTGTTAACAGTACAGACTCATACAAAGCCTTTGCATCCGTAAAAGCCTGCACATTTTCATACAGAGACGCCAACAGCATTTTAAGTAAATTACTGTTGGGAACTACGGCCAAACCCCGCTTGTAGGTGTCGATGGCCGAGTCTTGATCTCCCATGGACACCTGATTGACCGCCAGTGCACTGTATCCTCCCACCCAGTGTTGGTTTCTCTGCAAACCCTGCTCTAATGTAGCAATCGCCGCAGTATAATCCTCACGTTGCCGCTGAACTGCCGCCATAATTGAGAATGCAGACAAATTATCTGAGTGCTCTTTGCTGAACGATTTCAAGAAATCCAGCAATGTCTCCTGCTGATTAAGGCGGCCATAGCAATGGGCGAGATTTTCTAGGGCACGGGTTAAATCTGGATTCATTGCCAGTGCCTTCTTATAGCTTGCGATCGCCTGCTTATACCTGGCTTGAGACTGTTGCGCCCGCCCGGAGAGATAGTGGCCAAACGCCGGATTCTCACCCGAGGCGTGAATTTTAGAGATCACTTTCTGGCCGCCCTCAATATCCTGATTAGCCAGTTTTATCTGCGCCAGGATGGACAGAAGAATCTCGTTATTGGGTGAATGGGCAAGGGCATTCTCAATAATTTGCTCGGAGCGATCCGAATCCTGCTTTTCCAGCAATCCTTTAATTACTGGTACTGCAGCCTGGATATTGCCGGGGTTGATATCCAATACCTGACGAAAGGTATCATCCGCCAACTGTTGCGAGCCCGAGGTTACATAGGCATTAGCCAGCATAACCAGTGCCCGCTCAGATGCCGGGTTATTGCGTAAAATAACTCGCAAGTCCGTGACAGCTGCGTCTACATCCTCAGTAATCAGGTAGTAACGCGCTCTGCACAGCAGCGCATCTTCGCCTGCAGCAAATTCATTAATGCCACCAGCAATTGCCAGAGCCTGCATCACATTGGTGGTCTGTACCATAACGATGGGGCCAGGCTTAAGCACCTTGCCCACCACATAGGTCACATTGCCTCTGGTGCTGCTGACTGTGACATTAACCTCTGGCTCGGCAATAAATGAGTCGAGCTTTTCGGAGATGGTATTCTCTACCGCAGCAGCACTATTGCCGGCAGCCTTAAGGTGGCCCACCAGTGGAAATGAAATCATGCCATCGGGCAGAACAGTAATGGTTTTTTGCAGTGCCTCTTCATTCCATACCGAGATTTCTAGCTGATCTCCAGGATTTAATAAGTAGGTGTCTGCATCATTAGCGCTAGTTATGCCCGCCAACAATGCAGCAACCAGTGCTACCAAAATAAAAACTCTGTTGTCTTCCCATTTGCTTTTCATGGTTACCGTTCCTGTGGTGTGAGTTATATCCATTCCAGTTAATTGTAGACCTGAATTGCAGGTTGTGACGCCTAACTGCCCTCTGGGTAGATTTTCAGTAGGCATTCTTATTGGTAAAGCCCACAAAAATCGTTACTACTATCAGCTTGATGTCTAACCATAGAGACCAGTTGCGGATATATTCCAGGTCATATTTTATGCGTCCTTCCATTTTCTCCAGCACCTCAGTCTCACCTCGGTAGCCTTTTACCTGGGCCAGTCCTGTGATGCCGGGTTTAACCTTGTGCCTTAACATATAGCCGTGAATGGCGGTGCGATAAAACTCATTGTGAGTCACCGCATGAGGTCTGGGGCCAACAATAGACATGGTGCCGGCAATCACATTAAAAAACTGTGGCAGCTCATCCAGTGAGGTTCTCCGCAAAAAGCGCCCGAAGGGAGTAATTCTGCGATCGGTTTTGCTGGCCTGAACAACCTGTTTGGCCGCGGATTCGGTACAAATCATAGTACGGAATTTCCATACGCTTATGGGTTCGCCACCTATGCCGTAACGCTGCTGTCGAAAGATCACAGGCCCCTTGGAGGTCAACTTAATACCGGCGGCAATTAGCAGCATGGGCACAGCGATTAATGTCAGGATAAGCATGCTGCACAGCACATCAAATATGCGCTTACTGATACTGTCGAGCCCTTTGTGGGGCGACTCAAAAATACTAACCGCAGGCATACCCTGAATATCCAGCCAGCTGGCATTAAGCAGGTCAAAGCTAAACAGGTCCAGCATCATATAAGCCGATACTGTGGTGTCGGACAGCTGATTTAGCAGGCTTTTTATTCTTGCTTCTGCGGCCAGGGGCAAGGTGATAAAAATGGTATCTATTTCAGCTCTGCGCGCCTGTTCAATCAGGTCCTGAGAGCTGCCTTTTATAAGGTTTGGATCTGAAATAAAACGGCGGTTTCCATTGGTGCGCCGATCGTCAAAGTATCCAACAAAATCATAACCCGCCCAAGACATGGACTGGATGCGCTTTTCAAGACCCACCCCCAACTCTGTAGCACCATAGATAGCAACTTTTTGGGCGCTGACTACCGAGCCGCGGAACAGGCGCAGCATCATGCGCATAATAGAGTGCCAGGAAATCAACTCTATGGGTGTAAGTACAAACCAGTAGAGCACCATCTCGCGGTTGTAGAGATCTACCGGATGAAAGGTAAATTCGATAGCTACAAAAATCGCAACTATAGCCCCCCAGTTGCTAATGACTGCCATCAATTCAGCACTGATGCTGATATCTCGCCAGGCTTTATAAGTGCGACTGCACTCGGTAAAGAAGCTAAATAGCAGAATGGCAATCAGTAGCAGCCAGTTGTAGGAGGGCAACCATTCTAGTTGCAGTATAGAGACCAGTGCCACCAGGGTGCAGCAAATAATCCCTGCGTCAATCAGACGAGAAAGTGCGTTAATTTTTGCGTCCTGGGGACGTACCATCCTTGATAAATCTTTCATATATTAGAACAACTGCCGAGTAATGAGTGCTCAGCGAAAAGTGTATCTATAAATAATTATTGTGCGAATCTCTTATCAGCAGAAATGAGAAGCAGTTATCGTTTTAATTGGATACTTCCCTGCGCCCATAGGTACGAAGTCCAAACAAGCCTGCCAAACCAGTAATAAAAAACCAGGCAGCAGCCGGCAACGGAACCTAAGCAACACCCCATTCTGCATAGTGAGAAATATCATGCAACTTGCCATCCAGCGCCTTGCCTATAGTAATTGAGACACCGTTGCTATCCATATCCTCTACGAAGTAAAGCCATACTGAGCCAGAGGCTTTGACGGTGATGTAGCCGGAAAAATCAATACTGGAGACCAGGCTTTTAGTGCTTGCCGGTGAGTTTTCAAGAGTTTTGGAAAGACTGCCAAGGCTGACACCCTCAAACGCCAACATATTTTGCATATCTGGAATAGGATGGTCATTGGCACTGCCGCCCTGCCAGAATTCAGCAGAGGTAATCTTGCTCAGGTCACCGGTGGTTACCTCGCAGTTGGGCACGACGCAGGATCCGTAACCCTGATCAATGGCACCATCACCATCCTCGTCAACACCACCCAGATTGTTTGGCTTATCCGCCTCCCAGATACTGAGCAGATCAACGGTGTCTGCCACCGCCACGGAAGCCCCCCATGGTAGGAGAGCCAAAACTGCCACTAACAACAACTCTTTCATAATCAATCCCTCGATCCAGCCTCAGTTTCACTCTCTTGGCTTAATTCATCGATTGCCAAAAACAATCTAAACAGGGGCCAATCTGTGACCTAGGTCACATTTCTCCTCTAAGCAATATTAAGCGTAGACCATGGAGTAAGGCTGTCAAGGAATGAGATTTCTGCAGCCAATAAAAAAGGCGACCCTGCGGGTCGCCTTTTTCGCTGTTTGGTAAGCTGAACGCTTAACCCAACTTTTCCTTGATACGTGCAGATCGACCTGAACGCTCGCGCAGGTAGTAAAGCTTAGCGCGACGAACCGCACCGCGACGCTTAACTTCAATGCTGTCAACCAGTGGGCTGTAAGTCTGGAAAGTACGCTCTACGCCAATACCGTTAGAGATTTTGCGCACAGTAAATGCGGAGTTTAGCTGGCGGTTTTTCTTGGCCAGTACCACACCTTCGAAGGCCTGCAGACGCTCACGAGAGCCTTCCTTTACCTTTACCTGAACAACCAGGGTATCACCGGGGCTGAAATCAGGGATTTCTTTATTCATCTGCTCTTTTTCCAGGGCAGCGATAATATTTGTCTTGCTAGTCATTGTCTTGCTCCTCAATTTTCATTGGTTGGTGGCTATGCCACCTGATTTAGAGCTCTGTACAGAGAGGATGAACATTATCCTTTGTCATCATCTGCCAGCGCAGCACTCGCTTCCTTGAGTAAGGCCTGTTGCTCAGTATCGAGCTCTAGGCTGTCCAATAAATCTGGTCTTCTCTGCTGGGTTCGCAACAGCGACTGCTGCAAACGCCAACGCCTAATCTTTTCGTGGTTGCCAGAGAGCAGTACTTCTGGAACCTCGTGGCCTTGGTATTGCTCTGGCCTGGTGTAGTGCGGACAGTCCAGCAGACCCTCCGCAAAGGAGTCCTGATCAGCGGAATCCCTGTGCCCCAGCGCACCGGGGAGTTGGCGTATCAGTGCATCTATAAGCACCATTGCCGGCAGTTCTCCGCCGCTGAGTACATAGTCTCCAATGGACCATTCCTCATCGACTTCCATCTGTATCAACCTCTCGTCGATACCCTCGTAGCGGCCCGCCACCAGTATCAGTGACTGCTGCTCGGCAAAACCATTGACTGCACTCTGGTTAAGCACTGCGCCCTGGGGAGATAAATACACCACCAGCGCACTGTTATCTGTCCATTCTCTGGCTGCTGCTATGGCCCTGCGCAGGGGCTCGATCAGCATTACCATGCCTGGCCCGCCCCCGTAGGGTCGGTCGTCGACCGTCTCATGGCGGTCTTCGGTAAAATCTCGCGGGTTATAGCTGGCTATCTCCAGCAACCCCTGTTTGACTGCACGACCGCTGATACCGAAGTCGGTCACTGCTGCAAACATCTCTGGGAACAGGGTAATCAATGCAATTTTCATTCATCTCACCTCTGTGCCCAATACTCGCTGAACCCTAAAAGTCCGGGTCCCAAATCACGTCAATGGTTCCATTCTCAACGTCGATACTGGTGACAAACTGCTCTGCATAAGGGATTAACCGTTCTTGGCGGTCGACGCTCTGGGCGTCTCCCTCAACCACCAGCACGTCGTTGGCGCCGGTCTCGAGCAGAGATTTCACCACACCCAGGCGAATCTCCTGTCCCTCAAAGTGGCTTGTAACTGCAAGCCCCTCAAGCTGATGCCAGTAAAACTCTTGATTACTGAGATCTGGCAACAGCGCCTTATCCACATGGATATCTTGCTGACACCAGGTGCGGGCGATATCTCTATCGTCAACACCTTTTAAATGCGCCACCAGTCCGTCACCGTGGCGCTTCCAGTCGTCGACCTGTATTTTCTGTCGACCCTCTGGCATATCAACCCACCAAGGCTGGTAATCAAACACTGCTTCCAGCTGCTGGGTGTAGGAGTGGACTTTGACCCATCCCCGCACACCAAATACTGCTGTAATCCGCCCAACGACAAGTGTTTCCAATGGAAGACTCCCGGGCTGCAGAATCAATTAAGCTGCTGCTTTGGCAGCCTCTTTAACCAGTGCAGAAACACGCTCGCTGATCTGCGCACCCTGGCCCTGCCAATAGGCAACACGCTCAAGGTCAACACGCAGACGCTCTTCGGCGCCACGGGCAATCGGGTTAAAGAAACCGATACGCTCGATGTAGCGAGCATCGCGAGCTTTGCGCGAATCAGAAACTGTGAGGTGGTAAAACGGGCGTTTTTTAGAGCCGCCACGAGCCAATCTAATTGTTACCATTTACTAAAATCCTGTGTTCAAGCGGCAAAATCGCCGACTTGATGCTTTACATTTTGCTGTCATTTCAGGCCCTGACTGCGCTGTTGGCCGATTAAGATTTATCGGTCACAGGCAGACTTCGCAGGACCCCCACGAAAGGCGCGGTATATTACGTTAAAAGGAGACGAAAGGAAACTACTTTTGACGGTTATTACGGGGCTTTTAAAGGAACCCCCAAAAGGCCCACAGGCCCCGCGGTTGTGAGGCTAGAACTTGGGAAACCCGCCCGGAGGCAAACCACCCCCTGGAGGAGCCATGCCCCCCAAGCCCCGCATCATGTTTTGCATACCTTTGCCCTTCATTTTCTTCATCATCTTACCCATTTGCTTGTGTTGCTTAAGCAGACGGTTAAGATCCTGAATACTGGTGCCTGAGCCCTGCGTTATACGCCTCTTGCGCGAGCCATTGAGGATATCTGGATTGGCGCGCTCTTTGGGAGTCATGGAGTCAATAATGCACTCCATGCGACTAAACTGGCTGGTCACATCATTTTGCTGGGCCATTTGCGCCATATTGCCCATTCCGGGCAGCTTATCCATCAAACCGGCCATACCACCCATGTTTTTCATCTGCTGAAGCTGTTCACGAAGGTCTTCCAGGTCAAAGCCCTTGCCTTTAATAACCTTTTTGGCCAGTTTTTCAGCTTTAACCTTGTCGACCTTGCGCTCTACTTCTTCGATCAGGCTAAGTACATCGCCCATACCCAGTATGCGCGAGGCAATACGCTCGGGATGGAAAGGCTCAAGGGCATCCACTTTCTCGCCCACACCGAGGAACTTGATAGGTTTACCTGTGACCTGGCGCACAGACAGCGCGGCTCCGCCTCGGGCATCACCATCCACCTTGGTGAGGATTACACCTGTTAGAGGCAGCGCTTCATTAAAAGCTTTGGCCGTATTGACGGCGTCCTGACCTATCATGGCATCTATAACAAACAGTGTTTCGATAGGATTAGCTGCGGCATGTACCTGCTTGATCTCGCCCATCATCTCTTCATCGATCGCCAGGCGGCCAGCCGTATCCACAATCAGCACATCGGCAAATTTGGTCTTGGCCGCGGCAATGGCGCTATTAACAATATCCACTGGTTTTTGGCTGGCTTCAGTGGGGAAAAACTCTGCACCTACCTCGGAGGCCAGTGTTTTAAGCTGCTCTATAGCGGCGGGACGATAGACGTCCGCAGACACCACCATCACTTTTTTCTTTTCTCTCTCCTGAAGATAGCGCGACAGCTTGGCTACGGACGTGGTTTTACCTGCGCCCTGCAGTCCGGCCATGAGAATAATTGCCGGGGGCTGAGCGGCTAAATTAAGGGACTCGTTTTTCTCGCCCATTACCGCTTCGAGCTCAGCCTGCACAATTTTAAGGAATTGCTGGCCCGGATTTAGGCTGCTACTGACTTCGGTACCAACAGCACGCTGTTTTACCTGTTCAACAAATTCTTTTACAACTGGCAGCGCCACATCTGCTTCGAGGAGTGCCATACGCACTTCGCGCAGGGTTTCCTGAATATTCTTTTCACTGAGACTGGCTTTCCCTGATATCTTTTTAAGACTTTGGGAGAGACGATCACTCAAACTTTCGAACATGGCCATGCAATTTGCTTCCAACTAACGAATTAAGGCCGGCATTATAGCAATAATTTTGCCCTGCTCTTCACCCTGTGTGCTGAATATGCCACACTTCGGAGACGTTTTTTAAGAATCGATACAATGACAGGATCAATACTGGGCTTCGCTGCTATTGCCATTTACCTGGCGGGATGGATACTCCATCAGCGGCAACTGCGCCTCGACAGGCAGACTAAACCAGCGGCACTGCAGGCAGTTGCCGCCTGCGCTATTGTGTTCCATGGGCTGGCGATTACCGATCTGCTGTTTGTCGATAGCGGTCTGGATCTAAGCCTGCTTAAAATCACTGCCCTGCTGGCCCTGGTTATCAATATCCTGGTGTGGGTTAGCGGCCTTAAAAAGCCTCTGCAAAGCCTGAATTTATTTTTATTTCCCATTTCTGCACTGAGTTTATTGGTGGCGCTGCTCAGCACCAGCACCAAACCTGTATCAATAATGTCTGTGGATATGCAGGCCCATGTGCTGATTTCAATTCTTGCCTACAGCCTGCTAGCCATAGCTGCACTGCAGGCGCTGCTTGCGGGCTATCAAGACTGGCAGCTCAAGCATAAGCATCAGAATCTGCTTATGCGCACCTTCCCGCCAGTGCAGACAATGGAAGCGCTGCTGTTTGAGCTGATATGGGCCGGTGAAATACTGCTAACCCTGTCGCTGCTTAGCGGCTTTTTATCCTATGAGGATCTATTTGCCCAGAAACTGGTGCACAAGGTGGCATTTAGTCTGCTGGCCTGGGCGGTCTATGCCATATTACTCTGGGGCCGGCATTACCGGGGCTGGCGCGGCAACAAGGCAATTCGCTGGACCTGGGCTGGCTTTAGCGCCATTTTGCTCGGCTTTATTGGCAGCAAGTTTGTGGTCGAATTTATCCTCTCCTAAGCCCATATCCAAAGGAAAAAGCCAGTTGCTAAAAATGGCAAACTAATCCAACATACCAATCCTTAAATTCAGAGGTCCCCATTCATTGGACGGTTCGCACCCCTTGGTGTTGTGGTTAACACTTGTTGTTCTTCTTTTAGTCTCCGCTTTCTTCTCTGGCTCAGAAACCGGCATGATGTCGCTAAATCGCTATCGCCTGCGCCATCAGCGCAAAAAGAGTGCTGGCGCAAGGCGCGCCGCCAAGCTGCTAGCAAAGCCGGATAGACTGATTGGCCTGATTCTGATTGGCAATAATGCGGTCAATATTCTAGCTGCGATCATTGCCAATATGCTGGCAATCCTCTATGTGGGGGAAGCCGCCGCACCCTGGGTGGCTACGGCTTCCCTAACCATCACAGTGCTGGTCTTTTCAGAGGTCACGCCCAAAACTATCGCGGCCCAAAACCCCGAGTGGTTTGCCTTTAGGGCCAGCCATATTTTGAAACCACTGCTGCAACTGTTAACGCCTCTGGTGTGGCTGGTGAATAAACTCACCAATGCTGTAATCTCTCTACTGGGCTTTGACCCCAATAAGGACCGCGACGATGGTTTGGACACCGAGGAGCTGAAGTCTCTGGTAGATGTCTCCGGGCACAAACTATCTGACAGCAATCAGGGCATGTTGAAGGGTATTCTGGACCTGGAAAATGTGACTGTGGAGGATATTATGATCCCCCGCAACGAGATCAAGGGTCTCGACCTTGAAGACAGTATCGAAGAGCTAATGAACACCATTGTGTCTTCAGAATACACCAGACAGCCGCTCTATGAGGGTGATATAAATAATATTGTGGGTATATTCCATGTACGCAAGGCCAATCATCTGCTGCGCTCTGATCAGGTCACCCACAATGCACTGAAACGCTTTGCCGAGGACGTGTACTTTATTCCCGAGAGCACTACATTAACCCAGCAACTGCTTAACTTTAAAAAGAATCGCAATCGCTTTGCGGTGGTGGTCGATGAGTACGGCGAGGTGCAGGGACTGGTGACCCTGGAAGATATTCTGGAAGAAATCGTAGGCGATTTCACCACCAATACGGCCGATGAGATAGAGGAAGTCATTCCCCGTGGAGACAGCAGCTACGAGATTTATGGTGTGGCTACGATTCGCGAAATCAACAAGGCAACCGGCTGGGCGCTGCCAACCGATGGGCCAAAAACTCTCAATGGTCTGGCCCTGGAGCAACTTGAGAGCATTCCCGATGGCAATGTGAGCTTTATGATCGATGCCTACAGATTTGAGACTGCGCAGATTAACGAGACCATGGTTAAAACCGCTATAGTTACTTGCCTCAAGCCAAAGCAGGAGCCTGAGGAATAACTAACCAAGAGAGCTGATCAAAAACAGCTGATTAGTAGAAGGGATTGTTCTTTTGATTGCGCTCACCACAGAGCACCAGCACATCCAGGCGCTGGTGGTTATCCATAAAGCTCCACTCACGAATCTCTTTGCTTGTGCGATAGCAGCCGATACAGATATCTTCGTCGTTTAGCGAGCAAATAGAAGTGCATGGCGAAGTCACAGGCTGGTCAGACATCAGCGCTTTACCTCAACCAGATCAGTAACCATTTTTTGCCCCTTTTCTACATAATGGGCGGCAGAACCCAGCAAAAACTGGCGAGTCTGCTCATCGTTCTCACGTACTACCTTGCCCGGGGAGCCTATAACCAGAGAGCCATCGGGAATTACCGCGCCAGCTTTAACCAGCGAATTGGCGCCTATAATGCAGTCGCGACCCACTTTGGCGCCATCTAGAATAACGGCATTGATACCCACCAGAGTGCGATCACCCACTTCCAACCCATGAATCATCGCGTTGTGACCCACGGTTACATCCTCACCAATCACCAGCGGCTGACCCGGGTCACAGTGCAGTACAGCGCCATCTTGAATATTGCTGCGCTCACCCACCTCAATAAGGTCACAATCGCCACGAATAACCGCATTAAACCAAACGCTGGCGCCTTTCTTAAGCACCACTTTGCCCATCACATCGGCACTCTCAGCCACAAATACTGTATCGTGGATCTCCGGAATATCGTTGCCAATACGGTAAATCATTGTTGACCTCTCTTGCGTAGCTCTTCGATTAACTCTTCGCCCGGGTATTCTAATTCAACGCCGGCATCCAGGGTACTATTAATCAGATCTACCAGCACTTTCAGGGTAAAGCCCCAAATTTTGTAGCCCTTATACGGTAGACAGGGAAAACTCAGAGCACCCAGCTGATGTTTCATTTCAAAATACTGATAGTTATTAATATCAGTGAACAGACTGACAGGCACATCAAATATAGCGGCTATCTCTGATGGCTCAGAACGCAGCTCCAGCGGCCCCTGTGCCAGACCCACAAAGGGTGTGACCCGAAGCTTGCGCCTCTTTGGAGAGGCTTCTGGCAACATGGCAATTGGCTCTACCAATGCTGGTGCCAGACCAATTTCTTCCTGCGTTTCACGCAACGCTGTGTAAAGCAGATCACCATCTGTACGATCCCACATGCCCCCTGGAAAGGCAACTTCGCCAGCATGGTTATTTAAATGCATGGCTCGCTGAGTCAATACTATTTGAGGATCGTCCTGGTCACCGTGCAGTACAACCATAACCGCAGCTAAGGAGCCTGAGTCTTGTTGGCTAGGCCGTACTGGGTTGAGCGGGAATTTTTTTAGTTGTTTTTTGATGGTTTCAAGCATTTGTGCATTATACTCGCCTGACATAGTTTTCTGAGCTTTTCATGAATTTTTGTTCCGCTTGCGGTAATGCCGTTATACAAAAGATACCAGAGGGTGATAATCGCCAACGCCATGTCTGTGTAGCCTGTGAGATTATCCATTACCAAAACCCAAAGGTTATCGCCGGTGTACTCCCTGTATACGGCGAGCAGGTGCTTCTGTGCAAACGCTCTATTGAGCCCCGCCATGGCTTTTGGACCCTGCCTGCAGGTTTTTTAGAAAATGGCGAATCCTCGCTCGATGGTGCCCTGCGGGAATGTGTCGAAGAAGCTAATGCCCAGGTAATCAATCCTGCTTTATACGCAGTCTTTGATATTCCGCAGATTAATCAGGTCTATGTTTTCTTCAGAGCGGAACTGGCTAAACCGGTGTTTGGGCCCAGCTCTGAATCCTCAGAGGTAGCCCTGTTTGATGAGGCAGATATTCCCTGGTCGCAACTGGCCTTTCCCGTGGTTGAGCTGGCTCTTGACCATTACCTCAGAGATCGTCAGACCGGTGAATATGCTGTAAAGCACGAGGAAATAGCCCGTCCCTGGCGCAGCCGCAGAGCTTAGAATCCAACACTGCAGCTTAGAAAGAGTTGCCGGTTAGAAAGCTAAGGCCCTTAAAAATGCAGCTGCAGGGCCAAAAAGTAACCCTCAAATTTGGCATCTGACTGTAACTCATCGAGATCATCTAGCTCAATCGACTGTGATCTGTAGCCGAGAATAATACCGGCATCCATCACCGGCAGCATATCAAACTCATAGCTTAGCTGAGCTGACCAGTCGATTAGCCTAAATTCATCCACATTAACCCAGTTGGCCAATAACTCTGCAGCCAACCCTGTGGTGGGCACTGATACCCCTAGCTTGCCATACAGCAGCGGCACCGCAGCCTCTAAATCAATACTCTCCTGCTGAGTTGTACCAGCCAGACTGGCCTTGCCATCAAACAGTCTGGCTGTCAGCCCCAGATCTAAATCGACAACATTGTCCAATAGCTCATAATAAAAAGTAGCATCTGTATGAGTTAGGTCCAGAGCAATATCGGCCTGCTGAGTAGTAGTAAATGGAGTGCCATTTAAATCGGTGCCGGCGGTCACAAGGGCGCTGCCAGTCCAATTCATTTCACTGTGCTGAACCCGCAGGCTGGGCAGTACAGGTATGGGATGCTCAATGGCAATGTAGGCAAACCCGTTGCTCTCCTGGTCAAGATTAAGTGTTGAATCCAAGTCTATATCAGTGCGGCCAATGCTACCTGTAGGCGTTCCCTGCCAGGAGCCAGCACCCAGATAGAGACCCATAAGGTCGGCCGATGCGGTGAGAGGTGCAAGCGCTAAAGTAGCGCAGAGTAATTGGGATGCGAGTTTCATGCTGAGTCCTTGAGTACTGAGAAAATCCAGCCGCTATAGTAGCCAACCCTGCTCTGACAATATGTGACGCAGTACCCCTATAAACTATTAAGTGGGGCGAAAAAAAACCTCGCGCGTTCAGGTGCGAGGTTTTTACTCTGTAGCCTTGGCTCTGACTTAGAGTGCGTCGGCATTTTCCGAGAGGTACTCAGCAACACCAGCTGTGGTGTCTTTCATACCTTTATCTCCGCGGTTCCAGCCTGCAGGACAAACTTCGCCGTGCTCTTCGTGGAAGCTCAGGGCATCAACCATGCGTAGCATTTCATCAACATTGCGACCCAGAGGCAGATCATTAACGACCTGGTGACGAACCATACCCTGCTCATCAATTAAAAATGAGCCGCGGAAAGCAACACCATCGGCGGGATGCTCTACGTCATAGGCCTGACAGATCTCATGCTTTACGTCGGCAACCAATGTGTAGCGAACCGGGCCAATACCACCGTCATTAATAGCTGTGTTACGCCATGCATTGTGAGAGAACTGTGAATCGATAGATACACCGATTACCTCTACACCACGCTGTTGGAATTCTTCATAGCGATGATCAAATGCGATCAACTCGGAAGGACAGACAAAGGTGAAGTCTAGAGGGTAAAAGAAAACTACTGCCTTTTTGCCCTTGATAGCTTCGCCGAGGTTAAAATTATCTACGATTTCTCCGCTTCCAGTCACTGCCGCTGCGGTAAAGTCAGGTGCTGACCGTCCAACTAAAACACCCATAAAGTGCTCCTTTAATAAAAAATAAATGTGATTTTTAAAGATTAGATTGCGCGCGAATAATGGCACTGCTACTGACTATCAGCCAATTGAAATTGGCTATTGTTTTGATAGGACAGAAGCAGGTACCAAATGGTTGACAAAAGGATGCTGGATAAAAAAAGAGCCTGGATAGGCATCCAAGCTCTTTATGTACTTTGAGCTAAAAAGCTCGGGGCATGGTTAATGCTGCAAGCAGGCCTTAGGCCTCAGCTGATGGCTCTTCGCCAATGGCTTCATCAATCAATGGCTTGAGCTCACCTTTCTCCTGCATATCAGTCACTATGTCGCAGCCGCCGATTAGCTCACCAGCTACCCAGAGCTGGGGGAAAGTAGGCCAGTTGCCAAACGCTGGCAGATTACTGCGGATTTCGGGGTTGGATAGAATATCCACGTAGGCAAAGCGCTGCCCACAGGCCATAAGTGCCTGAACTGTGCGCGCAGAAAAACCACATTGAGGCTGATTGGGAGACCCTTTCATATAAAGTAGTACTGAGTTGTTTTCCACCTGATCGCGGATCGTTTCCATAATGTCCATTGAGACAAACCTCTAAATAGTAGCTGATGAATATGGGCAGGATTTTACCAATTTCGCCGGCCCTGATACAGGGCTACAGATTATTATTTCCCAGTTAGGCGCAAATCCACCCCCGCCCCTATAAGAAAAGTATACTTTTTTTGGTAATGCAAATGAGAACGATTTGCATTTGCGTTTAAATCCGTCTATAGTTCACCCCATCAATAACCCATCCGATTAGATTTAGTTTAGGAGTTCACTAATGAACAAAAAGATTCTTGCCCTGGCAGTGGGCTTGAGCATTTCTGCAACAGCACAGGCAAAAACACCAACACTTGAGCAGATGTGGCAGATTATTCAGGATCAGCAGGCCGAAATTGCCGAGCTTAAAGGCCAGCTGCAGGAAACCGATATCAAAACAGAGGCTACTATCACTGCAGTAGAGCAAATCGCTTATACGCCAGTTACCGCCAGCAAAACCACTTTTGGTGGCTATGGCGAGGTGCACTACAACAACCTCGAAAAAGATAATTCATCAGCCACCAAAGATGCCGTAGATTTTCACCGCTATGTGATGTTTACCGGGCACCAGTTTACCGACAAAATTCGCTTCTTCTCTGAACTCGAGCTGGAACATAGCATTGCCGGAGAAGGCAAAGTGGGTGAGATGGAGCTAGAGCAAGCCTATATTGAATGGGACGCGACAGATAGCCTCTCCGCAAAGGCGGGTCTGTTTCTAATCCCAATTGGTCTTTTAAATGAAACTCACGAGCCTAATACTTTTTACGGTACCGAGCGTAATAATGTAGAGAAAAATATTATTCCTGTTACCTGGTGGGAAGCTGGCGCTGCATTAAATGGAGAAATCAGCCCTGGTTTTAGCTATGACGTTGCAGCTCACTCCGGCCTGTATATTGCCGAGGGCAAGCACAAGCCTCGCGATGGCCGCCAAAAGGTCGGCAAGGCCAAGGCAGATAATATGGCCTTTACCGGACGTTTAAAATATACCGCTATTCCAGGTTTGGAAGTTGCTGCTTCTTTGCAGTATCAGGCTGATGTCCGTCAGGGTGAAGGCGCTGCCATTGACGGTACTCTGTTTGAAACCCATGTTGCCTGGCAGGCAGATGACTTCCAACTGCGTGCACTCTATGCACAGTGGGATTTTGATGATGTGATCAACGCCACTAAGGATGGTGCCAGCGAGCAGACTGGGTTTTATTTAGAGCCCTCTTACAAACTGAATGAAAAACTGGGTCTATTTGCCCGTTATAGTGAGTGGGATAACAGCGCCGCTAGTGCTACAGATTCAAAAATCACTCAGTTTGATCTGGGCGTAAACTACTGGCTGCACCCCAATGTGGTATTCAAATTTGACTACCAAAATCAGGATGCTCCAGGTGGAGCAGGTTACGACGGTATCAACATGGGTGTCGGCTATTCTTTCTAGATGCACAGACTTAATATAAAAGCCCTGATATTTATGGGCACTGTACTACTAACCTCTTTGTCCTCACCCTGGGTGATGGGCAAAGGGGTTTTTCAGTCTGGCCCAGATTTTATCGCCGAGACCTTTGCGCCTGAAACCGCCAAGCCTGGAGTACTCTGGTTGAATGGCAATATTCGCCAACAGGCACAGAATATCCTCGATCGACCAATAGCTGGCTTGCGAGTTCGCTATCATATAGCGGGCGGCAAAACTGCCTGGATACTCGAAGAAATTGGCAAGGAAATGCCTATCACTATTGGCGTGGTTATCCATCAGGATAAAATCGAACAGGTAAAAATTCTCGCTTACCGCGAAAGCCGCGGTGGTGAGGTGCGCTACCCTGCATACACTGCACAGTATCTCGGTGCCTCACTCACCGACAATCACAGGCTCAATCAAAATATCGATGGTATTACCGGTGCCACCCTCTCAGTTTGGGCGGTAAATAAGGTAGCCGCCCTCGCTTTGTATTATCATAGCCAAATCGATAAAGCAGACTAGCATTAACCTGATTGATAAGGCTCGCCGTGAACATTAAGAAGTCGATTATTCTGAACCTGCGTTGGCATCGGCGGATTGGCTTGTCGGTGTTTGTGGTGATGATTTTCTTGGCGATTACCGGCTTTGCTCTCAACCACTCCCCTGGACTTAGTTTGAGCAAAATTAAGTTAACCAACGACTGGCTGCTGTCTTGGTACGGTGTGGCGCCCCAAAAATCTGAAGGCTATGCCGTGGCGGAAAACTGGGTTTATGGTACAGGCTTAGAGCAGCTGTATTTCAACGACCAGGCCCTAGGCTACTGCCCTCCACCACTAATTTCGGTAACCACCACTAATCAGCTAATAATTGCTCTGTGCAGCGGCTCGATATCCATACTGACAACCGAAGGGTTATTAGTGGAAACCTTTAATCAGGTGCAGGGCCTGCCAGCCAACAGCACGGGCCTGGCTACCATCGGGCAGAAAATTATGCTCCTAGGTGATGCTATGGCCTGGGAATTTGATCCCGACCTATTAAATCTCAGTGTTGTCGATGATCTCTCGGTATTAAAACAGGCCGTTATTCTACAGCCGGACAACCTGCCTGCAGCCTTTAGCAATGGTGACAATAGCGGCGGAATTTCGCTGGAAACTCTGATTGTCGACCTGCACAGTGGCCGCTTTTTTGGCGATGCGGGCGTGCTGTTTGTGGATATCGTTGGGTTGCTGATCTGTCTTTTAGCTTTCACTGGCCTCTGGGCCTGGGTCAATCACCAGCGATTGCGCAAGCAGTAACAGCCAAATCCTCAGTTGCCAGCATAAAAAAACCGCTATATCATCAGCAAATACTAAAAAATAATCATAAAGGGCAGCACGGCTGCCTTTTTTTGTTGTAATAAATATTGGCTAGAGCCAATAGGCAGGAGAGTTATGACCACAGATGCCCTAATGAATACTTATGGCCCAAGAGCAGCCACCCTGGTTAGGGGAGCAGGCGCCTGGCTATGGGACGACGAGGGAAATAAATATCTAGATGGCCTATCGGGCATTGCTGTCTGCGGCCTGGGGCATTCACATCCAGCAATAGCCGCAGCCGTTACCGAGCAGGCTGCCGCTCTCACTCACTGCTCCAATTTTTTTGCCATTCCGAATCAACAGGCGCTGGCCGATAAGCTGTGCGCCGTCAGCGGTATGACCAATGTGTTTTTTGGTAACTCCGGTGCCGAGGCCAATGAAGCCGCTATCAAAATGGCACGGCTCTACGGCAATAAACTGGGCATCAAGCTGCCCACCATTTTGGTCATGGACAATGCTTTTCATGGCCGCACCCTGGCTACCTTGACAGCCTCTGGCAGTCGCAAGGTACAGGCGGGCTTTGAGCCACTGGTGCGCGGCTTTGCTCGTGGCCCGTTTAATGATATCGAGGCGCTAAAAACCATAGGCGATAATAACCCTGATATCTGTGCTGTATTTGTTGAGCCTATTCAGGGTGAAGGTGGCATTAGGGTTGCCGACGATAATTATCTGCAGCAACTCAGAGAGCTCTGCGATCAGCGTGGCTGGCTGCTGATGCTCGACGAGGTGCAGACCGGCAATGGTCGCACAGGCGAATATTTTTGCTATCAGCACAGCGGTATTGTTCCCGATGTGGTGACCACATCAAAAGGCCTCGGCAATGGTGTGCCGATTGGCGCTATTCTGGCCTCTGGTAAGGCCGCGGGTCTTATGCAACCGGGCAATCATGGCTCAACCTTTGGTGGGAACCCGCTGTCCTGTGCAGCGGCGCTGGCTGCGGTGAATGAAATTGTCGATGGCGGTCTGGACAAGCGAGCGGCGGCACTGGGCGATAGAATAATTAGTAGTCTACAAGCACAGCTGGCAGATACCTCCCATGTGCTGGAAGTGCGTGGCCGCGGCTGCATGATTGGCATCGAGCTGGATAAGCCTTGCAAATCGTTATTTATGGCCGCTATGGATAAAGGCCTGATTATCAATGTAACCGCAGATTCGGTGGTCAGACTACTGCCACCCTTTATTATGAGTGACGACGAAGCAGACCAGCTAGTCGATATACTGGTGCCGCTGATTAAAGATTTTGATAAGGACTAAAGCATTATGGCTATTAGACATTTTCTCTCTCTGCGCGATCTGAGTCCCGCCGAACTCGAGCAGGTCATCAATCTTGCCATTGAAATGAAAGCGGCCAAACGCGAGGATCGTCAGGAGCCTATTTTTGCCGGCAAAGTGCTGGGCATGATTTTTGAAAAATCCTCTACCAGAACCCGTGTTTCATTCGAGGCCGGCATGGCACAGCTGGGTGGTGACGCACTGTTTTTATCACCAAACGATACTCAACTGGGTCGCGGCGAGCCTATTGAGGACTCTGCCCGTGTGATATCTCGCATGGTGGATATGGTGATGATTCGTACCCATGGCCATGATATTGCTGAGCGTTTTGCGGCCTATTCCGATGTGCCGGTCATCAATGCACTTACCGACAAATACCACCCTTGCCAGCTACTAGCCGATATACAGACCTTTACTGAGCACCGCGGCGCAATAAAAGGCAAAACCGTGGCCTGGATTGGCGATGGCAATAATATGTGCAACTCGTGGATCAATGCGGCTATGCAGTTTGACTTTAAACTGCAGATTGCCTGCCCTGTGGGCTATGAACCCTGCTCCGACCTGATAACAGAAGCCGGTGATCTAGTGGCTCTGAGTCATGACCCGATTAAGGCAGCTACAGGCGCACATCTGGTGACTACCGATGTATTTGCTTCTATGGGGCAGGAACAGGAACAGGAAGAGAGACTGCAGAAGTTTGCTGGTTTTCAGGTCAATCATCAGCTGATGTCACATGCTGCAGACAGAGCTTTGTTTATGCACTGCCTGCCTGCTCATCGCGAGGAAGAGGTGTCTACTGAGTTATTGGAAGATGCTGAGATTTCTGTGGTTTGGGATGAAGCTGAAAACCGCTTGCATGCGCAAAAGGCCCTAATGGTATTTCTGATGCAAGCCAGCAACTAGCTGGCTTGTTTATCAAACAGCTGTCTATTAAAAAGCTTTCTATAAAAAGCTAACGATTAGACCGTGTAGACCACATCGTCGATTTCATATTCGACATCGCCACCTGGGGTCTTGACCACTACTACATCGCCCACTTCCTTGCTTATAAGGCCTCGAGCAATAGGTGACTGGTAGGAGATTTTACCCTCTTTAACATTGGCTTCATCATCACCCACAATGCGATAGGTAACCTGCTCATCGGTGTCCAGATTAAGAATGGTTACCTTGGAGCCAAAAATTACCCGATCGCCCTGAGGCATGGCAGATATATCAATCACCTGAGCAGTAGACAGCTTGCTCTCGATATCCTGAATACGACCTTCGATAAAGCCCTGTTGCTCTCGCGCTGCGTGATACTCAGCATTCTCTTTGAGATCGCCGTGTTCTCGCGCCTCGGCGATAGCTTCAATTACCTGGGGGCGATCCTGCTTCTTTAGCCGCTCTAACTCGGCTCTCAGGGCCGCCTCACCCTCGACTGTCATAGGATTTTTTTGCATTAGCCAATACCTTTGTGCAGCGCCTGCAGGTTGCGCACCTTGATGTCGCCGCCAAATTGCAGTGCCTCACAGACTGCGCTACCGCCTGCCATAGTGGTAGTGTAATAAACCCTGTGCTGTTCGGCACTGGATCTGATGGTTGAGGAATCAGTAATCGCCTGACGCCCCTCGGTGGTGTTGATAATAAGGTTAATCTTATCACTCTTAATCATATCGACAATATGGGGCCGGCCTTCTTTTACCTTTTTAACCAGCTCCACTTCGATACCAGATGCTTCAATAATACTGGCAGTGCCCTGGGTGGCAATCAGGTTAAAGCCCAGGCTTTTGAGCTTTGCAGCCAGCTCGGGCAACTGATGCTTGTCGCGCTCTCGCACACTGATAAAGGCATTGCCCTGAGCGGGTATCTCGTCGCTGGCTCCAAGCTCTGCTTTGCCATAGGCCTCAGCAAAGGTCTCACCCACACCCATCACTTCGCCGGTAGACTTCATCTCTGGCCCGAGGATCGGGTCAATGCCGGGGAATTTATTAAACGGGAACACCGCTTCTTTAACACTGAAGTACGGTGGAATTATTTCCTTGGTAAAGCCCTGGGACTCAAGACTTTGACCCACCATACAGCGTGCTGCCACCTTGGCCAAAGATGTGCCTATACATTTGGACACAAAGGGCACAGTGCGCGAAGCGCGGGGATTTACTTCAATCACATAGATCTTGCCATCTTGCAGCGCCAGCTGAACATTCATTAGGCCGCGAACTCCGAGCTCACGCGCCATCTTTTTGCAGACATCGCGCATCTCATCCTGAATCTCTTCGCTGAGGCTGTAGGGAGGCAGAGAACAGGCAGAGTCACCGGAGTGGATGCCCGCCTGCTCAATATGCTGCATAATCGCGCCGATCACTACCTGCTCACCATCGCTGACGGCATCCACATCCATTTCGATAGCATTGGGCAGGAAGAAGTCGAGCAGCACAGGAGAGTCTTCCGAGACCTCTACCGCGGTTTTCATATAGTGGCGCAGCTCGTCTTCTTTGTAGACGATTTCCATGGCTCGACCACCCAGCACATAGGAGGGTCGCACCACCAACGGATAGCCAATCTGTTTAGCCAGTTCCACAGCATCTGCAGCACTGCGTGCCGTGCTGTTGGAAGGCTGCAATAGCCCCAGCTTCTCGATCATCTGCTGGAAGCGCTCGCGATCTTCGGCGCGATCGATAGCATCTGGTGTGGTGCCCACAATGGGTACTCCATGAGCTTCAAGAGCACGGGCTAGCTTCAATGGTGTCTGGCCACCGAACTGCACTATGACACCCTTGGGCTTTTCCACACGCACAATTTCCAGCACATCTTCCAGGGTCACTGGCTCAAAAAACAGTCGGTCTGAGGTATCGTAATCGGTTGATACAGTCTCTGGGTTGCAGTTGACCATAATGGTTTCGTAACCATCTTCCCGCATAGCCAGGGCTGCATGAACACAGCAGTAGTCAAATTCAATGCCCTGACCAATCCTGTTGGGACCACCCCCCAAAACCAAAATCTTATCTCTATCACTGGGGTTGGCCTCGCACTCTTCCTCATAGGTTGAGTACATATAAGCAGTTTCAGTACTGAACTCAGCGGCACAGGTGTCCACACGCTTGTAAACCGGATGCAGCTCATACTGATAGCGCAACTCGCGTACGTCGGCTTCGGCACAGTCAATAATATCGGCGAGACGGCGGTCAGAGAAACCTTTGCGCTTTAACCTGAACAGGCTGTGCTTTTGTAAATCTGCCAGCTCTGTGCCAACTAAGCGCTGCTCTTCTTTGATTAAGTCTTCAATCTGCACCAGGAACCAGGGATCAACCTTGGTGATCGCGAACATTTCCTCAATGCTCATGCCTTTGCGGAAACCATCGGCCAGATACCAGATGCGGTCTGGGCCAGCTTCTGCAAGCTGGTTATTGAGAATAGCCGTGGATGCATCGTCGTTGAGATCCAGTTTGGGGTCAAAGCCAGCTACGCCAACTTCTAGACCACGCAGTGCTTTTTGCATGGACTCTTGGAAGGTACGGCCAATGGCCATCACCTCACCCACAGATTTCATCTGGGTGGTCAATGTTGCGTCGGCCTGATTAAATTTCTCGAAGGCAAAGCGCGGTATTTTGGTTACCACATAGTCAATACTGGGCTCAAAAGATGCCGGTGTGGCGCCACCAGTGATTTCATTTTGCAGCTCATCCAAGGTGTAACCCACAGCCAGCTTGGCCGCAACCTTGGCGATAGGGAAGCCGGTGGCTTTGGATGCCAGTGCCGATGAGCGAGACACTCTGGGATTCATCTCAATTACAATCAGGCGGCCATTTTCTGGGTTAACCGCAAACTGTACATTGGAGCCGCCAGTTTCTACACCTATCTCACGCAGCACCTTGATCGAGGCGTTGCGCATAATTTGGTATTCTTTATCGGTCAATGTCTGAGCTGGCGCTACGGTAATAGAGTCACCAGTGTGAATACCCATGGGGTCGAGGTTTTCAATGGCACAGACAATAATGCAGTTGTCTTTGCGATCACGCACCACTTCCATTTCAAACTCTTTCCAGCCAATCAGAGATTCATCGATCAGCAGTTCATTGGTGGGCGAGAGGTCAAGGCCGCGACGGCAGATGGTTTCAAATTCTTCGCGGTTGTAGGCAATACCACCGCCAGAGCCACCCATGGTAAATGAGGGGCGAATAATACAGGGGAAGCCAAAGCGATCGGCAACCTGGTAGGCCTCTTCCAGGCTGTGGGCGATACCTGAATTGGGGGTGTCCAGATCAATGGCTTTCATGGCCTTGTCGAAGCGCTCGCGATCTTCGGCCTTGTCGATAGCATCGGCATTGGCGCCAATCATCTCAACGCCAAATTTATCCAGTACCCCATGCTTGGCAAGATCCAGGGCACAGTTGAGTGCCGTCTGACCGCCCATGGTGGGCAGTAGCGCATCTGGGCGCTCGTCTTCAATAATCTTGGCAACGGTGCGCCACTCTACCGGCTCTATATAGGTGGCATCAGCCATCGCCGGGTCAGTCATGATAGTGGCCGGATTAGAGTTGACCAGAATAACTCTAAAGCCCTCTTCACGCAGTGCTTTACAGGCCTGGGCACCAGAGTAGTCGAACTCACAGGCCTGGCCGATAATAATAGGTCCAGCCCCGAGGATGAGAATGCTTTTTATATCAGTTCTTTTTGGCATAGGGGATTAACCGCGCTGTTCCATTAATTCAATAAAGTGATCAAACAAGGAGGCTGCATCATGGGGGCCCGGGCTGGCCTCGGGGTGACCCTGAAAACTGAAGGCGGCCTTGTCGGTGCGGTGTATACCCTGCAGAGAACCATCGAACAATGAACGATGGGTGGCTCGCAGGCAGCTGGGCAGGCTCTTCTCTGCCACGGCAAAACCGTGGTTTTGACTGGTGATCATCACGATATTGTTATCTATATCTTCTACCGGATGGTTAGCACCATGGTGGCCAAACTTCATCTTCTCAGTCTGAGCGCCAGAGGCTAGAGCCAACAACTGGTGGCCCAGGCAGATACCGAATACTGGGATGTCTGTTTCAAGAATCTCTTTAATAGCCTGAATGGCATAGTCGCAGGGCTCTGGATCGCCCGGGCCATTGGATAGGAAAACTCCGTCCGGGTTCATGGCTAACACCTCACTGGCGGGCGTCTGAGCTGGTACCACAGTCAGTTCACAGTCGCGATCTACCAGCATGCGCAAAATATTGCGTTTAACACCGTAGTCGTAGGCCACTACTTTGAATTTGCCACCGCTGGACTCTCTGTGACCAGTCCCCAGTTCCCAACTGCGCTCTGTCCAGGAATAGCTACTGCTGGTGGTAACCTCTTTAGCCAGATCCATACCTTTTAGGCCTGCGAAGCCGCGAGCCGCAGCAAGGGCTGCTTGGTCATCCACATCACCAGCCATAATACAGCCGCTCTGGGCCCCGGTTTCACGCAGTATGCGTGTCAGCTTGCGGGTATCTATATCCGCTATGCCAAGAATATTTTTCTCTTTGAGATAGTCATCCAAATTCTGTTCGCTGCGGAAATTGGAAGCCAGCAGCGGCAGGTCACGAATAACCAAACCTGCAGCCCAAATTTGATCGGACTCTTCGTCTTCTTTATTGACGCCGACATTGCCGATATGGGGATAGGTGAGAGTCACAATCTGACGAGCGTAAGAGGGATCAGTAAGAATCTCCTGATACCCTGTAAGAGCTGTGTTAAAGACTACTTCACCAACAGAGGACCCATCTGCACCTATGGCAGTTCCTCTGAAAATTGTCCCGTCTGCGAGCGCAAGTACGGCTTCCCGGTGAGTATGGGAATTCACACAACCTCCTAATTAGTCACATGGACCTGGAATCAGATAAATCCGAAATGCACATCAGACATTTGCAAAAAAACGAGATGAAACTCAGCGTCTCATCTCGTTTAATTAAATAATATTCTGTGGCCTAACCTCTCGGAACGAGACCGCTTTTAGTGTCGCGGTGTTAGAACGGTATTGTATTGAAAGAGGCTGTTTTTGTCTATCACTGTTATCTACAAATTCGCCTGTTTGGCCGTTATTTTTACGGTGCTTTTACCTGAGCCCCAAAACATCCTGCATATCAAACAAACCGGGCTCCTGAGTCGCCAGCCATTTGGCGGCGCGCACGGCACCTCGGGCAAATGCCATGCGACTGGAAGCTTTGTGGGTAATCTCTATGCGCTCACCTTCTCCCGCGAACAGCACCGTGTGATCACCGACAATATCTCCAGCGCGCACAGTGGCAAACCCTATGGTCTCGGCGTTGCGAGCACCGGTCTGCCCTTCGCGGCCATACACAGCTACCTGCTTGAGGTCGCGACCCAGGGCTCCAGCAACCGACTCTCCCAGAGACAGGGCTGTGCCTGAGGGCGCATCAATTTTATGGCGGTGATGAGCTTCGCTAATTTCGACATCCACCTCATCGCCCAGCACTGAGGCAGCGAGCTCGGCCAGCTTAAAGCACAGATTTACCCCGGTGGCGTAGTTGGAGGCCATGCATACAGCATTGCTTTGGCTGGCCTTGGTGACTGACTGCAACTGGGCCTCGTCGAGACCGGTGGTGCCAATAACTATTTTTTTGCCCTGAGCAGCACAGAATGCTGCATTGGCTGCAGTTACGGCGGGAATACTGAAGTCGATAAGCACGTCAAAGTCGTCGGCAATCTCGTCCAGAGAGGCCACAAGGGAGATATTATTACGCCCTATGCCTGCAAGCTCACCAGCATCCACACCGATCAATGAACTTTGCGGATTCTCCAGAGCACCTGTGAGCTGCACACCATCAGTGGCAGCGATGGTTTCAATGAGAGCCTTGCCCATGCGACCGCCGGCACCAATTACGGCAATATTAGTCATGGTCTTTGCTCCTGTTATTTGCGTCTATGATTGATAAATATGATTTAACTGTAACCTTAACCGGTCAAATTATCGAAGAATTTCTTTACCCCATCAAACCAGTTATTGGTACGGGGAGAGTGCTTGCTATTGCCCGCCAGGCTCTTTTCAAACTGCTCCAGTATGGCTCGCTGTTCGCTGTTGAGATTGACTGGCGTCTCCAGAACCACCCGGCACAACAGATCGCCAGTGGCGCCGCCACGCACCGGGGCTACACCTTTGCCACGCAGTCGAAATAGCTTGCCACTCTGGGTTTCAGCAGGAACTTTTAACTTAACCTTGCCTGACAAAGTGGGCACTTCAATCTCTCCACCCAATGCTGCCTGGGCAAAGCTGATGGGCACTTCGCAGTGCAGATTTGCATCATCGCGGACAAAGATACTGTGATCACGCACGTGCATCTGTACATACAGATCGCCAGCTGGTCCACCCTGGGGACCGGCCTCACCTTTGCCTGCCAGGCGGATACGATCGCCAGTGTCTACACCAGCCGGGATTTTGACCGACAGAGTCTTGCGCTCTTCTTTGACGCCCTGTCCATGACAGTCACCACAGGGATCAGTGATGATCTGACCACGGCCATGGCATTTCGGACAGGTCTGCTGCACTGAGAAGAAACCCTGAGACATACGCACCTGGCCAACACCGCCACAGGTATCACAGGTGACTGGCGATGTACCTTTGCGCGCACCAGAACCATCACAGGTATCGCAGTGGACCATGGTGGGCACATCGATCTGTACTGTTTTGCCTTTTACCGCATCTTCCAGATCCAGCTGAAGGTCATAACGCAGATCCGAACCCCGGGCTGGACCACCGCGGCCACGACCACCGCCGCCACCAAAGATATCTCCGAACACGTCGCCAAAGACATCACTGAAACCTGCACCGCCGCCTCCAAAGCCGCCGCCCCCGTTGCCATCGACACCGGCATGACCAAAGCGGTCATAGGCTGACTTCTTTTCCTCGTCACCAAGAATTTCGTAAGCTTCTTGAGCTTCTTTAAATTTCTCTTCGGCGTCTTTGCTGTCTGGGTTACGATCCGGGTGATATTTCATCGCTATGCGACGAAACGCCTTTTTAATCTCAGAATCAGTGGCGCCTTTTTCAACACCCAGTACTTCGTAATAATCGCGCTTGGCCATAGCTTGCTTCTTGTTTCCTAAATATCGCTGATAGTATTAGGCGCGGAACCTGTCCGCGCCTAATAGAGTGCCCAAAACCGCATAAGACTTATTTGCTGTCTTCTTTGGCTTCTTCCTCTTTGTCTTCTTTGACTTCTTCAAACTCGGCATCCATAGCGTCGTCGCCTGGCGCCGATTCGCCACCCTCAGCCTGACCAGCTTCGGCCTGCTCGGCATACATCTTCTGAGCTAGACCAGATGAGGCTTCCGAGAGCACCTTGGCAGCTTCATCTATAGCGTCCTTGTCATCGCCCTGAACAGCTTCTTCAACCTGCTTGATAGCGGCTTCAATCGCTACCTTTTCTTCGTCAGTAGCTTTGTCACCGGCTTCTTCTATAGTTTTCTTGGCGGCATGAGCCAGACCATCAGCCGTATTGCGCGCCTGAACCAGCTCTTCGAACTTCTGATCTTCAGCGGCGTTGGCTTCAGCATCCTTAACCATTGCATCGATCTCGTCATCAGACAGACCAGATGAAGCTTTAATAATAATCGACTGCTCTTTACCTGTAGCCTTATCCTTAGCGCTTACATTGAGAATACCGTTGGCATCAATATCAAAGGTCACCTCAATCTGGGGCATACCGCGAGGGGCTGGTGGAATATCTGCCAGGTCAAAACGACCCAGTGATTTATTGCCTGTAGCCTGCTTGCGCTCACCCTGAACCACGTGAATGGTTACCGCTGTCTGGTTATCATCGGCGGTCGAGAAAATTTGCGACTTTTTAGTAGGGATTGTGGTGTTCTTCTCAATCACTGGAGTAGCTACACCGCCCATGGTTTCAATACCCAGGCTCAGTGGCGTCACGTCCAGTAGCAGAACATCGGTCACATCTCCAGCCAAAACTGCACCCTGCAGGCCAGCACCCACGGCTACTGCTTCATCAGGGTTGACGTCTTTGCGTGGCTCTTTACCGAAGAACTCTGTCACTTTTTCCTGCACCAGTGGCATGCGGGTCTGACCACCTACCAGAATAATTTCGTCGATTTCAGAGGTAGACTTGCCTGCATCTTTAAGAGCCAGTTTTAGTGGGGCCAGCGAACGCTCGACCAGATCTTCTACCAGTGACTCAAGCTTGGCGCGGGTCAGTTTTACAACCAGGTGCTTGGGGCCAGTGGCATCTGCAGTAATATAAGGCAGATTAACTTCGGTCTGGGCACTTGAGGACAGCTCAATCTTGGCTTTTTCCGCGGCTTCTTTAAGGCGCTGCATAGCCAGTGGATCACCGTGAATATCAATGCCGCTGTCGTTTTTAAACTCGGCTGACAAATATTCGATCAGTCGCATATCGAAGTCTTCACCACCCAGGAAGGTATCGCCGTTTGTGGCCAATACTTCAAACTGCTTCTCACCATCAACATCGGCAATCTCAATAATCGAGATATCGAAAGTACCACCACCCAGGTCATAGACAGCCACAACGCTGTCGCCTGAGGTTTTGTCGATACCATAGGCCAGTGCCGCAGCAGTTGGCTCATTGATAATACGCTTAACATCCAGCCCTGCAATACGGCCTGCATCTTTGGTCGCCTGACGCTGGGAGTCGTTAAAGTAGGCAGGTACGGTAATAACGGCCTCTGAAACGGTTTCACCCAGGTAGTCCTCGGCGGTCTTTTTCATTTTCTTCAGCACTTCGGCAGAAATCTGTGGTGCAGCTTTGCTGTCCCCTTTGATTTCAACCCAGGCATCGCCGTTATCAGCTTTGACGATTTTGTAGGGCACCATTTTGATATCTTTCTGCACTACGTCGTCTTCAAAGCGACGGCCGATCAAACGCTTCACCGCATAAACTGTGTTGTGGGGATTAGTCACTGCCTGACGCTTGGCTGACTGGCCAACTAAAATCTCCCCTTCATCTGTAAAAGCGACTACTGAGGGAGTGGTTCTCGCACCCTCTGCATTCTCAATCACCTTGGGCTTATCGCCTTCGAGAACCGACACACAAGAGTTGGTGGTTCCCAAATCAATTCCGATAATCTTTCCCATTTTTTGTTTCTCCGTTACTTATCTGTAGATGTTTAACTGCTTGATAGCTATTTGGGTGCGATTTGCAAAAATTCAAGGGTCGCAGCCCGTATTTGGTGTTTTTTATGCCTGAGAGACCACTACCATGGCGGGCCTTACCAGACGCCCATTAAGGGTGTAGCCTTTCTGGAACACATCCATCACTGTGTTGTGCTCCAAATCCGGATTGGGCACCATGCTCACGGCCTGGTGCAACTCGGCATCAAAGGGCTGACCCGCGGGATCAATGGCTTCAATCTTGTAGCGCACCAGAACTTCCATAAAGGATTTCAAGGTTAGCTCCAAGCCTTCGGCGACGGCCTTCTGCCCCTCATCGGCACTGTCTATCGCAGCCAGTGCACGCTCCAGGTTGTCGACCACGGGCAGTAGATCGGCTGCAAACTTGTCCAGGGCGTACTTATGGGCATTTTCAACATCTCGCTCGGCGCGGCGACGCACATTCTGCATCTCTGCCTGCACTCTCAGCACCTGATCGTTGGCCGTTGCCACCTCGGCCCTTAGCTGTTGTGTTTCAGACTGCTGCTCTTGCTCCGCTGCCTCGGCATCCATCTCATCCATAAGCTCAGCTTCGATCTCAGCATTTACCTCATCCAGCTTGGCCTCACCATTGTCTCCGGCTGGGGATGTCTGTGGTTCATCATTTGCTGCGGTATTTTCATCATTGTTGGTTTCGTCTGACACGCCAACTCCTCACTTTTTGTTCATTGGATTGATCCTGGGGATCGTTATATTTACTCTGGTTCTAGATATGGGGACAAACTATTGAGTTTCAAGCGATTGCTTAACAGCAATCTGTTCTGTATAAACCTAAATTGACTTTTAGCTGAATAAATTACCTTGCTGCTATCCATCAATATCAATAATTACACCCTGGTAGAGACGCTGGAGATTGAATTCTCCGCGGGCACTACGGCCATAACAGGGGAAACTGGCGCCGGTAAGTCTCTGGTACTGGACGCCCTGGGCATGGCACTGGGTGACCGTGCAGACACTGGCACCATTCGCCACGGCAAAGAGCGCGCCGAAATTACCGCAACCTTTGATATAAAGGGCCTCGAAGAGGCTGTGGACTGGTTGCAGAACAATGATTTTGAGGCCGATGACCAATGTATATTGCGCCGCATATACACCACAGAGGGCCGCTCCAGAGGCTATATCAACGGCCAGAGCTGCACCATGCAGCAGTTGCAACAGCTCGGCGAGATGTTGACCGATATTCACAGCCAGCATGAGCATCAGTCATTGCTGCGGCGAGAGACCCATCGCAAACTCCTGGATGACTATGCCCAGGCGACAGATTTGGCCACTCAGGTGGCCTCTGATTACCGTCAATGGCATGCCGCGGACAAAAAACTGCGCAGCCTGCTTGAACGTTCAGATGAACTGATTGCGCGCAAAGACCTGCTGAGCTTTCAAGTCAATGAGCTGGAACAGCTGGATCTCGACTCCGAGGCACTGAGTAAGCTGGAGTCCGAGCAGCAGACTCTGGCAAATGCCGAACAGATTTTACTGGAGAGCCAGGCTGTACTGGCGATCTGTGATCAGACAGAGGGCTTTAATGTCCGCGATGGCCTTAACCGCGCCCTGTCCACTCTCACCGGACTCAGCCACAAACCTGAGGCCCTGGCCAATGCCGAGGAGCTGCTGCAGAGCAGTCTCATTCAGGTAGAAGAAGCCACCCGGGAAATTGAAAGCCATGTGGACCGTTTTGAAGCGGACCCCCAGCGCCTGCAGCAGGTCGAGGAACAGCTGGCAGTGATTTTTCAACTGGCGCGCAAACACCGGGTTAATACAGACCAGCTGGCAGAAACCCTGGAGGTTTTACAAGCCGAGCTTCAAGGCCTCCAAGACGGCGGCGAGAGCATAGAGGCGCTGCAACTGCAGCTGGATAATTTGGCCGCGACCTACAGTGCCTCAGCCGAAAAGTTGAGTTCTATTCGCCGCAAAGCAGCAGAGACCATGGCGGCGGAGATTAATCAGCAGCTACAGAAGCTGTCCATGGAGGGCGCTGAGTTATTGGTGCAGCTACGACCTGTGTCTGAAGGCGAGTTCCGCGCCAGCGGCCTGGAGGAAGTGGAGTTTGTGATTGCCACCAACCCGGGGCAACCTCACAAGCCCCTGGCAAAAATTGCCTCTGGCGGTGAGCTGTCGCGCGTTAGCCTGGCGATTCAGGTGGTGGCTGCCAGCCACTCCAAGATCCCCACACTGGTCTTCGACGAGGTGGATGTAGGCATAGGTGGCAGTACCGCGGATATAGTCGGCCTACTACTCAGACAGCTGGGTGACCGCGGCCAGGTGATCAGCGTCACCCACCAGCCCCAGGTAGCGGCCCATGCCCATCATCACTACCGCGCCAGCAAGGTCATTGAGAGCAATAGCGCGGAGTCGTTGATGGTTGCGCTTGATCGACAGCAACGGGTAGATGAATTGGCTCGTATGTTAGGGGGCGCTCAGGTGACAGATCAGACGCTTTCTCATGCCTCTGAGTTGCTTTCACTGGCGTCTAATTAAGTTTAGCTCGCCTTCGACTCCCTCTCTAAGCCTTCCGAACCTCGTGCTATAGTAGATGAAGTTACCAGCATAAATCAGTGGCATGGAAGTCATTCCCTATGGATAATTTTTTTGAATTTTACGATATAGAACCCAACGCAACAGGTGCAGCCTGGGTAATGGAGCGATGCATTGGCCCCAAACACACACTTCATACAATCGTACCATCGGGATTTGCAAGCTATGTGCGTATTTGCCACCCTGGTTGGTCTTTTGACGCCCTAGACCCAAAGGATGATGAAGCCTGGGCGGCGCTTCGCGCTGGGTGGGTTGATGCGAAAAAGTTAACGCATGTTCGCTGGGATGAAGTCGAAATCGCCAACAACCGTCGTCCCCACCGGCTGATGCAATTTTTTCAAACCTTTCCATTCATTACCCAAGAACCTGGTACGGCGGGCATCTATGGGCCCTTGGAGGGTGAATTAACTGTAGATATGATGGAGAGCCTGTTTGCGATCCTTGCTGAAATAGGCGGTCCTCATCAGAAAGTCTTCTGTGGTATATGGGAAGGGTACAACCTTCCGATATACCGCCAAGCAAAAGTAAAATTTGAAACCTACAGGGGGCAACAAAATCATTTACTCTTCAGCTCTACATTATCCCGGCTTAGAGACTGCTGGCTGGCAGCCTATGAACACGCAGTTAATCGTCACGGCATTGGAGTAGCTGGCCTAGTTCCCAATGCGATATGGCCAACCACCTGCGATTGGTTCCTGGCCAGCCCCTACAACAGGCCATCTTCCTACTTTGGTGGATCAACAACCTTTGTTAATAAAATATTGCATGCTGAGGTTCTCGAAACCTATAAGGCCCTGCCTGGTGACAATATTTATAAGTAGTCACTCAGGCAAGTGCCTTTCTCCAAAATAGGTTGTACTTCTAGCAATTACTTACAAGAGCTGTTGCCGAATTTGGAATGGTTATAGGCTGAGGGCCTGTATACACCCACCCAGGAGGAGGAGTCACGTAAACCAGATCAAAGTGCGAGTAACTACCGTTGATGCAGCTAGGATGAAATACTTGTGTGCTACTTGCACTCCAAACGGCATTCAAGGAGTTTCTCGTATGCACAGCTGTTTGAAGATCAATCATTGGAGGAAACCCCAATCCTATGACTCTAAGCAGAACCTGAGTTAGGTCCCAGCCTATCGTGGGTGGCGGTGTGCCAACAACATGAATGTAATTACAGCTGCCTGAAGACTTTGCTTTGACGACAGTAGAACCTCCTGGCCCAGAACCAGCATGCGGATTCTGTACATTGATACTGCAACTTATGTTCCCTCCAGAAGGAACTGCTGCTGCACTTTTATTGGTATCTGATGTGGAATCTATCGGTATAAAGCTAGCAGGAAATAAAATCTCGCGTTGTTGATGTTTGTCATGCAAAGTCCCAGCATCTTTCCGTCGAAAGTATTCCTCCTTTGCCAATCGAGCCGCTATTTCAGCTTTTTCAACAACACTCAAATAGTGCACCCATTCGACAGATGGCTGCTTTACTCCGCCCACGTCAGTTTTTACTGATGCCATCACCTGCATGGAGAAAAGTACTGAAACTACTATCACAAATATCTTTTTCATATATAAATTCATAATCCTTTATCCTATCTAATCGAGAAAATTTGATTTAACTGACCTAAAGATTTCTGTGCATTAATTAACCACCTCCCTTATCTCTCACAAAGCAAACCGCCATTAGGCATCAATTGACATACTGATTCTTACAGCAATACTTGATCACTAGCCCGATCATTGGTACTCGGTTGAGGTTCGGTAACGGCTTATTCGATTTGAATTTAAGCGCCGGGTGGTTATTGACCGATGAGAACACGGGTGTTGTTGCGGAAAATATTGAGGTGATTACCAGATACTTACATAGGGTCAAAATACGCCTATTCATAACAATCTCGCTCCTTAAGATTGGTCTAACTCCGTAATTTATGGCCATCTACGTCAACGAAATGCCAGATGACCGGCCCTGCCTCGTTGAAATTTATCCATCCGTTGGATAACAGTGCTTCAATGAAATTCGACCTATAAATAATAGTTAGCAAATATGATATCTGCCAATAGCTCGCTATGTTTATGGCCGCTCTGTGCGCTGTTACTGGTTTTTGGGGCAAAAAAAATCCCCGACTGCCAAGGCAAGCGGGGATTTTTTATTTCGCTGAAGCTTAGGCTTCTGGAGCCTCTTCTTCAGCGGCTGCGGCTGGAGCTTCTGGGGCTGTGCCCTCTTCCAGCTGAGCTTCTTTGATGGACAGCTTAACGCGGCCGCGGTTGTCGATTTCCAGTACCTTAACGCGAACATCCTGGCCTTCGCTCAGGTAGTCGGTGACCTTGGCTACACGCTCCTGGGCAATCTGGCTGATATGTACCAGGCCGTCTGTTCCAGGCATAAAGTTAACAAAAGCGCCGAAGTCTACGATGCGAACTACTTTGCCATCGTAGATGGTGCCTGGCTCTGGATCGGCAACAATTGCAGTGACTGCATCTATAGCAGCCTGCAGGCTGTCGTTGTCTTCTGAGTAGATCTTAACTGCGCCATCGTCAGTGATGTCGATGGTTGAGTTGTGCTCTTCACAGAGCGCACGAATAGTCGCGCCACCTTTACCGATAACATCGCGGATCTTGTCTGGGTCGATCTGCATGGTACCCATGCGAGGTGCTGATTCAGCCACTTCGTCACGACCTGCTGCGATGACCTTATTCATCTCACCGAGTATGTGCATACGGGCTTCCATAGCCTGCTCCAGGGCGATTTCCATAATCTCTTCGGTAATGCCTTCGATTTTAATATCCATCTGCAGCGCGGTGATACCAGCGGCTGTACCTGCGACTTTAAAGTCCATATCGCCAAGGTGGTCTTCGTCACCGAGGATATCAGTCAGTACGGCGTAGCCTTCGTCTTCTTTAACCAGACCCATGGCGATACCAGCAACTGGTGCTTTCAGAGGTACACCAGCGTCCATCAACGCCAGGCTTGAGCCACAGACTGAGGCCATGGAGCTTGAACCGTTAGATTCGGTGATCTCTGATACGACGCGCATGGCATAGGGGAAGTCTTCTACGGATGGCAGTACGGCATTGATACCGCGACGGGCCAAACGACCGTGACCTACTTCGCGACGGCTGGTGAAGCCAATACGGCCACATTCGCCTACTGAGTAGGGAGGGAAGTTGTAGTGCAGCATAAATGGATCGTCTTTCTTGCCTTCGAGGGCATCGATCATCTGTGCATCACGGGTTGAACCCAGAGTAGCGGCTACGATGGCCTGGGTCTCGCCACGGGTAAATAGTGATGAACCATGTACCTTGTCGAGAATGCCTACTTCTACATTGATAGCGCGAACTTTTTTGGTGTCACGACCATCAATGCGGGGCTCACCGCGGATAATGCGGCCGCGAACAATGTTTTTCTCAAGCTTTTTGAAGGCGTCTTTCAGGTCTTCTTCTGAATGACCGTCTTCGCTGGCCAGTTCTGCAACAGCGCGATCGCGAAGACCGTTAACTGAAGCAACGCGGGCCTGCTTGTCAACGACTTGATAGGCTGCGTCCAGCTCGGCGCCAACTGCTGCCTTAAGAGCATCTTTCAGCTCGACATTTTCTTCTTCGGCCTGCCAATCCCAGCGTGGCTTGCCCGCCTCTGCTGCCAACTCTTCGATAACGCTGATAACAGCTTGCATTTCCTGGTGGGCGAACAGTACACCACCGAGCATGGTGTCTTCTGACAGCTCGCTGGCTTCAGATTCAACCATCAGTACTGCATCTTTAGTACCGGCAACAACCATATCCAGTGAAGAATCTTCCAACTCTGCGTAGGTTGGATTCAACAGATAACCTTGCTCTTCGGTGTAACCTACACGAGCGCCACCTACAGGTCCGTTAAACGGTATACCTGAGATAGACAATGCTGCGGAGGTGCCAATCATTGCGGCGATATCTGGATCAATATTTTTCTCGGCTGACATAACAGTACAGACTACCTGTACTTCGTTTTTGAAGCCGTTGGGGAAAAGAGGACGGATTGGACGGTCGATAAGACGCGAGGTCAGTGTCTCTTTCTCGTTAGGACGGCCTTCGCGCTTGAAGAAGCCACCAGGAATCTTACCTGCTGCATAGGCTTTTTCAATGTAGTGAACACCCAGAGGGAAGAAATCCATTCCCGGCTTGGCTTCGCGAGCGCCAACCACAGTACAGAGTACTGAGGTGTTGTCGATTGAACATAAAACTGCACCAGTTGCCTGACGGGCAATACGGCCAGTTTCCAGAGTTACGGTATGGTTGCCGTATTGAAACTTCTTAATTAAAGGAGTCATATTTTTACCTTTGTATTTTTACCAATTAGCGCCTTTCTTGCATGCCCTGTGCGCTGCTCGGGTTACTTATAGCTGCCAGCGATGACAGCCATAAGTAACTCGATCAGCATAGATAGGGACATAGCATTGGGGCGAGTTATGTGCTCTTAGAAATGAATGCGGCTCCATTTTTACAGGGAGCCGCACCGAGAACACTTATCTACGTAAACCAAGCTTCTTGATTAACGCAGTGTAACGCTCTGCATCTTTGCCCTTTAAATAGTCGAGCAACTTGCGACGCTGGTTAACCATGCGAATCAGACCACGACGTGAGTGATGGTCTTTTTTGTGATCACCAAAGTGACCCTGCAGCTTGTTGATATTTACGGTTAGCAGTGCAACCTGGACTTCCGGTGAACCTGTGTCGTTTTCGCAGGTGGCATGTTCGGAAACGATTGCTGCTTTTTCTTCTGCACTCAGTGCCATGATATTTTCTCCAATATGCGGGTTAATTAAATTCGGGTTGCCCGCGCATATTTACAGACAACCTAATTTGAAACTTTGGGTGGTTAGCTCTCAACCACTAGTCTTTTCGGGGCTACTTTACCGTCTTCGGTCACTGTTCCTACGCCTAAAAAGGCGCCGCCCTCGCGAAAGACGCGCACTATATCGCCTTCTTGGCCACAACGAAAGGCCTGTGTCGACATTACTTCCTGGCCTAGCTGGAAATATCCGGCCACAATTTCGCTTAATTCCACGGCCATACGGTCGGCGACAGCTATATCCATGGGTTTTAGCAGATAATCCAGGTCCGCTGCCTCAGCGTTTTCACGTAGCTTTTCCAGCTCTGGCAATGTCATGGATTCCTGCTCGGTAAAGGGTCCAGCTACATGTCGATGCAGGGCGCTAACATGGGCACCGCAGCTCAGTGCCGCACCCAGGTCTTCAGCTAGACTGCGCACATAGGTGCCTTTGCTGACATGCACCTCTACATCCAGCTCGGCGCGGGCTCCGGGACGGAAGTCCAGCACCCTGTATTGGTAGACATTGATAGTGCGTGCTTCACGCTCCACTTCTATACCTTGGCGCGCCAACTTATACAGCGGCTGGCCATTGTGTTTAATAGCTGAATACATTGAGGGAATCTGTTGAATCTCGCCGCGAAACTCCTCTATGGCGGCCTCAACCTGCTCTAGCGTCAGGCTAGAGGCATCGGTCTGGGCAACAATATCACCATCACAGTCGCCTGTTTCTGTAGCTACTCCCAGCACAAAGGTGCTGCGATAATGCTTGTCTGAGTCCAGCAAAAACTGACTAAATTTGGTGGCTTCTCCTAAACAGATAGGCAGCAGACCTGTAGCCAGAGGATCCAGCGCTCCCGTGTGGCCAGCTTTATTGGCATCAAAGAGGTTTTTAACCCGCTGCAGGGCCTGGTTGGAAGAGCGATCCAGAGGCTTGTTTAACAGGAAGATGCCATTGACCGGACGACCGCGCTTGCGTCTGCGAGCCAAGTCTAGCTCTCCTTGCTATCCGTTTCTGCGGCCGCGGGCGCCTCCTTGGAGACGGCCAGATCAATCAGCGCAGAGAGATGTTGGCCACGGCGGCCAGACTCATCAAACAAAAAGGTTAACTTGGGCGTAATGCGCAGCTTGATACTTGAGGCCAGTAGTTTGCGCAGATAGCCCGAGGCGCCATTGAGTGCGGCAATGCCCTGGTCAATTTCGTCCTGACTGCGCTCGCCCACAAAGCTGATATGGATTTTGGCATAGGCCAGATCGCGACTGATATCCACATCGGTCACACTGAGCATGCCCACTCTGGGGTCGCGAACATTGTCGCGAATCAGTACTGCCAGCTCTTGCTGTACAGCATCTGATACGCGCTCAGCTCTGGTAAATTCTCTTGGCATCTAATTGCTGACCGCTATTACAGCGAGCGCTCTACCTGAGTGACATCATAGACTTCAATGAGATCACCGGCTTTAACATCGTTGTAATCCTTAACGCCGATACCACATTCCATACCGTTGCGAACATCCGCTGCTTCATCTTTAAAGCGGCGCAGAGATTCCAGCTCACCCTGATAGATAACCACATCGTCTCTGAGAACGCGGATAGGTTTGTTGCGATACACAGTACCCTCGATCACCATACAGCCGGCAATAGCGCCAAACTTGGGCGAGCGGAATACATCACGCACTTCGGCAATACCCACAATCTCTTCTTTGGTCTCTGGTGCCAGCATGCCGGATAGGGCTTGCTTTACTTCGTCCAGAAGGTTGTAGATAACGCTGTAGTAGCGCACTTCGATCTCTTCTTTCTCTGCCAGGGCTCTGGCGGAGCCACCAGCACGAACATTAAAGCCCAGTACAATAGCGCCAGTGGTCAGTGCCAGATTGATATCGGATTCGGTAATACCGCCCACACCAGAGGCAACAATGTCCACCGCGACTTCGCTAGTGGCAAAGTCATTTAGAGCGCTATTGATCGCTTCCAGAGACCCACGAACGTCAGTTTTAACGATCAGGTTGAGCTTATTAACCTGCTCCGCTCCCATATCGGTAAACATATTTTCCAGTTTAGCGGCCTGCTGTCGGGACATACGCTCATGGCGCGCTTTGGTAGTGCGCAGCTCAGCTATCTCTTTGGCCTTGCGCTCATCGGCAACCACAAAGAACTCATCACCGGCATTGGGCGCTTCATCCAGGCCCAGTATCTCTACGGGAATAGAGGGTCCAGCTTCCATGGCGGGCTTCTTGGCTTCGTCGGTCATAGCGCGAATCTTACCTACGCTTTCACCGGCCAGCATAAAGTCACCTTTGCGCAATGTACCCAGCTGAACCAGTGCTGTGGCTACTACACCACGGCCTTTATCAACACGGGACTCAACAATCACACCGCGAGCTGGCACATCAACCGGTGCGGTTAATTCCAACAACTCGGATTGCAGCAGTACTGCCTCGAGAAGTTCGTCTATGCCGTCGCCTGTGTGGGCCGATACTTTGATGAACTGAGTATCACCACCCCACTCTTCAGGTATCACATCTTTGGCGGCTAACTCGGTGGTAACGCGCTCGGGATCCGCGCCCTCTTTGTCCATCTTGTTAATAGCAATAACAATGGGCACACCAGCTGCACGGGCGTGCTGGATGGCTTCTTCGGTCTGAGGCATCACACCGTCATCCGCAGCAACCACCAAAATCACCACATCTGTGCTCTGGGCACCACGGGCACGCATTGCCGTAAAGGCGGCGTGTCCAGGAGTATCCAAGAATGTAATCATGCCCTTGGGCGTGTCTACATGGTAGGCGCCAATATGCTGGGTGATACCACCAGCTTCGCCTGAGGCAACTCGGGATTCTCTAATATAATCCAGTAGCGAAGTCTTACCATGGTCTACATGGCCCATCACTGTCACTATTGGCGCACGGGGAGCTTCATCACCCTCAGACTTAATGGCTTCAAACTCTTTGGCCAGCTCGTCTTCTACAGTCTCGTCCTGAGCGGCCACTGCTGTGTGGCCAAGCTCTTCGACTACCAGGAAGGCAGTCTCCTGATCAATAACCTGATTGATATTGGCCATAACGCCCAGTTTCATCAGCTCTTTGATCACGGCTCCAGATTTAATGGCCATACTCTGAGCTAATTCACCTACGGTGAGTTCGTCAGGCACTGCGACTTCCAGTACTTTTTTCTCTACTGGCTTCTGGAAGGTGTGCTTGTTATCAACCTTGAGAGCCACGGAGCTGGACCGCAGGCGGCCTTTTCTGCTGCGCTCATCCATGCCATCCTCCAGCTGCAGGCGGCCTTTCTTTTTACCACCTTTACCCAGAGTCTTTTTAACTGCTTTCTTGCCCAGCTTATCATCGTCGTCATCCACAGGTTTGCCATGACGACGGCCCTTGTCATGCACAGGCTCTGAGGCAGGCATGGCTTTGGTAGGCTTGGCAGCTTTCTTGGCCTCTTCAGTCTGCAGAGCAGAAGCAGCCTCTGCAGCCTTGCGCGCCTCTTCTTCAAGTTTGAGCTTGGCAGCTTCCTCGGCCGCAGCCTTGGCTTCGATCTCTGCCTTGCGACGGTTCTGGATAGCGTTTTGACGTCTCTCTTCAATATCATCAATGCCCGAACTTTTCGCCGGCTTGGGCTCAGGAGCAGCCTCTTCTACCGCTGCCACTTCTTCTACCACTGCTTCCGCTTCTGCCTCAGCTGCTGCCAGAGCAGCGGCAGCGGCCTCTTCTTCGAGGCGGGCTTTTTCTTCGGCTTCTGCTGCAGCCTGAGTTTCTAACTCCTCATCGCTGCGCTTGACGTAGGTGCGCTTTTTGCGCACTTCGATATTAACGGTTTTGCGATTACCGGATTTCAATGTGCTGACAGTCTTGCGTCGCAATGTAATTTTCTTCGGCTCTGCAGAGCTCGCACCGTGCAGGCTCTTTAAATAGGCCAACAGTGTTTGCTTTTCTTCATCAGAGACGGTCGCATCTGCTGAGCCATGGCTCAGCCCGGCTTCTTTCATTTGCATTAGCAAACGATCAACAGATGCGCCTACGGTTTTTGCCAGTTCACTTACTGTAACTTCAGCCATTATTTTTCCTCTATTACCGCTCGACTAATTACTCGCCTTGCTCTTCAGCAAACCAAGGTGCACGAGCAGTCATAATCAATGCTGCTGCTTTCTCTTCATCCATACCATCTATGTCCATCAGATCATCTACCGCCTGCTCAGCCAGATCTTCCATGGTAATAATGCTCTTGGCAGTCAGCTTGTATGCCAGCTCTGCATCCATACCTTCCATTGTCAGAAGATCTTCAGCAGGCTGGACATTGGTCAACTGCTCTTCACTGGCCAGCGCCATGGTTAGCAGGGCATCTTTGGCTCGGGCGCGCAGCTCTTCTGCAATATCCTCGTCAAAGCCTTCAATTGCACTCATCTCCTCCAGGGGAACATAGGCAACTTCTTCAATGCTGGTAAAGCCTTCTTCGACCAGTACAACGGCTACGTCTTCATCGACATCCAGCGCGGTCATCAGGCTTTCAACAAAGCTCGATGACTCGGCTTCATGCTTCTGCTGGGCATCTTCAATGGTCATTACATTGATATTCCAGCCTGTGAGCTCAGAGGCGAGGCGTACATTCTGACCACCCTTACCAATGGCCTGGGCCAGATTTTCGTCGTTAACGGCAACATCCATAGTATTGCTGTCTTCATCAACAACAATAGACTCCACCTCTGCGGGCGCCATGGCATTAATTACCAGCTGGGCTGGATTGTCGTCCCAGAGCACAATATCAACGCGCTCATCATCCAGGTCGTTGGACACTGCTTGGACTCGCGCACCGCGCATACCCACACAGGCACCGACTGGGTCGATACGGGCATCTTTGCTCTTTACAGCAATTTTAGCGCGCTGACCTGGATCACGAGCCGCACCTTTAATTTCAATAATACCTTCAGCAATTTCCGGCACTTCGATCTGGAATAGCTGAACCAGCATCTCTGGTGCCGCGCGGGAAACCAGCAGCTGGGGACCGCGAGTCTCTTCGCGGATAGCAGTGAGGATCACGCGAGTGCGATCATTGATGCGGAAGATTTCACGACCCACCAGCTCTTCGCGAGGCAGCATGCCCTCAGCATTTTCACCAAAGTCTACAACTATGTGGTCGCGGGTCACTTTTTTGACAGTACCGCTGAGCAGCTCGCCGACACGGTGGCGGAAGCGATTGATAATCAACTCCCGTTCGGCGTCTTTAACTCGCTGAACAATTACCTGTTTGGCTGTTTGTGCAGCGATACGACCAAAGGCGATATTTTCAACAGTCTCTTCGTAGGTATCACCGACTTTGAGCGTTGGATCCTGCTCAATCGCTTCCTCAGTGGTGAACTGGGTACCCAGCTCAGCCATCTCATCGTCGGCAACCACATCCCACCAGCGGAATGACTGATAATCACCTGTTTCGCGATCAATCACTACGCGGATATTAGCGCCCTCTTCGTAGCGCTTTTTGGTGGCCATAGCCAGTGCCTGCTCAATTGCTTCAAAAATAATCCCCTGATCCACACCTTTTTCGTTGGATACAGCTTCAGCAACCATTAAAATTTCTTTACTCATTGTTCAAACTCCACATGCCTCAGAAACGAGGAACCACGTTAGCCTTCTCTATACCTTCAACCGGAAACAGAAACTCATGATCTGTTGCCACCACAATAATTTCGTCACCGTCGACTCCTGTTAGTCGACCTTTAAAATTACGCCTTCCCTCGTAGGGAAACCTCAGACGCAACGAAATATCTTCGCCTATAAACTGCTCGTATTGACTGAGCTCGTACAGAGGCCTATCCATACCAGGCGAGGACACTTCTAATATGTACTCACCATTAATAGCATCTTCTACATCCAGTACCGCGCTCGACTGTCGACTTACACGCTCGCAGTCCTCGATACCTACACCCTCTTCTGCACGATCAATATAGATGCGCAGCAGCTTGGTTTTGCCGCCGGACTGCAGCTCTAAACCCCAGAGCTCACAACCCAGAGCTTCCACCACTGGCTGAAGTAGCTGTCTTAACTTTATATCGGCAACAGCCATGGGTAACTCCTACAAACAAAAAATGGGCCACTGGCCCATTTTTTCAACTGCTAAAGAAAAGCCCCAAAATGGGGCTCCTCGATTTGCGCCGGACCCGACGCTAATTTTCAAAGTAGAAACCTGGATCATACAGCAATCAACAGGGGCTCCCTTTTCTACTGAGTAATGCAAGCATAGACAAAAAAACCGCCTGGTACATTACCTTTTATGTCAGTAATTTTCACAGTAACTATTGCTGTGAAAATTGGTAGCGGGAGCTGGATTTGAACCAACGACCTTCGGGTTATGAGCCCGACGAGCTACCAGACTGCTCCATCCCGCACCGACACAGCGATTTAAACCGTTAAACCGCCCTCTTGAAGAGGACGCGCATTATAGGTAGAGGGCTCTGCAAGGTCAACAACACTGTTGCAAACAAAGCATTTTTATTTGCGCTGGGCAACAATCGTGTCGTAGGCGATTTGAATCTTCTGAGTACGCTCGGTGGCTAACTTGACCATATCCTCAGGCATACCCTGACCAATAAGCTTGTCCGGGTGATTTTCACTGATTAATTTTCGGTAGGCCTTTTTAATTTGCCCGTCGGTATTGGATGCCTTTACACCCAGTGCAGTATAGGCAGCTTCTAGTTGGTCCTGAGTATTTGGCCCCCGAGGCTTATAGCCTGAGTCCCTGAACTGGGACTGGGCCTTAACCATTTCAATAAACTTTTTAAACAGGGATGCAGAAAAACCCAGATGTTTGGCCACAGTTTGCAGTACATCCTGCTCTGCTGGGTGCAGCTCACCGTCAGCCATGGCCAGCGCCAGCAGATAATTCAGTAGCGAGCGCTTGAGATTAGTCTGGCGGCCACAGACTGTATTAAATGTGGCCATGGTCTGATCAACGGAAAACTCAGCTTTACTACCCTGCTGAAATAGCTCAATGGCAGCTCGACGATTGCTGGCATCCAGACCCATATTGCCCATCAGAGCTTCCGCCTGGGCAATTTCTACCTTGGATATGCGCCCATCAGACTTAGCTAAGTGACCCAGCAAGCCAAACAGGGTCTCAAAATAGGTGCTGCGCATAAGCTCCTGCTCCTGAGCTGACATTGGCTTCAGCACTCCACCCAAGCCCTTGTCAAATTGATGACCGACAAATACACCCAACAGGGCGGTGAAGGGTCCCGCCACCATAAAACCGATCAACCCACCAATAATTTTGCCTGTATTCAAGAACTCTGCTCCTCAGCTAATTTTTCTGCGTGCTGACGAAGTATAAACTTCTGCACCTTACCAGTGGAGGTTTTAACTATATTCTCAAAGACAAATCGGCGGGGCACCTTAAAACTGGCCAAATGCTGTTTACACCACTGTGCCAGATCATCTGCTGTGGCCTCGCCACCTGATACCAACTCAATAAAGGCGCAAGGAGTTTCTCCCCATTTAACATGAGGCATGGCCACCACAGCGGCTGAGGCGACCTGAGGATGCTTGTGCAGTACTTCTTCGATTTCGATAGAGGAAATATTCTCGCCTCCAGAAATAATAATATCCTTGGAGCGGTCTTTTAGCTGTATATAACCATCGGCATAGACCACAGCCAGATCGCCAGAGTGGAACCAGCCCCCGGCAAAAGCCCTCTCTGTAGCCTGCTTGTTTTTGAGGTAGCCCTTCATGACTACATTGCCACGAAACATTACCTCACCCAGGGTTTCACCATCTCTGGGGACTGGAGTCATAGTCTCTGGATCAAGTACATCTAATTCTTCCAGGGCATGGTAGCGCACTCCCTGGCGAGCTTTTAAGGCTGCCTGCTCAGGCGCGGGCAGTAAATCCCAGTCAGCGTGCCAGTCATTGACCACGGCTGGACCATAGACCTCAGTTAGCCCATAGAGATGAGTAACATTAAATCCAGCTTCACGCATCTCCGAGAGCACAGATTCTGGGGGCGGTGCAGCGGCGGTAAAAAACTCTACGGCCTTGCTCAGCGCTCGTTTTTGCCTTTTATCTGCAGCCAAAATGGTCGACATCACCACCGGAGCACCACAGAGGTGGGTGACCTGGTGATCAGCCAGAGCTGCCCAGATAGCGTCGGCGCGAACTTCACGCAGACAGATATGGGTGCCATTGACTGCGGACATTGTCCAGGGGAAACACCAACCATTGCAATGAAACATGGGCAGGGTCCAGAGATAGACCGCATGCTTGGGCATGGAGGCGGTGATCGCATTACCCTGAGCCAGCAGATAAGCGCCCCGATGGTGGTAAACCACCCCCTTTGGATCACCTGTGGTGCCGGAGGTGTAGTTGACAGTTATGGCGTCCCATTCAGTCTCAGGCATTAGCCAGGGGAAATCTGCATCACCTGATGACAGCAGTATTTCATAGTCATCTGTGCTCAGTCTGTCTCCCGGCTGCGGGAACACCAGGTCCTGATAGTCGATAATCAGGGGCTCAATATCTGCCAGCTGCAAAGCGGCGCCCATGGTTGCCGCAAAGGCGGTATCTGTAATCAGCAATCGTGACTCGGCATGATCCAGCTGAAAGGCTATAACCGCAGCATCCAGCCTGGTATTTATGCTGTGCAGCACGGCGCCGCACATGGGCACTGCATAATGAGCTTCAAGCATGGCCGGTGTGTTGGCCAGCATTACCGACACCGTATCACCGCGGCCAATACCGCGCCCAGCCAGCACAGAGGCAAGCTGCCTGCAGCGACGGTAGAAGTCCCTGTAGTTCAGTTGTTGCCCACCATATATCACTGCGGGATGATCAGGGAATACAGTGGCGGCGCGCTCGAGAAACGTCAGGGGAGTCAGAGGTTGATAGTTAGCCTGCTGTTGGTCGAGGTCACGATTATAGATGCCAGACATGGGCTCTGTTATCTGTCTTGCCACTGTGGCGCGCGCTTTTCGACAAATGCGCCTATGCCCTCTTCGGCATCATGCCTAAGCATATTGTCCACCATCACCTGAGAGGCATACTGATAGGCATCCTCCAGAGGCATTTCAGCCTGCTCATAAAATGCTTTTTTGCCTACAGCCACAGTCATAGTGGATTTGGCGGCAATTTTGGCAGCCATGGCCATGGTTTGTTCGGTTAGTTCTGCCGCACTGTGGGTCTGATTAATCAGACCGATTTGCTGAGCTTTTTGCGCACTGATCATATCTCCAGTCAACAGCATTTCCATTGCATGCTTGCTGGCCACATTGCGCGACAGAGCCACCATGGGCGTTGAACAAAACAACCCTATATTAACTCCGGGCGTTGCAAACATGGCGGAATCTGCGGCCATAGCCAGATCACAGCTGGCCACCAACTGGCAGCCCGCTGCGGTAGCCACAGTGGCCACCTCTGCAATGACCGGCTTGGGGTTGCGCACAATCAGCTGCATCAATGAGGCACAGGTATCAAACAGTGCTTTAAAATAAGCCTTGCCATTATCTTCACCAGATCTGGCGGCAGTAATCTCTTTGAGATCATGGCCTGCACAGAATGCCGGACCATTGGCGGCCAGGACTATGACCCGCACCGAAGGGTCGAGAGCCGCTTGACCAAAGGTATCGGAGAGCTGCGCCAGCATGCTTTCAGACAGAGCATTGCGGCGCTTTTGATCATTTAATGTCAGCCGCAGAATGCCGTCTGATGTTTCACTGAGCAAAATATCACTTTGTAACTGATCTGCCATACTCGCCTCTCTGCCCTGCGGCTTTAAATTTATTCTTCTTTTTAAACCTGAACTAGGGCTCTACTCCAGTCCAGTAAGGTTTGGTCAATTCTATCTTTGGACAGCGATTCATCACAACTTTCATGCCAGCGGACTCAGCCAATTCGGCAGCCTGCTGATTAAAAACCTCAAGCTGCATCCAGACAACATTAGCCCCTATGGAGATCGCCTCCTGAGTGACACCCAGTGCCGCCTGCGATGAGCGGAAAATCTCCACCATATCTACAGGCTGCTGTATGGAGGCAAGAGAGTCGTAGCAGCGCTGACCCAGTATATTATTACCCGCCTCGCTGGGGTTGACCGGAATTATCTGATAGCCCGCATTGAGCAATACTTGCATGCACTTGTAACTATCGCGCTCTGGGCGCGGGCTGGCACCCACCAGGGCTATGGTTTTAACCTCGGTGAGTATCTGCCTTAGATAGGCGTCTGCATAGTTGTCGTGGTTGATGGCAATACCTACTTATTATTTTTATTAGGCTTTGGCCGCTATGGCTTTTTTGGGATCGTAAAATGGCTTTGGCACAACCTTAACAGAGCGGCGACCAATTGGGGTGACTATCTCAGCCTGGGTATCCAGGGAGCTAAAATCGATACTCACAATAGCCAGGGCAATATTTGCTTGCAATCGCGGTGAATAGATCGCTGAGGTAACACAGCCAATCTGTTCTGAACCCGCAATAATTGGCCAAAATTCATTGTTGGCACCAGTCAGAGGCTCACCGTCAATCTCTAGTCCCACCTGCTTGCGGCTAACACCCTGCTCGGCAATTTTTTTCAACGCGGCCTTGCCGATAAAATCAGCGTCCATGTCCAGGTCCACCAGACGTTCGAGACCCAGCTCAAAGGGGTTGGTATGGCTGTCCATATCCGCATGATAGGACAGCATGCCTCCTTCGATACGGCGTATGGCAGAGGTGTGGCCAGGCTGCAAGCCAAAGGCCTGACCCGCCTGCATAATGCGCTCCCACAATTCATCGCCACGGCTGCCGTCGCGCAGGTAAATCTCATAACCCAGCTCGCTGGACCAGCCGGTGCGGGAAATAATCAACGGCATGCCGTCGAGTTCAAAATCTGCAAACCAGTAATAGCGCAACTCAGTGATTTTATCGCCAAACAGACTGCGCATAATGTCACCGGATTTCGGCCCCTGCAGCTGCAGCGGAGACACATCGGGCTCACAGATCTCCACATCCATGCCGGAAGTCACGGCCAGGCCCTGGGCCCAGAGCAAAATATCACTATCTGCCAGAGACAGCCAAAAATGGTTTTCACCAAGACGCAGCAGTATGGGGTCGTTGAGAATGCCGCCCTGAGCATTGGTAATCAGCACATATTTACACTGCCCGACAGCACAGTTGGACAGATTGCGCGGTGTTAACATCTGCACAAATTTAGCCGCATCTGGGCCAGTAATCTCCACCTGCCGCTCAACAGCTACATCGCTGAGGGTGGCGCTGTTGATCAGGTTCCAAAAATTTTGTTCAGGGTCACCAAAATCCCGAGGTATATACATATGGTTGTATACAGAAAACCCGGCGGCGCCCCAGCGCAGCGTGGCATCAAAGTAGGGTGACTTGCGAATTTGGGTGCCAAAGCCAAAGGCTTTGGACTCAGACGTTTTTGAGACTGTCTTCATAACCATTGCTCTAAAAATTCGTAAATAAAATTTTCGAGAGTCTGATCCCAACTCAGTGTTGGTGCTTTTGAACTTGCGACAAAAAAATATAGCAATACGACAGGGATTAATTTGAATAAAAAGGCAGCTTTAAGGTGCTGAAAACGAAAAAAGCCCCGTTCACCGGGGCTTTTTACTGACTTGTCATCTAGTGGTGCGGACGGGGGGACTTGAACCCCCACAACCGAAGTTACCAGCCCCTCAAGCTGGCGCGTCTACCAATTCCGCCACGTCCGCATAACTAAATGTAACTGTTTGCTCTGGGAGCCTATTATTCCGCAGGGATTTCGGGAAGATCCCCTGAAGAGAGATCATCGATCGAGTCCACAACCGGGAGATCATTTTCCAGAACGGATTCCATAGGAATCGACTGTAGTTCTGGCAGCAAGCCTTCATCAACGACTGTTTTGTTTTTTGCGATCAGTGCCAAGCTTACACTGGTTACAAAAAAGATAGTCGACAGTATTGCTGTCATCTTGCTGAAGAAATTCCAGCCACCACCGCTGCCAAACACAGTCTGTGATGCACCTGAGCCAAATGAGGCTCCGGCTTCTGCGCCTTTACCCTGTTGTAGCAAAATCAGGCCTATAAGGCCAATGGCTACGACAAAGTGAAAAATTAAAATAATCTGTTCCATTACTTTTGCTCGATCAATTGTTGTGCAATATTTAAAAAACCATCTGCCTCTAATGAGGCTCCGCCAACCAGTCCACCATCGATGTCTGGCTGACCAAATAACTGGCTCGCATTGTCGCTGTTGACACTGCCACCGTAAAGCAAGCTGGTGTTAATGCCTGGGGCACCAAGTTGGGCACGAATGCCCTTATGCACCTGCTGAGCCTGCTGCGGGCTAGCTGTCTCACCTGTGCCTATGGCCCAAACTGGTTCATAGGCAATAACCCCGTCGCAAACCCTGTCGAGGCCTGCCTGTTCAATCACCGCAGAGATCTGCCCTGACACCACAGCCATAGTCTGACCCTGCTGGCGCTGCTGCAATGTTTCGCCCACACAGAGTATGGGAATTAACCCTGCAGCCTGTGCTGCGACAAATTTTTCTGCCACAGTGCCGTTGCTTTCGCCAAACAGCGTGCGCCGCTCTGAGTGGCCAACTAACACATACTTACAACCCAGATCACTGAGCATGGCGGCGGAAATCTCACCGGTAAAGGCACCATTATGGTGTTGCGTAAGGTTCTGTGCGCCGATCGCTACGCCGCTACCCACCAGTGCTGATGCCACTGAAGATATATGCACAGCTGGTGGAAAAACAACCATCTCCGCGGAGCCTTTAGCCATCCACTGCCGGCCCAACTGACTGGCTAACTGGGTCGCCGATTCAGCTGTTCCGTGCATTTTCCAATTACCCGCAATCAGCGGATTTGCCATCCTAGTCACTCCTCTGGGAGGGGCCTTTCAAACGGGCGTGAATCCTACCCGACAAAGGGCTAAGTTACAACCGGGAATACCTCTTTCAGTATTTGTTAACCAGCTCAGCCTACCTGCTCTTGAACACAGCTTGCCAGACTGGCGACCAGCTTATTGACCAGTGCCTGATCCTCACCCTCTACCATCACTCTGATTAAAGGTTCTGTGCCTGAGGGCCGCAGTAATACCCGACCTCGGCCTGCCAGTTCGGTCTCGGCAGCGGCCACTGCATCATTGATAGCCTGATTGTTGCTGATATCGACTTTTGTTGAGAGCCGCACATTGATCATAGTCTGAGGGAATTTACTCATGCCGGTTTTTAGCTCGGCCAATGTACTGCCACTCTCAACCAGTGCCAATACCACCTGCAGTGCTGCGACTATGCCATCACCGGTGCTATTGAGGTCGCTGCATAGAACATGGCCGGAGGCCTCGCCACCCAGCTCCCAGCTGTTGGCTTTAAGTGCTTCAACTACATAGCGATCACCCACCTTGGTTCTCTCAAACGGGATACCCAGATCCTTAAGGGCCAACTCCAGACCCAGATTGCTCATCTGTGTGCCAGCGACACCTCTGCAGTTGCCTTTGGCCCGGCGGTGCTGAGCTATGATATAAATCAGCTCATCACCATCGACGACCTCGCCATTGCCATCAACAAACAATACACGATCGCCATCGCCATCGAAGGCGACACCAAAATCCGCCTGCTCGTCGACTACAGCCTGCTGTAGCCCATCCATATGGGTGGAGCCACATTTCTCATTGATATTGAACCCATTGGGCGCATTGCCCATAGCTATGGTCTTGGCGCCGAGTTCTTTAAATACTCTGGGGCCGGCATGATAGGTGGCACCATTGGCGCAATCTACCACGACCTTTAGGCCTGTCAGGTCAAAACCTGCAGGCAATGTGCCTTTACAGAATTCAATGTAGCGACCGGTGGCATCGCTCAGACGACGAGCCTTGCCTAGATGATGAGAACTATTGGTGATCAGTGGCTCATCCATTAGCGCTTCAATTTCAAGCTCAACTTCGTCAGGTAATTTATAGCCATCAGCGGCAAAAAACTTAATGCCATTGTCTTCGACCGGGTTGTGGGAGGCACTGATGACAATACCGGCCGCTGCCCGAAAGGTTCTAGTGAGATAGGCAATAGCCGGGGTCGGCATGGGACCCAGCATATCCACATCGACACCGGCAGCGACCAGACCTGCCTCCAGCGCTGACTCAAACATATAGCCAGAGACTCTGGTGTCCTTGCCAATCAGCACGCGCTTTTTGCCCTTGGTATGGCGGGTTAATACGGTACCAGCCGCCCAACCCAGTTTAAGCATAAAGTCTGCAGTGATCGGGTATTCACCGACTCTGCCGCGAATACCATCGGTGCCAAAATATTTTCTACTCATTTTTCACTAATTTCCTTATTGCTGCTCTGCCGCCAAACGCTAAGCGCCTGAACAGTTTCTTTAACATCGTGAACCCGAAGTATCAGTGAACCCCGAGCCGCCGTCACCTGCTGTGCGGCTAAAAGCGCCATGGTAACACTTCCTATCAGCCGATTATCCACTTGTGAATTTAAAATCTGCCCAATCATGGATTTTCTCGACACCCCCACCAATACTGGATGGCCCTCAGCAGCCAACTGGTCCAGCCCATTAAACAGTGCCAAATTATGCTCAAGGGTTTTGCCAAAACCAAATCCTGGATCCAATAGTATCTGCTCAGCACTGATGCCTGCGGAGAGACATGCCTGCCTGCGTTGCTGCAAAAACTCAACAACTTCTGCCACTACATTCTGATACTGGGGGTTTGCCTGCATACTGTCTGGCTGATTTTGCATATGCATCAGACAGACCGGCAAGCCGCTATTGGCCGTGGCCTGAAGTGCACCCTCGCGCCGCAGTGCGCGTACATCATTGATTAAACTGGCCCCGGCAGCGGCAGCCTGATTAATCACTTCAGCTGTGCTGGTATCGACAGAGACAATGGTATCAAAGCGACTGGTGACCGCCTCGACAACCGGGATTACCCGCTCCAACTCCTGATCCACTGATACAGCCTTGGCACCGGGGCGCGTAGACTCTCCACCTATATCAATAATATCTGCGCCATCATCCAGCATGCTTTCAATGGCCTGCAGGGTTTTGCTCTGGTCTAGGCGACCGTCAGAATACAGCTGACCACCATCAGAAAAGGAATCTGGAGTGGCATTGACAATGCCCATCACTGCGGGTCGCGATAGGTCGAGGGTTTTGCTGCCGCACCTGAGTTCTGTCATAAAAATTGCGCCGTAAAATCAAAAAAACCCCGACACCCTGGGAGCATCGAGGTTTGGTGTTAAGACTGTAATTAGATATCCTCTACCGGACCACCGATAGGGTCTCCATCCTTTGCATCAGTCTTTTCTGAGTCAGCCTTTTTGCTGGCCTGACCACTGCCGCCGGATCGGTTATCAAAATCATTGTCATCCCACTGCTTGGGAGGCCGAACCTTGACGCGATTCATCAGATCATCAACCTGATCAGCATCAATGGTTTCATATTCCATCAGTGCGTCTTTCATGGCTTCAAGTATATCCCGGTTATCCTCCAACAGCTTTTTGGCCTTGCTGTAGGCGTCGTTCAATATGGTTCGCACTTCCTGATCAATCTCGCGCGAGGTATCCTCAGAATAGTGGGTATTTCCACCTCCAGGCGCCTGGGACTCATCCTCACCGTAGAGCACTGGGCCCATTTTTTCGTTGAGACCCCATTTGGTGACCATATTGCGCGCCATCTGCGTGGCTCGCTCAATATCATTAGACGCTCCCGTGGTCACACCATCTATGCCACCAATTAGCTCTTCAGCAATACGACCACCAAACAGGCTGCACAGCTGACTATTGAGCTGCCGCTTGTTCATGCTGTAACGATCTTCCTCAGGCAGATACTGAGTCACACCCAGGGCTCGGCCGCGGGGAATAATAGTTACCTTGTGAACAGGATCATGCTCTGGCACCAGACGGCCAATAATGGCGTGGCCGGCCTCATGGTAGGCGGTGTTGGCCTTTTCTTTCTCCGACATCACCATGGAGCGTCTCTCGGCGCCCATCATAATTTTATCCCGCGCCTTCTCAAACTCTTCCATGGTCACAACACGACGGTTGGCTCGAGCGGAAAACAGCGCCGCTTCGTTAACCAGATTGGCGAGATCTGCACCTGAGAACCCAGGGGTACCTCGAGCAAGAATACTCAACTCAATAGACTCGTCTAATGGTACTTTACGGGCATGCACTTTAAGAATCTGTTCGCGACCACGGATATCCGGAAGACCTACATAGACCTGGCGATCAAATCGACCCGGGCGCAGCAGCGCCTTGTCCAGCACATCTGGTCTGTTAGTCGCAGCAATCACGATAACGCCTTCGTTACCCTCAAAACCGTCCATTTCCACCAGCAGTTGGTTTAACGTCTGCTCGCGCTCATCGTTACCACCACCATAACCACCGCCACGGTGACGGCCTACGGCATCGATTTCATCGATAAAGATAATGCAGGGAGCCTGCTTTTTGGCCTGCTCAAACATATCGCGCACACGGGAGGCACCCACACCGACAAACATCTCAACAAAGTCAGAGCCTGAGATCGAGAAAAATGGCACCTTGGCTTCACCGGCAATAGCCTTAGCGAGCAGGGTTTTACCTGTACCAGGAGGGCCAACCATCAGCACGCCCTTGGGGATTCTGCCGCCAAGGCGCTGAAATTTACTGGGATCACTGAGAAATTCAACCAGCTCGCCGACATCTTCTTTGGCTTCATCGACACCGGCCACATCAGCAAAGGTGGTATTGATCTGATCGCCGGTCAGCAGCTTGGCCTTGCTCTTACCAAAGCTCATGGGGCCACCTTTACCGCCACCACCGCCCTGCATCTGGCGCATAAAAAACACAAAGATCGCTAGTATCAGCAGTATTGGAAATGCTGCCACCAGAAGCTGAGAGATTAAGCTGGGGGTTTCTGGCTCTTTACCTACCACTTTGACATTGTGATTGAGCAGGTCATCCATCAAACCTGGGTCCTGAACATTGGGACGCACAGTCCTAAACTTGCTGCCATCGCGGCGCTCGCCTTCGATAATCAGCCCGTCAATCGAAATGCTGGAGACCCGCTCATTTTGCACTTCCAGCACAAAATCAGAGTAATCCAGACTATTATCGACCGGTTGTGGAGTGAAGCTATTAAAAACCGACATTAATATCGCGGCTAATATCACCCACACAATCAAATTTTTCGCCAAATCGTTCAAAACATTTTCCTCTCTAGTTGGCCTTCAGGCCCTTGGCAACCAGATAAACTTCTCGAGACTTGGCTCGGGAGGCATCTGGCTTCTTTAAACTCACTGTATTAAACACAGTTCTAACATGGCGCACAAACTGATCAAACCCCTCGCCCTGGAATAATTTGGCAATAAAAACGCCTTCGGGTTTCATTATCTGACTCGTCAAGTCAATTGCCAATTCAGCTAAATACATCATCGCTGGCTGATCAACGGCCTTGGCTCCTGTTAAATTGGGGGCCATATCCGAAATTACAAGGTCTACGGGACGATTTCCGATAGCAGATAACAGCTCGTCAAAAACCTCCTGCTCAGTAAAATCGCCCTGAATAAAATCCACTCCGGCTATGGGATCCATGGGCAGTATATCCAGTGCATGCACCCTGCCCTCATGACCCACCAGCCTGGCCGCCACCTGGGACCAGCCTCCGGGCGTAGACCCGAGATCTACCACCGTCATGCCGGGGCGAATCAGACGGTTTTTCTCGACAATCTCCAACAGCTTGTAGCTGGCCCGAGATCTGTAGCCGTCCCTCTGTGACTGCAGCACATAGGGGTCATTAACATGCTGTTTTATCCAACTACGATTTTTAGATTTCGCCATGGGGTTGTTTTCGCTAGAATGCGCAGCCTACTTACTACGGCCGACCATTATGACAAGTATCAACGCAGATAAGAAACATTTACGACGCCTGGGTCATAATCTCAAGCCCGTAGTCACCATTGCCGGAAAGGGACTATCTGAGAATGTGGGCGCCGAGATTGAGCGCGCACTGGCCGATCACGAGCTAATCAAGGTCAAGCTGTCGGTGGGCGATCGCGACGCTAAAAAGGCGCTGACCGAGCAGATATGCCAGCAGTTCGATGCCCTGCTGATACAATCCATTGGCCATATTATCCTGCTCTATCGCAATGCCAAGAAGCCCAATCCAAAATTATCTAACCTGCTGCGCCCCTAACTGACGCAATTGAGGGCGCGGGGACCCCTGTGTCATAATCATTGTTCTAAACGGGGATTTCACTGTGCTGCGTAAACAAACGACAGACTGGATATTTAACTTTATCGGCAAGCCGGTACTGGTGGGACTGTTTGCCGCCTTTATGCTGATGCTTGTGTTTCCTGAGTTTCGCAATCAGCCCGGCGGTGAAATGACTGTGGAGGAAGCCCGCCAGGATGCTTTGTCTGGCAACTGGTCTGGCCCGGTGTCTTATGCCGCTGCTGTCAGTCGGGCAGCACCTTCGGTGGTGAATATCTATACCCGCAAGGTGGCCCGAGGTACGACACATCCATTGCTCAACGACCCGTTTTTTCGGCGCCTCTACAATCTTCAACAGCAGAGAATGCAGTCCTCTCTTGGCTCTGGCGTAATTATGCAAGGCGATGGCTTTGTAGTGACCAACTTCCATGTGGTGGATGATGTGGATGAGATTCTGGTGTTGCTCTACGATGGCCGGGAAGTACCAGCTGCAGTTGTGGGCACAGATCCAGAAACAGATCTGGCGGTACTCAAAATCGACGCAACTCAGCTACAGCCTATTTCAGTCGGGGAACCGGCCCAGGCGAAAATTGGCGATGTTGTGCTGGCCATAGGCAACCCCTATGGTGTCGGCCAAACTGTGACTCAGGGTATTGTTAGCGCCACCGGTCGCAATGGTCTGGGGCTAAATACCTTTGAAAACTTTATCCAGACTGACGCTGATATTAATCCAGGCAGTTCCGGGGGCGCACTGGTGGACGCCTATGGCAATCTGCTGGGCATCAATACTGCCAAGATCAATCGCAATGGCTCTGCCGGTATCAGCTTTGCCATCCCGGCCGATGCTGTAGAAAAGGTGCTTAAAGATATTATTCAATATGGCCGAGTAGTTCGCGGCTGGCTGGGCATGGAAGCGCTGCCCCTGACTCCGCAGATCGCTAAACAGCTTAACCTGCGTATCGCCAACGGCCTGCTTGTGCAGTCTATTGTCAATGGCGGGCCGGCCTACAGCGTCAATATTCGCCCAGGGGATATTGTGGTTTCTATCAATGGAACCTCTGTGACTGATCGCCACAGCAGCATTAGCCAGATTGCCGAGGTTATGCCCGGCAAGCCAATTCAGCTGGGCATTCTGCGCAGTGGACGGACCTTTGAGGCTACGGCTGTCGCCGGCTCACGCCCAGCGATCCAGCAGTAACTGGGTCAGCAGAGAGCTGTATAGTTATCAACCTAAAATCTCGGTCAAAGCCTGCACCAGCAATTGATTTTGCTGCTCTGAACCCAGAGTGATGCGCAGGAACTGATCTATTCTCTCCTGTTTAAAATGCCGTACGATAATCCCCCGGCTGCGCAGTTCACTGGCCAGCTGCTCAGCATTTTGTTGCTGGTGGCGAGCAAATACAAAGTTAGCTTTCGACGGCAACACCTCGAAATTCAACTCCTGAAGCTGCTCGGTCAGCTGCTCGCGACTGGCAATCACCCTGGCTGTGGTCTGCTCGAAGTAATCCTGATCATTGAAGGAGGCTACTGCTGCCGCAATTTGCAAATGCCCCAGCGGGTAGGAGTTAAAACTGTTTTTAACCCGCTCCAGACCTTCAATTAGCTCAGCATTGCCCATGGCATAGCCGATTCGCATACCGGCCAGAGAGCGCGACTTGGACATTGTATGTACAACCAATAGGTTGTCATATTGGGCGATAAGTGGCACTGCACTGACCCCACCAAAATCAATATAGGCCTCATCCACAACCACCACTGAGTCAGAATTAGCCTGCAATAGCTGCTCGATCACCTGCAAATCCAGCAGCCTGCCTGTGGGCGCATTGGGGTTGGGGAAGATAATTCCGCCGTTGGGGCGCTGATAATCGCTGATATCTATGGAGAAATCATCTGCCAGGGGAATTTTACTGAACTGAATATCATAAAGCTGACAAAACACCGGATAAAAGCTGTAGCTGATATCGGGAAATAACAATGGCGCGTCCTGCTTAAGTAACCCGTTAAATACATGAGCTAAAACTTCGTCGGAACCATTGCCGACAAAAACCTGCCCGGCCTCGAGCCCATAGTAGTTGGCAATACAGTCTTTGAGATCATCTGCATTGGGCGGCGGGTATAACCGCAGATCCTCGTTTAGCAGGTGCTGCATAGCCGCCAGCGCCTCTGATGAGGGGCCGTAAGGGTTTTCATTGGTATTGAGTTTGGTGAGATTGCTGATTTTTGGCTGCTCACCCGGTGTGTAGGGTTGCAGCTGTTTTACAAAATCACTCCAGAACCTGCTCATAATTAACCTTGCTCCTGAGAGCCAATCTTTGAGTAACTAATCTTTAATGCGATATTCCGCCGACCGCGCATGAGCCGTCAGTGACTCACCGCGACCCAGCACAGAGGCTACCCTGCCAAGGTCAGAGGCGCCCTGCTCGGAACAGAAAATTAGTGAGCTGCGCTTTTGGAAATCATAGACACCCAGAGGCGATGAAAATCTCGAGGTCGCGGAAGTAGGCAGCACATGGTTGGGGCCAGCGCAGTAATCACCCAGCGCCTCTGCGCTGTGTCGACCCATAAAGATGGCGCCCGCATGACGAATTTTAGGTAGCCAGGCTTGGGGGTCTGCCACAGATAACTCCAGATGTTCTGGCGCAATATGATTACAGACAGTAACAGCCTGATTCTCGTCGGCCACTTTAATCAGCGCCCCACGATTAGCGAGAGACTCGGTAATAATATCTCTGCGCTCCATTTGCGGCAGCAGTTTCTCAATACTCTGATAAACCGCATCCAGATAATCGGCATCCCAGGCAATAAGAATCGATTGAGCATTTTCGTCGTGCTCCGCCTGGGAAAATAAATCCATAGCAATCCAGTCGGGATCAGTCTCACCATCGCAGACAACCAGAATTTCGCTGGGTCCTGCCACCATATCCAGACCCACCCTACCAAAGACCATGCGCTTTGCTGTGGCCACATAGATATTGCCTGGGCCAACAATCTTATCTACTCTGGGCACTGTCTGGGTTCCAAAGGCCAACGCCGCAATAGCCTGGGCACCCCCGATGGTAAATACCCTGTCCACACCTGCAATTGCAGCCGCGGCCAAAACAATGGGGCTGAGCTCATCGTTCGGTGCCGGCACCATCATAATAACCTCTTCTACACCGGCGACCCGCGCGGGAATGCAGTTCATCAACACTGATGAGGGATAACTGGCTTTGCCTCCAGGCACGTAGATACCCACTCGCTCAAGCGGAGTCACCTGCTGTCCCAGCACTGTGCCGTCCGCTTCCTGGTACTGCCAGGATTGCTGCAACTGATGACTGTGGTAGTCGCGAATACGCTCTGCGGCAGTTTCCAGCGCCGAACGAGTTTCAGCATCGATGGATTCAAGAGCCTGCTGCAGCTGGTCTGCCTGCAGACAAAACTCATCAATGCTGCTGCAGTTGCGACGGTCAAAGCGATTGCTGTACTCGATCAAGGCTGCGTCACCCCGACTGCGCACCTGCTGCAAAATCTCCGTAACTGTGGTCTCAACGGCACTGTCGGATACCATATCCCAGGCGATCAGCTGATCCAGCGCGGGCAAAAAACCTGCTTCACTGGCATCTAATCGTTGAATACTGAGGTCGGTCATGCCTTTGCCTCTTGATCAGCCACGGCCTCTCTATCCGCAACGGCACATTCAATAGCATTCACTATGCTTTGAATCTCTGCATATTTGGTTTTCATAGCAGCTTTGTTAACAATGAGACGCGAGCTAATATCAGCAATCTCCTCTCTGGCTTCCAGCCCATTGGCTTTGAGGGTATTGCCGGTGTCCACAATATCGACAATCTCATGGGCCAGATCCAATATGGGGGCAAGTTCCATAGCGCCGTAGAGCTTAATCAGATCGGCCTGGCGACCCTGCTCAGCATAAAACTGCCGGGCTACATTGATGAATTTGGTCGCCACGCGCAGGCGGCCCTGCTGAGGCTTGGCGCCCACAGGGACTGCAGTCATTAGCTTGCAGCGAGCAATACCCAGGTCCAGTGGCTCGTAGTAACCATCGCCCTGATGCTCCAACAGACCATCCTTACCCGCCACGCCCAAATCAGCAGCGCCAAACTGTACATAAGTAGGCACATCTGAACCGCGAAGAATTAGCAGGCGCAAACCCTCGTGATTGGTCGCAAATACCAGCTTGCGGCTGGTGAAAATATCCTCGGCAGGCTCGATGCCCGCAGCAGCCAGCAGCGGTAGGGTTTCTTTAAGTATGCGACCCTTGGTAAGGGCCAGAGTAATTTGGGTCATAACAGTCTGATGATCTCTTTCAATTTAGCCTGGGACGCGTTTAATTTTGCAGCCCAGCTGTTGCAATTTCTCGTCAATACATTCGTAGCCTCGATCAATATGATAGATGCGATCGACGACAGTTTCACCCTCCGCCACCATACCAGCAATCACCAGCGCCGCTGATGCTCGCAGATCTGAGGCCATCACTGGGGCGCCTTTTAGCCTCTCAACTCCGGTAACCACGGCAGTGTTGCCCTCAACGCTGATATTGGCCCCCATACGATTGAGTTCCTGAACCTGCATTAACCGATTTTCAAAAATAGTTTCGGTAATCATGCCTGTTCCCTCAGCCACAGCATTGACCGCAGTGAGCTGGGCCTGCATATCTGTTGGAAATGCAGGATAGGGTGCGGTCTTAATATTGACAGCCCGAGGCCTTTTACCCTGCATATCCAGCTCGATCCAGTCTTCACCCTGAGTAATTATCGCACCAGTCTCTTCGAGCTTGAGCAGCACTGCTTCAAGGGTTGAGGGATCAGTTTGCCGGACCCTAACCTTTCCACCAGTGGCTGCGGCAGCCGCCAGATAAGTACCGGTTTCAATACGGTCGGGCATAACTTTGAAGGAACCGCCAGTCAATTTTTCAACACCTTTGATAGTCAGGCTGTTGGAACCTGCGCCCTGTACATCTGCTCCCCAGGCGTTCATGCAGTTGGCCAGATCCACTATCTCTGGCTCTCTGGCGGCATTTTCAATTATCGTGGTGCCCTCGGCCAAGGCTGCGGCCATCATTAAATTCTCGGTCGCCCCCACAGACACTATATCCATAAAAATATGGGCGCCAGTAAGTCGGCCATCGCTGCGCGCACGGATATAGCCCTCATCAATTTCAATGGTCGCGCCCATGGCCTCCAACCCGCGTAAATGCAGGTCTACTGGGCGACTGCCAATGGCACAACCGCCAGGGAATGACACATTGGCTTCCCCGTAGCGAGCCAGCAAAGGCCCTAAAACCAGAATTGAGGCGCGCATGGTCTTCACTAGATCATAGGGTGCGGTCAGGCTGTTTAAGCTGGATGTATCTACTTCCAGGCGCATTTTTTCATCAATGCTCACGGTAACGCCCAGAGCCCCCAGCAGCTCAATAGTAGTTGTTACATCCTGCAAATGGGGCAGATTGCCAATGGTGACCAAACCCTCAGACAGCAGAGAAGCCGACAGTATGGGCAGGGCCGCATTTTTGGATCCAGAAATCCAAATCTCTCCGCGGAGCACTTTGCCCCCTTGAATAATCAGTTTATCCATTGGATAACCCCAACCTTAGAAATACCATTGTGAACAGGGTCGAGCCAGCAACCCCAATCCCTGGAGACTGGCTCAGCCGCGCTGTTGCCACTCCTGGTGAGTGAATATCTTCATATTGACGGCGTGAATCGCGCCAGAGGAGATCTGCTCGTTCAGAGCCGCATAAACTATCTGCTGGCGCTGCACAGCGCGCTTGCCCTCAAATATGTCGCCGACGGCAACAATGTTAAAGTGACTACCTTCGCTCTCCACTTGAATCTGACAATCAGTCAGCGCAGCTTCCAGCAGTGTTTTTACATCTTCAGGATTCATTTAAATAACTCTTTGTTGACCCGGTTGCGAATCAGGATTCCGTTGACCATCCAGCGATCACACTATCTATATCGCCGCCAGACTTCTGTGCCGCATTAACAAACTGACTGCGGAAAATATTGCGCATATTAATGCCATTGATAACCACATTAATGGCCTTCCATTTACCGGTTCTCTTGCTCAGCGCCATAGAGTATTCCATAGGGAAGACACCGCCACCACTGCGAATTTCCTGTTTAACCGACACCTTGCGCTGACCAGCTTTTAAATCAGATCTATTGACCAGAACAATTTCTTCATCGCCGTAGTCAATCAGACCCCGACCATAGGTTTCTATTAATCCTTCGCGAAACTTGGTTGCAAATAACTGACGCTGCTGTGGCGTCGCCTGAGTCTTATAGGGCCCCATCACCTGCCTGGCAATATAGGTAAAATCCACATGCTCCTGCAATAGCTGCGACAGAGCCGCAAAATAAGACTGCTCATTTGCCGGATATTCCTCGCTATAGCTATTGATCACAGTTAGCAGATCAGCAGTCACCTGCTCAATCTGACTGTAGGGATCGCCCGCGTCACTATCGGCAAGAACCACTGGCGCCAGACCGGATATCAACCCCATCAATAGCAAAGCCAGACTCATTTTTAAACTTTTCATATTGCCAGTTCCTGATTAAATCTTTGTTTTTGACAGCAGTTTAAGAATCTAGTGCATCGGTGCTGACAACGGCGGCTGCGCACTATACCATTCCCGCTTTATTGAATAAACCAACTCAGGCTGCCAACGGAGACTCTATGTCCGCAATTTATCTGCCCATACTTGCCCTGATTGCGGGTATTTTAGGGCTTCTTTGGGGCGCAGACAGGTTTGTCGCTGGCAGCGCGGGCGCGGCTCGCAACTTTGGAGTCTCGCCCATGGTCATTGGCCTGACCCTGGTCTCTGTAGGCACCTCGGCCCCTGAAATCATAGTCTCTATTAACGCCGCCCTCAGCAATGCAGGAGAGATGGCTGTGGGCAATGCACTGGGGTCAAATCTGGCCAATATAGGTCTGGTGCTGGGTATCACTGCCCTGGTTGCGCCTCTGCCGGTACAAAAACACCTTTTGAAGGAAGAGAGCCCGGTTCTTTTACTGATCACGGCGCTCGCTGGATTATGCCTTTACAACGGCTTTTTGGGACGCGGTGAAAGTATTTCGCTGGCTCTGTTAGTTATTCCACTGCTGATACTGGTTGTAAAATATAAAAAGAACAATCCCAACCCAGAAACGCTCGAAGAGGCCGAAGATATTCCACAGTTATCATTGGCTGCCGCTGGCCTGTGGTTTGCCATTGGCCTGTCTGTGCTGTTAATCAGCGCCAGAGTCACGGTCTGGGGAGCTCAGTCCATCGCAGTCTATATGGGCATTAGTGAGCTGGTAATTGGACTGACTATTGTCGCCATAGGTACTAGCCTGCCGGAGTTGGCCGCCTCGGTCATCAGTGCTGTGCGCGGTCATCATGATATTGCACTGGGCAATGTATTTGGCTCGAATCTGTTTAATCTGATGCTGGTGATGAGCGCTGCTGGCGCCATTTCCCCCATGGCATTAAATGCCGAGGTATTCTCCAGAGACTTTGCCGCAATGTCTGTTATGACTGTGCTGATGATCGCATTGGTAGCATTGGCTCTCAGAAACAACCCCCACAGAGCGCGCCTGTCCAGAACCATGGGGCTATTGATGCTGGCGGGCTATGGTTTTTATTATGTATTGCTGTGGCCCGCTATAGCTGCAGGCTAAGGGCCCACACCAGGCTTGGGTTTTGTCCTATAATGGGGCATTATTTTTTAGCCTATCACCGGTAACTAAAAGATTATGGCAACACAAGACTTTATTAAATCAGGGCTGCGTACCGTAGAGATGGAAGCTGCTGCGGTTAGTCAGCTGGCTCCCTTTATCGACAGCGATTTCGAGACCGCGTGCACAACCATCCTCGCCTGCGAGGGCCGGGTTGTGGTTACCGGCATGGGCAAGTCCGGCCACATAGGCAATAAGATTGCCGCCACCCTTGCTAGCACTGGAACTCCCGCATTTTTTGTTCACCCCGGCGAGGCCAGTCATGGCGATCTGGGTATGATCACCAAAAATGATGTGGTTATAGCTATCTCCAATTCCGGCACCACAGCCGAGGTGATCACCATATTGCCACTAATTAAACGCCTGGGCATTCCTCTTATCAGCATGACCGGAGACCCGGAGTCAGTGCTGTCTCAGTCGGCCTGCGCCAATCTCAATGTCAGTGTTACCACCGAGGCCTGCCCACTAAATCTGGCGCCGACCACCAGCACCACAGTGACGCTGGTAATGGGCGATGCGCTGGCGATTGCGCTGCTCGAATCACGTGGCTTTAGCGCCGAAGACTTTGCGTTTTCTCATCCTGGCGGCGCACTGGGGCGCAAACTACTGCTGCGCGTCAGCGATATCATGCACAGCGACGGCGAAGTGCCCAGAGTTAGAGCCGAGCAGCCACTGCAAGATGCCCTGCTGGAAATGACCGAAAAAGGATTCGGCATGACCACTGTAGTCGATGCTGATGATACTTTGCTGGGCGTATTTACCGATGGAGATTTGCGTCGCGTAATCGATCAAAAGCTAGATATTAGCAGCGCTAGCATGCAAATGGTGATGTCAGCCAATCCAAAGACGATTAGCCGCGATATTCTCGCCGCCGAGGCACTGACATTGATGGAAGCCTCCAGCATTACGGCACTCATTGTTGAAGATGATCAGCACCATCCAGTGGGTGTGCTGCATATGCACGATATTTTGCGTGCGGGAGTGGTGTAATGAGTACCCCTGATGCGGTGATTGCCGCTGCCAAAAAAATAAAGCTGCTGCTGCTGGATGTGGATGGTGTACTGACCGATGGCCGCCTGTATTACGGCAATAGCGGTGAAGAGATGAAAGCCTTTAATATTCAGGATGGTCTCGGCATCAAACTGCTTCACAGAGGCGATATTCAGGTTGGCATTATTACCGGTCGAGTTTCAGCCCTGCTGCAGCGCCGGGCAGATGAGCTGTCAATTAATCCGGTGGTTCAGGGCCGGGAAGATAAATTAACCGCTCTCAATGAGTTGCTGCAAACTCTGGATGTGCAGATGGACGAGATTGCCTTTATGGGCGATGACCTTCCCGATCTGGCCGTTATCCGTCGAGTCGGCCTGGGCATTACTCCGGCAAATGGCTCTAGTACTCTGGCGCAACAGGCCCATTGGCAGACATCCAAACAGGGTGGCCAGGGCGCTGTGCGCGAAGCTGCCGAGATGATTCTTGAAGCTCAGGGCAAACTGGAGCCCATACTGGCGAGCTTTCAATGATCAAACAGTTCTCCCTTGTTTTTGGCTTGCTGCTGCTGATTAGCGGGTTTCTGTTGGTCTGGGATAGCCCGCCGGAGTCCTTTATGCGCAACCAGGTGGGCCAAATAGAGGAGAACCCCAGCGCAGACAGCTATATGACCTCTGTGGTCAGCCGACGTTTCGGCTCAGACGGCGCAGAGCAGTATGTGCTTTCCTCACCAAAGATGGATTTTTTTAATGATAATTCCAGACTACAACTAAGCGATCCACAGCTACTGGCCCGACCGGCGCAACAAGAGTCGCAAAACGAAGCACTTATCAATATTAATGCCAAAACTGGAATACTCACCGACAATGGTAAGACAATAATATTGGCCGGCAATGTAATCGCGGTGATAGATGAGCCAGAGGGAACCACTGAATTGACCACGGCGAATATCAACTACCAGCCGGCCACACATATGGCCTCTACAGCTGGTCGCTTTAAACTGCGCACCCCGCAGGTTACACTCTCGGGCACAGGGCTAGAGGCCAATCTTGCCAACGAAGTATTTACCATCAAATCCAGGGTCCGGGCTGTTCATGAACCGCTTTAATGTTTTAACCACAGGTTTTTTGCTGCTGTGCTCCATAACAGCACAGGCGCTGCCAGACGACCCCCAACAACCTATTACTATTGAATCGGACTCCGCCGAGCGCAACGAGCAAACTGGCTTAACTGAGTACCGCGGCAATGTGGTAATCCGTCAGGGCTCCGTGTTAATCGATGCCGACAGAGTGACCATCCACTACAAAGACAATAAGGTCAGCCGCATAGTGTCACTGGGTACCCCAGCCAGTTATCAGCAGCAGCCACAGGTTGAGGGTGGCATGGTTATAGCTCGAGGCGAGATCATTGAATACAAACTCGCCGACGATATGATCAATCTGAAAACCAATGCCTCCCTATCGCGCAATGGCACCCTGATCAAAGGTGAGCGCATTACCTATGATTTAAAAAATGAAACCTGGAAGGCTAAAGGCGGAGATCGCGCCAACCAAAAGCGTATTCAGCTGGTGATACCTCCCTCTACACAGGAAAATTCAACCAGCGACAGTCAGCCGGAGAGCAATCCCTGATGGCAGTTTTAGAAGCGCGCAATCTGGCCAAATCCTACGGCAAAAGATCAGTGGTCAAAGATGTCTCCCTATCAGTTAAACAGGGAGAGATAGTGGGCCTGCTGGGCCCCAATGGAGCCGGTAAAACCACCTGTTTCTACATGATTATTGGTCTGGTTTCCCAGGATGGCGGTGTAGTAACTGTCGACGAGCAAGATATCACCGCCCTGCCCATGCATGGCCGAGCGCGCCGCGGCCTGGGCTATCTGCCTCAGGAGCCTTCGATTTTCAGAAAACTCAGTGTCGAAGACAATATTCTCGCCATTTTGGAGACTCGCTCTGAGCTCAGCCGGCAGCAGCGGCGACAGCGTCTTGAAGATCTACTCCATGAGTTTCATATTTCTCATCTGGCGAAAAATACTGGCATGAGTCTGTCTGGTGGTGAGCGAAGACGGGTAGAAATTGCCCGAGCTCTGGCTGCGGATCCACAGTTTATTTTGCTGGACGAACCCTTCGCCGGGGTGGATCCCATCTCAGTTAACGATATTAAAAATATTATTCGCCATCTGCGCGACAGTGGTATTGGTGTGCTGATCACAGATCACAATGTCAGGGAAACTCTAGATATCTGTGAACATGCTTACATTATAGGCGAGGGCCATGTGATCGCCGAAGGCACCACAGAACATATCTTAAATGATGCAAAAGTGCGGAAAACCTACCTCGGAGAGCATTTTACCCTCTGATAACGGGATAATTCAGAAATGGATGATTGCCAGCCGGTATAAATCGGCACTAAAATTGCATCTCGTCTCTTAGAATGAAACCAATCTATGCGCCCAGGCTTACAGCTTAAGATCAGCCAACAGCTCACGATGACGCCGCAGTTACAGCAGGCCATCAAACTGTTACAGCTGTCCACGCTCGAGCTGCGGCAAGAGGTAATAGAGCAACTCTACAATAATCCGCTGTTGGAAATGGATGAAGATCAAGGCCAGGCCAACTCCGAAGAACAAAATGACGATCAACAGGCTGCAGAAAAACCCAGCACCGAGGATCAGGATGTCAATTTTGATACCGACGACCCCAGCCTTCACAGCTCCGCAGCAGATGCCAGCGAGTTAACAGTTACCGAATCCGAAGCATCCAGTGACTGGGACAATAATACACCTCAGGACTTACCGGTGGATGCTAACTGGGATGAGGTTTACAGCACCCCTGCACCTACCAGCAGCAGCGGTGGAGAAGTCAATCTGGAGCAGGTCTATCAGGTAACCGAGTCGCTGCAAGACCATCTGCACTGGCAGCTCAACCTGACCCCCTTCTCAGATCGTGACCGCGAAATCGCCGAAGCCTACATAGATGCTATTAATGACAATGGTTTTATAAACAGTAATCTTGAGGATATTACCGATCATATAGATTATGAGGATCCCGAGGACGCTCTGGAAGAGGATGAACTACTTGCCGTGCTCAAGCGGCTGCAACAGTTTGACCCTCCAGGAGTGTTTGCCCGAGATATCCGCGAGAGCCTGTTGATTCAGCTTAATCAGCTAAGCCCAGAGACCCAGCATTTAGATCAGGCAAAGCGTCTTACCTCCGAGTTTCTCGACGATATAGCCTCGGTGGAACTGAGCCGTCTGAGCAAAAAGGCCGGTTACACTGATGAGGATACCCAGCAGGCTCTGCTACTGATTCGCAGCCTTAATCCGCGACCCGGAGAAGCATTGGCAGCCAATGATGCAGAGTATATTGTTCCAGATGTCTACGTAGAAAAAGTTGCCGGCCGCTGGCGTGTGCAGCTCAATGACAGCAATATGCCAAGACTGCGCATCAACGATACTTACAGCAATATGATTAAGCGCTCAGATAACAGCGACGAAAATCAGTTTTTGAAAAACAACCTTGCTGAGGCGCGCTGGTTTCTGCGCAGCTTGGAGAGCCGCAACGAAACACTGATGCGCGTTTCTATGACTATTATCGACTTGCAGCAAGGCTTTTTGGATCATGGCCCTGTGGCCATGAAACCCATGGTGCTCTCCGATATCGCCACTAAATTGGATCTTCACGAATCTACAATTTCCCGCGTGACCACCACCAAATACATGGCCACACCTCAGGGGATTTTTGAGCTCAAGTACTTTTTTTCCAGCCATGTTGGCACATCTGGCGGCGGAGAGTGTTCTTCTACAGCAGTTTGCGCTATTCTAAAAACAATGATTAGTGCTGAACAACCAGCCAAGCCATTGAGCGACAACAGACTGACCTCTCTTTTGGAGGAACAGGGAATACAGGTAGCTCGCCGAACTGTGGCTAAATATCGCGAGAGTATGGGTATCCCCTCCTCGAGCCAGAGAAAAAGATTCGACAACGCAAAGTAAAAGGAGAACTGCATGCAAATGACAATCAGTGGACATCATTTAGATATTACCGATCCCATCCGCGACTATGTCACCACCAAACTTTCCAAACTGGAAAGACACTCCGAACAAATCACCAGCACATCTGTTATTTTAACCGTCGATAAGTTAGCTCAAAAAGCTGAGGCTACTGTGCATGTTACCGGCGGTGATCTATTTGCCAACGCAGAGCATGAAGATCTATATGCCGCAATTGATGCGCTGACAGATAAGCTGGACCGTCAACTTATCAAGCACAAAGAGAAGCATAGGGGCCATTAGTTCCAGCAATGAAAATCACCGATGTCCTGACCCCAACAATGACCAAATGTGATCTGGCTGGTGGTAGCAAAAAACGTGTTTTGGAAAACCTGTCAGTGTTTATGACCGAGCAGCTCGGTGGAGACTCGGAGCAGAGCGACAGGTTATTTCATAATTTGGTCGCTCGCGAGCGGCTGGGCAGCACAGGTATTGGCGAAGGTGTGGCCATACCTCATTGCCGCGTCTCAGGGTTTAAGCGGATCCACGCTTGCCTGATAAAACTGCAAAAACCTGTGGAGTTTGACGCCCTGGACGACCAGCCGGTAGATCTTATTTTTGCCCTAGTGGTGCCGGAGGAGAAGAATGACGAACATCTGGCGACACTGGCGAGGATAGCCAAGCTCATGCAGACTGAATCATCAAGACAATCTTTGCGCCAGTGCACTAGCAGCGAAGAACTGTTCACCACCGCTATACAGCTAGAGCGGAGTAACTAGCCATGCGCCTGGTTGTTATCAGTGGTAGATCGGGATCCGGCAAGAGCTCGGCCCTCAATATTCTCGAGGATGTAGGCTTTACCTGTATCGATAATTTGCCCGCAGGTCTCCTGCCAGAGCTTATTGAGCAGCTTAAATCCGAGAGTAATAACAGTGCAGATTTAAATCTTGCAGTGGGCATAGATGCTCGCAACCTGGTCGGCGATCTAAATAAAATCCCAGAGATACTGCGGCGGATTTCCAACAGTGGCGTTGATGTCAGCGTGGTCTTTTTATATGCCCACAGTGCCGATCTGCTGCGCCGATACAGTGAAACCAGGCGCAAGCATCCACTGAGCTCTGACCATATCAGTCTCAAAGAGGCGATTAATCTGGAGAAGGATATGCTGGCCCCCATATCCGATATCGCCGATCGCACCATAGATACCTCCGGACTGTCTCTGCACCAGCTGAGAGATCTGGTCAAGAACACCGTTGTACCCCACAGCGCGCAACATATGTCCATTCTGTTTCAGAGCTTTGGGTTTAAGCGCGGTACCCCAGAGGATGCCGATTTTATTTTCGATGTGCGCTGTCTTCCCAACCCGCATTGGAAGCGGGAATTGCGCTTGCTGACTGGCAAGGACCCAGAGGTTATTCAGTTTCTGGAAGGTCAGGTCGATGTGGCCTCCATGCTCGCCGATATTATTGGCTTTCTGACCCGATGGATTCCTAAGTTCCAATCCAATAACCGCAGCTATCTTACTGTGGCCATTGGATGCACCGGTGGGCAGCACCGATCGGTCTATCTGGCCAATCGTCTGTGCGAACACTTCTCCAATGAGCAACCCTTTGTTCAGGTTGTGCATAAAGAGCTTACCAAATGATTCGCTGCCAACTGCCTATTATCAATAAACTGGGTCTGCATGCACGGGCTGCCACTAAGCTGGCCAGTGCTGCAGCCCATCATCAATGTGCAGTGCGCACCGGCAAGGAAGAACCCCTGGTAGATGCAAAAAGCATTATGTCTCTGATGTTGTTAGCGGCCAGTCAGGGTACAGAACTTATCTTTGAGTTCGATGGCCCGGATGAGCAGGCTGCCTGTGATGAAATTACCGCGCTGCTAAATGATTATTTTGGCGAGGGCGAATAACCTCCATAGAGATTGCTGATTTCAGCAAACCCTATCAGTGAACGCCAATGCTGGTTAGAATGGCGGTCCGAGCAGCCCGAAAATCCCAGCCATGGGGTTTTCTTAGGGAACAGATATGAGCAATATCGCAGAAAATAACTTGCTGACCAAACTAGGCACCACTATTGATTCAGCCACACTGAATCAGGTTCGTCATATCCTCAGCAATTTAGCCCCCCCTGATGTTGCCCATCAGCTGGAGACAGCGCCACCCAAATTTCGACGTATTCTCTGGGAGCTGGTCGATGCGGAAATCTCTGGTGAGGTCATTCAAGAACTGTCTGACGAAATCCAAATGGAATTTCTCAATGAGATGGACGGAGCTGAAGTGGCCTCCCTGACTGAGGGCCTGGATGTAGACGATATAGTCGATATTCTTCAGCAGTTACCCGACAGAGTCATTCCCGAGGTGCTGCAAGCCATGTCCGTGCAAGACCGGCATCGGGTTGAGTCAGTACTCACTTACAAGGAAGATACCGCTGGTGGACTGATGGACACCGAGGTAATCACGGTACGTCCGGATATTTCAGTTGATGTTGTGCTGCGTTATTTGCGTCGCTTTGAGGAGATACCAGATATTACCGATAACCTGTTTGTGGTCAGCCGCAAAGATGCCTTTCTCGGTAATTTGCCACTGGGAAAATTATTGACCTCCAGTCCGACAACTACAGTACGGGAGGTTATGAACACCGAGGTTCAGGCAATACATGTCAATCTGACCGACTCAGATGTGGCTCAGCTATTCCAGCGCTATGACCTGGTTTCTGCGCCAGTGGTGGATGATCAAAATCATCTGCTTGGTCGCATTACAATCGATGATGTTGTAGATGTTATTGTGGAAGATGCCGATCACTCATTATTGGCCATGGCTGGTTTGAGTGATACAGAGGACACCTTCTCACCTATTGTGCGTACTGCACCGCGCCGAGCTCTGTGGCTGGGGGTAAATCTGCTCACCGCTATTCTGGCCTCCACCGCCATCAGTATGTTTGAGGACACTTTAGATAAGGTGGTAGCACTGGCAATTCTTATGCCAATTGTAGCCAGTATGGGTGGTGTAGCCGGCAGCCAAACCTTAACCGTGATGATTCGCGGCATGGCCCTAGGCCAGATAGAGCGCGGTAACCTGTCTTGGTTGCTAAGCAAGGAATTTACCGTGGGCGCAGTCAATGGGCTGCTCTATGCCCTGGTGGTAGGCTCGGTAGTATCCCTGTGGTTTGGAGATAGCACCATGGCATTAATTATTGGTTTGGCCATGGCCATTAACCTCATGGCTGCGGCCCTCACTGGTACATTGCTGCCAGTGTTGCTGCGGTCTATTAAAATAGACCCGGCACTGGCTGGATCAGTGATTTTAACTACAGTCACAGATATAGTCGGCTTTGTGTCGTTCCTGGGCCTGGCGGCGGTATTTTTATCATGAGGGAACTGCCAGACCAGTCAGAATTAGCTAGTGATTCAGAGCATCAGGAGTATGACGGGCCCAGCAAGTCTCAGCTTAAGCGAGACAGTCAGGCGCTGCAGGATATGGGCAAAAAACTGGTCGATATGCCCAGCGGCCAACTGGAAAAGTTTAGCCTGCCCGAGCCCCTTGAGGAGGCTATCCACGAGGCCCGCCACCTAAAAAGTCGTGAGGCCAAGCGTCGCCATCTGCAATATATTGGCAAGCTGATGCGCACTCTGGATATCAGTGCAATTCAGGAGACTCTGGATCGTATGGACCATCAGTCTCAAACCTACAGGCAGCATTTCGCTCAATTAGAACAGTGGCGCGATAGAATTATCAGTGAGGGCCACAGAGCAATCGAGGATTTTATTGAGCTTCACCCAGAGAGTGATCGACAGCAGCTGCGCAATCTGCAACGTCAAGCCAATAGAGAGATAGAAGCCAAGAAGCCGCCAACAGCTGCGCGTAAACTATTTGCCTATCTCAGGGAGATGGCAGAATAATTCACATCGGTTTCTAGATTAGCTTGCGGTGCTGGGCCAGGGGTATTTTGCTTCTGTGCTCGGCGATCAGACCCAGGTCGATCTCGGCTATGGCAACGCCTGGCTGATCATCCAGGGAGGCCAATACATTTCCCCAGGGATCTATAATCGCGCTGCCACCCCAGAGGCCACGGCTCTGATGGCATCGATCCACCATATTGGCCCCCAAGACAAACAGTTGATTCTCAATAGCTCGGGCGCGCAATAGCACCTGCCAATGGGCCTCGCCTGTAATCGCTGTGAAAGCTGATGGCACAGTGATAATTTCAGCACCTGAGTTCGCCAATCGCTGGAACAGCTCGGCAAATCTAAGATCGTAACAGACGGTCAAGCCCAGAACCCCCAGCTCCGTGCGCACTGTCTTAATCTGATCGCCGGCACTGAAATTATCTGACTCTCGATAGGCGCCCTTACCTTGTTCAGAGGCCAAATCTGCATCAAACAGATGAATTTTATCGTAGTGGCCTACAGCCTCTGCCTGGGGATTAACAGCATAGCAGCGGGCAAATGGTCGCGGCTTGGCCTCAGCAACCGGTATGGTCCCTCCCACCAACCAAAGGCCATGCTTTTTTGCCTGCTGGGCCAGAAACTGCCGTACCGGGCCCTTATCATCAGACTCTGCACGACCCGCAGCGAGAAGGTCAGATTGCCCATAGTAGGCAAAATTTTCAGGTAGCACGGCCAGCTGCGCACCAGCTTCAGCCGCCTCGCACAGCAAACTGTCTGCATGCCGCAAATTGTCAGCCACTGAGCCCTGAGGTTTTAACTGTAAAACTGCGGCAAAAATTTTCATTTAGCCTGTTGATCCCCAGTCTCTGCTGAAGTTTTATCTGCAGATTCTTCAGACTGAGTATTTTTGAGTTCGGCGGCAAAAATTCTGTCTACAGCCACTTCAACATCATCCCAGGGACCTGACACCTTGTAGCTAATGCTAGACAGCCTGTCTACCTGCTTCTCCACCAGCTTGCTGGTCACATAGACACCAGCAGCGGCAGGCAGACCACCCATGAGCGCCACAACCCAGGGCAGATTGGTAGCCACTGGAAGTGTTGCCACCAGCTGGGCATCCACTGTTTCTCCGATCAGATCAAAGTCACCTGCCATGCTCATGCGCCCAGAGGGCATTTTCATTTTTAAGGGGTCAGCCAATTTGGCTATACCATCATCAAAGCTAATATTTCCTGTCAAATTATTATAGGCCAGGTTCTGTCCCACCACGTCAGAGAAGTCCAGCTGCAGGCGGCGCAGCCAGTTGGCAAAGTTAAACAGGCTAATCAGCTTTAGTGCCGCATCGGCACCGCCGGGAGATTTGTAAAAACTGCCATCCTTTAAGCTAAGCTGAAAATCGCCGCTGATATTTTCTCGGGAAATATTCCAGGGCTTATCATCCCAGGCTAAGTCGACCTTCATCTTGCCTGAAGTACTGTCGACTACCTTGGCTATGTCAAAGGCGGTAAATATATCACCAATATTACCAATGCCTATGGGGCCCACCAGTCGGCTACCATGGTTGCTGCCATCAAAACTCCAGAAAAATTCTGTGGCAGGCTGATCGGCAAACAAACCGGGTTGAATACCGAACAGATTGCCGTTGATATTGTTGATCGCGGCGCCAGAAACCTCCGGGCGCAACTCAAAGCCCAGAGAGCCCCATTGCACATCGCCCACCGACAGCTGTGCGATGGAAACATCTGCTGCCACAAAGGTTCTCGGGTCCAACATCTGCTGACCAATTTTCTCCTCCAGAAGAGCACTGGGCAATGACAGCCGACTGAGATCTACTCTGGGTACTGACTGTCTTTCGGCTGGCAAGCTGAGCAGACCATCTGCCAACTGACTGGTAAATTGAATGCGGGTGGCATCCTCATTAAAACTAATTTCAGAGTTAATATCCTGCAGGGTAAAAGTTGCAAGCTCGAGCTGGTCAAACTGGAGATCAAACACCGGTTGCCACAGACGAGGTTTGTTCTCGACCTGTTTTTGCGCAGTGCGGTTGAATAAATCAATGAGCGGCTGCCAGATGTCCAGATCAGTGGTGGGCAGATAACCGGCTACCAGTAGCTTATTGGGTCTTGGGCTTATTTGCGGTCGATCATAGCTCACCAGCCCCTGAGTCATTTGCCCCCCAGAAAAACTCAGTTCGCCAGTTAATTTGTCGCCAAAGTTGGCTTCAAGTTGGCGCAACTCTCGATCAAATAATAGGGTTAGATTCGTGGTGGTGGCTTGATCGGCTACCTTGCCCAGAGGCGCCGGCAAATCTACACGCACCCCCTGCATTTGACTGGACATCTGCAAGCTTACTGGCTTCTTTTCAGCCAGCTTAGGCAGGCTCATTACGCCATCGATTGAGATGCTGCCACTGAGCACCTGGGTCCAGGGAAAGTCTACCAATTGACTCAGGCTGTCGGGCACAACTCTGGTTTTAAAGCCAATCTTTTGTTCACCACCTGTCTGGTATAACTCTGTAGTTAATGGCTGCCCCCAAAATAGTCCGGATATATTTTTCGCCTGTAGACCATCGGACACAGAGAACTCGATAGCGCCAGAGAGGCCCTGTGCGCCAATAGAAGAATTGGGAATTGCAATCTCTGCATTACGCAGCACTGTACTTATCTGATAATCCCCAGCAATTTTAATACCCTGTTCACGCATGGCTTGGGTAATTAGAGGGATTTCAAGATCCAGGTTAATTTCACTGCGCCCAGAAAAATCCCATCCCCCCAGTGGGCCTATATTTTTCTTGAGTGGAGACTTGGCAAGAATTTCAACAGCGGCGGACAATTCGCTGCTGACAAGGCCATCAACTCTGAGCAAGCGCTGCTCAAGAGGCAAGTCAGCATTGTAGCTACCGCTGGCAGAGAGGATATCGACATCACCAATCTTGCCACTGGTCACAGTACTCTCGGAGAAACCATCGTCAACTAGCACCACTGTATCCAGATCGCGCATACCCAGCCAGTCAGGGTGATAATTGATATCTGTATCTTCCATATCAAACAGGAGCTGCGTAGTTCTGCCAGTGCGATCTCCCCTGGGCGGCCCACTGCGAAATAGCAGACCAAACTCTTTAACATTGCCTCCCAACAGAGCCGTTTTCAGCCAGTTGGAAAGATTTTTTGGCAGCTTGTAGGGTAAATATTTGCTGCCATAGGCTGCATCCAAGTCGCGGGCACCCACCACTAAATTGAACTCCGGAGGCACACCATTGGATGGCATCTGCTGATTTAGTGAATACATAATCAGGCTGGTCCCTGCATCCATCTTGGCCAGCACTGGCTCACTGCGTACTATTAGACTGTTGGTCTCTGGCTGCCAATCCATATAGGTGGTGCCAACTGCTGAATCTACGGTTAGATAGTCTCGGTATGTCTTGGGAAAGAATACGTCAAACCCGTCCTCATCGGCCACATGAAACAGACCGCCGCTCTCATTGACCTCTATATAACCGCTGAGACCCTTAACACCAGGGACACCTTTGTAGGGCTGCATATCAACGGCATTTAGATTCATCGATGCAAAGTAGCCCTGCTCATTGCGACCCAGTGTCAAGGCACCCAGCTCGCCCCGGGGGCGCATCTGGTCGATAATGGCGAGAATCTGATCAGAGGGGATCCGCGACTGGCCCAGCAGGTCGGTTAGCACGGTTAGGTCAAGGTGATTAAATGACAGATCAAAATCCTGCCATCGCGAACCCAGGCGCTGATTAAACACCAGATCAAGAGGCTCGATTTCGGCGTCAGACCAGCTAAAGTCAAAGCCTTGCAGTCTGGCACCCCAATCGGATCCTGGCGTGTACCAACCGGTCAGTTCAGTGCGGATGTCCTGTACCGGAGGCACGTCAGCCAGCCAGTCCAGCGGGATTTCGCTGACTGCCAGGCTACCCTCAAAATCCAGGGCACTGCCCGGATGGAAGTCGATCCAGATTTCACCACTGGCATTGGCCTGAAACTCGGATAAATTGGCAAATAACGCAGGCAGCAGAGGCTTGATAATCCGCACCAGCGGCTTGGAGATATTAAAATTTTCCAACCTAAGGTAGCCATCTGCATGGAATGATGCCAGATCACCAGGATCGCCCTGACCCTCAATCAGAACATAGGCCGGCGTCTCCTGATCAGACAGCCGCAGGGACAGCTCTGCACGATGAAAATCCGTATCATTTTCCAACTGCACATCATCGCCATGAATCTGTATAACTTTTCCAGATAAGAACTGCAGATCCACTGTCACCTGTTCCAGCAAAATAAGACGACTATAGAAAATTGGATCAGTAAACATCCGCAGATCAGTCTCTGTGTTGCTGCTCAAACCCTTGAGGCCCCAGCGGCCCAGCTCGTCCTCAACCAGAGTCAGCGCTAGCCGTTCAATACTGAGCTCACGCCAGATTGGCGTTCGATATTTGATCGTAGAAAACACATCCAGATCGGCGCGACCACGATCCACAACCATTGCATTGCTGCTGTCTGTGGCAAGCAGCTCAATCTTGTCAATTTCAATAATAGGTTTGAGGCGAGGCCATTCTCCTCTGAGCTCTCCCAGATTGACCTGCATACCTATGGTATCGGCAATAGCCTGCTGCAAACTGGGTCGCAGCTTATCAATGCTGGCAATGGACTGGCGACCAATAACAATAAAAATAACTGTACCAATAATAAGCATGGCGCCAGCAAGCCAGAACCACCGGTTCATTCGCTGTAATACTGTGTTAAGTTTATTATTCATCAATTATTCTCAAACCGGAATAATATCAAACTGCTCTCGGGCAAATAGCGCCTCAGAGCGAAACTGAATGGTACGGTTTATAAACTCTTCAAGATCGGCAACCTGAGCGGAATCCTCATCCAGTAATCGCTCTATAACCGCTGTGGAGGCCAGCACCCGCAGCTGATCACATTCGTATGCCCTGGCTACACGTAAAATCTCCCGCAGTACCTCGTAGCTAACTGTCTCGGCCGACTTGATCGAACCTCGCCCCTCGCAGGTGGGACAGCTCTGGCACAGCACATGCTCCAGACTATCACTGGTGCGCTTGCGAGTAACCTGCACCAGGCCGAGCTCGGTGACACCGGAAATTTTATTTTTGGCACGATCGCGATCTAGAGCCTTCTCAAAGGTGCGCAGCACCTGACGGCGATGCTCGGCATTTTGCATATCGATAAAATCGATAATAATAATACCGCCGAGATTACGCATACGTATCTGTCTTGCGGCAGCTGCAGCGGCCTCAAGATTGGTTTTGTAAATGGTCTCTTCAAGGTTGCGGTGACCCACAAATGCGCCAGTATTGACATCTATCGTGGTCATGGCTTCGGTTTGGTCTATCACCAGATGACCGCCAGACTTTAGGGGAACATCGCGCTGCAGCGCCTTGCCGATTTCATCCTCAATACCATGCAGATAAAATAGCGGGCGCTCCCCTGGATAATGCTCGACCAGGCTGGCAATTTCTGGACTAAATTTATTGCCAAAGTTAACTAGCTCAGTGAGTACTTCCCTGGAGTCGACCAGTATTTTTTCAACATCCTCAGAGGCCATATCTCGGAGCACTCGCTTGTAGAGGGGCAGCTCCTCATAGAGACAACTTGGCGTCGCTGCCTCGGTTTTGGCCTGCTCAATATGTCTCCATAGCCGCTGCAAAAAACGAATATCTGACGCCAGCTCATTGCCACTGACACCATCTGCCGCTGTGCGCACAATATAACCGCCTGAGATCTGCTCATCCTCGGCCAGAACCGAGGTAATAACCTCTTTAAGTCGCTCTCGCTCCGACTCATCTTCAATGCGCTGGGAAATACCTGTATGACAGCTTTTATCCATATACACCAAGTAGCGCGCGGCGACTGATAACTGGGCAGTAAGACGAGCACCTTTGCTGTTGATGGGGTCTTTGATAACCTGTACCAGTATTTTCTGCCCCTCATGGAGCAGAGTTCTAATGTCCGGAGTACCTGCTTCCCTGTCAGCGCCAGCCTCACCGCGATTAAAATACAGATCATCGACATGCAGAAAAGCGGTTCTCTCGACCCCTATATCAACAAAGGCGGCCTGCATGCCGGGCAACACACGCACCACCTTGCCCTTATAAATATTGCCCACCAGACCGCGCTTCTGATTGCGCTCAATGGAAATTTCTTGCGGCACGCCGTTCTCTACCAAGGCTACGCGAGTTTCCATCGGCGTAATATTGATAAGAATTTCTCGACTCATACTATGTTCCGCAAAGATTAAAAGGTTTTAACGATAATTTTCAGCTGGCTGCCACTAGGGTTCCAGCGTCTGCCAAACCGGGATATTAAATAAACCCAGCAGCTCTGCCGTCTGTTCAAGGGGCAGTCCCACCACACCACTATAACTACCTTCTAGGCCAGCAACAAAGACTGCACCCAAACCCTGAATTCCGTAGGCTCCCGCTTTATCTCTGGGCTCTCCAGTTTGCCAGTAACTGTGACATTCCCGAGTAGAAATTGACCGAAAACGCACTGAAGTTTTGGACAGCCGAAAAGCCAATTCATCCCCCTTACAAATAGCGACCGCGGAGAGAACCTGGTGAGTAGCCCCTGAGAGCTGGGCAAGCATATTGAGTGCATCCTGCTTATCCGCTGGTTTACCAAAAATCTGCTCACCGCAGACTACAGTGGTGTCGGCTCCCAGAGCAGGTAAAGACCCAGTTTGCCGCGCCCAGCCACGCTGGGCTTTTTCCACCGCCATTCGGCTGACATAGTCTGTGGGAGATTCCCCGGGGTTGTGGCTCTCATCAATATCGACCGCCATCTGGGCAAAATGCACACCAATCTGTGTGAGCAACTCGGCGCGACGAGGCGAAGCGGAGGCTAATAGAATATGCGGGTCTAACAAGGGGCTTCCTCGCGATTACAAATCATGAAAGTTAGCGATGATGCAGTTGAATACTGGCGATAAACCTGTCGACCAGCATCCAGGTTATCGCCGAGGTAAATCCCAGAATATGCAGCTGGCTAAGGTTTTTGGGGATATCCCATATGGAAAATAACGCAGCCCCCACCAGCTCACCAAATATCACCAGCACAAAAATCAAAAATGCGCGATGAAACCTCGAAAAGTACGTCAGCCAGCGGCTCAAAAGATAGGCCACACCGCCACAGAGCGCAAATACCAGCACATAGTGCCCAAGAGGAGTGCGATACAGGGCGTCGGCAAAAAGCCCCACCAGAGCGGCAAAGCCAATGCCGTATTGATTGGGTATATAAAGAATCCAGCCAACAACCATGAGCAGAAGAAAGTTGGGTTTCCACAGCAACCAGCCCCCAGTCGACGGCATAAGTTGCAAAAACACTGCAATCATAAGAGAAAAGATCACTGGAATAATGTAATTGACCGGATTCAACGCAGGCCTCCATTTGCATCAGTGTCGCCTACAGTAAACACCAGCAGCAGGTGGCGGCTGCGATCGAGCTCGGCAGAGGGATCCACTTCGACATCGACAAATATCTCACCTGATTTTTGAGTAATGCTGGTCACGGTGCCAACCGGATAGCCCACCGGAAAGCGGCCACCCAAACCCGAACTCACTAGCTGATCTCCCTCGCGAATGTCTGAGGTTGGCGACACAAACCGCAGCCTCATAAGATTATAGTCAGAGGTACCCTCGGCGATAGAGCGAACGCCATTGCGCAGCACCTGCACTGGCAGTGCATGACTGCTATCGGTAATCAGCAGGGCTACGCTGTGGCTGTCATAGACAGAGATTATCTGCCCCATCAACCCCTCTGCGTCGAGAATAGGTTGGCCCACATAGACCCCGTCATCGCGGCCGCGATCAATAGTCACCGTATGGCTCTGGGGGTTGGGCGAAACACCGATTACCTCAGTCACCAACACACTGTCCATCAGCAGTTCTGTAGCATTGAGCAGCTGGCGCAGGCGCAGGTTTTCTGCGGCAAGTTCAGACATACGCTGTAACTGGCCGCGGTGAATCAGGCTCTCTTGTTTTAGGCGGGCGTTTTCACTCTGGATATCAGCGCGCGGCTCAGTATTGACCTCGCCCCACTCCTGCACACGGTCGGGAATATTGGAAAGCCAGTGAAATGGTCGCACCAGATGATCTACAACTTTGTAGATAGGAGATAGCCAAGTGGTGTAGGCATCCAGCGTCATCAGACCAAACGCCAAAAGTCCAACTATAAGAATTTTTCGCACTGGTGAAGCAGACTTTGAGAATACGCTTTTAATAAGTCCGCTCCTAAAAAGACTACCTAGTGGCCAAAAACTGGCATCTACCCATTATTAGTGGGTTAGCGTATCCAGCCTTCTGTTATCCATCATCTCAAGCGCTTCTCCACCGCCTCGAGCAACACAGGTAAGTGGCTCTTCGGCGAGAATCACTGGCAGCCCAGTTTCATGGGTCAGCAATCGATCCAGATCTCTCAGCAGAGCACCGCCACCAGTTAACACAATACCGGTCTCAGCAATATCAGAGGCCAGTTCTGGTGGAGACTGTTCGAGCACACGCTTAACTGCCTGAACAATGCCCGCCAGCGGCTCCTGCAGGGCCTCCAGAATCTCGTCGCTGGTCAAAGTAAAGCTTTTGGGAACACCCTCAGCCAGGTTGCGTCCGCGAACATCAATCTCGCGCACCTCTTTTGCCAGGTAGGCGGCACCGATTTCCATTTTAATGCGCTCAGCTGTGGTATCACCTACTACGCTGCCATATTTACGACGCACAAAGTTAACAATGGCTTCATCAAAGCGGTCGCCACCTATGCGCACAGAGTCTGAGAACACCACACCGTTAAGAGACAGGATGGCAATTTCAGTGGTACCACCACCTATATCCACCACCATGGATCCAACAGCTTCTTCAACTGGTAGCCCGGCACCAATCGCAGCAGCCATGGGCTCCTCGATCAAAAATACCTCTCGGGCACCGGCGCTGTAGGCCGACTCCTTGATCGCCCGCTTCTCAACTTCTGTCGCCATACAGGGCACGCAGATCAGAACTCGGGGGCTGGGTGGCACCAGGCTTTTGGCATGCACCTTTTTAATAAAGTGCTGAAGCATTTTTTCCGTCACCTGGAAATCGGCAATCACGCCATCTTTGAGAGGGCGTATAGCTGTTATATTACCTGGAGTGCGCCCCAGCATGCGCTTGGCGTCCACACCTACGGCTTCAACAATTTTCTGACCCAGATGCTGGCGAATCGCAACCACCGATGGCTCGTTGAGCACTATGCCTTTTTCGCGAACATAAATCAGCGTATTGGCAGTACCCAGATCGATCGACAGATCACTAGAAAAGAAGCCACGGAGTTTTTTAAATATCATCGATACCAAGCCCTTAAAAACCACCTGTGGATTGAGGTCACAAGCGGTTGTAAATTTTGTGTGTTTATATAACAACTTATTCAGCGAGAAAATCGGCGTCTAGAGCGCTACTTTATTCGCATTGATCGGAATTCTAGCCGATCTTGGACAAAAGTTCCTACTACTCTTTTAAAAGATAGGGAAAAGAGCGCAAAAACCATGAAAATAGCCGATTTTGGCGTTTTTTCCCCTTAATCTAAGCCCTGTATTTGATGTAAACTTCAAGCCGCTGGATTTGACCCCAGCTCAGCCAACCCAGAGACCAAAATAATGATTATTGAGCGGCAAGAAATTGAAAAGCTGGCGACCCTGGCGCGTATCGCCATCGACGACAGCACCATCAATGAAGTGACTGAGCGACTCGGCAGCGTATTAGAGCTGGTCGACCAGCTGCAAGCCGCCGATACCAGCGGTGTAGACCCCATGTCACACCCCCTGCAAGCCACCCAGCGCCTGCGCGAAGATGAAGTCAGTGAACTCAATCAGCGGGAAGCATTGCAAACTACAGCACCAGATACCGAAGATGGCCTGTTTCTAGTGCCTAAAGTCATCGAATAAAAGCGACCCAACAATATGCATAACCTCACCATTGCCGAGCTTATCCGTGGGCTGCAAAGCAAAGAATTTTCCAGTGTTGAGCTAACTCAGCACTTTTTGGCCCGTATTGCCGATCTCGACCCCAACTACAACGCCGTGATCACAGTGACCGCCGACCAGGCCCTAAAAGCCGCCGCCGCTGCTGATCAGCGACTGGCCGCTGGCAATGCGCCTGCACTCTGCGGTGTACCCATACTGCACAAAGATATTTTCTGCACCAATGGGGTGCGCACCAGCTGCGGCTCCAAAATGCTCGACAACTTTGTACCACCCTACAACGCTACAGTGGTGGAAAACTTCGAGCAAGCCGGGGCTGTGGTGCTAGGTAAAACTAATATGGATGAGTTCGCCATGGGCTCCTCCAATGAAACCAGCTTCTATGGCCCGGTTAAAAACCCTTGGGCCACCGACTGTGTTCCCGGCGGCTCATCCGGCGGCTCCGCAGCTGCAGTGGCAGCGCGACTGGCCCCAGGCGCAACAGCCACAGATACCGGCGGCTCCATTCGCCAGCCAGCAGCCCTGTGCGGCATTACTGGTTTAAAGCCAACCTATGGCCGCGTATCCCGCTGGGGCATGATCGCCTTCGCCTCAAGTCTGGACCAGGGCGGCCCTATGGCTCGCAGCGCCGAAGATTGCGCCATCATGCTCAACTGCATGGCCAGCTTTGATGACAAAGACTCCACCTGCTTAGAGCGGGACGTACCAGACTACAGCGCAACATTAGGCAGCAGCATTAAAGGTCTGCGCATCGGCGTCCCCGGAGAATACTTCTCCGAGGGCCTTAACCCGGGCACCGAGCAAGCAGTGCGTGCCGCATTGGCAGAACTCGAAGCCCAGGGCGCAGAACTGGTGGATATCAGCCTGCCCAACACTGGCCTGTCCGTGCCCGCCTACTACGTAATCGCCCCAGCGGAAGCCTCAGCCAACCTGTCCCGCTTTGACGGTGTTAAATACGGCTATCGCTGTGCAGACCCAACCGACTTACAAGATCTGTATACCAGAACCAGAGCCGAAGGCTTTGGCGAAGAAGTGCAGCGCCGTATCCTGATTGGCACCTACTGTTTGTCGGCAGGCTACTACGACGCCTACTATGGCAAAGCCCAGCAAGTGCGCCAGCTGATCCAGCAAGATTTTGCCAACGCCTTCGAAAAAGTGGATGTAATTATGGGCCCCACCTGCCCGTCTCCGGCCTTTAAATTTGGCTCCAAAGGCGACGACCCTGTGGCCATGTATCTGGAAGATATCTACACCATCGCCACCAATCTGGCGGGCCTGCCCGGCATGTCACTGCCCTGTGGAATGGTCGACGACAAACCAGTAGGGCTGCAGATTATTGGCAATTATTTTGACGAAGCGCGCATGCTCAATGTCGCCCATCAGTACCAGCAGGCCACCGACTGGCACAGGGCAGCTCCGGAGGGAATAGCATGAGTGATTGGGATACAGTAATCGGCCTCGAAGTGCATGTGCAGCTGGCCACCAATACCAAAATATTCTCCGGTGCCAGTACTGCCTTTGGTGCCGAGCCCAACACCCAGGCCTGCGCCATTGATCTGGCCATGCCCGGCACCTTGCCCGTGCTCAACAAACAGGCGGTTCACTACGCCGTCATGTTTGGCCTGGCCATTGATGCAGAAATTGGCAAAGAGTCCGCATTCGAGCGTAAAAACTACTTCTACCCAGACCTGCCCAAAGGCTACCAGACCACTCAGCTGGAAAAGCCCATTGTCGGGCGCGGCACTGTAGAGATTGAACTGGCCGACGGCAGTACCAAGACTGTGCGCATACACCATGCCCATCTCGAAGAAGACGCCGGCAAGTCACTCCATGAGGGCAATTTCCGCCACGGCGTTTCAGGCATCGACCTCAATCGCGCCGGCACACCGTTGATCGAAATTGTCTCCGAACCAGATATGACCAATGCCGAAGAAGCCGTAGCCTTTGCTCGCAAGCTCCACAGTATTGTGACCTCAATCGGTATCTGTGATGGCGAGATGTCTCAGGGCAGTATGCGCTTTGATGTCAATGTTTCCGTCAAACCAAGAGGCAGCGACACCTTAGGCACCAGAACCGAAACAAAAAACCTCAACTCATTTAAGTTTATGGAAGAGGCCATCGCCAAAGAAGTCGAGCGTCAGATAGATCTGATCGAAGATGGCGGCACGGTGATCCAGGAAACTCGTCTTTACAATGGCGACACCAAAGTCGCGCGCTCCATGCGCAGCAAAGAAGAAGCCAACGACTACCGCTACTTCCCCTGCCCGGATCTGCTGCCAGTAATCGTCAGCGACGAGACCATCGAAGAGCTGCGCCGCAATATGCCAGAACTGCCAGATGCCCGCCGCGCCAGATTTGTCGAACAGTACAGCCTGTCCGATTACGATGCCGGCGTGCTGAGCAGCGATGCTGCTATGGCAGCTTATTTTGAGACAGCCACCGGGACATCCGGCAATGCCAAACTGGCCGCCAACTGGACCATGGGGGAACTCAGCGCAAGACTCAACAATGAAGATCTGTCCATAGCCAAAAGTCCGGTCAGCGCAGAACAGCTGGGTGGACTGATCACCCGCATTGCCGACAACAGCATCAGTGGCAAAATGGCCAAAGAAGTCTTTGAAGGGATATGGGCCGGCGAAGGCGACGCAGACCACATTATTGAAGCCCGCGGCTTAACGCAGGTGTCCGACAGCGGCGCGCTGGAACAGCTGGTCGTCGACGTGCTGGCCGCCAATCAGGCTATGGTAGAAGACTATATCAATACCGACGAAGCCAAACGCAAGAAGAAACTTGGCGGCTTTATGGGGCAGATTATGAAAGCCTCCAAAGGTCAGGCCAACCCGCAACAGGTCAATCAGATACTGGCGCAAAAACTTAACGAACTACTGTAAACCGTTTAAGGAAAAACATGTCACTGAAAAAAGATAAGCAAAAAGTCCTCGGCGAAGTCTTCGATGACGAGCGCGTAAAAAGCTTTTTGGACTACCAGCCACCAGCTGGTGTGGATGGAGATTTTCACCTGCTGGAAAAGGCCTATCGCGGTATGAATCTGGATAACTTCGCGACTTTTCTGCAGTTCTTTACTCAGGCTGGGCACAATCTTGATGCCACCAACCCTGAGGGAAAGACATTGGTGGAAATTGCCAGTGAGCACGGACATGGTGGGGATTATGTTGGGGCCCTTAGAGCCGCTGGCGCGAACGGTTGATCGCTCTACCTTAGGCCAAACTCACCAATAAACTGCCCAACAGCAGCCAGTTTCTGTTATAAATTACCCTCTAATTAAAACTATGGGGTAATAAAATGAAATTTTTAGATAATTTGTTAGATGGGCGTGAAGATCAAGCCTACGCGCTGCTGCGCATTGTCACTGGCTTTCTGTTTATCTGGCACGGCACTCAAAAGCTATTTAACTTCCCCGCTGATTTTCCCTATCCGCTGAACCCACTGATGTACGCCGCAGGCACCATCGAAATGGTGGGTGGCGCTCTGGTGATGATTGGTCTTTTGACGCGCCCGGCAGCGTTTATTTGCAGTGGCACCATGGCGGTGGCCTATTGGATGGTCCATGGTATGAACAATTTTTTCCCGATACTTAATAACGGCGAGCTGTCGGCATTTTTCTGCTTTGCGTTTTTATTTATCGCGGCGCGTGGCGCCGGCATATGGAGCTTGGATAAATAATGTAAGTCTCGGGCACGGATGCCATGAATACTGAGTCCCTTAATGGGCTGGTGACTGAGGTGCGGGCTTGCACAATCTGTGAGCCCCATCTGCCCAACGGCGTACGGCCGGTTCTGCAGGTCAACTCCGATGCAAAAATTTTAATCGCAGGTCAGGCTCCTGGTCGGCGCGTGCATGCTACAGGCATTCCCTTCGATGATCCCAGTGGCGATCGCCTGCGAGATTGGATGGGTGTGACCCGGGAGCAATTTTACAATCCCCAGCTACTTGCCATAGTGCCCATGGGGTTTTGCTATCCGGGCACGGGCAACTCTGGTGATCTGCCACCCAGACCTGAATGTGCAGCCACTTGGCGGGCGAGGCTATTGCGCCAGTTACCTAGAATTGAGACCACTCTGGTGATTGGAAAATATGCCCATGACTACCATTTTGGCAAAAGCAATCTGACTGTCACCAGGCTGGTGGAAAACTGGCAGCAGCACTGGCCCAGACGGCTCCCTCTACCTCACCCCAGCCCGCGCAATAATATCTGGCTTAAGAAAAACCCTTGGTTTGAGACGAAGGTGGTGCCCGTTATCCGTGCTCGTATCACTCATCTACTGAAAACTTAACCCTTTATAGATACAAATCAAAAAAGGTCATAAGCCGCTGTACTAAGTTGTCTCTGTGGTTATACAAAAGGAGTCAACCATGACAAAGCCTAATCGCCAGCTTATTATTTTCGCTTCATGCTTATTATCTATTCCGTTTATCCTCTGCCTTATCATTATTGTTTTGCTCTCAGTCGTATGATCCAATAGAGATCATTAATAATTAGAGATTCACATGCAAGTATCCCCTTTCGAAAACTGCGGCGCAGTGGTTAGCGGCCTGCAGCTGGCCTCTATGACCGATGCCGAACTGGTTGAACTGCGCAGTGCATTTACCGAACATGGCTTGCTGTTTTTTCGCGACCAGGAGCTGCCCCCGGAAGAGCACCTTCGCTTTGCCCGCCGCTTTGGCACCATTGTGGTGAACAAGTTTTTTAAAACCACAGAAGAGCACCCAGAGATTGCCGAGGTGCGCAAAGAAAAAACCCAGCAAACTAATATTGGTGGTGGCTGGCACACAGATCATTCCTACGATGATGAACCTGCTCTGGGCTCTATTCTGGTGGCGCGCACATTGCCCGAGACTGGCGGTAACACCAATTTTGCCAATCTTGCCGCTGCCTACGATGCTCTACCTGCAGATCTTAAACAGGATATTGAAGGCCTGCGCGCTGTGCATTCCAACACTCACCTGTACGGTGAAAATGGCCTCTATCGCATGACAGATTTGGCCGACCAGCTGGGTGGCATGGATCGGGTTGGTGATGCCACTCATCCGGTGGTGATCCTGCATCCGGAAAGTGGACGCAAGGTGCTCTATGTAAACCCCGGCCACACGATTCAGTTTGAGGGCTGGGACTTTGCCGAAAGTCGTGTGCTGTTGGATAAACTCTATACCCATGTTAATCAGCCGCAGTTCACCTGCAGCTTTAACTGGCAGCCAGGCTCTGTCACCTTTTGGGACAACCGCTGCACCTGGCATATGGCCGACAATGACTACCAGGGTCAGATGAGATTAATGCACCGCATTACCCTGGCAGGAACCGCTCTGGCCGCCGCCTAACCTGAGATCGGCAAAAGCTGTCATAATCTAGCTATGGCAAAAATGCGTAAAAAATCTGACCTGCCCAGCAAAGTCTGTCCCATGTGCGAGCGCCCCTTTATCTGGCGCAAAAAATGGGAAAAAGTCTGGGATGAAGTGCGCTACTGCTCAGTGCGCTGCAAATCAAATGCTAAAAAACAATAAGCCCCAACATTATGCCCAGCACCCATAACACCGACATCTTAATTATTGGCGCCGGCCTTGCCGGCCTAAGCGCTGCCAATGACCTGCAACAGGCAGGGCACAGCGTGCTGGTTATTGATAAGGGCCGGGGCTTGGGGGGACGTCTGGCTGGCCGGCGTATTGGCGAGGCCACCTTTGACCATGGCGCGCAATTTATGACCGCCAGAGAACCCAGATTTAAAGCCGCTGTGGCCAGCTGGATAGAAGCTGGGGTCGCCGAAGAATGGTACAGCAGCTATCCCGGGCAACCCAATGGCCACCCCAGATATCGCGGCGTGCCCACCATGACCGCAGTGGCCAAACACCTGGCAACAGATATCAATGTTATGAGCAATATCAGGGTAGAAGCCATCAGTCAGCAGCAAACCCAATGGCTGGCGGCATTGGATAATGGCGAAACAGTCATCGCCAATAAACTGCTGATCACCTCACCCGTGCCCCAAACCCTCGACCTGTTGGCCACTGGCAATATTGCCCTGCCTGCCGACAAACAGGCCCGACTGGCGCGCATTGAATATGAAAGCTGCATTGCCGTCATGGCCATTCTCAATGGCCCCACCGCCATAGAAGCCCCTGGCGCCATCGCGCTGGATAAGGGCCCCATCGCCTGGATTGCCGACAACCTGCAAAAAGGCGTTTCCAAAATACCAGCTGTGACCATCCATGGCAGTGGTGAGTTTAGTGCCCTGCACTTTGAGCAGGACCCCATGGCTATGGGCCGGCAACTTATTGATGCAGCGGCACCCTACCTTGGTGGCGCCCAGGTTACCGAATACCAGGTCCATGGCTGGCGCTACAGCAAACCCACCATCGTCGACGACGCCCCCTGCATGCTGCTGAGTGAAGCAACTGACCTGCCACCACTGGCACTGGCCGGCGACGCCTTTGCCGGCCCAAGATTTGAGGGCGCTGTGCAATCGGGCTGGGCAGCAGCCAAATATTTGATACATGCCAACTAATAAAACGCCGCTATAATGGCCCATAGATAATAAAAACCCTGGCAAAGCCAGTTTTGAGGGAGACAACCATGGCACAGACAGAACAACAACTGCGCGTACAGCTGGCAGCCTGCTACAGAATTTTTGACTATATGGGTTGGAGTGAGATGATCTACAACCATATTACCGCCAAGGTCCCAGGCCCCGAGCACCACTTTCTAATCAACCCCTACGGCCTGCACTACAAAGAGGTGACGGCCTCCAATCTGGTGAAAGTAGATATCGACGGCAATATTGTTGAAGACACAGAGTACGCCGTAAATCCTGCAGGCATTGTGATTCATACCGCCATCCATGCCGCACGCCCAGATATCCAGTGCATAGCCCACACCCACACCAATGCCGGCATGGCCGTGGCCTGCACCCAAGAGGGGCTGCGCGCCGACAACTTCTACTCAGCCCTGCTGCACAACCAGGTCGCCTACCATGACTTTGAGGGTATCACTGTAAACGAGGACGAAAAACCCAGGCTAATTGCCAATCTGGGTGACAAGAGCCTGATGATTCTGCGCAACCACGGGCTGCTAGCCGGTGGACGCACTATCCCGGAAGCCTTTCAAAACCTCTGGGGCATGGAGCGCGCCTGTCAGGTACAGGTAACCACAGACTCCACTGGCCGACCCAGCATACCCATAGGCCCGGAAATTCTGGCTAAATCGGAACAGCTATTGGCCATGCAGGCCCAGGGCGGGCTCAGCGGCGAGCGAGAATTTAATGCCTATACTAGACTAATAGAGAAGATCGACCCTTCGTACAAGGACTAAGCGTTAACCAAACGCCAATTAACTCAAACAAGGATGGACATAATGAAGATAAAACACTGCGCCCTGCTCGCCTTTGCCCTGATGCTGCTTTCAGCTTGCGACAATGCCCCAGCGCCCGAACAAGCCATAATTTCTGAGGGCGGCTATACTGACGTAGCCAGTGTCAAACTGGAAACAGGCAAGGCGGCGCCAGACTTTAAACTGCAGTCTTTAAATGGCAACTGGGTACAACTGTCAGAACTGCGCGGCAATAAAGTACTTATGATTTTCTACCGCGGCCACTGGTGCCCATTCTGTGTGGGTCATTTGCAAGATATTCAAACCATGCTGCCCGAGCTTGAGAAGCGCGGCTATCAGGTACTAGCCATCAGCCCAGACGACGCCACTGATATGCAAAAAATGGCCGACCGCATGGATCGACCCTATCAGTTTCTGTCCGATGCAGGCCTAAAAGTGTCAGATCTCTACGGCATCCGCAAAGATGAAGAGCTGCCCCATCCAGCAATGATATTGCTGGATGACCAAGGCGTTGTGAAATGGTTTTATATTGGCGAAGACTACAAAACAAGACCTAGTGCAGAGCAGTTGCAAAAGGTGTTAGATCGCCTCGATAACTGATACGGTCATTGTGAAACAGCGCAGCGGCCCAAGTATCCCTTGGGTCTAACCATGAGATTCTTCACTGCGCTCCGCATGCCTCGCAGAACGTTTTGGGTACAGAATGACAGCCTGGTAAGTATGCTTACTTCATCAATTCCCGCGAGATAATCAGCTTCATAATCTCATTGGTGCCACCATAGATACGCTGGATTCTTGAATCAGCAAACGCGCGGCATACCGGGTACTCCCACATATAGCCCCAGCCTCCATGGAGTTGCAGGCATTCGTCAGCGACTTTGCACTGCAGGTCGGTGGTCAGTAGCTTGGCTTTTGACGCGGTGACCGTATCTAGTTTGTCTTCCAGCAGCAGCTCGGTGCAGCGATCAGTGTAGACCTCTGCGCAGTCGATTTCGGCTGACAGCTCGGCCAATTTAAACTGGGTATTCTGGAACGAAGCTACGGTGGTACCAAAGGCTTTACGCTCTTTGGTGTAGTCAATAGTGGCTTCCAGGATAGCCTTGGCATTGGCCACGGCTCCCACCGCAATAGACAGACGCTCCTGAGGCAGATCCTGCATCAGGTAGATAAAGCCACGACCCTCTTCACCCAGCAGGTTTTCCTTGGGCACTCTGACATCCTGGAAAAACAGCTCAGAGGTGTCCTGGGCTTTCAGGCCCAGCTTGGTCAGATTTTTACCTTTGCTAAAGCCCGGCAGTCCTGCCTCCACCAAAAACAGACTAATACCTTTGGAGCCGGCGGTGGAATCAGTCTTGGCCACCACAATCACCAGACCAGCTTTTTGTCCATTGGTAATAAAGGTCTTGGAGCCGTTGAGAATATAATGATCTCCATCCAGCACTGCAGTGGTGTTGGTGCCTTGCAAATCGGAACCTGCGCCCGGCTCGGTCATGGCTATGGCGGTTATCAGTTCGCCGGTGATACAGCGAGGCAGGTACTTTTGCTTTTGCTCCTCGCTACCGTAGCGCACTATATAGGGCACGGTTATATCATTGTGCAATGTCCAGCCCAGCCCGGTGCAGCCAGAGCGACCAATCTCTTCGTTAACTATGCAGTTATAGCGAAAATCGGTACCTACACCGCCATATTCCTCCGGGATCATAGGGCATAAAAAACCCTGCTCACCAGCCTTTAACCAAATCTCATCACTGACCATACCGTCTTTTTCCCACTGTTCGTGGTGGGGCATGGCTTCAGTTTCAATAAACTTGCGCAGGCTATCGCGAAACATTTCATGGTCGGAGTCGTACAGGCTTCTTGGAATCATATCTAATCACTCTACTAACTTTTATCGGTCGATGGTATCAATGATGTCGCCCTATCGCTGTCCCCTCAGCGCCAAACAGTCCTGTTTTAGTGACCTGTGGGTACTTAGCGATAGTTCTAATAAAATGCTACAAATATATACACCAGCAAACCCAGACCTATGGTCCAGTAGACGCTGCGGGTTTTATGGGCAGCGCCTATGGCTGCCACTGCGCCCCACAAATAGGGATTATCCAAAGAGATATCCAGCTGCTGGTCATGAACAAAAAGTATCGGCGCTGTGATCGCAGTCAACACCGCCGGACCACTATAGCCTAGCAAAGTTTTTACATTTGGCCCGAGCCGGATAGGCAGCCTGCCCTCGAGAAATAAATAACGTGTTCCAAAGGTCACAGAGGCCAGCAGTAAAATACTCAGTAATATCATCGGGAGCCCGTCCTGATAACCTGGGTAAAGTAACCGGCCAACATAGCCAAAAGTGCTGCGAACACCAGTCCCAGTTCAATCTGCCAGAGACTAAAGATCAGTGCAGAGATTGCGGCGACAAGCACTGATATCAGCGTAGCCAATGATTTGATCTCGGGCACCACCAGTGCGATAAATGTCGCGGCTATGGCAAAATCCAAGCCCAGCTTAGTCAGATCTGGCAACCAGGCGCCGGCGACAATGCCAATAAATGTCCATAGATTCCAGGCCAGGTAAAAGCTGCCCCCGGCACCCAGGGCGTAGTACAAACGAAATTTATTTTGGTAGGCGCGGCGATCGCCAGATAGGGCAAACAGCTCATCGGTCAGCAGAAACCCGAGACCCAGCCGCCAGCGCAATGGCTTGGGGCTGAGTCGCTCACGCAGTGTCAGGCCGTAGAGAAAGTGCCTTGAGCTGATCACAAAGGCACTGAACAGCACCGTGAGCAATGACGCCTGATCGGCAATCAACTCCACAGTGACAATTTGCACCGCACCGCCAAAAATAACTGCTGAAAAAAGCTGCGCCTCCAGCCAGCTAAACCCTCGCTGTACCGCCAGAGAACCAAACAGGACTCCCCAGGGCAACACGGCCAGGCTCAGAGGCAACATATCAATAGCGCCTTTTTTCAGCGCTGCCATCAGCCCGCGGCGACTACTGCTCATCTATTCCCATAACCTATGGCGATATATTTCAGTTAGTTACACAAATTTGCGAATCAGGGCATTGGGCATTAGATCCAGCAGCAATGCCACATAGCGCCAACGCTTGGTAATAAACACATGATCCACTCTTTTATTGATTGCCTTGACCATCTGGCTGACACTTTTCTCCAGGGGAGCCAGCCACATTGGGCGGCCCTCAACCATCGCCGTATCTACAAACCCTGGCTCTACCGTAGTCACCGCAATCGGCTTCTTTGAATGAGCTGCTCGCGACCGCAAACTATTAAGGTAATGGGAAGCAAAGGCTTTGGTAGCATTGTAGGTGGGGGTTAAGCCTCCGGAAAAATGAGCTGCCGCGGAGGAGACACCCACCAGGTGACCAGAGCCACGCTGGACAAAATAATTCATTGCCGTCAGGGACATTGCGGCAAATCCTCGCACATTTACATCGATCATTTGGCGTTGTACCTCCCAGTCCAACAGGCGCTCTGAGTTGCCCACCCCAGAGTTGACGACAATTAAATCCACATCACCCATTTTCTCTATAAGACTAGTCAACTCGGTTACAGCTTGCTCGGCATTGGTCAGATCAGTTTTTTGCACAAAATGCTCTCCGGGCAAGCTACCAGCTAATTTATTGAGACAGCCATCACGACGGGCCATTAGCCCCAGCTGATAACCCTGGGCCGCCAACTGCACCGCTAGCTCCCAGCCAATGCCTGAACTGGCGCCTATGATAATGCCCTGCTTCATACTGTTCCCCTCAAAGCATGATGGTTGTTTTCAAAGCTCGACAGTTTAGCCGTCCAGACAGAGACAGAGAAGTGATTTATAAAATGGACCAGCTTAAAAGATTGCCGGCTTAACTGGCCTGGGCAATTGATTGTCCCCCAATAGATACTCTACGCGACCATCCGGCATCAGGCGGCTCTTATCCACCTCAAAATAGGTGAGTAGGCTGTTTAGATCTCTCTGGCTATGGTAGTGAACCCCAGGCTGATGTCCCGAGAGTTGCGTCTGGCTCAGAGAGGCTCGACTGTCGATACCATACTGGCAGTGCGGCAGGCGATTCCTGCCGCTGAGCACACCCAGACTATAGCCCTGCGTACTACTGTTGATATAGGGACCCAGAGCCTGCATCAACGCTTGGAGACTCGCGCGATCAAGGTAATTAAAAATATCCCAAAACAGGCAGATATCAATGATTACTCCCGGCTGGAGATTCAGGCCAGCATGGAAGTACTCCACCAGTGCCGACTGCTCAGCACCCACTGGACGTCGAGACAAAAAGTCTGCATTGATAAGATCGAGAAACTCAAGACGGCATCTATACTGATTAAAAAACTGTACCGTTGAGGGCGAGGGGTAACCCATATCCACAACCAGCAAGCGATGCTCTGACTGGGTCGACTCGAAGAGCTGACCAATCAGATTGCTGGGCAACACAGGGCTAAATGCTAACTCGGCCTTCTGTGCACTAAACTGTCTCATGGGCGACCAAAACTATGGTGATCGCCGACTCAGGAGGCCTGAGCATCCGCCTGATGACCAGCGCGATGGGATTTGACTGTAGGTTTAGAACCAACCGGTAAATCAGTCACGGTTTTTTCATCTGGATCCATGGTGATGCTACCTTTGAATTTGGCACCATCTTCGAGGCTTACTCGGGGGGAATCTATATTGCCAAGCACATTGCCGGTGCTGGCGATAATCACTTTTTCGCCGCCGCAGATATCGCCCTTTACAATGCCTTCAATGCGCACAATCTTGGCCGCAATATCTGCTGTTAAAGTGCCGGATTTACCGACCCTAATCTCTGCCTGCTTAGCTGTAATGCTGCCGTTAACAACGCCTTCAATCAGCAGACTTTCCTCGCTGACAATACTGCCCTCAATTTTGACATCCGCACCAATCATACTAACAACTCCTTTTGATGAACCACTGAATCTACTCCCTGCTTGGCTGTCAGCCAGCGTCATTTTATCGACCGCTGAGTTATATTTTTTTAACACTTTGCTTTTATCAAACATAATCACCACTATCCTTTGCTATAACCCCTCAGCGTAAACCGCTCAATGATTTATAGCTTTACTGGGGTTTAAATCTGTGCAACATCTAGATTGATAAAAGCTTTTTTAACATAATTGATTATGCTATTTTGAATTTAATAAAATTATTGCTCTGTCATAGACTCAATTTTTTCCTGGGTTTCCAGCCAGTCTTCCTCCAATACAGTCAAATTCTTTTTGCTGATCGCCTGTTCAGAGAGGCAGGTTTTGAGCTTATTTTTGTGGCTGTCATTGTATAAGTCTGCATCCGTCAACTGAGTTTCAATTTTCTGTAGCTGATGCTGTTCTTTTTCAATCTTGGCTTCGAGCGCCTTAATTTTTTTATTTAGCGGCGCGAGTTTTTTACGACTCTCGGCAGATTGCTGGCGAGCTAACTTTTTATCTATAGGATTTTCTGAGCTGACGGAATGAGCTTGAGTATTTTCCCGAGAAAAATTTTTCAGCCAGTCCTGGTAATCATTTAAATCACCATCAAACTCAGTCACGCGCCCCGAGGCTACCAGATAAAAATCGTCCACCGTATTACGCAGTAAATGGCGATCGTGAGAAATCACTACCAGCGCACCCTCATAACTCTGTAGCGCCATGGTTAGGGCATGACGCATCTCCAGATCCAGATGATTGGTAGGCTCATCCAAAAGCAGCAAATTGGGTTTTTGCCAGACGATCAGTGCTAGCGCAAGACGCGCTTTTTCGCCCCCAGAAAAGTCTTGGATTGGATCCAGAGCCTTGTCGTTATGAAAGTCAAAGCCGCCTAAAAAATTTCTAATCTCTTGGTCCGTAGCCTTGGGCGTGAGACGCTGCAAATGCAACAGCGGACTGGCCTGTAAATCCAGCACCTCCAGTTGATGCTGAGCAAAATAACCCATGGTGATATTTTCACCATAGACTCTCTGGCCAGAGAGCAAATCTAAATCACCAATCAGACTGCTAATAAGGGTAGATTTACCGGCACCATTGGGGCCCAGCAATCCGATTCTGCTACCCGGCTGCAAATCAAAATTGACCTGTGACAGTATTTCTTTTCCGCCATAACCCAGGGTTGACTGACTGATATTGACCAGCGCACTGTGCGCTTTTTTGGGTTCGGAAAATTTAAAATAAAAAGGTGAATCTATATGGGCAGGCGCAATATTTTCCATACGCTCTAACTCTTTAATACGACTCTGGGCCTGCTTCGCCTTTGACGCTTTGTAGCGAAAGCGAGCGACAAATGCTTCGACATCTTTGCGCCGTTTTTGTTGTTTCTCAAAGCTTGCTTGCTGCAGAGCTAGCCTCTCTGCACGCACTCGTTCAAAGGCCGAATAGTTGCCTTTGTAGGCTATGGCTTTATTGCGCTCTATATGCACAATGCGCTCGACCACATTATCGATAAAATCCCGATCATGGGAAATAATTAACAGGGTTCCCTGATAGGCTTTTAACCACTGTTCCAGCCACAGAGTCGCATCCAGATCCAGGTGGTTGGTCGGCTCATCGAGCATCAGCAGATCAGATGGACTCATCAGGGCCTGAGCAAGGTTTAATCTGATGCGCCAGCCACCGGAGAAACTACTGACCGGGCGGTTTATTTCCCCTTGCTGAAAGCCCAGACCATGAAGTAACTGCTCAGCGCGGTAGTGGGCATCGAAGCCATTGATCCCATCCATTTTTTCATATTCAGCGGCCAGCCGGTCATTGTCCTCCAGCGCCGTGGCCTGCTCAATCGCAGCCTCGGTAGAGCGCAACACCGGATCGCCGTCTAACACATAATCCAGTGCGCTGCGTTCCGAGCTGGCGAGCTCCTGTGCCATATGGGCAATACGCCAGTCCCCTGGAATAAATAAGTTGCCGGCATCTGGTATCAACTGACCTAACAGTAGTTTAAACAGACTGGACTTACCGCAGCCATTGGCGCCAATAATACCTATATGCTGACCTGGGTGGATTACCAGCTCTGCATCGCTGAGCAGTAACTTGGTGCCACGGCGCAGCTCTACTTCTGTCATTGAAATCATAGACAATCTGTTCGCTGATAATTTTGTGGGTAGTTGAGGGTCTGATAGCGAGACGGAAATTAGGTTGCATAGTCCAAATATCAGACGTCATAATCTTTGGCCATTATTATAACAGAACCCTGTGCAGGAGACTTAAATGCGTCTTAATCTGGCTCGCAAGATTATCCTTTCCCTTGTCACTCTATTGCTTTCATCATTGGCACTGAGCATCAATCTAGAGGCAGAGCGCCTGATGGATAATCTAGCTAATCAGCGCTTTGATAAACTGGGCCACCCCCAGATAAAGACCGATTCCATTAAACCCGTCTTGGCCACAGTCCAGCGACCCCATCGTTTACTGGTGATCAGCGTAGAGTTTACAGATCTCAGCTACGACCGTTTTGCTGGCGATCGCAATCAAGACAAAAAGAATCGCCAGTATCTGCAAAAGCTGCTGTTCGACGGCTCTATCAAAAGGCCTGCTGAGTCTACCCTGTCCCACTACTTCCGCCACCAATCCAAGGGACAATATCATGTCACCGGCAAGGTGTTACCTGCAGTGCGGGTGGAAAAGCCGCTGTCCTATTATGGTCGCCCATTGCAAAACAGTGATGGCAGTTGGCGTAACGATGCCATGGCAGACAAGCTAGTTTCTGATGTACTGGCCGCTGCCTACAGAGATAATCCACAGTTCCCCTGGGCTGACTATGATATCTGGGATCCTCTGGATTTTGACGGAGATGGCTCTCGCGACGAGGCTGACGGCTATCTTGACCATCTGGTGATAGTCTATGCAGGCAAAGGCCAATCGTCTTGCCAGGGCCTGTACAAACTCAGCGAAAAACTAAATGCCAATGCCAATGCCGCAACCCTGGCCGCTTTACCAACGGTAGAGCGTGAATGTGCCGACCGCATCTGGCCTCACCGCGGCAGCCTGAGTACTGATATAGGTAAGGGCCCTCAGGTCGAGGGTCTGACCAATGGTCGTGGCGGAACCAAGATTACCGACGGCCTCTGGGTCTATGACTACAATATGCAGTCTGAATACACGGAGGTGTCCACCTTCATCCATGAGTTTGGTCACAGCCTGGGCTTGCCAGATATCTATGCCAGTCAGACCAATAATTCTACCGCCTCCTGGGAATCGATGTCCTCCACCGCATCACCAGAGCCACAGGAACTGAGCGCCTGGTCGCGTATGGTGCTGGGCTGGCTTAAGCCCTGCGTTGTTAGACCTCAAGCATTTGGTGGTGATAAGCGGCAGTCTTTTTACCTCAAGACTATGAATGACTGGTCGAATAGACCAGATGACAGCCTAGAGGCCGGTGTCTGCGATGCAGCCATGGTGATGCTGCCTCCCAAGGAGAGGCATCTGAGTCTAGGCCCTCTGGGAGAAGCTCAGGGTCAGCAGGCTATTTACACTGGCCAGGGCAATGATATGAATCACTATCTGAGCACCAGCTTTGATTTGAGATCAGTGGCCGCTAATCAACCTTTGGAGCTGAGCTTTGACAGCTGGTTTAAGATTGAGGCCGACTGGGACTATCTGTATATCGAAGCCAAGGCCGGTGATGGCGACTATCAGCGTCTTATGCCCAAAGACAAAGACAGTCCAGAGGACAGTCAGAGCGTTATGCCCTCTCGCAAGGGCCATGAAGGCAGCGGATCTATTCCCGGTCTGACCGGACGCTCTGGTGACCTGGATGGCGATGGTAAAGTAGAGACCGCCAAGGGCTGCGACCCAGACGCCGATAAAGTCATGGCAGAGGACCGGGTGGGTCAGCAGACCATAGACCCCTGTGAAACTGCAGGCTGGGTCAATGTACAGATTGATCTCGAGGCCTACCGCGGCAAGGTCGTTGACCTGCGCTTCCACTATTTTACCGATGGCGCAGCAGTCGAAGATGGCGCCCTGGTAGATAATATTCGTCTAGACGCCATCGGTTATCTGGAAGACTTTGAGAGTCAGAAGCTGGCCGGCTGGAGTAACAATGGCTTTACACTCTCAGGTGGCGAGCACCATCTCCCGGTGCCTCACTTCTACCTGTTGGAATATCGCGACCCCTATGCCTCCTTTGATAAGGTGAAAAACTACGACGCCAATCTGGCTAAGCCAGGCTTTTCATTTTTTCCGGATCAAAATGGCGAGTTCAAGGCCTTTAGTGCCAACTACAGGCCCGGGGTTCTCGCCTGGTACTACAATGGCGAATACCTCTGGAGCCAAAATGAGCCTGCTCAGTTCGGGCCCGGTCGTGGCTTTCTTCTGTTAGTCGATGCCAATCCTCAGGAGTTTGATCTACCCAGTGTTCCGCAAAAATATAAAAAGCAAACAGATGGCTGGCGTTTCTATAAGTTTGATGACTCTGCTCAGCCTTGGCTGAGTCAGAGCTTTGTCGATGTAATGTGTCATCAGAGGCGCCCAGAGTTCTACTCCGGCGATGTGAGTGCTGAAGATCGTCAGCGCTGTGCCGACTCCCTGGTGAATGGCTTGCCGCCTGTGGAATCCCTCAGCTGGAATGGGCGCCAGCTTATGTATGGCTATAGCTTAATCAATAAGATATTGCCCGGCAAAGACAGGCTCAAGTATAAAGGTGTATCCACGCTCTTTGATCTGCGCATTCGCAATGGTGAAACCCAGTATCGTCTCTATGATCGCGCCCTGCGCAACCGTCACTCTGCCGATGCGCCCTTTGCTCTGGAGCCATTTGGTCAGGGGCTGGAGATCTGGGGGATTGAGGATGGAGAGATGGTTGTAGAGACCACAGAGAGCTTCCCGGCGGTCAGCTCATTTACCGATGCCCGACCCAACCGCTATCAGAACCCCAAGCTGCCCTTTGGCGGCGCAGATATCCCCGAAGCTGGACTTAATTTCAGGCTGCTCCAGCCCGGGCCCAAAGCACCGGAGAGTGCCAGAGCCAAGGTGGTTGTCGACTGGGCCTACTGATCGGTGCCCGAGGCTGGCCAGGGGAATAACTGGGCTTGATCCCCTGGCTGCCATGCCGGTATCTTTTTCATCGATTCCAGAAACAGTAAAGAATTGAGGAAGTAATCGAGCCAATGTTTTAACTGGCTGTAACCAGACTGGTCAAACCAGGGTTTATCGACAAAAGCGAACTGACGAATAAAAGGGAAGATAGCTATATCGACCAGGGTGGGCCTGTCGGCCAGTAGAAAAGTATGGCTGGTCAACAGGGCCTCCAACTGAATCAGGAATTGCTCTGCCCGCTGGCGGTACATCGCCTGGGATTCGGCCGGGTACCTGTCCCAGTACTTATATTGGTCCAGATGCGTTTTAAACGGCCCATCGTTAGTCGCAATCAATGCCGCAGTTTGATCTTGCAGTTCTGGTCGCAGCCAGTTTTCCGGGTCCGATTGACCCAGTGCCCAGTGCATTACATCCAGGCTCTCATCTAACACCTGATCTGACAACTGCAACACAGGCACAGTCCCCTTGCTCGACAGTGCTAACATAGCCTCTGGTTTATTGGCGAGAAAGACTTCGCGCAGCTCTACCGTTATACTCGCGCAGTGCAGAGACATTCGCGCCCTTATCGCATAGGGGCAGCGACGAAAAGAGTAGAGAACTGGTGTCATTTTGGAGGGCTTACTCACATCTCTGACTAAATAATAACCACTACTATAAATCAGCATTTCGGAAAAAAATACTACCCATGGCTACTAAGAAATTTGATCTTGTTATTTTTGGCGCCACCAGCTTTGTCGGCCAAATTCTCACTGAATATCTGTTCGACCATATAGGGCTGAGCCGCAAAGTTAAATGGGCGATTGCCGGCCGATCAGAGGCCAAGCTAAATAACCTGCGCGACTCCCTGGGCGAAAAGGCCGCTAAACTACCAATTATTGTGGCAGATTCCATGGATCAGCCGGCGCTGGAGGACATGTGTAAAAAATCTCGAGTGATTGTCAGCACCGTCGGCCCCTATGCGCTGTACGGTGAAACCCTGGTCAAAGTCTGCGCCGAGAATGGCAATGATTACTGTGATTTGACCGGTGAAGCCTACTGGATCAAACAGATGATTCTCAAATATGAAAAAACTGCCAAAACATCTGGTGCCCGTATTGTTAACTGCTGTGGTTTTGACTCTATCCCCTCTGATCTGGGCAACCACTTTTTACAGCGCGAGGGGAAAAAACAGTTTGGCAATTTCTTTAATCAAGTGAAGCTAAGGGTCAAAGCAATGAAAGGTGGCGCCTCTGGTGGCACCATCGCCAGCATGGCAGAGATGATTGTTGCTGCCAAGGCAGACGCTCAGGTGCGGCGAGACATGGCCAATCCCTATATTCTCTGCCCCGAAAAACACAGTTACAGTATTAAACAAACCAGCGTGAAGGGCCCCGCCTACGACAAGGACTTCGGCAGCTGGTCGGCTCCCTTTATTATGGAAGCCATTAATGCCAGAGTGGTACTGCGCTCTAATACGCTGCGGCGCATGGCCTTTGGCAAAGATTTTAGCTATGGCGAAGCCATGCTAACTGGTGCAGGCAATAGCGGACGCCTCAAGGCTATAGCCCTGACCGCCGGTTTGGCCGCTTTTGCCGGCAGTATGGTATTGGATCCGATTCGCAACCTGATGAATAAATTTGTGCTACCCAAACCAGGTGAAGGTCCCAGCCTGCAGGACCAGCTCAATGGCTTTTTTGATATTCAGTTGATGGGGAAAAATGCCAAAGGCGATAAACTGACAGCCAAGGTCACTGGTGACCGTGATCCCGGCTATGGCTGCACGGCAAAAATGCTTGCTCAGGCAGGGCTCTGTTTGGCCTTTGATCTGGCCAAAGAAGATAAAGCCGGTGGCTTCTGGACACCCTCAACCGCTATGGGCGACCTGCTTATTGAGCGCCTCAATAACCATGCAGGTATGAGTTTTACCCTGGTGGACTAGACCGCCAGCATAGATGGGGAACTGAGTTTATTTAACAACTCAGAGCCCACAAAAAAGCCCGGGGGTTTCCCGGGCTTTTACTAAAATGTTGGCTCTACTCCATAACACGCTCTTTGATGGCGTTTAGGATAATTCCCAGAGCCGCAGCATTCATAATGGTACTTAGGTTACCCATAATATCGCTGATTGGAACCCCAATAACAGGCAGTGGTTCGGCAGCACCGGAGACCGAAGCCAAGGCCACTACAAAGACCAGCATATAGGTTCGATTACTGTTATCGGCCATATCACCCATCACACCCATAACCAGACCCAGTACTGCCATTATCAAAGCAGCCTCAGGAATTGCCACAAATGCGCCCACTACCGCGACGGCCAGAACTATCAGACGTATGATTTTTAAAGCATTCATGTTGAAACCCCATATTAGTGAAATTTAATTTCGTTGATTTGTTGCTCGCTCATGAATAAAGCAGTCAGACCCTAACATGTTATTTCTACGAATAAAATAGCTTAAATTATTGATTTATATGCATTTTTGCATAAATGTTAACGGTTGAGACTGCAGTTTTTACGCTAGTTGATTCTTTATCTCGCCGCTTTCAGCTAGAATGAGGCCCAATTTGGTTACAGCTTCAAAGCCAAGGCTTTGCGCTCAATTCATTTCTTAATAATCGATAGTTATCTCCATGGCACAATACGTATATACGATGAACCGGGTGAGCAAAATTGTTCCCCCAAAACGCGAAATTCTAAAAGATGTCTCTCTGTCATTTTTCCCTGGTGCAAAGATTGGTGTGCTAGGCCTGAATGGCGCCGGTAAATCCACATTGTTAAAAATTATGGCCGCACTGGACACTGACATTCAGGGTGAGGCGCGACCTATGCCGGGCATTAAGATCGGCTATCTGGCGCAAGAACCGCAACTGGATCCCGACAAAGATGTGCGTGGCAATGTAGAAGACGGTATGCGCGAGGCCGTGGATGCACTGCGAGGTCTAGATCAGGTTTATTTGGACTACGCAGAGCCGGATGCCGATTTTGATGCACTGGCTAAAAAACAGGGAGAGCTTGAGGCTATTATTGAGTCCTGGGACGCTCACAATCTTGATCATGCACTGGATGTGGCTGCAGATGCACTGCGCCTGCCGCCCTGGGACGCTAATGTAACCTCCCTGTCTGGCGGTGAAAAGCGCCGTGTTGCACTCTGTCGACTGCTGCTCTCGCGCCCCGACATGCTTTTGCTCGATGAGCCTACTAACCATCTGGATGCAGAGTCTGTATTCTGGCTAGAGAAATTTCTTGAAGAATTCTCCGGTACCGTCGTAGCTGTGACTCACGATCGCTATTTCCTCGACAATGTCGCTGGCTGGATTCTCGAGCTGGACCGGGGTCGCGGTATACCCTATGAGGGCAATTACTCCACCTGGCTAGAGGCCAAGGGCAAGCGTCTTGAAACCGAGTCCAAGCAGGAAATTTCGCGCCAGCGCGCCATCAAGCAAGAACTAGAGTGGGTACGCCAAAATCCCAAGGGACGACAGGCCAAAAACAAAGCCCGTCTGGCGCGCTTTGATGAGCTTAATTCTCAAGAGTTTCAGGCGCGCAACGAAACCAATGAGATCTATATTGCCCCGGGCGAGCGCCTTGGCGACAAGGTTATTGTGCTGGATAAAGTCAGCAAGGGCTTTGGCAATGAATTGCTAATTGAAGATCTGTCACTGTCCATTCCCAAGGCCTCGGTGGTGGGCATTATCGGCGGCAATGGTGCAGGTAAGTCAACTCTGTTCCGCATGATCGCCGGCACTGAGCAGCCGGATAGTGGCACCATTACTCTGGGTGAGACAGTCAAGGTGGCCTATGTTGAGCAGAGCCGTGATGCCCTGGATGATAGTCACAGCGTTTGGGAGGCTATCTCCGGCGGCCATGATATCCTTAAAATCGGCAACTACGAAGTGTCCTCTCGCGCCTACGCCGGACGCTTTAACTTTAAGGGCAATGACCAACAAAAACGTGTTGGCGAACTCTCTGGTGGTGAGCGCGGACGCCTTCATCTGGCCAACACTCTAAAGCAGGGAGCCAATGTGTTGCTGCTGGACGAACCCTCCAACGACCTGGATATTGAAACCCTGCGCGCACTGGAGGAAGCAGTCCTTTCCTTCCCCGGCTGCGTATTAGTGATATCTCATGACCGCTGGTTCCTGGATCGTATTGCCACCCATATTCTGGCTTACGAAGACAACAGCGAAGTGGTGTTCTTTGAAGGTAACTACAGCGAATATCACGAGGACTTTATCGCCCGCAAAGGCGAGGACGCCCAGCCCAAGCGAGTAAAGCACAAGCGACTTAAAGCATAATAAGAAAGGACTGAATATGAGCAGCATCTGGCACCAGACTCCAGATATAGAGCTAATCAATGGCCCAATGAACAAAGGCACCATTGGCGAGCATCTGGATATCACTGTGACTGAAGTGGGCGATGATTTCCTGCGCGGCACCATGCCGGCTGACCATCGCACCTTTCAACCCTACAAGGTGGTGCACGGTGGTGCCAATGTGGTGCTCGCAGAAAGCCTCGGCAGCATCGCTGGGGCCCATGCCATCGATATGACTAAATTCAAGTGTCTGGGTCAGGAAGTCAGTGCTACCCATTTGCGCCCAGTAACCTCTGGCTTAGTGGTGGGTACAGCACGTCCGATTCATCTGGGCAGGCGCTCCCATGTCTGGGAAATTCGCCTCGAAAATGAAGAGGGCAAATTAACCTGTCTGGCCAAGCTGATTCTGGCGATTATCCCAGCGTAGCGGTCGGGGCATCTGCCTCGGTCTCTGCCTGCCACTGAAAGAGATTTAACTCGATAAAGAAGAAGGCAACGATCCACAGAAAGCTGTCCCAAAAATCTAGAATGTCTCCCAGAAACCACCAGTAGACCGCCGCCGCAAGTAATATGCTGTAGAGAGCCATTTTTAAATACTTGCTGACAGCCATCACCAGACCTGAGAAGCGGTCTCGCAACTGCAGCCAGACATCCACCTCTAAAATAGCCACCACAGTAATCCAGGTGACAGAGTTAATTACATCTACCCAGGCCAACCATTGGATCGCCTGCCAGTCTGAAGCGGATCCAATCACCTGCTGAGCATTTAATTTATACAGCCCGGTCTCTGCCAGTCTGCTGCAACTCTGTGCGTCCAGCGGAGGGTACTCATCCAGAGTATCAATGCTGGAAAACCCCTGACCTATAAGACTGCATGTATCCTCAACCAAAAAGGGCGAGATATTATAGGTCAGCAAAATCTTGCTGATATAGCCATAGCAGGCATAGAGAATAAAGCTATAGGAAAAGGCGCGAACAACCAAAAAGCCCGTCTGCACCCGTTTATTGCGCAAGACCTGGTCATCCAATACGGATGTTTCTAGCTCAAAAAGTAGCAACAGCAGCACCCAGGCCCCGGTATCAATAGTCGCAGCAAAGCCCTGGATAATATTTTCCAAGCTCATACCCTGGCTAAAAGTCTGTGCGGTAGCCAGGCTCTCCTCTTGGAAAAATAAAAAGATATTTAACGTCAACAATGTATAGACAGTGTATTTGAAAGCTCTAAACACTAACTGCGCAGAAATTAGGCTGGTACGTGCCATGGTATTCCCCCGAATACTCTAATTTGTTGTTTTAAGGTTTATAGCCGAGGAATTAATACCTGTAGCAAATCTTCAAGGCCCTGCTGATCATGGTGATCAAATCGGTCGATCAGAGGGCTGTCTATATCCAGCACACCGATTAGCCGGCCATCTTTTATTAACGGCACAACGATTTCTGATTTGGAGGCGGCATCACAGGCGATGTGACCGGGAAACTGATGCACATCGGCCACAATTACAGTTTTGCCCATGCTGGCAGCCGTGCCACAGACACCAGCGCCCAAGTCTATCCTAGTGCATGCAGGCTTACCCTGAAATGGTCCCAAAACAAGTTTTTTACCTTTGAGCAGATAAAAGCCGACCCAATTGATGCCAGGCAGTTCCTGCCACAACAGTGCAGAGAAGTTGGCCAGATTGGCAATTCGATCAGTTTCTCCCTCAATCAATCCAGCCAGCTGCTTACTTATTAACCCGAAATCGGGGTTGGCAGTTTTGCTTGGTGCACCAGGCTTAGAATCGGCAAATGCCTTTAGTCTTGAGGTAACCGACCTATCACTGGACTGCTGCATTGACCAGAGACCTCAGTGAGCGTACCCAATAATTTATGCTCAGAGTCTCAGCTACCGCATTAGCATCGGCACGACTGGAGTACTGACCCATCAGAATCACAGAAAAGGTGGTGCCCCTGGAGATAATTTGTCTGATCTGTATATCGCCCTCTACTCCGAGGCCAGCGGCAACAGTCTGGGCCTGCTCGGGATTATCAAAGGCACCTAACTGAATGGTGTAACCAGACAACTTCGGCTCTTGCACCTCAGAGCTGGCGGCTGCAGGTTGGGGCGCAGGCATTGGCTCAGAGCGGGCGGCTGCGGGTTGGGGCCCAGGCATTGGCTCCGCGACTGCCTGAGGCGGTGCCTCAACAGCAGTGGCCGTGGTCACTACCTGGCCATTTTTAAGGGTCTTTTTATCACAGCGCCAGTGTTTATCCGAGCTAATATCCCCTTCGCAGTGCCAACCTATATATTCACCGTTGGAAGCCACTTTCATTGGCGGAGGAGCTGAGGAACAGCCGCCAATACCGATTATCAAAAAACTTACAGCTAAGAGTCTATGCAAGGTCGTACACCGGAGTATCTATGTTGTTATGAATTATACAGCAAGGGTTATTAAATCCCCATTTTGGCCAGCATGTCCAGCACTTGACGTACCACAAAGGCAATTTCCGGGTGATCTGCCTCATAGGCCGAGCTCTTTTGCTCCCACAGCTTTCGGAGACCCAGCTCAGAACCATGATTAGAGCATGCTTTATCCTCAGCAATGGCAACAATCTCAGTCATTAAACTGGTCCACAGATCGCGCTCTGCGGGACTTACACCACTCGCGCTCTCAAGCCTGGCCCTAAGTGTCCGCAACCGCTCTTTTAGCTCATCAGTATCAACCATAATTGCCTCCAATTTATATCAAGTATAGACAGGGCCTGGGAGTAGAGAGCCCAATAACGGGGCATAAGTGAGCACCAGTTAGGTGCCGGCGGTTAAAAATGATACATATTAGTGCGCATTTGGACTGATCTGGCACAGGTTTTGCTTTTTCATCAGGAATAGCCCGGATTTAGGGCTTTAGGGGAGTTTTTCGATCTATAGTGGTGCAATAGCCGCTTGCTGATCATTATTTTTGCACAATTTTAGTGCGTTTCTTAGGGGAAACATCATGTTAGCCAACAACAAATACCTCAGCCGAGGCATTCTTACATTTATTTTATGCGCCCTGTCCACTCAGGTTTTTGCCGATGAGTTAAATGGCGCCAACACATCCTGGATTTTGACATCTACAGCTCTGGTGCTGTTCATGACCATACCTGGTTTATCTCTGTTCTATGGCGGCCTGGTTCGCTCCAAGAATGTACTTTCTGTCCTAATGCAGTGTTTTGCTATTACCTGTATGGCATCGCTTATTTGGCTGGTGTTTGGTTATAGCCTGGCCTTTGGCGATGGTGGTTCCATGAACGCCTGGATTGGCAATTTGGATAATTTGCTGATGGGCAATATTCAGGAAGACTCCATGGCTGGTGATATCCCCGAGTCTGTGTTTGCCATGTTCCAGATGACTTTCGCCGTGATTACTCCAGCACTGATCGTAGGTGCCTTTGCCGAGCGCATGCGCTTTAGCGCCATGTTGCTATTCAGTGCCCTGTGGCTAATGGTGGTCTACGCACCTATTACCCACTGGGTGTGGGGCGGTGGCTGGCTCGGCGAGATGGGCCTATTAGACTTTGCCGGTGGTACTGTTGTGCACATTACAGCTGGTGTTGGCGCTCTGGTTGCCGCTCTGGTACTGGGTAATCGCCGCGGCTTCCCCAACCAGGCTATGCCTCCTCACAATCTGACTATGACAGTAACCGGTGCCGGTATGCTCTGGGTTGGCTGGTTTGGCTTTAATGCCGGCTCTGCCCTGGCAGCCAATGGCGACGCAGGCATGGCAATGCTGGTCACCCATATCTCAGCAGCCTCCGGCTCACTGGCCTGGATGATGATGGAATGGGTCAAGCATGGTAAGCCTTCGGTGCTGGGCATTGTCACTGGTATGGTTGCTGGCTTGGGTACCATTACCCCTGCCTCTGGCTTTGTCGGCCCTGGTGGCGCATTAATTATCGGCTTTAGTGCCGGCATTATCTGCTACTACGCCACTCAGGCCATCAAACAGCGCTTTAAAATTGATGATTCTCTGGATGTATTCCCGGTGCACGGTGTTGGCGGCATACTGGGTACATTCTATGCTGGTATCTTTGCCTCTGACGCGCTGGGCGTGTTTAGCGGGCAGGGTTACAACGAAGGTATGACCATGGCCTCTCAGACCTATGTTCAAATTGTGGGTATTGCCTCCACGTTCGTCTATACAGCTATAGTGACATTTATACTGTTGAAACTAGTTGATAAGCTGTTAGTATTGCGTATCAATGAAGAAGACGAAACAAGTGGTCTCGATCTCACAGAGCATAACGAGAGGGGGTATGACCTATAATAAGAAAATCAGGGGAACAACATATAATCGTCCGCACGCTATCGTTTAACTTAGATTTAACGAAGTGAAAAAAAGGGACATTCAAAGCCGCTAACTCTGTTAGCGGCTTTTTTATTGCTGACCGCGGGCGCGGTCCATAAAGTCGCACATCATCTCGGCTCCCTCGAGAATGCGCACTGAGTGACGCTGCATTAAATCCGATGGGATCAGGTAAATCTGTTTATTGATGACCGCAGATATACCCCGCCACTGCTGCCAGCTGCTGAACCAGCCTGGCTGATCCTCTTGACTGCCGCCAGCGACAATCACCTGCGGGTCTGCAGCCACAACCGACTCAATATTGACATAGGGCACCAGAGGCGCAGCATCCGCAAAGATATTCTGGCCGCCACAGAGGCCTATCACGTCGCTGATCATATGTTTACCATTGAGGGTAATGAGAGGTTCGTCCCATATTTGATAAAAAGTTCTGACCATGGACTTACCCGTCTGCGCAGCGCGCAGCGTCTTTAGCCTTTGACTGAATTCCTGTGCTCGCAGCTCTGCGGTTTCTCCCTGACCGGTAAGCTGGCCAAAGCGTCGAAATAGACTGGGAATGGCCTCCATCTGACGGGTTTCCACCACAAATACCGGGATGCCCAGCTTGCGCAGCGGATTGATAATCTTATCGCCATTGCCTGACTGCCAGGCTATGACCAGATCTGGCTGTAGTGACAGTATTAACTCATAGTTTGCTGCAGCATGATTATTAACCCGAGTAATCTGTTTGGCCGCTTCGGGATAATTGCTGTACTCGTCGGCACCAACGATTTGTTCGCCTGCGCCAATATGAAACAGCACCTCGGTAATATTGGGCGCGAGGCTTACGATCCGCTGTGTCGGCTGATCGAGGCGAACCTCCTGACCATTATCGTCCACCACAACAATGGCGCTAAAGGCTGGCCAAGAAAAACAGAGTAACAACAGTAAAAGTCTAGGCATCAGGTAATTACCAGCGGTCGTTTGGTCACCGGGTGTTGGGCAATAATTGACTTCACTCCAAATACCTTGTCGATTAATGACTCGGAGAGCACAGCCTCTGGGCTGCCCTGAGCGGCAATCACACCGCCATCAAAAACTACCAGGTTATCGGCACAGCGAGCAGCTAAATTCAAGTCATGGAGCACCATGACCACACCAACACCTTTTTGAGCGAGCTGACGCACTATATCCAGAGTTAGTTTCTGGTGAGAAAGGTCGAAGGCCGAGGTAGGCTCATCGAGCACCAAGAACTGCTCGCCCAAATGGCTTGGCTGCCAAATTTGCGCCAGTACCCTGGCTAACTGCACGCGTTGTTTCTCTCCCCCAGACATCTGGGTATAAAAGCGTCTCTGCAAGTAGCTGGCATCGACCAGCTCCAGAGCTTCGGCAATAATCTCGGTATCCTTGGCCAGCCCGGTATTGTGAGGAATGCGCCCCAGCCCTACCACCTCGTCTGCAGTAAAGGGAAAGTTCAACAGCGTATGTTGTGGCAGCACTGCGAGTAATTGTGCCCTGTCCAGCATTGGCCAATGCTGCAGCAATCGTTTATTGAGATAGACTTCTCCTTTTGTCGCGGCCATCTCACCAGTCAGTACTTTTAGTAAACTGGATTTGCCTGCACCATTGGGCCCCACAATTGCGGTGACCTTGCCCGCCTCCACTTCAAGACTGATATTGCGCAGCAAATCAAAACCCGATAGGTGGAGAGAAATATTGTCTGCCAGCATGGTCATGGCTCACACATCCTTGCGCTGCTGCAATAGCAGTGCAACAAAGAAGGGAGCGCCCAGCAGCGCGGTTAAAATGCCTGTGGGCAGCTCCGCTGGAATCACCACAATGCGCGCCAGGCTATCGGCAATCACCAGCAGAGTAGCGCCGGCCAGGGCCGCGGCTGGCACTAGCCAGCGATGATCTGGGCCAATAGCCAGGCGCACAATATGGGGCATTATTAGGCCAACAAAACCCACCAACCCGGCAAGCGCCACTGAAACCCCCACCCCCAGCGCTGTAAGTACAATCAGTCGGCGCTTGACGCGCTGAACATCAATACCCAGATGACGCGCTTCAGACTCTCCTAGCAGTAACGCATTTAGTGCCTTGCTATCGCGGGGAAAAAAGCCCATCAATAACAGAGCCACGCTGCCCATAATAATGACTTTGGTCCAACTTGCGCCGCTGAGATTGCCCATTTGCCAGAGGCTAATCTGACGCAGCATATCGTTATCGGAGAAATAACTGAGCAGGCTGTTTAGCGCCCCAGCCAGAGCGGCTATAGCAATGCCGGCCAGAAGCATGGTGGTAACCGAGGTGCCAATGCCAGAGGTCGCCAGACGATAGACTAACAATGTGGCTACAAAGCCGCCAACAAAGGCGCCCACAGCCACTAGAGAAAGCCCCAGCAATGCCCCGGACTGAATAACGCCACCGGCCGTAACAATCATCAGGCTGGCGCCCACCGAGGCACCGCTGGACACACCGATCAGGGAAGGGTCAGCCAGGGGATTGCGAAACAGGCCCTGCATCACAGCGCCGGTACTGGCCAGCACTGCACCCACAGCAATCGCCAACAGTATGCGTGGCAGACGAATATCAAACAGGATGATATGGATTTGAGAATTAACCGAGCTGCCAGTCATAGCATTCAGTGCATCGGAAAGGGAAATATCAACTGTGCCCACAGTCAGGGAAACCAACGCCGCCACTGGCAACAGAATTGCCAGCAACCAGATTAAACTTGGCGCAGAGAAGTGACGCAATTAATAGTCCACGCCCTTGCGAGCCATCACACCAGAGTTGTAGGCATGTTTTACTTCTTTAATTTCAGAGACGGTATCTGCCATATCGACCAACGCTGAACCACCGCCGCGACCAGTGACTACCACCGACTGGGTTTCTGGGCGGTTTTTCAGTGCACTGAGAATCATCTCTTGATCCAGATATTTAAAGCTCAGCATATAGGTCAGCTCGTCAAGCACCACCAGGTGGTAGCTTTCATCTTTAAGCATGCTCTCTGCCACAGCCCAGCTTTTTTCCGCGGCAGCTATATCGGCAGAGCGATCCTGAGTATCCCAGGTAAAGCCCGTGCCCATCTGCTCAAACCTCACCTGTGGACAGTGATCGCGAACATACATCTCTTCACCGGATAATTGGGCGCCTTTAATAAACTGCACCACGCCAACTTTGTAACCGTAACCCAGAGCGCGCATCACCATGCCAAACGCAGAGCTGGATTTACCCTTGCCATTGCCGGTCAGCAAAATCATCACACCGCGCTCGGTATCTGCAGCTGCAATGGAAGAATCCACATTCTCTTTGAGCTTCTGCATTTTAGTCTTGTGGCTGCTGTCTTTTGTCGCCTTGTCGTCTGTCATTGGGATCTAACCTTATTCGATAATTTTAGTCGCCTCGGGCAGTCCCGCGGGCAACGAATGAATACTGGGGTGCAGTGCATTGGCCATAATCTCCAGTGCATCTACCAGCCTGGGGCCGGGGCGACTGAAATAGGCATTGCCATCCACCAGAAAAATTTTGGTATGAGATTTCGCCTGTAGCGCCGCGAAGCCTTCGCAGTTGAGAAATTGCTCGACATCCTGCATAGAGCGCTCAATATTGAAGCCACAGAGGGCGATAAAAATCACATCCGGGTTGGCCTCAATCAACTGATCCCAGTCACGGCGCTGGGAAGGCTCCTGCTTGGCACCAAAGCAGGGTTCACCACCAGCCAGGGCAATAATCTCCGGACTCCAGTGACCGCCATCAAACAGCGGATCCAGCCAGTCCAGCAGAGCCACTCTGGGCCTGTGTTGCAGAGTCTCAGAGCGAGCGGCAACTCTGTCGATACGCCCCTGCAATTCTGCTCTGTAGTTCTTGCCCTGGTCTACACAGCCGGCAGCTTCCGCCAGCAGATCTACCGTATCTAAAACATCATTGAGGCAGATGGGCTCCAGGTTCACTACCCTGGGGTCCCCGGGCAAACTACCAATGGCTCTAGCCACATCATTGCCGGATACCGCGCAGACATCACAGAGAGCCTGAGTGACAATCAGGTCGGGTTCAAGCTCGGTCAGTGGCTGCATCAGCAAATCATAGAGCGCCTCATCGTTCTGCAACTGATCGGTCACTAGGCGATCAATTTCGCCGCTGTCCAGACCTTCGGGAATGCGCGAGCTGGTCAATATAGGTAGGCCCACCACAGAGGGCGGGTAGTCACATTCATGGGACACCCCCACCAACTGATCGCGCAGGCCCAGCCCGCAAACTAGTTCAGTGGCACTGGGCAACAATGAGACTATTTTCATAGAGTTTCCTCCAACAGCAAATCAGCATAGACAAAACCGTCTCTATTAACCACCTCGCCTGCTATCACTGGAATCGGCCGTTTAAACATAGGGCCATCCCAGGCAAAGGTATGAAATTCGCCATTTTCACCGCAGGGGTCTACAGATTGTGGTAGTTGTTCCAATAGTTGAGGGCCAAACTGACACCCCGCCAAATGCTCTGGCACAGCTCTGGGGTCAAGACAGGTAATTGCCGCTTTCAGGCCACCATCAATCATTTGCTGTGCCAACTGAGCGGTGGGGATTTGCCACAGGGGAAAGACCAGCTCCAGGCCAGTGCCGGTCATCTGCTGTTCGCGGTAGCTGCGAATATCCTCCAAATAGAGATCCCCAAAGGCAACAGCATCCATTTGCAACTGGGCCCGAGCATCGTCCAGTGCGGCGGCCATAATAGTTTCATACTGCTGGTTGGTGCAGGGCCAGGGCAAGGGGATTTCGATCAGGGGCAGGTCAGCAGCTTCTGCTTGAAGCCGCAACAGCTGCTGACGCACCCCATGAATAGCCGAGCGATTAAACTGGCTGTTAAAGGTAGTGAGTAACCCCACCACCTCAATAGCCGGATCCTGCTGCAGCTGGTACAGAGTCCAAGCCGAGTCTTTACCACTACTCCAGGAGAGCAGTACTCGTTTGATCCCTGTTTCAGCTGAGGTTCTCATTTTTTCCTGCTTAGGGGCAGCCTTTATAGACTAAACCGCATACCCAGGCTGGCACCAAAACCCAGGGTCTGGTAGCCAAACACTTCTTCATAATCATCATCCAGAAGATTGTCCAGACGCAGATAAATGTCCAGCTTGTCTGATGCACTGTAGTTAGCATTGATATTGATCAGCGTGTAATCATCCATGGTCACAGTCTGAGACGGTGTTGGCCATGGTGGGAAGAAGGTATCAGTCTGGCTGCCACTGTACTGTGCGTTGGTGTTGATCTGCAGATTGTCCATTGCCTGCCAGGCTAGGTTTAGGCTGCCAGTATGGCGTGCACGGCGTATCTCATCCTTATAACCGCCAACACCATCAGCCTCAACTGAATCTGTGTAGGTATAGGCTGCATTGATCACCAGGTTGTCGCTCATATCTACGGAGGCGGTAAACTCAACACCCTGACGCTGACTTTTGCCTTCTTTGTTGCCAGAGGTATAAGCAAAGGTTGCCGGGTCATAGACAAAGCCATCAATCTCGCTTTCCAGCTCCGTATCAAACAATGTGGCTGACAGGTTTAACTCACCCATCTGTTTATCCACACCCAGCTCCCAACTAGAAGACTCTTCAGGCTCAAGGTTAGGGTTGCCGATAAAGTTGGTGTAAAAACCAAAGCGCTCTGTAAATGTGGGGTTCTTGACTGCTGTACCGTAAGCACTGCGCAGACGGAGTCCATCATTTAGCTGGTATATGGCTTCAACTCTAAAGGTGCTGGCACTGTCAAACTCAGAGTTATCATCGTAGCGACCACTGGCTGCAAACGACAGGTCATCAGAGATATCGGTGCGCAACTCCAGGGCAAAGCTGTCAGTATCGCGCTCGCGATCCTGATTGGGGTCAAGGCCCCAGTTCAATGGGCCACGCTGTTTGTAATCCTCTTCTTCGCGCTCGGCAAGGAAAGAGAGTCTCTGCGCCCCATTGTTCCAAAACAGAGAGCCAATATACTGAATCTGATCCTTAGTTGAGGCAGTCACATTGCCCAGAGTGCCGTCGGCAAATGCTTCGTTATCATTGTTGGACTGGGCAACCATCAGTTTGTGCTGCCAGCGTCCATCCGCAGAACTGTAATCACCCTGCAGACGCATGGTGGTATTGCGGAATTCTGAAACACGGTCCTGATCTTCAACAAAACCATCGAAGTCATTATCGGCGTCAAATTCATTCATGCCATCTGAGTGACGAGCTGCAACTGAAATTCGCAGCTGTTCGCTGAGTTGCAATCCAGCTTTGAAGTTAATACTGGTATTTTCATAGCCATCTTTCTCATCGCCGGTGCGGGAGATATTTTCTCCGTCGGTCTGCATATCGCTAAAGCCCAGACGAATATCAAAATTGCCCTGATTGGCGCCCAGATTAAAACCACTGCGCTGAGTTGAGAAGCTGCCGGCCTCTGTAAATGCTGCAGCACTAAAAGGCTGGCTGGCGCTGCGGGTAATAATATTGACCACGCCGGCCATGGCATCACTGCCGCGCATGGAGCTCTGTGGGCCGCGAATCACTTCGATACGTTCAATGTCATCAGCAGCCAAAACTCCCCAGTTAAGCTCGTCACTCTGGGACGGATCATTGGCTTCGACGCCATCGATCAATACCAACAGATGATTAGCCTCGGCACCGCGAGCGCGAATCTGAGTCTGAGAGCCTTGCACGCCACTGCGGCTCACGGCTAGCCCAGGCACATCTCGCAGCAGGTCGCTGACGCTGAGAGCTGCACGGTTTCTCAACTGCTGGCTGTCGATTACAGTTATTGCATTGGCCGATTTATTGGCAGCAATAGGCACCAGAGAAGCACTAACCAGAACTTCCTGGATTTCTGCTTCGCCAGCCGAGACCGCTGGAATAACTAGGGATGATGCAGACAGCGCTATTGCTGTCGCAAGAATAGATGGTTTTTTCATGGATTCCTCTAACGCTCACACCCGAGCGATTAATAAATATAAACAGGGACGTACAGGCAGAGGGACAGAGACTGTCAATCAGCACAAGACCGCACCCCGCGGTTTGTCTGCATAGCGATAGGCCGGTCTCCGGACTCATAAGCGAAAGACTGTAACAGTCTCTGTATTTGGTCACCTTCCCATGCCTTGGTGCACAGTGGTCATACAACCAAATATTCTTATTTACCGTTGCGGGGGCAGTATCGGAATTGCCAGTTGACCGATCTATGGTCAGGCGCACCGATTTCCCGTTTCACTCCTGATTAAACTCAACCTTATTTTGTTAGTCAGAAGAACCTATTGCCGAAGCAAGAGTGCGCAATCTACTCCTGCGCAGATTTATTGTCAATTAGCTTATTTGATAAAATGCCACTCGCTGCATTTGTCTGTTTACAGCGCGTCTAGAGCCTCAGTTACACGGCGCACCGGAATAACCTTCATGCCCTGAATAGGCTGCTTGGGAGCATTGCCCGCTGGCACAATGGCACGAGTAAAGCCATGCTTTGCAGCCTCGCGCAGGCGCTCTTGGCCATTGGCTACAGGTCTAATCTCACCGGCAAGGCCCACTTCGCCAAACACTACCAGGTCCTGGGGCAGGGAATTATCGCGGAAGCTGGAAATCACTGACAAGATCAACGCAAGATCGGCGCTGGTTTCCAACACTTTAACCCCACCCACCACATTGACAAAGACATCCTGATCGCCAACGGAAATACCACCATGGCGATGCAATACCGCCAGTAACATCGACAGGCGGTTATGATCTAAGCCCAGAGTGACGCGTCGCGGGTTGCCCAGATGGCTATCATCCACCAGCGCCTGCAGCTCGACCAGTAGAGGCCGAGTGCCCTCCCAGACCACCATGACCACACTGCCCGAAGATACTTCCTCACCGCGCTGGAGGAAAATTGCCGAGGGATTGGCCACTTCTTTAAGCCCCTTGTCGGTCATGGCAAAAACGCCCAGCTCATTAACAGCGCCAAAACGGTTTTTGTGACTGCGCAATGTGCGGAAGTGAGAATCGCTAGACCCCTCGAGCATCAGCGAGCAGTCGATCATATGCTCCAATACTTTGGGGCCCGCAAGAGAGCCATCTTTGGTGACATGACCCACCAGAATTAACACGGTGCCGGTCTGCTTGGCAAAGCGCACCAACATGGAGGCACTCTCGCGCACCTGCGATACACTGCCCGGGGCGGAGGCCACCTCTTCAATATGCATCACTTGGATAGAGTCCACCACCAGAATTTTGGGGCGCTTTTGCTCGGCAATGGCACAGACGGTTTCTACCGAGGTCTCGGCCATAATTTCCAGCTTATCTGCGGGCAGATCCAGACGGCGGGCACGCATAGCCACCTGTTGGGGAGATTCCTCACCAGTGACATAGAGTGCAGTATTGTTTTCGGCTAGCTTGCACAGAGTCTGCAGCAGCAATGTACTCTTGCCCGCGCCAGGCTCACCGCCCACCAAAATAGCTGAGCCCGGAACCAGGCCACCGCCAAGAACCAGATCCAGTTCGCCAGTGCCGGTGTTGATGCGGGGAATTTCATCCACAGCAATATCTGCCAAGGTTTTGACCGCGCCATCTACAGCACCGGCAAACCCGGGGCGCAAAATCTTGCCGCTGCGCGCCGCAGGCCCCAGACGCACCTCCGACAGAGTGTTCCATGCATTGCATTCGCTGCACTGGCCCTGCCATTTGCGGTAGTCAGCGCCACAGTCATTGCAGACATAGGCTGATTTGGATTTGGTCGCCAAAGGCTGTCTCCTGTTATTGGAGCTTATTTAATCTTATTACTGTTATTATGTACAGTAATAAAAGTCCGGCTTCAGAGATAAGATAAAAGCTAATAAAACAAATATCAGTAGCTGTGTCCCTATGCCATTAACTATCCGCCCAGCCGTTAGCGCAGATTGCCCACTAATTTTGACGTTTATTAAAGAGCTGGCCGACTATGAAAAATTACTCCACGAAGTGGTGGCTGATGTGCCTGCACTGGAAGAGTCTTTATTTGGCGACAAACAGCATGCCGAAGTAGTGATAGCCGAGCATCAGGGCCAGCCTGTTGGTTTTGCTCTATTCTTTCATAATTACTCCACCTTTCTGGGGCGTCCAGGTCTCTATCTTGAGGACCTTTATATTCAGCCAGAGATGCGTGGTAAAGGCTTTGGCAAAACCTTACTGGCCTATCTGGCCAATCTGGCCCTGGAGCGCAACTGTGGCAGACTGGAGTGGTGGGTGCTGGACTGGAATCAGCCAGCCAAAGATTTTTACCAGTCTCTGGGCGCCGAACCCATGGATGACTGGACTGTCAATCGCGTGACCGGCGATGCCCTAACTGCACTTGCCAGCCACTTTGTAGCTCAGCATGTTTTAGCACAGGATTAAATATGAGTACTGACCTAGCGGGTAAAAGAATCTTCGTCACTCAGGCCGCGACCTTTATGGGCCCCACAATCTGTGAGGTTTTTACCGAGATGGGCGCTGAGGTTATCGCCGACAATCAATTGTTGACCGACCCTGCACTGCCCGGCCAGATTATTGCCGCCGCTGGCACCATTGATGGGCTGGTGATTAACCTGGCGGTGCCCGCTCCCTTTACCAAGTTAGATAAGGTCGAAGATAACGAATGGCTATCAGTATTTAGCGCCCTGGTTGACCCTGTTCCCAGATTGGTCACCGCAGTGCTGCCCCAGATGATTGAACGCCAGTCTGGCAAGATACTGCTGATGGGCAGCGCCTCGGCTCTGCGAGGTATGAAGCGAGCATCTACTTACAGCGCAGCCCGTGGCGCACAGCTGGCCTATGTGCAGGCTGCAGGTGTAGAGATGGCCCCGCAGGGCATCCACATCAATGCTATAGCTCAGAACTTTGTCGATAACCCCACCTACTTCTCGGAAGAGACCAAAGCCAATCCCGCATTTCAGGAACGGCTTAAACGTGAGGTGCCATTGGGCCGGCTGGTATCCATGCGCGAAGATGCCCAGTTTGCCGCCTATCTCTGTTCTGATGCCGCTGACTGCTTTGTGGGTCAGGTATTTCCCGTCAGTGGCGGCTGGGCTAGTTAAAAAACTAGCAGCTTTGCATGATTGTCTCGTTCATCGATTCGCTTTCTGCTAAAGTAATCCGATGTCGTTAATTCCCGAAAAATCTATTGTAATCTCACCCAGTTTGGCGGCGACGCTGGGCCTTGAAGAGGCGGTGTTGTTGCAATTACTGCAGGAATCGGTTGCCCATGGTGAGCCGGTGCACAGCAGTGGATTTAACTGGATAACCCTGTCGGGACAAAAATTACTTGAGCTGACGCCTTTTTGGCGCGAAGAAGATATCCGCCGCCTGGCCGCCAGCCTCCACGAAAAGGGTTTGCTATTGATTGGCGGCGGCGCTTTTTCTGCACAGCAGGATTTCCGCTTTGCCTTTAACGAGGCGTCAGCCCAGACTTCTCAGCCTCAGCCAGCGCTTCGGCAGCGGGCCCCTCAAACCAATAGTATCCCCCACGCGGCGCAAACTATTGGCGGTAGCTGGCAGCCCAGTACTGATGCATTGCGCCAGCTAGCTCAGCTGGGGGTGACCGGGGAGTTTGCCCAGCAGCAAATTCCCCAGTTTGTTGCTTACTGGCGCGAGCGCAATGTGCCCCGCCATAGCTGGGAGTCAAAATATATCAAGGAGGTTTGGCGCCAATGGCAGCAGGAGGCAAGCAAACACCACAGACGCAGCCGTGAAGTTTCTGTCACCAGCGAATGGCGACCCTCGGCAGATGCGCTGGATATTCTGATAAAACAGGGTGGTATCAATCCCAACTTTATCGAAGACGCAGTGCCGGAGTTTATTCTGTACTGGCGTGATCGGGGCGATGTCTCCAGCACCTGGGATTCAAAGTTTATTCATCACGTGCGCCGCCAATGGCAGTTTTACACTGGCATGATGGATCAGGACAGCATGCCCCGACCCATCCCAGCCCAGTGGCAACCCAAAGAAACGGTTTATGATGTTTTGCAGATGGCCAATATTGATCGTCAATTTGCCGAGCAGATTATTCCCGAGTTTGTTCTCTACTGGCAGGAAAATGGCACGCCCCATGGTTCCTGGAGTACCAAATTTTTGCAGTATGCAAAGCGCCAGTGGGCGCGGCACAATCAACCTCAGTCAGCGAGTGTTAGTCATGGCAACCAAGGATCTAATTCAGAAGGTCGCATCAGGGATCGCAGCATCATCGACGCGCTCTCCGACCGCAGCTGGGCAAGCTAAAGCTGAGCCAGCAAGCCCTGAACTGATTGATAGTATCAATCAGATCTTTGCGCTGTTTCAGGTTAATTATCACAATCAGTACTACGCGGCCTTTGGCGACAATACCAAGTCAGAAAATTTGGCCAAAAAACTCTGGCTATCGAAACTCAGTGACTTTGGCCCGGAAGTGATACTGGCAGCGGCAGAAAAAATTATAGCCGACAGCGAATACCTGCCCACTCTGCATAAAATGCTCAATGCTTGCCGCTCTGCGGGTATGCCCGCTAACCTGCCCAATGTTCGCAGGGCCTATGAGGAAGCCTGTAATATGCCCAGCCCCAAGGCTGAGCAGCAATGGTCTCACCCAGCCGTCTACCTGGCTGCCCGAGACAGCGGCTGGCATATGCTGGCCAATGAAGTAGAGTCCAAAGCACTGCCCGCCTTTACTCAGGTCTATAACCAGTACTGCGATCGCGTTGTCGCTGGTGAGGAATTTGTTATTGAGCCACCCAAGGCGCTACCGGAAACCTCTCAGGTAATGGCCAGTAAAAAGCACAATCGCCAACAGCTTGATCAACTTAAGCAGTTATTGAGCTAGGCGCAGCCCATGGCAGGACAGCTACTCACTCATAACTCTACCGCTCGGCGCATGGCCAAAACCATTCTCAATGGTTTTCGCAGCTATTTTGCTGACTATCTAAACTCTACTCTCAGCGCCAAAGCTCGTTTTGAAAAAGCCGACTGGCACGGGGTTCAGCAGGCCAATGTAGATCGCCTGGAGCTCTACAAAACCAAAGTAGCTCAGACGGTGCACTATCTGGAAATGGTGACCAATAAAGATATTGGCAATCTTAATCTGTGGAGTGAAGCCAAGCTGGCCTATACCCAGCTGGTATTTAACTTCCCCAACTTTGAAATTGCCGAAACCTTCTTTAATTCTGTATTCAGTGATATTCATGACCACGATAAAATCAGCGACGACATTATCTATGTGCTCTCGTCTCAGCTTATTGAGGCACCTGAAGCGGAGTACAGTATCTTTGTGCGCTACGAGGGCGAGGGGCTGCGCGATACCTTTAGGCGCATTCTGAAGGAGTCGGAGTTTAGTCTGCCCGGCGAGGATATAGAGCTTGATCTGGACTGTATTACCGAGGTCTTTAACCATGAAGTCGCACCGCAACTTGTGGGTAGCCCAGAGCAGTTAAAGTTTGATATTTTGGAGTCTACTTTTTATCGCAGCAAGGCGGCCTATATGGTGGGCCGGGTGGTGGACGGAGATCAGACCTTTCCTATGGCGCTGGTTTTTCTCAACACAGAGAAAGGCCAGCTCTATGTGGATACAGCCCTGTTTAACGACGATGACCTCAGTGTTGTCTTCAGCTTTACCCGCAATCACTTTATGGTGGATGCGCCTCTACCCTATCAGTATGCGCACTTTCTAAAGACCCTGATGCCACGCAAACTGGATTATGAAATTTATAACAGCCTGGGCTTTCCCAAGCATGCAAAAACTGAATTTTATCGACAGCTGGTAGGCCATCTGGAAAATTCCAGCGACAAGTTTATTGTCGCGCCTGGCATCAAAGGCATGGTGATGACTGTGTTTACCCTGCCTTCTTATAATATTGTATTTAAAATTATTAAAGATAAGTTTGCGCCCCCCAAGGAAGTTACCCATCAGATTGTGCGAGAGAAATATCGCCTGGTATCCCGTCATGACCGCATTGGTCGTATGGCCGATACCCAAGAATTTGATAATTTGGTGTTTCCCCTGAATCGCTTTTCTGATGAGCTGATAGAAGAGCTGCAAAAAGTTGCCAGCGGCTCAATCGATATACGTGGCGACAAGCTGGTTATTAAGCATCTCTATACCGAGCGCTATATGACTCCGCTGAATATTTATTTGGAGACTGCCGACGATACTGAAATTCGCAGTGCCATGGAGGAATACGGCAACTGTATCAAGCAACTGGCGGCCGCCAATATTTTCCCCGGCGATATGCCATTGAAGAATTTTGGCGTCACCCGCCATGGTCGTGTAGTTTTTTATGATTATGACGAAATCGCTACATTGACCGACTGTAATTTTCGTGAAATCCCGCAGCCACGAACAGAGCAGGAAGAGATGCAGTCTGGCACCTGGTACACCGTAGGGCCAGACGATATTTTCCCCGAGGAGTTTCGATTATTTTTCTCGGGTAATACTAAGGCTCGCAAAATGTTTGAAGAGATACATGGTGAGCTTTATCAGGTCAGCTTCTGGACCGGCCTGCAGGAGCAGATTCGCAATGGCTATGTGGTCGATGTCTTTCCCTATCGCCGCGCCAAGCGCTTCGATCGCGGCAAAGATTCCTTGCTGGAAGTGTTTTCCGACTGACCCCTACCTGTAGGGCATAAACTCTCTGCGCTGCCCGGCACTAATTTCAATGCCATCGACACCCACGGCAAGCAGAGTCCAGTGCTTGTCTAGCTTGTCACCCTGACGATAACTGCCGCCGTTGGCAAACAGCCGATTGGAAGCCGAACCCTCCGCCATATACATATGGCCGGAAATCTGTAGCTCTGGCAATGCCAGGATTTGCGGCTGTGCAATAGATACAGACAGGGACACTGGTACAGATGCCGACAAAGGTTCAGGCTTTTCAACGGGCTGGATGACTGGAGCCACCAGCACAGCTTCGGGGGCTGGCTGTTGTACTGACATCTGTGGCCTTACTAATAGACCTGAATAAATAACCAAACCAATCACCAGGACAAGCAGAGCGACCACTAGGATAACAATCCTGGGCCAATCAGATTTAGGCGTCTGCTGATAGGGGTCCCAGTTAGAGCTGGCAAAATCATCCAGCTCTTTGGGGTCTTCACGCAGACGATCTCGCTCGGCTTTTTTTAGGGCATCGAGAATATAGGACATTAGTTACTACCCTCTATAAGCAGGGGGATACCCGTCTGGGTTAATTGGTTTAACCGCAACAATGTCTCTCTTCCCACCACGCCGTCCGCAGTAATCTCTTGCTCGCGCTGAAAACTTAGCACCTGATTGGCGATAGCCTGGGTATAGCGACCACCGCTAATAATTGCCTCCGCATTTTGATCCACTTGTTGAAGTTGGCTTTGCAACCAGCTTACCGCCTGCGCATCTTTATCACCCAAAGCCAGGCGCTCAACCTCAATGGGGGGTCGCCACAGATAGGTAAAACTGCGCGACCATCTATCGCGAAATCCCTGGCCATCCAATAGCTGGATATCGGAGCCATTGGTGACAGTAAACCCGGACTGGTCAATTCGGGTCAGCAGGTAGCTTTTTAAATAACCAGCACTGGTCTCCAGACGCACTATGCCCGGTCGATTAATGATCTCCAGATCGATCACCTCGGCGTCGGTGATCTGCTGGGTTTTTAAACCCTGAAATTCGGCGAGGGCAGTAAAATCCTCCTGGGAGTAGACCTCTGATTTATTAATGGACCAGAGGCTCAGTAACTGAGCAAATGGATTTAGGCCTGGGATTGCAGCTGGGGAGGTTTGGACTGGCGTGGCTGCGGTGGATAGTGGTTGTTTTGCTGAGGGCTCTCTATCTGCTGAGGGCTCTTGATACTCAATGCCAGGTCCGGCAGTGAACAGCCAGGCGACGACTACAAGCAGCGCAGCGGTCAGCCCATGGGGCCAATACTCTTTGAGCGGATGGGGCAATTTTTGCTCACCGAGAATTTCTACCGAGGCCTGCTTAATCAGTTTAGGAGTTATGGTTTTGGTTTCGGTGGAGTATGCGGCCAGCAACGAATGCTGACAGACCAGATTAATTAGCCTGGGTACACCTTTGGTCAGCTTATACAGCATCGACATACAGGCGCTGTCGAATACAGGTTGCTTGGCTCCGGCACGGTGCAGACGGTGATTAACATAGTTGGCCAGATCATCCTTATCCAGGGGCAATAGATGAAATCTCGACACCACTCGCTGATTGAGCTGGCGCAGCTCTTTCTGGGCCAGTATCTCCAGCAACTCAGGTTGTCCCACCAGCAAGATATGCAGCAGCTTATGGGTATGGGTTTCCAGGTTGCTGAGCAGCCTCAAGGTTTCCAAAACCTCGGCAGTCAGGTTCTGTGCCTCTTCGATAACAATGAGTGTCTTCTTGCCCTGGGCATGGGCCTGGAGTAAATCCTGGTTAAGTGCGTCGGTGCAGACTTTGGCAAATGACAGACCGCTGCTGGCCGGAAGTTCTATGGATAGCTCATCGCAGATACTGGCCAGCGCATCGCTGACTTCAAGCTTGCTATTGAGAACATAGGCTACGCGCACATGGGCTGGCAGACGCTTAAGCATTGTGCGCGTCAGGGTGGTTTTACCGGTACCCACCTCTCCGGTGAGCAAAATAAAACCACCTTCTCGATCCAGTCCATACTTTAGATGAGCCACTGCCTGGCGATGGTGATTGCTGGGATAGAGAAACCCAGGATCGGGAACTATCGAGAAGGGTTCCCGAACAAGGCCAAAATGCTTGAGATAAATACTCATAGCTGGTGGTTACTCTGTTGTCTGTTCTGCCTCTTGGTTTTGCAAAAACTCTTCCAGTTGCCTGGTCAGGGGGCCTTCTTTTTTGCCATTTAAATCTCTGGTGATCAGATGCTCAAACTTGTTTTTAGACAGCTTACGGGCATCTTCAGCTGTGCGAATAATGGTTGGGCGGATAAACATCATCAGCACTTTTTTGTTGTCCCCCTTCACTGAAGAGCGGAACAGTCGACCCAACAGGGGAATATCCCCCAGCAACGGCACCTTGGACGCACTGTCAGATGTCTGATCCTCAATCAGCCCACCCAGCACCAGCAGCTCTCCATCCTGAATCATCACATTGGTCTGCATAGTGCTTTTCGAAGTAGTCTGCAATCCGGGCTCACCACTCTTGACCTTGGAAGATTCCTGCTCAATTTCCAGCCGCACACCGTTGCCTTTACTGATCTGTGGCTTAACCTTCAACATCACGCCCACTTCCTCACGATTAACTGTGGTAAATGGGTTACCACTGGATGAGTTGCTGCTAATGCTGGAGAAGCTACCGGTAACAAATGGCACCTCTTCACCCACTGTTAATGTGGCCTCTTCATTGTCCAGGGTCACCACCGAGGGCGTGGAGAGAATATTGGTGGCACCATCAGTTTTTAAAGCCTGAATCAGAATACCCATACCTTTGCCGGTCTCCTGATCAAAATCACCAGCCACACCCAGTGCCGACTGCGGCAGACTGCCCACTGCACTTGCCAATGTGCTGGAATCTACATTTCCATTAATACCCACACCCAGCAGGGAACCAAGGAGCTTATCAAAATTAGTCAGATAACCACCACGGCGTTTGCTGGCATAGGCCAGTTCAGTGCTCAGGGTTTTTGCCTGAGACTCTGACAGCTCGGCGATTACAGCCTCGATTAACACCTGGGGCCGCGACAGATCCAGCTTGCCGACAACATTTTTAATCTCGCGAATCACCGCGGAGGGCGCAGCCACAACCAGCGCATTATTTAGCTCGTCAATTTCAATTTTGTAGGCTGTTTTTGCCTTGTCTTTGGAGCCGGCTTCGCCGGCCAGACGCAAAAAGATATCGGACTGCAACATGCCTTCGACTATAGGCTTCATTTCGGAGGCTCGTGAGTAATCCAGATAGATCACCTCTACACTGCCTTTTTTGGTCGAGGGCAGATCGAGCGATTTAAGCATGGTTTTAAATGAAGTTCGGGCAATGCTCGGGCCACTGACAATCACACGGTTATTTAAGCCATCTTCAACCAGTGACAGATCCTGTTTTTGCAGCTGCTTTAACTGACCGGCAATATGCACAGCTTCAGCGGCCGAGATATACTCCAGGTTAATCACCTCAACGGCACTCTGATCCGGGTCGTCCATCTGCGCGATTAGGCGTTTGACCTGATCGACATTGCTGCGAATATCGGAGATAACCAGATAGTTGCTCTGATTGAAAGCCTGCAGACGCGCTCCACTGCTCATCATAGGCTTGAGCACTGGCACCATGGTGGCAGCCTGCACATATTTAATCTTCAATACTTCGGTTTGCAGCTGGTTGTTACCGCTGCCACCGGCAAAGTTAAACGCCTGGTTGAAGGGTACAACACGGGTCACGGCACCGTCTTCGATAGCCTGAAAACCCTGCACCTGAATAGCAGAGAGCACCGCTGAATACAGCAGCGATGAATCTATGGGATCTGGGGCAATAATGGTGACCTTGCCTTTGACGCGGGGATCCAACACAAAGGACTTGCCAGTGATCTCGGCAACACTTTCGATAACGCTGCGAATATCCGCATCGCGAAAGTTAATGCGCACCTGTTCCTCAGCAATGGCATCTGCGATGAGGCAGAGGGTAAAAGCCAGCGAGCCTAGCCATGCAATAAGACTGCGCCCTTTGGGCTGAGAACCAGCTGCCATAATGTTTGTCCGCTTAGTTATTTTCGTTTTCATTTTATCGGGTTAATCCAAGATTCGGTAATATTTTCGCTGACAGGCTGGCAGCGTTGACGTAAATGGTTTCTTCCTGGCCCTGGCGCATCACGGTGACCGCCAAGCTATTGCTGCTACTGTAACTGACCCATTGGGCAGGGTTAGCCATTAAATCCTGCACCGGCTTACCATCTACCTGCACAACAATATCTCCCTCTTGCAGGTCAGCTAAAGAGGTTAGCTCAGCGGAGAGATTGTTTAATTTAAGCCCTGCTCCACTGCCCGCCATGACTGGCACAGCACCAAACATATTGGCCAGAGCGAAGCCCTCTTCAGGCTGGCTGTAGGATTCAGCCTGGCTCTCGGCCGGCGATCCCTGCTGGGTTTCAATAATCACCTCAGGCTTTTTCATCAATACCTGCTGAGTCACCCCATTTTTGCGCACCACAATTCTAAAGGTCTCTATATCCACCAACCGAAAACCGGAATCGAGATCGTCACCAATACGATACACCGCCTCTGGCTTGCCGCTAAACTTTAAGGTCGCCAGCGAATCTTCACCGGCCATCATCACGCCCAGCAGTACAGCGCTAATGTTGGCCTCTGGCAATTCGCCGTGTTTTTCAGTCAGGCTGGACTCGGCAACTACTGAACTACTCCTAAACCAGTTCCAGTACAGCGCCTTTGCCGAGGACAGCCGGGAGATTTCTCTGTACTCAGTGTTATCAGAGGCAATAAATTGCAGTGCTATAGAGACTGCCAGAGACCCAGATACAACCAGCAGCGCAATCATCACTCCAAGACGGGCAAGTTCGCTAGAGGGGCGATCGAGTAGCTTGCGACTAATTGACATAGCTGACCTCCATGGTTGCATCCCACAGATTGGCTTCGCTACCCGACCCATTCACCTGCAGGCTGTCGACAACAAACCCCTGACAGGCAATCTGGTGCGCTATACGCACCACGCGGTTGGCATCGCTGGAGGTAAAGTTCAGCACCAGCCCATCGCCGACCTCACGTAAATTTTTCAGCCGCAGCTGGTTGCGGCGAATCAGCCTGGTCAACAGATCCTTGGCCGGCTCCGCTGATGCTGTGGAGGATGAGCAGCTATTGGTCAGCCGCGAAACCACCGCCTGCTGTTGCTGCAACCACAGCATATCTGCCTGAAGCACTGTTTGCTGGCTAGCTAAATCACTATTTCTGTCCAGCTGAGGCAGTAGCGCGGTATATAGCAGCGCGATAAAAACCGCAGCCCCACCGGCCCGGATAAACAGCTTTTCTCGCTCTTGCAATCGGGCAAACTTATCCTGGACATTGGTTAGCAGAGCGTTCATCGGCCACCCCCTGCCTTGGCGGTGAGAGTCAACACAATTGAGTCTTCTCCGCGGTTGGGCTGCTGGGTAATGGAGGTTTGGTAACCCGGGATATTCAGTGCTCTGCTCTTAAGCTTGCTGCCACTATCTATAATTAGAGACAGCTTGTCGTCACCTGCAGTCATTGATACAAGATTGCACTCACAGTCACTCATCAGTGCATCCAGTGCGGTTAATCCGACCACAGCGCCAGTGCGCAGACTCTGCTGCTGAGCAAACAGATAGCTCAGTCGCTGCTCAGCCAAGCTCCGAACATCCGCCGCATTGATATTGCCAGTGCCAAATAGCTTTGAGGAGCCAGAAACCAGCTGTTGCTCTAACTGCTGTACCTGTTTGCCCAGCAGATTATTGGAGATCTGCAGGTAGGCAAACAGCAGCACCAGAGCTAGCGCCGCCAGCCCCATCACTGGAAGCCAGCTAGCCTGACTGGTTTGGCTACTGCGGGGCTTAAAATCTCCCTGCAGTAGATTGGGTGTGGCGGGAATATCAGTAAACTCCCAGTCAATATTGGAGTCATTGATATCCGCTGTCTGCCCAAGATCTTGGGGCACCAGGCTCTGGTCTGGTATGGAGATGGATAATCTGGGAGCCACTTCAGCGCTCTGTATCAGCCGATCAATCATTGCCCAGGCTATTTCCGGGCTGGCGGCAAACCCCTGGTCGGGGCCACTGCGCACCACAACGGTTCCCTCGCGCCATCCTACATTGATGCGTCCGGCCTCCCAGGGCAGCGCTAAATAGTCCGGTACCATACTGCTCGCGGCCACTGCAGAATTTTCTGCTACACGACACCAGTGCTGCATATCTTCGCGGCTCACGGCCAACACCTGCAGCTGATTATTGTCAGTGCGTCCAGCGATAACAAAGTGCATCTCTTCGACCGGTTGCAGTATGCGGTCTTCCAGCAGCCAGGGTATTAGCTGCGGCCACTTGCGTTCGGGCGCTGTGGGCACTTCCACCTGATGGAAGCCAATACGCTCGGTGGGCACCCAGAGCTGCATAGGGGTCGCCCTGAGGTCGTCAATAGAGCCAAAAGCATCGCCTTGATTGGTGATACGACGATCTAGACTGTGGATATGATCAACTGATGAATTCATCAGAAGGCTTCCCCAATCATTGAACAGGCGGATTGCACTTTATTAGTCTCCATAGACTGGTCTTCATCTGGATTTTCACTCGGCTCTTGGTATGAGCTGTTATCAAACAGTTTATCCAGTGCCGAGGAGGCTGGTTTCGGTAGCCTCGCCGGCACCATGGTTATTTCTCTGGCCAATATCACCGGCTCTTGGCGACCTGACCTGTCCATTATACTTTTTACTTCGATGCGTGCCTCCCCCAATGTCACTTCTAAATAAAGCTCAAAATAATTGGAATTCACCCCAATAACAGTGGCGGGCCAACGGGTTTTTACCAGAGGCAATGCCAGCTGGGTGCGCTCGGCAATAAATGTATAGAATTCATCCACTGAGCTAAATGGCCGCTGTTCACTGACCATCTGTTCAAACTCAAGCCCCATGCTGCCGCCGACAGCTGCCAACATCTGACTTGAGGCGGTATTAATATTAATCGGGGTGATGTCCGGCAGCGCACTCAGGTAGGGCATCAGGCGCTGCACCTCTGCCACCTGGTAGCTACCTATGGCCGCCAGCTCTGTAGTATCGGTAATCAGGCTATTGGCCAGCACTCGCGGTGGACTGTAACCATCGTAATCGACCTGCTCAGCCCCCCAGCTGTTGATCAGCTCAGAATCTGGATCCAGCCAGTCGATAATGGTCGCCGATCGCGATGGGTCTGCTGCAATTTCCAGCGAGACCAACAGCGTCTCCCAAACTCTGGCATAACCATTGGTGTCGGCGGCCATCTCTGCCTTGAGAGACTGGCTGGTATAGCGGCTAAAGTTATTGAGATTTATTCGCCCCTGCAAGTCTGAGAGGCAGCCTGTCAATGTGCCGCCCTCCACGGGCAGAATTGGCATGGCCTGAGCCCAGTCCTCTTCGAAATGGTCTGCAGCACGGTCATCGCTACTATCACTCAGCAGTTGTCGGGCCCAGTTTTCACCACTGATAGCCAGAAGAATAGCCTGATCTGTATGCCGGGCACCGGTGGCCTGAGAGACATCAATCTGATGGCGATAAAAAATATTGCCCATGGTAATAACCAGAGCCAGCATCAAAATTAGTGCCGCCAGCAGGGCAACTCCAGCCTGATGCTTAAATGGCTGACTGGTTCGCAACCGACTCATTGTGCGACCACTCCGGGAAACAGCCGCGAACTCTCGCCCAGACCATCAATATTAATGGTCACGCGAATCATTTTTGGCAAACTGCGCAGACTGTGCGTTTCATTGATTGGCGGCCAATCCGGGCCATAGAAAAAATCCTTGCTGAGGTGTTCGAAAATAACCTCGTCCACATTATCCATCAGAATTAACGTGCTGCCCTCCGACATGCGGGGAGACTGGGTTATGGCCCAGGACTGTCGCTGCAGCTGCTGTTCGCGATTGATACTGTACTCGACCCGGCGCAGTCCACTGGGGTTGGATTGCACCATAGGGCCGCCGCCACGACTAAAACGCACACCAAACTCGCTCTTGTCGGTCACATAGGCAGGCTCACGCATACCCAGACCATCCACAAAGGGTCGCGCCCGCAGATGCATAATATCCCGGCCAATAATCTGCCAGGCGCGCTGCAGGCGAGCTTCCTCAGCTAAACTCTGACGACTGCGATCATTGGTGTTCAGTACGGCCTCGACAGCCTGATAGGACAGCACTGACATCATAGCCAGCAATAGCATTGCTACCACTGTTTCAATCAGAGTAAAACCGCGCTGGCAACTGCTATTCATCGAACTGGCTCACCCACCAGATACAGGGCCAGAGAACCTGAGCTCCTGTCACTATCCTCAGGCCCGGTTAGGACCTCATAGCGGTAGAGATCTTCACCCATGGCCGCTTTAATTTTCATTTCCCAGCGCCATGACTGCTCGTTTTGCCTGGCGACGCCTTTGGTTTGCCTGGTGCTGCGATCTGTGGTCGGCACCCAGCCCTGAGCGTCTTGATAGCGCTCCAGCAAACGGTTCCAGGAGATCTGGGTAGCGAAAAAACCCTGGCGCAATTTCAGTCGCTCATCGGCATACTGCTGCACCACATACAATGTGCTACCCAGCACCCAGCTCAAGATAGCCAGCGCCACCACGACCTCTATCAGAGTAAAACCCGCGGCTGATTTTGCCTTGGTATAATCAGTCATGGCTGCAGACGGCTCATCAACACTTCGGCTCCCGCCGCTCCCCACTGATAGTTAAACTCAACCTCAGAGGAGCTAAAACTTAGACGCATTTCAGTCTGGGGCTCTATATAGCCGTCGGGCAGAAATGCCATTTCTGGCAGCAGCAGTACTTCTGGCTCAGTCTCCATGATTCCAAGGCCCAGCAGATCTCGGTCCTGCTTTTGTTCCTGGGGCAATAATGGATTATCTTCGTCCAGCTGCACCAGCCAATCGATCTGGGCGTCAGCGGATAACTCAAACGGCTGGGGCGCAGTCACAGCCACCCAGCGCTTGCGATAGTAGATAACGGCACGTAACTGAGTTACATCGGAAGCTTCAGGAGTCTCGGTAATTACGCCGTAGGCGGCACCCTGCAGAGCGGAGTATTCTGCCAGCTGCTGCAGCCAGACCAGTAGTTTATCGGCCTCACTGGAATAACGACGCGCAAAAGCCTGATTGATAGCTAATACACTCATAGCAGCCATGGTAGCCACAATCATAACCACCACCGACAGCTCGATAAGGGTAAAGCCCCGCTGTGGCTTAATGGCAACCATAGTCAGATAAAATAGCGCCGGAAATAAAAGTGATTACTCACTTTATATTCCAGTTGCCCCAGTCTTTATTGGAACCTTCACCACCCTGCTGGCCATCGACACCGAGAGTAAATACCTCGACTTCTTTGCCATGGGTGCCGGGGTTTTGATACTGATAGCCAACACCCCAGGGATCCTCTGGCAGATCCTCCAGGTAGGGGCCATTCCATTTATCGGCACCAGTTGCGGGGGGTTTTATCAAAGACTCAAGACCCTGAGCCTGGGAGGGGTAGCGGTAATTATCCAGGCGGTAAAATTTAAGAGCGCTTTCAATAACCCTTATATCCTGAGCCACCCGAGTTTCCTCAGCCTGCTGCACCTTGCTGAATAATGTGGGTCCGATCATGGCACCCAGCAGTGCAATCACCACTACCACCACCATCATTTCAATCAGGGTAAAACCGCGATTTTTTCTGCTATTTGTCATCTTTATCACCTAAATACTATCTCTCTGTTTAGCCTTGCCTGCAATGTCTGCTCAACTTACTCCTGTTTAACTTATCGCAGGCTAGACCATATTGTTCATATCCATAATAGGAAGCATGACCGCTGCGACCACTGACAGGATTATCATTCCCATAAAAATAATCAGAATGGGATTAATCAGCTTTAAAAATACCTCGATGGCATTGGCTAATCTCAGCGAGTAATAGTCCGCCACGCGCATCAACATCTTATCCAGTTCACTGGAGGCCTCGCCGCTGCCAACCATATGAATTAAAAATCCACTGCCCACCTGCTGTTCTTCAAGAGCTTTTTGCAGACTGCTGCCACGGCGCATACTCTCAGTCACCGCTTCCATTTTGCTGCGCAGATACAGGTTATTGACCACCGCCGAGGAAATCTTCAGGGCGGCGAGCGCAGGCACGCCATTGTTGAGCAACACCCCCAGGCTGCGCGACCAGTCGGCGATATTAGCCATGCGCGTCCAGCGCCCCAGCCCCGGGACGTTTAAGATTAACTCGTGCCAGCGCTGGCGGCGAACCGGATCGCGCAGTAGTCGCGCAAAGGCTACAAGACTGGCAATTATGGCAACCAGCAGATAGAGCCCATACTGCTGAGTAAACTCACTGAGGCCAATGACCACCTGGGTTATAAACGGCAACTCGCGATTGGAACTGGCAAAGATAGCGGTGATTTTGGGTACCACCCAGACCATCATAATCGCCACCACAAGAATCGAGGTCCCCACCAATGTGGCCGGGTAGATCAGAGCTCTAGTCACAGTTTTGCGGTTTTCTGCACTGGTCTCCAGATCCTCGGCCAGGCGCAACATCACCCGGTCCAGATGCCCGCTCTCCTCGCCCACGCCAATACCAGCAATCACTGCTGGCGGAATTTTGTAGGGCGAGCGCCGCAGAGCCTCAGAAAAGCTTCTGCCCTCAACGATCTCGCTGCGCCAGCTCTCAACCATGCGTCGCTGCTTATCCGTCTCCGCCTGTTCGATGGTCATGCGCAGAGCATCTTCGAGAGGCAGACCCGACTGAATCAAAATGGCCTGTTGCTGCAACAGCAGGGACAGATCAAAATTATTAACCCGCGCCTCGCGGCCGCGGCGAATACGCGCACCAGCGGTCTGACTGACTTCAGCCAATGTCGATGGCAGTAGATCTTTCTCTTTTAACAGGCGCCGCGCATGGCGCTCAGAGTCAGCGGTCACCACACCATCGACCAGCTTGCCGGCGGAGTTATAGGCGGAGTAGTCAAAGGCTGGCATAGCTGTTAGACGCTGGTGACGCGAAGCACTTCTTCGACCGTGGTAACGCCTTGGCGCACCAACTCGAAGCCAGCATCGCGAATGCTGGGAACACGCTGACGAATAGACTCTTCAAGCTCGATTTCACCAGCATTTTCGTGGATTAAAGATTGCAGTGGCGCGTCCACAGTGACCAGCTCAAACATCGCCTGACGGCCAGCAAAGCCGGTGTTGTTGCACTCTGCACAACCCTTGGACTGGAAAATGGTGGCTCCGGGCTCGAGCCCGAGCAGGCCGCGATTAAACTCATCGGCCTGCACCTCTACGCGACAGTGATGACACAGCTTGCGCATTAGACGCTGAGACAGAATACCGCGCACAGTAGACGCCAACAAAAAGCTATCCACCCCCAGATCCTGCAATCTGGTGATAGCGCCAGCTGCTGTATTGGTGTGCAGCGTCGACAGCACCAAATGGCCAGTTAAGCTGGCCTGGGTGGCAATTTCCGCGGTCTCTCCATCGCGAATCTCACCGATCAGAATAACGTCCGGATCCTGGCGCAGAATCGCTCGCAGGCCACGGGCGAATGTCATGCCGGCGCGAAGATTAATCTGGGTCTGACTAATACCGGGCAGATCATATTCCACCGGGTCTTCGACAGTCATAATATTGCGTTCCTGGCGATCCATTTGCTGCAGTGCTGCATACAGAGTCGTGGTTTTACCAGAGCCTGTGGGACCAGTGACCAAAATAATGCCATGGGGCCGAGATACCAGTTCTTCCAGTTCACGTCTGGTGCTGGCAGCCATGCCCAGATCGTCGGTTTGCAGCTTACCTGCATCTTTATCCAGCAGTCGCATCACCACCCGCTCACCATGACTGGAGGGCATGGTAGAAATTCGCAAATCGATACTTCTACCACCCAGTCTCACGCTCATACGCCCATCCTGGGGCAGGCGCCGCTCGGCGATATCCAGTTTAGACATCACTTTGATACGTGAAATAAGCAGCGGTGCAATCTGGATTGAGGGGCTGAGCACAGTTCTCAGTACACCATCGAGGCGAAAGCGCACCAGCGCTTCTTTTTCGTAGGGTTCAATATGAATATCAGAGGCGTTTTCTTTCAGCGACTCAGCCAGAATGGCATTGAGCAGTCGTACTATGGGGGCGTCATTTTCAGCGTCCAGAAGATCGCCAACTTCCTCTAATTCTGCCGCCGCTGACTCGAGATCGACAAAGTCTTTAATATCTTCCATTACTGACTCAGAGGAGCCCTGTTTACCCGCATAGACTTGGCTGAGTACCGCATCGAATTCTTCGTCAGCCACAGCGCTGACAGATAGATTGCCGCCGGCAGCACGGCTAACCTCAGCCACCGCCCAGTCGGGGGCATCTGGGGCCAACAGCAGATTTCCCTGGTCGCTCTGCAGCAGTACTCGATTGACGCGAGCAAACTCGTAGGGTAGCAACTCCAATGTATTCTGCGTCATTTACAACCTCTGGTGAACATCACAATAGACCCCGCCCAGTGCAAAGCAAAATCCTAACCCAAACCTTACCACAGTCGCACATTAGTCTTACATTGTTTAGGCTTTATTACAGCGCAGATCTGGGTTGTTTTGACTCAACTTAAAATACCTTAAAAAACCCGCCAGCCATTGATCAGCCCTGAACCGGAGCAAAGCTAATTGCGCCGAGTAAAACCTAGTCTTTAGAGGGTTTGCCGCCGGCCATATTGGGAAAGGGGAATGCGCTGACATTGCCACCCGATGGGGCATCTGTAATCTTGCAAGTTCCCTCTTTCTCCACTTCGTCTATACGCACCACCGACTGCATGGGAATAAAACTGCGCTTGATGCCAGAAAACTCATTTTTGAGCTTCTCTTCTGCAGGATCAACAATCATCTGTGAGCGCTCCCCGAAGACAAACTCTTCGACCTCCAGAAAACCCCAGAGGTCACTCTGGAACACGTGTCGGGCATAAATCTCATAGACCTGTCCCTGATTGAAAAAAGTTATCCGGTAAATAGGCTCACTGGTCATCAATATTCTTCACAATAGACTGTTAAATTGGCGGCGGCATCATACCACAGGGCGATTTCAGAACACTGTATAAATGTTGCGAATCACCAGCGCACCGCTATAATGCCAGCCCTCGGTAATTGATCAAAGAATAACCAGTTTAATGACGGCAAAAACGGTTAAAAAACTCCATATCGTAACTCATGGCTGCCAGATGAATGAGTACGACTCTGCGCGCATGCAGGATTTGCTCGGTGACAGCCATGATATGGTAGCTACCGACAATGCGGCCGATGCCGATGTTATTCTTCTCAACACCTGCTCAATCCGCGAAAAAGCCCAGGAGAAGGTCTTCCACCAACTGGGGCGCTGGAAGCATCTCAAAGAGGCCAACCCTGAGCTGGTGATAGGTGTGGGCGGCTGTGTAGCCAGCCAAGAGGGCGAGGCTATTGCCAAACGCGCACCCTTTGTGGATGTGATTTTTGGGCCTCAGACCCTTCATCGCCTGCCAGAAATGATGGAAACCCGCAAAACTGATGGCACCGTGGTGGTAGATATCAGCTTCCCGGAAATTGAAAAGTTTGACCGCCTGCCAACTCCCGAGGCCGATGGCGCCAGCGCCTTTGTGTCAATTATGGAAGGCTGCTCTAAATACTGCACCTTCTGCGTAGTTCCCTACACCAGGGGCGAAGAAGTCAGCCGGCCCATGCCCGATGTGCTAATGGAGATTGCCGAACTCGCCGCACAGGGGGTTCGCGAGGTCAATCTGCTCGGTCAAAACGTCAATGCCTATCGCGGAGAGATGCCCGACGGCTCTATCTGTGACTTTGCCGAACTGATTCCCTATGTGGCAGATATTGAAGGAATTGACCGCATTCGCTACACCACCAGTCATCCGGTGGAGTTCTCTGATGCCCTGATTGATGTCTACGATCGAGTACCAGAACTGGTCAGCCATCTGCATCTGCCGGTTCAAAGCGGTTCCGACCGCATCCTTATGGCCATGAAACGCGGTCATACGGCGATTGAGTACAAGTCAAAAATTCGCCGCCTGCGCGCACTGCGCCCGGATATCAGTATCTCTTCCGACTTTATTATAGGTTTTCCCGGTGAAACCGAAGATGACTTTGCTGCAACCATGAAACTGATTGAAGAAATCGGCTTTGATACCTCATTTAGCTTTATTTACAGCGCTCGCCCGGGCACGCCCGCTGCAGATTTAACCGATAACACCAGTGAAGAAACCAAAAAGCAGCGCCTAAAGATCCTCCAGGATCGCATCAGCCAAAACGCTGCCGAGATCGGCCGCCGCATGGTGGGTACCAGGGCAAAATTGCTGGTCACTGGTATCAGCAAAAAGGACCCGGGGCAGCTCCAGGGCCGCACTGAGAACAACCGCGTGGTTAATTTCCGCAGCGATGATCACAGCCTAATTGGTCAGTTTGCCGAAGCCGAAATCACCGAGGCCCTGCCAAACAGCCTGCGTGGAAACCTTATTTCCGCCTAATTCTGCGTATAAAAGCGCCGCTTTTTATGCTTTTTGCATCATAAAAAGAGTTTACGCTCGTCTTTAGTTCGCGCTATGCTACAGATATGTCGATCACAAAAAGGCTTTAAAGCAACTATTGAAACGATTGGATACTCAGCCATCAGCCTACAGCATTACTCTCGAGCCCAACGACGCCCGTCGTCTCGCCTCACTCTGCGGTCAATTTGATGAAAATCTTCGCCTAATCGAACAGCGGTTAAACGTTGAAATTCGCTCGCGAGATAATTTCTTTGCTGTCTATGGAGACAATCAAGCCTCTCAGTCTGCTGCTGACATCATTTACAACCTCTATCAGGAGACCGCTCACTACTCGGAGCTGTCGCCTGAGGAAGTTCACCTGCACCTCCGCCAACAGGAAAGAGAGACGCCTATGACTCAAACTGCCAGCAACCTGCAAGCCGCCGACAATATTGAAAATTTTTCGGTGATACGTACCAAAAAAGGCAATATCAAACCCAGGGGGCTCAACCAGCAGCGCTATGTGCGCTCTATTCAAACCCATGATATTAACTTTGGTATTGGGCCTGCTGGTACGGGCAAGACCTATCTGGCGGTTGCCTGTGCCGTTGAGGCACTGCTGCGCGACGAGGTGGAACGTATTCTACTGGTGCGGCCTGCTGTTGAGGCTGGCGAGCGACTGGGCTTTTTGCCTGGTGATCTGGCACAAAAAGTAGATCCGTACCTGCGCCCACTCTACGATGCCCTGCATGAAATGCTGGGCTTTGAAACCGTGGCCAAATTACAGGAGCGCAACGTGATTGAAATTGCGCCCCTGGCCTATATGCGCGGCCGAACCCTCAATGGCGCCTATATTATTCTCGACGAGAGCCAAAATACTACGCGGGAGCAGATGAAGATGTTCCTGACACGTATTGGCTTTGGATCCACTGCTGTAATTACTGGCGATATGTCACAAATCGACCTCCCACGCGGAGTCAGCTCTGGCCTTGTTCATGCCTGCGAGGTACTGCAGCATGTGGAAGAAATTAGCTTTACCAACTTCGAATCCCGTGATGTGGTGCGTCATCCGATCGTACAGAGCGTGGTAGACGCCTACGACCTCTACGAAAAAGGTGCTGATCAGTAATCTCATGACTATCTCGCTGGACATTCAGATGGCCTGCTCTTCGGAGGAGGCGCCAGAGGAAGACAGTATGCGGCGCTGGGCCTGTGCGGCGCTTCGCGAAGAGCGAGTGGATGCCGAGCTCAGTGTGCGTATTGTTGATGAACAAGAGAGCGCAACGCTCAACCAACAATACCGTGGTAAAGCAGGCCCCACCAATGTCCTTTCCTTCCCCTTTGATGCCGTCACTCCAGAGCCATTGCCCATGCTGGGAGATCTGGTTATTTGCGCCCCTGTGGTGGGTCGCGAAGCCGCTGAGCAAAACAAATCGGTAGAAGCCCATTGGGCCCATATGTGCGTACATGGTGTACTGCACCTGCTGGGCTATGATCACGTTGGCGACCGCGATGCCGAAGTGATGGAAACCTTAGAAACCGATATTTTATTGGGCCTGGGTTTCCCCGCGCCCTACTCTTTTCCCGATACTAGCGACTAATAACAATGAATGACGAGACCTCAAATAATAGCCAGGACAACTCATTGCTGAAAAAGATCGGCAAGGTGTTCTCCGCCAGCCCCAGCAATAGCGATGAAGTCGCTGATATGCTGCGCAGCGCAGAAAATGAGGCAATTATTGATGCCAGTGCTCTGCAAATTATGGAGGGGGCTTTAAAAGTCTCTGACCTGCAGGCTCGGGAAATTATGATCCCCAGATCACAGATGAAGGTGATTGAGGAGGACTTTAGTCTCGAACAGATATTGGAGCTGGTTATTCAATCTCAGCACTCTCGTTTCCCTGTGGTAGGCGAATCATCTGATGATGTTTTGGGTATTCTGCTGGCCAAGGAGCTATTGCCCCTGGTGCTGTCGGGCAAGGAGTGCTTTGATCTCAAAAGCCTGCTGCGCCCGGCGACTATTATTCCAGAGAGCAAGCGCCTGAATATACTGCTGCAGGAGTTTCGCGAGCAACGCTACCATATGGCCATAGTAGTAGATGAATATGGCGGAGTATCTGGGCTATTGACGATTGAGGATGTGCTGGAAGAGATTGTAGGTGAAATTGAAGATGAAACCGATGAGCACGAAGCCGAGCAAATTCGCAAACTAGGTGACAATCTCTTCAGTGTCGAAGCTATCACTGAAATCGACGATTTTAACGAGTTTTTTGATATTGGCTTCTCTGACGATGAGTTTGATACCGTTGGTGGCCTGGTAGTTCACGCCTTTGGGCATCTGCCAAAAATAGGCGAGTCAGTCAGCATTGAGAACTTTAGTTTTAAAGTAACTGATGGTGATAATCGCAAGGTCAATATAATCGAAGTCAGCAAAAGCACCCCGTGACCACCCTCTGATGATACGCCTGAGCCGAGGACAAAACTTTCTGGCGCTGTTTGCCTCAGGTGCACTCTTGCCGCTGGCCCTGGCGCCGCTCTCAATCTGGCCCATCGCTGTTATCAGCATTGTAGTGCTGTTCTGGGCCCTGGAAGAACAGACTCCAAAACAGGCCTTTATCAAAGCCAGCATTTTCGGTTTTGGTTTATTTTTTTCCGGGGTTAGCTGGGTCTATGTGAGCATCCATGAGCATGGATATATCGCTGCTCCTCTGGCTTTACTTGGCACCAGCCTGTTCTGTCTGTTTCTTGCCCTGGTATTTGCCGCTCCTTTTGCACTCAGCGCATTGATGCCCCAGTCTCCAGGGGCGCTAATCTTAGGGCTGCCCGCTCTGTGGGTGCTGAGCGAATGGTTGCGCAGCTGGCTATTGACCGGCTTCCCCTGGCTCTACGTCGGATACAGTCATACTGATACCTGGCTCAATGGCTGGGCACCTCTGGGCGGTGTGCTGCTGCTAAGCTATTTCAGTGCATTGGCCGCGGCATTTATTGTGCAGCTGCTTTTCAGGAGTCAACGAGGGCCAGCTGTTATCACTGTTGGCAGCCTGATTTTGCTTATAACCTTTGCTGGCTTTGGCCTACAGAGAATTGACTGGACTCAACCTACAGCAGACAAGCTATCAGTGGTGCTGATACAGCCCAACGTAGAGCAGGAGGACCGATGGTCTCTGGCCGAGCAGGACGGTATTTTGGACCGCCTGGTTGCCCAGACAGACCCTTATTGGGGTGCTGATATTATTATCTGGCCTGAGGGAGCAATCCCAGCGTTACCAAGGCAGGTAATGGATTATTTGCTAGAAGTAGATGCCATAGCAAAAGTGAACCAAACCGCACTGTTGACCGGTATACCCACTCAGGATGCACGCAATCGCCGCTACTTTAACTCCATGCTGGCGCTGGGGGATTCCAGAGGTCAGTACGATAAAACCAGACTGGTGCCCTTCGGGGAGTATGTGCCACTGGAAGGTCTGCTGCGAGGTGTTAATCGGTTTTTTGACTTACCCATGTCATCGTTTTCATTGGGTGCTGAAGGACAGCCGCTATTGACGGCCAAGGGCCAGCAAATTGCCACCGCTATCTGTTATGAGATTGCTTACCCGAATCTGGTAGCCAATACAGCAGCAACGGCTACCATGATTTTAACGGTTAGCAATGATGCTTGGTTCGGGCGGTCTATAGCTCCTCAGCAGCATATGCAAATGGCGCGCATGCGTGCCATTGAAAATGCCAAACCATTGATACGTGGCACCAACAATGGCATCACGGCGCTGGTCAATTATCGGGGTGAGATAGTCCAGCAACTTGAGCAGTTTGCTGCCGCGGAGCTAACTGGCACTGTAAAACCCAGAACTGGCCAGACAGTATTTACTCGCCTCGGCAGCTGGCCTGTGGTAATCGCAGCCATACTAATATGCGGCGGTCTGATGATCTGCCGTCGACGCAAATCAAAATTAATAGGGGACTCATAATGACTTTAAGCAAAACAATATTTAGCACCGCCTTACTCTCTCTGGCCCTGTTGCTGTCTGCTACAGCCGGCGCTCTGGAGGTTGGCGATCAGGCTCCTGGGTTCTCACTGCAGGCCACTGATGGCAAGACATACAGTCTGCAACAGTTTCATAATAAACAGGCCATTGTCATCGCCTGGTACCCAAAGGCCTTTACCAGTGGTTGTACCATAGAGTGCAAGTCTCTGGCCCAAAACGGTCATTTACTGAAGCGTCTGGATGTCACCTACTTTATGGCCAGCGTGGATGCCCTGGAAGATAATCAGGCCTTCGCTGAAGAGAATGAGGCTGACTTCCCGCTGCTGAGCGACCCCAGCAAGCAAGTTGCCGAAGCCTATGATGTACTGGCTTTCTACGGCGTACCCAAACGTCACACCATCTATATTGGCAAAGATGGCAAAGTGCTGTTTATCGATCGCAATATAAATGCCGCCACCTCAGCGGAAGATATGGCTGCCAAGCTTGTGGAGCTGGGTATTCCTGAGCGCCAGGCCAGCTAACCTAATCATTCGACCCAAGCCAGCCTAACTGCTGTTAGACTGGCCTCAGTTCCCCTATAATTCGCGGCTACTAGACAAACCCTACAAGCAGTGAGTTTCATGAGCATCGAACAGCATTACGATCCCGCCAAGATAGAACGGGACGCGCAACAATATTGGACCGCCAACCAGACCTTTGAAGTCAGCGAAGACCAGAGCAAAGACAAGTTTTATTGTCTGGCTATGTTCCCCTACCCCAGTGGCAAGTTGCATATGGGCCATGTGCGCAATTACACCATCACCGATGTGATCGCTCGCTACCAGCGCATGCAGGGCAAAAACGTGCTGCACCCCATGGGCTGGGATGCCTTTGGTCTACCCGCGGAAAATGCCGCGATCCAAAATAAAACCGCGCCGGCAAAATGGACCCAGGAAAATATCGCCTACATGAAGGCCCAGTTAAAGTCGCTGGGCTTTGGTATTGACTGGACCAGAGAGCTAGCGACCTGTGAGCCAAGCTACTACAAGTGGGAACAGTGGTTTTTTACCAAACTTTATGAAAAGGGCCTGGTTTACAAAAAAACCAGCGCAGTTAACTGGTGCCCCCACGATGCTACTGTACTGGCCAACGAGCAGGTCATCGACGGCTGCTGTTGGCGCTGCGACACTGTGGTAGAACGCAAAGAAATACCCCAGTGGTTTATTCGTATCACCGACTACGCAGAACAGTTACTCGATGATCTTGACGACCTGGATCAATGGCCGGAGCAGGTCAAGACCATGCAGCGTAACTGGATTGGCAAGAGTCGCGGGGTCAATATGACCTTTGATCTGGCAGCTCCCGTTGGTATGCATTCAAGTTTTGATGTCTACACCACCAGGCCCGATACACTGATGGGTGTGACCTATCTAACTCTGGCTACCCAACACCCCATAGCGCTGCAAGTGGCGCAATCAAATCCGCAGCTGGCTGAGTTTATTCAGCAGTGCCAGACTCAGCAGGTGTCTGAGGCCGAGATGGCCACCATGGAAAAACTTGGCATGGATACCGGCATCAGTGCCGTGCATCCATTAACCGGTGAGCCTGTCCCTGTCTGGGTAGGCAACTATGTATTGATGGACTATGGCTCTGGTGCAGTTATGGCAGTGCCGGGCCACGACCAGCGCGACTATGAATTTGCCCGCAAATACCAGCTGCAGATCAAACAGGTGGTTACCCCGGCAGGCGATGAACCCTGTGATATTGAAGATGAAGCCTTTGTCGACAAGGGGATTCTGGTTAACTCCGGCAAATATGATGGCATGGATTTCGCCACGGCCTTCGATGCTATAGCCAGTGACCTGGAAGCTGTGAATCACGGCTCTGTTACCACTAACTATCGCCTCCGCGACTGGGGTGTCAGCCGTCAGCGCTACTGGGGATCGCCAATTCCAATGTATAACCTGGCTGAGGGTGGCGAAATACCAGTGCCACTGGACAAGCTGCCGGTGCTGCTGCCCACAGATGTGGAAATGGACGGCATTCAATCGCCAATTAAAGCCGACCTGGAATGGAAAAAAGCTGAGCTCAATGGCCAGGCAGTGGAACAGGAGACAGATACCTTTGACACCTTTATGGAGTCGTCCTGGTATCATGCGCGCTTCACCTGTGCCGATTTAGACAGTGCCATGCTGGACCCAGAACGCGCCAATTACTGGCTGCCGGTGGACCAGTACGTAGGCGGTATTGAGCATGCAATACTGCATCTGCTCTATGCCCGCTTCTATCACAAACTGCTGCGCGATGAGGGTCTGGTGGAGAGCAGTGAGCCGTTTAAGAGCCTGCTTTGCCAGGGTATGGTGCTGGCCGAAAGTTTTTATATTGACAGAGATGGTCGCAAGGAGTGGTTGGCACCCTCTGAGGTCAGTGTCGAGCGGGATGACAAAGGCCGCACCATTAAAGCCACTGAAACTGCCACTGGTGAGACAGTTCATAGCGGCGGTATTACCAAGATGTCTAAGTCAAAAAATAATGGCGTCGACCCGCAGACTGCGATTGATAAGCATGGTGCAGATACAGTGCGCCTGTTTACCATGTTTGCCGCACCCCCTGAGCAGACGCTGGAGTGGAGCAATGAGGGCGTTGCCGGTGCCCATAGATTCCTGCGCAAACTGTGGACCATGGTCCAGACTCATATCGCAGAGGATTTCAATACGACGCTGGATACTGCTAATCACAATGATTCTCAGAGAGATCTGCGCCGCAAAATCCACGAGACCATAGCCAAAGTCAACGATGATTACGGTCGTCGCAATACCTTTAACACAGCTATAGCTGCGGTAATGGAGCTGCTCAATGAAGTGGGCAAACTCAGCGGCAATGAGGCCCAAACTCAGGCTGTTCGCCACGAAGCGCTCAACAGTGCAGTGTTACTTCTGTCGCCTATAGCGCCCCATATCTGCCACAGTCTGTGGAATCTGCTTGGCCACAGCGATGCTGTAGCCAATGCTACCTGGCCAACAGTGGATGAATCCGCTCTGGTACGCAGCAGTATTGAGATGGTGGTACAGGTCAATGGCAAGGTCCGCGGCAAGATTCAGGTGGCTGCTGACGCATCAAAAGAGCAGGTGGAAGCTCTGGCTCTTGAAGATAGCAATGTGCAACGGTTCACCGATGGGGTTACTATTCGTAAAATAATTGTGGTTCCAGGACGATTGGTTAACATAGTAGCCAACTAGCCGAAGCCAGCTCAGAGGACTGAATATGACCATCAAGACCATAATGTTAACCATTATTGTGCTGCTGACATCCTCCTGCGGCTGGCAACTTCGCAACGCTCAGATTGTCCCGGAAAATCTGGGCAGCCTGCATCTGTCAGCAAAAGATCCTCACAGTGCACTGATTCGGGAGCTGACCCGCTCACTAGAACTCTATGGCGTGGATGTTGTGGCCAGTGTTGCTGATGCCAGCTACTCGGTAGTGATTGTCGACTTTAGACGCACCAGGCGCACCAGCACCATTAACCCCAGCGCCCGGGTTGCAGAGTACCAGCTTAATGAAGATGTCGACTTTTTGATTGTCAGCGGAGATGGCTCACAGCTGGTCCCCCTGTCGACAGCCTCTGTAGAGCGCGTCTACGAGTTTAATGAGCAGGACGTGCTGTCATCAGATAATGAAGAGCGCCTAGTCAAAAACGATATGCGCAGCGAAATTGTACGGCAGATTCTCAATCGTCTGCAGCTGCTGCCCACAGAGGCCCAAGCAACAATACAGCAGCAGACTGCGCAGTGAAAATAAAGCCAGAGCAGCTTCAAAGTCATCTGCAGAAGCAGCTTCTGCCAGTCTATATTATCAGTGGTGACGAGCCCCTGCTGGCCCAAGAAGCCACAGATGCTGTGCGCACTGCCGCACGATCCGCGGGCTATACTGAGCGTGAGCTATTTCATGTGGAAGGCAATTACGACTGGAATCAGCTGCTTAATGAGGCCAACTCACTATCGCTGTTTGCCGATAAAAAGATTCTAGAAATCCGTATTCCAAACGGCAAGCCTGGAGACAAGGGTAGCAAAGCCCTCTGTGAGATATGTGCCAATCTCAACCCCGACAATATGCTGCTGATTCTGCTGCCCAAACTTGAGCGCGCCACGCAAAACAGCAAATGGATTAAAACCCTGGAATCTGTTGGCGCTCACATTCAGGTGTGGCCGGTAACCGGAGCGCACCTGCCGCGCTGGATTCAGCAGCGCCTGCAACAGGCTGATATTCAGGCCAATCAAGAGGCTGTGCAGATTCTCGCCGACCGGGTTGAAGGCAATCTGTTGGCGGCAGTGCAAGAAATAGAAAAGCTCAAACTGCTGGCACTGGATGGCAAGGTGGACGCTAGCCGCATGTCTTCCGTGGTAGCAGATAGTGCCAGATACAATCTGTTTGAATTTATCGACAAAGTATTATCAGGAGATGCTCAGAGCGCCGCTCGCTCATTGCGCGGACTGCAAAATGAGGGCATAGAGCCTGTTCCTCTACTCTGGGCCATTACCAGGGAATTGCGTATTCTGACCAAGGCCAGTGAACAGGTCAGCCAGGGTACCCACAGTGACTCGGCACTCAAATCTGCCGGCGTCTGGGATAAACGTATTCCTCTGTTTCGCGGCGCTCTGCGGCGCCTAAGCCCAGCTCATTTGCGCATGCTGGTGCATCAGGCAGGCGCCATTGATCGCGGTATTAAAGGACAGCGCCAAGCCGATATCTGGGATGAACTGACTACACTGGTGCTATCCCTGGCCGGCAGTCAAACCCTGCAACCCAGCAATATCAAGGTTCTTCTGGACAGCTAAGCTGCTAAGCCAACCATAGATAAACCACTGCAGCAATCACCGCTGCACCCATTAAATTGAGGGCAAAGCCCTCCCTCACCATCTGCTGCACCCCGATTTTCCCTGTACCAAAGACAATCGCATTGGGCGCTGTTGCCACTGGCAGCATAAAGGCACAGCTGGCAGACAGTGCCGCAGGCAACATCAGCAGCGCCGGCTCAATTCCAGCACCCAGAGAGGCGGCGGCTAAAATAGGCATCAATAATGTGGTGGTTGCTGTATTGCTAGTAATCTCCGTCAAAAAGGTCACAGAGAGGGCCACAATGGCAATAATCGCAATAATGCTCAGCCTGGTTACGCCAGAAAGTGACTGGCCAATGGCCTCGCTGATACCGGTGACCGCAAAGGCCTTGGCAATAGCGATACCGCCGGCAAATAGCAGCAACACCCCCCAGTGAATACTGGACGCGGACTCCCAATCTAATAGCTTGCCACCATGGCCATTGGGCAGTACAAACATCAGTACCACAGAGGTTAGGGCTACGGCAGCATAGTTAGCACTGGGCAGACCAAATAGCAGACTCCAGCCACCAAAGGGCTCACGCAGGGTAATCCAGGCCAGTGCGGTGAGGCTAAAGATTAACAGCACGCGGGTTTCTTCTGTGCGCCATTCACCTACCTGGGGAATAGACAGGGGCTCACCTCTATCCAGATTGCGAGTCATCCAAAGTCCAGCTGCTGGAATCATTAGCAGCACCACCGGAATAGCCCAGAGCATCCACTGACCAAAGCCAATATTAGTACCCGTAGCCTCAGCATAAATTTTAAGAAAGACCACATTGGGCGGTGAGCCAATTGGAGTACCCAGCCCGCCGATACTGGCAGAATAAGCAATCCCCAAAAACAGAGGCACGGCCAACTTGTTGGCCGTGGCCGGAGAATCAGCACTTTCCAGCACAGCATAGGCCACCGGCAGCAGCATCAATGTGGTGGCAGTATTGGATACCCACATACTCAATACTGCCGAGGCCACCATAAACCCAAAAATTAGCCGCCGTTGATCATGACTGCCAAATAAATTCACCATATACAGAGCGAGACGCCTGTGGGCGCCACTTTTCTCCATGGCTTTGGAGAGCATGGCGCCACCCATCAGCAGCAGAATTAGCGGGTCTCCATAGGCCTGGGCAACCTGCTTACCATCGAGAATACCCAGCAGCGGAAACACACCCAGCGGGATCATGGAGGTAGCTGGAATGGGGATGGGCTCGAAGACCCACCAGAGCGCACAGAGCAAGGTGAGACCTGCGGCCATGGCACCCTCTTTGGCCCAGCCAAACTCTATCATCAGAAGTGCGGTTAGCACTGCTGCCAGAGGCGCCAGCCACAGAGAGAGACTTTTTAACCCAGGTGTCATAAGTTTTACCCTTGCTCTTTGCCAAAGTCTAATTTGGGTCTAATCCAGATCGCCCAAGCTATAGTCACCGGCCTCATAGGCAGCGATAATTTCCTCTGCTCGCTGCTGATCGGCGTCATTGACAGTTATTGATAGATGCCCCAATGCGGGCAAATCTCCCATACCACCCTGCAGAGCTGCCCCCTGCAAAAACACCTGCAGGCCCTGCTGCTCCATCAGCCCTTTGAGAAGCTGAGCTTCAAAATAATCGCTACCACGATAAACAGAAATCACTGAGATCTCTGCCTGCGGCTAAAAACAACCAACAGCCACATGACTGCAATGCCTGCGCCATTGGCAACCATATCCATAGGCTCAGCATAGCGGTAACCAGTGAGTGACTGGGCCCATTCCATGGATACGCCAAAGGCCATAGTAGCTGCAGCAAGGACCCAGAGCGGCGCGCGAGCATTGTAGGCTTTGACGGCCAGGGCAAATAACAGACCATAGGCTGCGGCATGAACCACTTTGTCACTGTTTTCAATATTCGGCGTCACAGCGGGGATTGGCGATAGCGACAGGTATAGCAGGGCCACCAAAAACAGCCAGAAAAACATCTTGAAGTACTGTTTTGCAATCATAGAAATTCAGACTCTGAATAATTTGTTATTTTAACTGGTTATCAATCTGTCGGTAGCGCTCAACTGTGCCCACGTCACACCATTGACCTCTGTAGACCTGCCCACTAATACGCTGCGCATCAATTGCCGGTCGCAGTATATCCCGCAGCGGAAAGCAGGGTTTAGACATCCCCAAGCCCGAAAACAGCTGAGGGCGCAATAGGCTAATACCACTGAAAGTATATTTCTCGCTAGCCTCGGAGACCAGTTTACCCTCTACAAGCCCAAAATCACCCTGAGGATTATGCTCGGGATTATCAACCAGCAACAGCCAACCATCCAGCTCGCTAGACAAATTTCCGGTGATGGTCTGGAGGGGGAAGTCAGTCCAGATATCTCCATTAATTAATAAAAAAGGCTGGTCACCAAGCAGCGGTAATGCATTGGTAATACCACCCCCGGTTTCCAGGGGCTGCTGCTCTCGCGACCAGCTAATAGCAACACCATAGTCACTGCCATCGCCAAAATAGTCCTCTACCTGCTCGGCCAGCCAGCTGATATTAATCACCAGATCAGTAATGCCCACAGCTGCCAGGCGCTCGATATGATGCTGCATCAATGGCTTACCACCAACAGGTAGCAGAGGCTTGGGCGTGGTATCGGTCAGTGGCCGCAGACGCTTACCGAAGCCTGCCGCCAGGATCATGGCTTTCATAACTCTGCCCTCTGAGGCTCGTTATACCAGCTATGGGTATCAAGCAGCGGGCTGATACGCTGCTTAAACCAGAGGCAAAAGGCCTGGCATTCCGCATACTGCTCCGCGGCCTCAAGGCTGTATTCAATCACCATGGGGAGATTTTTAAGGTAGTCCAGCTTGTTATCACGCAGAGCCAGACGAGCAAAGATGCCCATCACCTTAATATGTCGCTGCAGACCCATCAGATCAAACCAGCGCAAAAACTGCTGATCATCCACCGGCAGGCCCAGCCGCTGTTTAAAAGCCAAGGCACGCTGTTGAGTTTGCTGAGCTGGCCAGCGGATATAGCAGTCTTTTAACAGCGACACCAGGTCATAGGTAATGGGCCCCCAGACAGCGTCTTGAAAATCAATAACTCCCAGACTGTTATTGCCTACCAGCATCAGATTGCGCGAATGATAGTCGCGATGCACCAGGGTCTGAGGCTGCTCCTCGGCACTCTGGGTTAAGCGGGCAAACAGATCGTCCAACATAGTGCTTTCATCTGCCTGCAGTTCAACGCCCAGCAATTCAGACACAAACCACTGCTTAAACAGAGTCATCTCGTCACCCAGCGACTGGGCGTCATAGCGAGGAAAAAGAGCACGGTTATCAGGTAGTTGCTGTAGCTCGAGCAATATTGTCTCGGCCAGATCATAGAGCTGAGTCACAGTATTGTCATTGAGCAGTGGCTGCAGTAGCTGATCACCAAAGTCTTCCAACAAAAGGTAGCCCTGAGCAAAATCCACCGCATGGATAATTGGCGTGCGCAGTCCCCCAGACTGCAGCTCCATAGCGATATTCACATAAGCTGAGTTGTTTTCTTTGGCTGGAGGCGAATCTACAGCAATAAGACTGGGCTCTGTGTTCAGCCGGTAGTAGCGGCGAAACCCAGCATCGCCAGTTAGCCCCTGAGGCTCCAGAGGCCCCTGCAGTGTCACTGAGCCAGGAAGAGAGGCTTGAATCCAGCTGTGGAACTGCTGCTGTTGATGTCTGTTTGGCAACCCATAAACCCTGTGTTAAATGCCAATTGTTATCCAACAGTTGGCCATGTATGCCAGCCCAACTTTAAGCTGGAGTAAAAAAATCTCATTCTAGCCTATTTCCCGCAATTAGAGGTCTCTACTCGAGGCAGATATCAGGTAAAATATCGCCAATTTAAAGATTTTGTGGATGATAGTTTTGCAGCCAGCGGTTTTTAAACGCTTTCCGGCGATATACAGCAGTCTATGCGGCCTGGCGCTGCTCACTGTGGCGTCTGTGTCTGGCGTTTCTGTGGCCGAGGCACAGTCGCAATCTCAGTGGAACTGCGCAGCAGATGCCAATGGTGACTGGCGCTGCACTGAGCAGGTATCTGATAGCAACTCATCCATTGCTAGACCAGCCCAGAGCTTTAGGCCAGCGCCAGCCAACCCAGAGGAACCCAGATTGGCGACGGTTCGTAATCTGGACTGGGTGGAGGAGACAGCAATGACGCTTGAGCAAAAAGCCACTGTCGCCAAAAACTGCTGTGGTGCCTATGTTGAACCCTCAAGAGACTACCCGGATGCAGATATAGAGCCAGAACAGGCCTCTTTGCGAGTTAACGCCAACAGTACCGAGGCTCTGCAAGAGGATATTGCTGTGCTGGAGGGTGATGTTCAAATATCTCAGGGCTATCGCCAGGTACGCAGTGATACTGCCGTGGTAAATCAGGTCAATCGTCAGGTGATCCTAGAAGGCAATGTACGATTTCGCGAGCCGGGAATGCTGTTGCTCGGAGATAGTGCCAAGGTCGATATCGATAGCAGAGAAGTAGAGATTAATAACGCCACCTATGTGCTCCATGAGGCTTCAGTGCGCGGCAATGCTGAGACTTTGTCGCGCACCCAGGAAGGCCTTATTGTTATCGACGAGGCAACCTACTCTGCCTGCGAGCCCGGCGACAACACTTGGCAGCTGGTAACCAAAGAAATTGGCATAGATCAGAATACGGGGTTTGCCACGGTTAAAAATGCGCGCCTGGAAGTCAAAGATGTGCCGATTTTCTACATCCCCTATATTAAATTTCCTGTTGATGATCGCCGCTCGTCCGGCTTGCTGTTTCCCACCATAAGCGCCAATAAGGAAAATGGCCTGGACTTCGCCCAGCCTGTCTACTGGAATATCGCCCCCAACTATGACGCCACTTTCACACCCCGCTATATTCAAGAGCGCGGAATTGGCCTGGGGCTGGATTTTCGCCATTTAAACAGCTGGTCAGAAAATCAGATTATTGCCAGCTATCTGGGCAGCGATAAAGGTGGTGCGGACGATGAAAAGATTGATCCCCTGACAGGCCTCAGACCCAACCAGGGAGAAGATCGCTACCTTACCGGCCTAAAGCACAGTGGTGGCGCTGGACGCGCCTGGTCGACGCACCTCGACATCAATCATGTTAGTGATGTGGACTACTTTCGCGATCTGGGCAATCTGACCCTGGACGACAATAGCTTGACCCATCTGCAACGCAGAGCTTCGGCAGGCTACGAAACCAGTCACTGGAATTACTCTCTGGAGGCTCAGGATTATCAGGTAATTACCCAGGGACTCGACGATCAGTACTCTGTGCTGCCACAGGTTTCCGCTGATGGTTACTACCGACTAGCCAATTCTCTAGTGATTGACTTAAAAAATCGCTATTCGGTGTTTAACCATGAGGATAATCGTTTTGTGACCGGCAGTCGCAGCAGCATAGACTACGGCATCAGCTGGGATAAGCGCTGGTCCTGGGGTTACTTCAAGCCCCAGGTCAGAGCTAGACATTTGCGTTACAGCCTCAATGCTGGACAGCAGTCAGCTCTGCTCGACAGCAATCCGTCAGTCTCTGTGCCCGTCTATTCTATTGATACGGGTATTTTTCTCGAGCGCAACGTCAGCTGGCTGAATAATTACAAACAGTACTTTGAGCCGCGACTGTTCTATGTGAGAGCAGACTATAAAGACCAGTCCAATCTACCAGATTTTGACACCAGAGAGTTTACGCCCTCCTACGACCTGCTATTCCGCGAAAACCGCTTTAATGGCGGCGACAGAATTTCCGATGAAAATCGCCTGACCCTCGCATTCACCAGCCTGTATATCGACCAAAAAACCGGTCAAGAGAGATTTAGAGCCCGTGTGGCACAGTCAATCTACTATGATGATCGCCGAGTCACGCTGAGCAATGACCCAAGCATGGAAGAGCTGGACGAGCTGAGCCGCAACCAGTCCCCACTATCTATCGAGTGGGCAGCGCGCATCTCCAAAGACTGGCGCATTACCAGTGACCTTATCTACGACAACCACGATAATGAGCTCGAGAAAAGCAGTCTCGGCATACGCTATAACAATGGTCAGAACCAGCTGCTCAACTTTACCTACAGATATACTCGCAGACCACCGCGGCTATTTTCTGGCATGAATGTAGATCAGGATATTGAACAGGCGGATATCTCTGCCTTTATTCCAGCCTGGGGCAATTTTAACTGGGTGGGTCGGTGGAACCATGACTTTACCAACAAGAGGGAACTGGAACTGTTTGCCGGTTTCGAATACAACAGCTGCTGCTGGCGTGCTAGTCTAGTTGCTCGGCGCTGGCTAGATCGCGAAGACGAAATATTATTTCCGGAAGAAGAGCTTAAAGGCAAAAATGGCATCTTCTTTCAAATCCAATTTAAAGGTCTGGCTGGCACTGGCAGCCGGGTAGACACAATGCTCAACAATGGTATTTATGGTTATGAACCTCAGGAAAATTTCTAAACTTTTATCCACTGCAACTCTTGCCGCCTGTGCGTTGCTGGTTTCCCTGTCGGCCACAGCTCAGATAGAGCTACTGGACAAGGTTATTGCCATTGTCGACGATGATGTGGTTCTGCAGTCAGAACTCAACCAGCGCGTAGCTACGGTCTATGCTCAAATTCAGCAGTCCGGCACCCAGGCGCCGCCCCAGGACATTCTGCTGCAGCAGGTATTGGAGCGACTGATCTCTGAGCGCTTGCAACTGAATATTGCCTACAGCGCTGGCGTGCGTATTCCAGACGAGGAACTCAACGCAGCCATGGGACGCATCGCCGCGGGCAATCAGCTAACCATGGAACAATATGTTGAGCAGGTCCATTCTCAGGGGCAGACCATCGCCGCGGTCCGCGAGGAAATCCGCAATGAACTGACCCTTATGCGTGTGCAGCAGGGCAAGGTAATGCGTCGTATTCGTATCAGCCAACAGGAGCTGGATAATTTTCTCAACTCTGAGGAAGGTCGGTTTTTAACCTCTCCAGATGTCAATATTGGGCAGATATTGCTGAGCGTACCCAGCAGTGCCAGTACAGCGGAAGCCGATAAAGTGTTGGCAAAAGCTAAGGATCTCCAGGCTCAGATATCCTCTGGAGTGGATTTCCGCCAGCTGGCCATAGCCAACTCAGCCGATCAATCTGCCCTGCAGGGCGGCGATCTCGGCTGGCGCAAGATGGCCCAACTGCCAGGCGTATTTATCGATGCTGTTGAAGATTTGGCTGTCGATGAGGTATCACAGCCCATTCGCAGTGGCGCTGGATACCACCTGCTAAAGCTCTATGAGCGCCGCGGTGGTGGTGAGCAGTTAATCGAACAGCATTTTGCCCGCCATATTTTGATTAAGCCCAATCAGATTCGCGATCAGGAGACCACGGTCAGCGAGCTCAATAAACTCCGTGACCGCGCGCTGGCCGGCGAGGACTTTGCCGAGTTGGCCAAGGAATTTTCTGAAGACCCAGGCTCTGGCCTTAAAGGAGGAGAACTGGGCTGGTCAACTCCTGGCATGTTTGTGCCAGAGTTTGAACAAACCATGAACAGCATTGCGGTGGGCGAGATCAGTGCACCGTTTAGCTCTCAGTTTGGCTGGCATATATTGCAGGTAACTGAGCGTCGCAAGCAGGACTTTAGCGACGATATTCTGCGCAACCGCGCCGAGAATATGTTGCGTCAACGCAAGTATGAGGAAGAACTGCAGGTTTGGCTGCAGGAAATTCGCGACGAAGCCTTTATTGAAATTAAAGGGTCGCCGGCCTCATGATCCCGAGACTGGCGCTGACACCGGGTGAACCGGCCGGTGTCGGTCCCGACCTGTTGATTCAAACTGTACAGCAATCACAGCAGGCACAGCTGGTCGCCTTTGCCGATCCGGATATGCTAGCTCAGCGTGCCCAACAGCTGGGTCTGCCACTAAAGATACTACCTCTGGATACCAGCGCTGAGCCAGTCGCCACTGCAGCTGGCACCATTACAGTGGCTGCAATGCCTGCGGCTGAAACCGTAATACCCGGACAGTTAAACTGCAGTAATGCCCCCTATGTGCTGCAGACATTGGATGCTGCTATTGCCAGCTGCCAATCCGGCGATTGCCAGGCTATGATCACCGGGCCTGTGCAAAAATCGATTATCAATGATGCCGGCATCAGCTTTTCGGGGCATACCGAATATCTGGCGCAAAAAACTAACAGCGCCACTGTAGTGATGATGCTGGCTACCAAGGAGCTGCGGGTTGCTCTGGCAACCACTCACCTTCCCCTCAGGCAGGTTGCTGATGCTATTAGTGCCGAGTTGCTGGTCGATGTGCTCAATGTTCTACACAGCGATCTGCACAGCAAATTTAATATTGCCCGGCCAGTAATCCTGGTCTGTGGACTCAATCCCCATGCGGGAGAGAGCGGCCATCTGGGTCGCGAAGAAATCGATATTATCGAACCGGTGCTCCAGCAGTTGCGCGAGCAGTCGATGAATATTATTGGCCCACTGCCGGCTGATACCCTGTTTACCGACAAATATCTGCAGCGCGCCGATGCAGTGCTGGCCATGTACCATGATCAAGGGCTGCCGGTCCTCAAGTACCAGGGCTTTGGCCGCGCCGCCAATATTAGTCTTGGGCTGCCAATTATTCGTACCTCGGTTGACCATGGCACTGCGCTGGATCTGGCTGCAACAGGGACAGCCGACAATGGCAGTATGATCACAGCTATAGAAGTAGCTATGCAGATGGCGGCAGCCAGCGCAGGTGCCCATTGAGTATTAATCATCAGGCGCGCAAACGCTTTGGCCAGAACTTTCTTGTAGATCAGCAAATTATTGCGCAAATTGTTTCTGCGGTAGCCCCTAAACCAGATCACAATCTAGTAGAGATAGGTCCTGGCATGGCGGCGATTACCGAACATCTGGTGGAGCTGTGCCCGAGTATGTCAGTGCTCGAATTGGACAAGGATCTGGTGGAGTTTCTCGGCGAAAAATTTGTCGATTACCCAGAGCTCAGCATTTACAGCGGCGATGCTCTAAAAATGGATTTCGCCCAGCTGCACGGAGGCCGTGACCTGCGTCTGGTGGGTAATCTACCCTACAATATTTCGACACCATTGCTCTTCCATCTATTAAAAATCCGCCACCTGATCACTGATATGCATTTTATGTTGCAGCGGGAAGTGGTAGATCGCCTCGGCGCCGTGCCTGGCACCAAAGCCTACGGCCGGCTTTCGGTGATGATTCAGTATCACTGTAGAGTCATGCCGCTGATTCCTGTGCCCCCTGAGTCCTTTAGGCCAGCACCCAAGGTTCAGTCTGCTGTGGTGAGACTTAAGCCCCATAAGACCATGCCCTGCGTCGCCGAGGATGAAACACTGCTAAGCCAGATTGTCAGCCTGTGCTTTCAGCAGCGGCGCAAGACATTGCGCAACTGTTTGCGCCCCTATCTGGAGCATCTTGAGTCCCAGACTAATAGCCAAGACAGTATTGACCTATCACGTCGCCCAGAACAACTGTCGGTCAGCGAGTTTGTGGCCCTGTCCAATCGCATAACTAGGAGTATTAAAAACACCCAATGATAGCTGAAGACCCAAACATTGAGGTCAGCGTGACCAGCGAATACCTGCCCTCCCATTCCCAGCCGGAGGCTAACCGCTATGCCTTTGCCTACCATATTTGTATCGCCAACAGAGGTCAGGTCGCAGCGCAGCTGCTGAGTCGGCATTGGATTATTATCGATGCTAATCAGGAGCGCCAGGAAGTTCGTGGCGAAGGGGTTATCGGCGAGCAACCCACCATTGAGCCGGGCGCAGAGTATCAGTACAGCAGCGGCGTGGTACTTGAGACTAGCGTAGGAACCATGCAGGGTTCTTATCAGCTAATTGACAACGACGGCAACCCCTTTGAGGCTCCTATAGAGCCATTTTTGCTGTCTCTGCCTCATGCAGTGCACTAGATGACTCAGTATGCTGTAGGAGATATTCAAGGCTGTTTGCAGCCATTGTTGCGACTGCTGGAACAGGTGGCTTTTGATCCACGGCAGGATCAGCTGATCTCTGTAGGTGATCTAATCAATCGCGGCCCCCAGTCTCTTGAGACCCTGCGCTTCTGCATGGAGTTGGGCCCCGCCTTTAAAATGGTGCTGGGCAATCATGATCTTCACCTGTTAGCTGTAGCCCAGGGCGTTAGAGGGCCCACTAATAAGGACAGCTTCGGTGATGTGCTCAGCGCTCCAGACCGCGGCGTGCTTTTAGACTGGCTGCAGTCCCAGCCTCTGCTACTGGAGGTCGGCGGCTATCATATGGTTCATGCAGGTATACCACCTATCTGGGATATGCCCACCGCCCGCAGGCTTGCGGCAGAGATTGCCGCTGTGCTGCAATCGGAGCACAGTAGTCAGTACTTCCAAAATATGTATGGCAATCAGCCTGATCAGTGGTCGGAGAACCTCGAGGGGCCGGATCGCTGGAGGTTGATCACTAACTATCTAACAAGAATGCGTTTTTGCACTGCTGAAGGCCGTCTCGAGTTAGAGTCCAAAGACCAGGTGGAGATGCCGTTGCCTTATAAGCCCTGGTTTGCTCACGAAAGGCGTAAAACAGCCGCCGACAAAATAGTATTTGGTCACTGGGCGGCTCTGCAGGGCCGGGACTGTGGCAAGCATGTATTTGCTCTGGATACTGGCTGTGTCTGGGGTGGCCCAATGCGCCTTATGAACCTGAATAGCGGAGCCTATATTCATCAGCCAGCTCAGGTCATGGATTAGCCGGAATACTGAATTTATACTGCCGTACCCTATGGGCCTGAGCCTCTTTAATAGCTACAAATTGGCAGACACAAAAAAGCCGAGCTAGGCTCGGCTTTTTACATCGGGCTGGGCTTATTCAGCAGCAGCCTCTAACACTTCGCTTTCTTCTTCAACAATCACGCGATCGACCAGCTCAACATAGGCCATAGGGGCATTGTCGCCAGTACGAGGCGCACATTTAAGAATACGCATATAGCCACCTGGACGCTCCTGATAGCGAGGACCCAAGTCGGTAAACAACTTACCTACTGTCTCTTTGTTACGCAGACGATCAAAAGCCAGTCGACGGTTAGCAACGCTGTCCTGTTTGGCCAGGGTAATTAAAGGCTCCGCAAAACGACGTAGCTCTTTAGCCTTTGGCAAAGTAGTTCTAATCAACTCGTGCTCAACCAGAGACGCAGTCATGTTGCGAAACATTGCTCTGCGGTGAGGGCCAGATTTATTCAGTTTGCGGCCACTGTAACGATGACGCATGATTTTAATTCCTTAATTCGTTGCTGTCTCAGCAATGATATCTATACGAGCAGGCCTTAGGCGAGTTCGCGTTCACTTTTCAAGCTTGCCGGTGGCCAGTTCTCAAGACGCATGCCCAGAGACAGCCCGCGAGAAGCCAGTACATCCTTAATTTCAGTAAGAGACTTCTTACCCAAATTAGGAGTCTTCAGCAATTCAACTTCGGTGCGCTGAATCAGGTCACCAATGTAATAAATACTCTCCGCCTTGAGGCAGTTAGCAGAGCGTACAGTCAGCTCTAGATCGTCGACTGGACGCAGCAAGATCGGATCGATCTCTTCTTCTTTCTCTTCTGGCTCTGCAGCTGTCTCACCTTCTAGGTCGACAAACACAGCCATCTGTTGCTGGAGAATAGTCGCTGCACGGCGAATTGACTCTTCCGGGTCAATGGTACCGTTAGTTTCAAGTTCCAGTACCAGCTTGTCTAGGTCAGTGCGGTTTTCAACACGAGCACTCTCCACGCTGTATGACACTTTGAAGATAGGACTGAAGGTAGCATCGAGCTGCAGACGGCCAATGCTGCGAGTTTCTTCGTCAACAATGCGCGCATCAGATGGCTGATAGCCACGACCTCGAACAATGCGTAACTGCATGCTCAGGCTGGTCTTTCCAGAAATATTGGCAATCACATGATCTGGGTTGATCACTTCAATATGGCCATCGCTTTCGATATCGCCAGCGGTAACAGGACCAGGACCCTTCACATTGAGGCTCACTGTGGTGTCATCGCGACCTTCCATCACAATGGCTACACCCTTGAGGTTAAGGAGGATCTCCATAACATCTTCTTGAACACCCTCAATTGAGGAGTATTCGTGCTCAACACCATCAATCTCAACTTCAATGATGGCGCAGCCAGACATGGAAGACAGCAGAATACGACGCAGTGCATTACCCAGAGTATGACCGAAACCGCGCTCCAATGGCTCTAGAACCACCTTGGCATGGTTTGCATCATATGACGTTACATCTATGTTACGTGGTGTTAGAAATTCAGTAGCAGAATTTTGCATAGTATTACCTGTAAGAGCTATAAAGCGATTACTTAGAGTAAAGTTCGACGATCAGGTTTTCGTTGATCTCGGCCGGTAAATCAGAGCGATCTGGATTGCGCGTAAACGTGCCCTCCATCTTGTTGCTATCAACAGTTAGCCACTCAACTTCACCGCGTTGTGCTGCCAACTGCAGAGCAGTTTGCACACGAAGCTGCTTTTTGGACTTCTCGCGAAGACCAACGACATCACCTTCCTGAACTCTATATGAGGCGATATTTACTTTCTGACCGTTTACCAGAATGGCATTGTGGGCAACCAGCTGGCGCGATTCCGCGCGAGTGGCACCAAAGCCCATACGATAAACAACGTTATCAAGGCGCTTTTCTAAAAGAGTCAGCAGATTTTCACCGGTGTTGCCCTTTAAGCGAGCCGCATCCTTATAGTAGTTACGGAATTGCTTTTCTAGGATGCCGTAAATACGACGTACTTTTTGCTTTTCACGAAGCTGAACCCCATAGTCCGAGAGACGACCGCGACGCTGGCCGTGCTGGCCTGGCGCACTTTCGTGACGACATTTGGATTCAAGGGGTCGCACACCACTTTTCAGGAACAGATCGGTTCCTTCACGGCGCGAGAGTTTACAAGTTGGTCCGAGATACCTAGCCATTTTCTATCTCCCTTACACGCGACGTTTTTTCGGCGGACGACAGCCATTGTGTGGCACAGGCGTCACATCGGTGATATTAGTAATTTTGTAACCAGCATTATTGAGTGCGCGAACCGCAGACTCACGACCGGGACCTGGGCCTTTAACCTGAACGTCGAGATTCTTCAGGCCATAGTCCTTTGCTGCTTCACCGGCTCGCTCTGCAGCCACCTGGGCGGCAAACGGAGTGCTCTTGCGAGAACCGCGAAAACCAGATCCACCAGAGGTTGCCCAGGAAAGCGTATTTCCCTGACGGTCAGTGATAGTAACAATTGTATTGTTAAAAGAAGCATAGATATGGGCTACGCCATCTATAACTGTCTTTTTGACCTTTTTACGGGCCGGTTTAACTGCTGCTTTTGCCATTAGAAATGATCCTAATTATCTTTTTATGGGACGACGCGGCCCTTTACGGGTGCGCGCATTCGTCTTAGTACGTTGTCCACGTACGGGCAAACTACGACGATGGCGCAGGCCGCGGTAGCAACCCAGGTCCATCAGACGCTTGATACTCATGCTGTTTTCTCTACGGAGATCACCTTCAACGTCGTTTTGCCCAACGGCAGCACGCAACGCATCTAATTGACCTTCGTCTAGGGCAGAAATTTTTGTGTCCTCTGCAATACCCGTGTCTGCACAAATTTTCTTGGCAGTTGGGCGACCAATACCAAACACATAAGTCAGTGAAATCACTGTGTGCTTGTTATCTGGAATGTTGACACCGGCAATACGGGCCATTCACATTACTCCACTATTACTATGGGTTTAATCAGCATCTTCGTCCCAACCAACAGTCCTTCAGACCTGCTAAAAAGGCGCGGTAGAATACCGATAGATCTATCAAAAATCAACCAGATTATCCCTGGCGCTGCTTATGACGGGGCTCGACGCTACAGATAACGCGAACCACACCTTTGCGGCGGACAACCTTACAATTACGACAAATCTTTTTAACCGATGCGCGTACTTTCACAGCATCACCTCTTTATTTACGGCCAACATTTTTAAGGTTGGCCTTCTTCATTAGCGAATCATATTGTTGCGACATTAGATGTGACTGCACCTGAGCCATAAAATCCATTGTTACAACAACCGCAATCAATAGTGAGGTACCACCTAGGTAGAACGGCACATTAAAGTACACATTCAAGAACTGGGGCATCAGACAGATCAGGGTGATATAAATACCACCAATTAAAGTCAAACGCGTGGTCACACTATCAATGTATTTGGCAGTCTGCTCTCCCGGACGTATCCCGGGCAGATAAGCACCACCTTTTTTCAGGTTATCAGCCACTTCTTTGGGGTTGTACATCAACGCCGTATAGAAGAAGCTGAAGAAAATAATCAATGCACTAAACATCAGCACATACAGTGGCTGCCCTGGGCCAATCAATAGCGACACGTCCTGCAGCCAGGCCGGTGCATTCACCCCTGAGCCAAACCACTGGCTAATCGAGGCGGGGAACAGCAGCAAGCTGCTGGCAAAAATTGCTGGGATCACACCAGCCATATTGACCTTGAGCGGCAGATGTGAAGTCTGCGCATTATAAGCCTTGCGGCCCTGGCGCTGTGCGTAGTTGACGGTCAAACGACGCTGGCCACGCTCAATAAACACCACAAAGTAAACCACTGCCACCGCGATGATCAGCACCACAATCAACATCAGCGGATTGAGGTCGCCCTGCCGGGCTGATTCTAACGCCTGACCAATAGCGCCAGGAATACCGGCCACAATGCCGGCAAAAATTAACATGGAGATACCGTTGCCTATGCCGCGCTCGGTAATCTGCTCACCCAACCACATTAAGAACACCGCACCAGCCACCAGAGAGGCCACTGCCACAGGCAAAAAGAACTCAAACCCTTCGTACGCCATTCCCTGAGCCCGGAAGCCCACTGCCATGGCCATACCCTGAATCAGGGCCAGAATCACAGTACCGTATCTGGTGTACTGGTTGATTTTGCGGCGACCACTGTCACCCTCTTTCTTTAACTGCTCTAGCGCAGGTACCGTGGCTGACAGTAGCTGCATAATAATCGAGGCCGATATATAGGGCATAACGCCCAGGGCCAAAATACTCATTCTCTCCAGCGCACCACCAGAGAACATATTAAACAGTCCCAGATAGGTACCCTGATTCTGGGAGAACATATCCGCCAGACGGTCTGGGTCAAAACCCGGAACTGGGATATGGGTGCCAATGCGGTAAATAATAATGGCCATAAACAAAAAGCGAAGGCGAGCCCAAAGCTCGCCCAGTCCTTTTTGGTTGCCCACCGGCATAGCACCTGGATTCGCCATTAGGCTTTCTCTTCAACCTTGCCGCCAGCGGCAACAATAGCTTCTGCAGCACCTTTGGTAGCGCCAACGCCTTGCAGAGTGACTGCCTGAGTCACTGTGCCAGAGTTAAATACCTTGGCTCTGGAAATGCTGTTATTGATAATACCGGCTGCACGCAGTGAATCGATAGTCACGATTCCGCCTTCAACTTTGTCCAGTTCTGACAAGCGAATCTCAGCAGTCACTGCCGCCATACGCGAAGTAAAACCAAACTTCGGCAGACGTTTCTGTAAAGGCATCTGACCGCCTTCAAAACCTGGACGAACTGAACCGCCAGAGCGTGACTTTTGACCTTTGTGACCGCGGCCACCAGTCTTGCCAAGACCACTGCCGATACCACGACCGCAGCGCTTGCCTTCTTTAATTCGACCCGGAGCCGGGCTAAGGGTGTTTAGACGCATCTTATGCTTCCTCAACCTGCAACATATAGTTAACTTTATTGATCATGCCGCGAACCGACGGAGTATCTTCAACTTCCACGGTGTGGCCAATACGGCGCAGCCCCAAGCCGGTAAGACAGGCTTTATGGTTCTGCAACCGTCCAATTGAACTCTTGGTTTGAGTTACTTTAACTTTTTTAATCTTCGCTTTTGCCATGATCCAGTTCCAATAACTGACGTGCGTTATGCCGTCACTTAGTTCAGAATTTCTTCTACAGATTTACCACGTTTTGCTGCAACATCATCCGGTGATTTCATATCTCGCAGCGCCTTGAAAGTCGCGCGAACTACGTTGACCGGGTTAGTTGAGCCGTAGCACTTTGCCAGTACGTTTTGTACACCGGCTAATTCCAGTACAGAGCGCATTGCACCACCGGCAATAACACCAGTACCTTCTGAGGCTGGCTGCATATAAATCTTAGATGCAGCGTGGATGCCTTTGGTTGGGTACTGAATAGTAGTACCGTCCAGAGATACGTCTATCATATTGCGACGCGCTGCTTCCATTGCCTTTTGGATAGCCATTGGCACTTCACGGGCTTTACCGCGACCGAAGCCAACTTTGCCGTTGCCATCACCCACAACTGTCAGGGCTGTAAAGGCGAAAATACGTCCACCTTTAACCGTCTTTGCCACACGGTTAACCTGAACCAGCTTCTCCATCATGCCTTCAGCTGCAGAATCTTTCTGATCTGTAAGAGCCATATTTTCTACCTATTAAAATTCGAGGCCGGCTTCACGCGCGGCATCTGCCAGTGCTTTTACACGGCCGTGATATTTAAAACCGCTGCGGTCGAAGGCAACTGCCTTGATACCAGCAGCTACTGCACGCTCGGCAACTAATTTGCCAACAGCGGCTGCGGCGTCGACATTGCCAGTGCTGCCACTGCGTAAATCTTTATCCAGTGTCGAGGCGCTAGCCAGAACCCGGTCACCCTCTGCAGCAATAATCTGCGCATAGATATGACGTGGAGTACGGTTGATACACAGACGTGTAACACCCTGCTCGCGGATCTTCATGCGTACGCGTTTTGCTCGGCGCTGACGTGAAACTTTTTTATCGCTCATCGTATTACCCTGTTACTTCTTCTTGGCTTCTTTACGTCTTACATATTCACCAGTGATGCGAACACCCTTACCTTTGTAGGGCTCTGGCGGACGGTAAGCGCGAATCTCAGCTGCGGCCTGGCCCAGCTTTTGCTTGTCCGAAGACTTTAATACAACCTCAGTCTGACTAGGAGTCTCAGCGCTAACACCCTCTGGCAACTGATAAACCACTGGATGAGAAAAACCCAGCGTCAGGTTAATACTCTTGCCCTGAACCTGTGCTCTGTAACCTACACCAACCAGCTCAAGCTTTTTCTCAAAGCCTTCAGAAACACCGGTCACCATATTGTTAACCAACGCTCTGGTAGTACCCGACATGGCGCGTGCGAACTGATCTCCACTGCGGGCAGCAAACGTCAGAACATTATCTTCCTGTTTGATTTCCACCTGGGGATTGATCGGCATGGCCAATGTACCCTTTGAGCCCTTGACAGAAATCTCTTCGCCACCAAGTGTTACTTCAACACCTTTGGGCAGTTCTACTGGACTATTTGCAACTCTAGACATTTTTCTTTCCTATCAGAATACGGTGCAAAGCACTTCACCACCGATACCGGCAGCTCTGGCAGCGCGATCAGTCATCACACCTTTACTGGTGGAGATAACTGCAATACCGAGACCGCTGCGAACCTTGGGCAAGTCGTTGGTGCTTACATACTGACGTAAGCTCGGCTTGCTGATGCGCGCAATCTCTTCAATAACTGGACGGCCTTCAAAGTACTTCAGCTCGATAGTCAAGCTGGGCTTAACTTCTTCACTGACGCTATAGCCGGCAATATAGCCCTCTTCCTGAAGCACTTTGGCCACAGAGGCCTTCAGCTTAGAAGCGGGCATTGTAACTTCTGGGTGACTGCGGTGATGCGCATTACGAATGCGTGTCAACATGTCTGAAACTGGATCTTGCATACTCATATCGTTTGGCTCCTCAACTTACCAACTGGCTTTAACCAGCCCCGGAACTTCACCGCGCATCGCTGATTCGCGCAGTTTGTTTCGGCACAGGCCAAACTTGCTGTAGACACCGTGAGGGCGGCCAGTAACACGACAGCGATTGCGCTGACGGCTGGGACTCGCATCACGAGGTAGCTTCTGTAACTTCTGCTGAGCTTCCCAACGATCTTCGTCAGAGGCCTCAACACTGTGAATAATTGCTTTTAGTTCTGCACGCTTGGCGGCGAACTTAGCGACTGTCTTGGCGCGCTTTGCTTCGCGCTGAACCATGGATACCTTTGCCATCTATCTATTTACCTCAACCTTTCAGCGGAAAGTTAAAGGCACGCAGTAAAGCTCGGCCTTCATCGTCATTGCGCGCGGTGGTGGTAATAGTGATATCCAAACCACGCAACTTATCAATTTTCTCGTAGTCGATCTCAGGGAAAATAATCTGCTCACTCACACCCATAGAGAAATTACCACGGCCATCGAACTGCTTGGGGCTGATACCACGGAAGTCACGAATACGTGGGATTGCGATGCCAACCAGGCGCTCCAGAAACTCATACATACGGTCGCTGCGCAGCGTTACCTTGGTACCGATCGGCCAACCCTGGCGAACCTTGAAGCCAGCGATAGATTTGCGAGCGTTATTGATCACTGGTTTCTGGCCGGCAATCAATGTGAGATCAGCCACTGCATTTTCCAGAGACTTCTTGTCACCAATCGCTTCACCAACACCCATATTCAGAGTGATCTTGGTAATGCGAGGAATCTCCATCACATTAGTCAGACCCAGCTCTTCTTTAAGCTTGGGAGCCAATTCGTTTTTATATACTTCTTTCAGCCTTGCCATTTCGATTACCTGTTTACTTAAGCGTCTACGGCTTCGCCGTTGGACTTAAAGATACGAATCTTTTTGTTGTCTTCCTGAACCTTAAAGCCCACGCGATCTGCTTTATTGGTTGCGCTATTAAAGATAGCTACATTGGAGACCTGAATAGGTGATTCCTTCTCGATAATTCCACCGGGAATACCTGCCTGAGGATTGGGCTTCTGATGCTTTTTAATCATCTGAATACCAGACACCAGCAGACGATCGTTTTCAAGGACCTTAATTACCTTGCCACGCTTGCCTTTGTCTTTACCGGCGATAACAACAACTTCGTCGTCGCGCTTAATTTTCAGCATTGCCATTTCTTAATCCTCGCTTACAGCACTTCAGGTGCTAGGGAGATAATGCGCATAAACTTCTCTGTGCGAAGCTCGCGAGTTACCGGCCCAAAAATACGTGTGCCAATAGGTGCATTGTTGGCATTGAGCAGCACTGCAGCATTGTCATCAAATTTGATCAAGCTGCCGTCCTGACGACGCAAACCTTTCTTGGTGCGAACTACTACTGCACTCATCACCTGGCCTTTCTTTACCTTGCCGCGGGGAATCGCTTCTTTAACGGTAACCTTAATAATGTCACCAACCCGAGCATAGCGACGGTGAGAACCGCCCAACACTTTGATACACATCACGCGACGTGCACCGCTGTTGTCTGCTACATCAAGATAACTTTCTGTTTGAATCATTTTCTACTCCGAAACCTTCGCCAACTGCAGAATTACTCTGCTACAGCGCGCTCGTCAATATTCACCAGTTTCCACGACTTGTCTTTAGAGACAGGTCGGCACTCTGCGATCGTTACCAGATCGCCTGTATTCGCATCATTAGCTTCATCATGCGCTTTAATCTTGGTCGACTTGGTCAAGATTTTCCCGTATACCGGGTGCTTGACACGTCGCTCAATCATCACAGTGATGGTCTTATCCATCTTGTCACTGACGATGCGGCCAGTGAGTGTTCTTGAACTTGTTTGTAGCTCAGACATAATTATTCCCCTGCCTTCTGGTTAATAACAGTCTTAAGTCGCGCAATGTTGCGGCGCGCTTGTTTAACCTTATGGCTTTCGTTCAACTGGCCAGTGGCGTGCTGCATACGCAGCTTGAACTGAGACTTGAGCTCATCGCCCAGAGCCGCTTTCAACTCGTCAACTGACTTTTCACGCAATTCGTTAGCTTTCATGGTTACATCACCGTGCGTTTAACGAAGGTAGTTGCAACAGGAAGCTTGGCCGCTGCTAAAGCAAATGCTTCGCGCGCCAGCTCTTCACTAACACCTTCCATTTCATAAAGTACCTTGCCTGGCTGGATTAGCGCCACCCAGTACTCAACATTACCCTTACCCTTACCCATACGCACTTCAAGTGGCTTGTTGGTAATCGGCTTGTCTGGAAAAACTCGAATCCAGATTTTACCGCCACGTTTAATGTGTCGAGTCATGGCACGACGAGCCGCTTCAATCTGGCGAGCCGTCAAACGTCCGCGGCCAGAAGCCTTAAGACCAAACTCACCAAAGCTGACTTTGCTGCCGCGCTGAGCCAGGCCACGGTTGCGACCCTTGTGCATCTTGCGGAATTTTGTACGTTTCGGTTGCAGCATTTCGCTTTACCCTTATCGCTTGTTTCTTGTGTCTTGTGTCTTGGCGGGCGCTGCTTCAGCTTCCTCACCACCCAGAACTTCACCTTTGAAGATCCAGACCTTTACGCCGATGATGCCGTATGTGGTATTACCTTCGGCTGTCGCGTAGTCAATGTCTGCACGCAATGTGTGCAGAGGTACACGGCCTTCTCTGTACCATTCTGAACGGGCAATCTCTGCGCCGCCCAAACGACCACCAACTTGAATTTTTACTCCCAGAGCACCGCCGCGCATAGCGTTTTGAACAGCGCGCTTCATGGCGCGACGGAACATCACACGACGCTCTAGCTGCTGAGCTACGTTCTGAGCAACCAGATTGGCATCCAGATCGGGCTTGCGGATCTCTTCGATATTAATATGTACCGAACAACCCATCATCTTGGCGACTTCATTGCGCAGCTTCTCAACATCCTCACCCTTCTTGCCGATAACGATACCGGGGCGGGCTGTATGAATGGTGATGCGCGCACTATCTGAAGGTCGCTCAATGTCAACGCGGCTTACTGACGCATGGTCGAGTTTCTTCTTAACAAACGCTCGAACCTTGAGGTCCTGATTGAGCTTGTCCGCATAGTCCTTTTTACCGGCATACCAAGTCGAGGTATGCTTTTTAACGATACCTAGGCGGATGCCAGTTGGATGTACTTTTTGACCCATTGAATGGTCTCCCGAACCTTAATTCTACTTTTCAGAAACTTTTACAGTGATGTGACAGCTGCGCTTAAAAATTCTATCCGCGCGGCCCTTTGCTCTAGGCTTGATTCTTTTCATCGTCATGCCTTCGTCAACAAAGATCGTTGACACTTTGAGCTCATCTACATCAGCACCATCGTTGTGCTCTGCATTGGCAATTGCCGACTCGAGCACTTTCTTAATAATGTCCGCGCCCTTCCTGCCGCTGAACTGCAGAATTTCTAATGCAGACTCAACTGACTTGCCGCGAATTTGATCGGCTACCAGACGCGCTTTTTGCGCTGACATTCTGGCACCTTTTAACTTTGCTGCTACTTCCACGATCAAAACCCTCTTTTAGCGCTTGGCTTTCTTGTCTGCCACGTGACCTTTGTAGGTACGTGTCGGAGCAAATTCACCCAGCTTGTGACCAACCATTTCTTCGTTGACCAAAACAGGAACATGTTGACGACCATTGTGGATAGCGATTGTCAGACCAACCATATCTGGCAGGATCATAGAACGACGCGACCAGGTTTTGATGGGTCGACGCTCGTTAGCGGCTACCGCTGCCTCTACCTTTTTAGCCAGGTGAAGGTCAATGAATGGTCCTTTTTTTAGAGAGCGTGGCACGTTTGCTATCCTCTTTTAATAATCTAATCGGCGCTTATTTGCGACGACGAACAATGTATTTATCAGTGCGCTTATTCTTGCGCGTCTTGTAACCTTTGGTTGGCATACCCCAGGGCGATACCGGGTGACGACCACCAGAGGTACGACCTTCACCACCACCATGCGGGTGATCTACCGGGTTCATCGCCACACCGCGAACGGTTGGACGAACACCACGCCAGCGAGAGGCACCAGCCTTACCCAGCGAGCGCAAGCTGTGCTCACTGTTAGAAACCTCACCAAGAGTGGCTCGGCAATCGACCGGAATCTTGCGCATCTCACCACTGCGAAGACGCAGAGTGGCGTAAGCACCTTCACGGGCAACCAGCTGTACCGAAGCAGCGGCACTGCGAGCAATTTGCGCGCCCTTGCCTGGCTTCATCTCAACACAGTGGATAGTTGAACCCACTGGAATATTGCGCAGTGGCAGGCTGTTGCCTACCTTAATAGGCGAATCTTCACCCGATACCAGAGTATCCCCTGCCGAAACACCTTTGGGAGCAATAATGTAGCGACGCTCTCCATCTGCATAACAGAGCAGTGCAATATGCGCGGTGCGATTGGGATCGTATTCCAGACGCTCTACCTTGGCCGGGATACCATCTTTGTCGCGCTTAAAGTCGACAATACGGTAATGCTGCTTGTGACCGCCACCAATATGACGCACGGTGATGCGACCGGCACTGTTGCGACCACCAGTTCTTTTCTTAGGCGCTAAAAGCGGCGCATGGGGCGCTCCTTTGTGCAGCTCAGGTGTTACTACGCTGACAACAAAGCGACGGCCCGGGGAGGTTGGTTTTCTCTTGATAACTGCCATGATTAACCCCTTACTCCGCTACCGAAAAGTCAATATCCTGACCTTCCGCCAATCGTACATAGGCTTTTTTCCAATCGCTGCGCTGGCCCATGCCAGTGCGAGTGCGACGGGTCTTGCCCTTCACATTAACTACACGAACACCTTCAACCTTGACTTCAAAAAGCTGCTCTACAGCTTTCTTCACTTCTAGCTTGCTGGCATCTGTAGCCACCTTAAATACAACCTGAGTTGCGGCACCATCGGACATCGCTGCTTTTTCAGTGATGTGCGGCCCTAGCAACACTTTGAAGAGTCTCTCTTGGTTCATGCCAAAATCTCCTCAAGTTTTTTCAGCGCTGCAACAGTCACCAGCACCTTATCGAAATTAATTAGACTCACTGGATCAACCGCAGCCGCATCGCGAACATCAACCTTGTGCAGGTTGCGCGAAGACAGATAGAGGTTTTGGCTAACTTCTTCAGTGATAATCAAGGCTTCAGTCAAGCTAAACTCAGCCAGCTTGGCAATCAGGCCCTTAGTCTTAGGCTCTTCAACGTCAAAGCTCTCTACAACAATCAGGCGCTCCTGACGGGCCAGCTCTGAAACAATAGAGCGCATCGCAGAGCGATACATTTTACGGTTAAGCTTTTGACCGTGATCCTGAGGCTGGGCAGCAAAGGTAACACCACCGCCACGCCAGATTGGCCCACGGATAGTACCGGCGCGAGCCCGGCCTGTGCCCTTCTGACGGAATGGCTTGCGGCCACCACCGGAGACAGCTGAACGGTTTTTCTGAGCGCGAGTACCCTGACGGGCACCAGCAAGAAATGCCACAACGGTCTGGTGAATCAGATCCTGGTTAAACTCTATGCCAAAAGCAGCTTCTGAAACCTCAACGGTCCCTTTGTTGCCTTTGGGTGTCGCTATTGCTAATTCCACGGACACTCCCCTTAAACCTTAACTGCCGGACGAACGACAATATCACCACCAGGTGCACCGGGTACGGCTCCCTTGATCAGCAATAAGTTGCGCTCGGCATCGACGCGTACAATTTCTAGATTCTGTGTAGTAACCTGCTCTGCACCCATGTGACCGGCCATCTTCTTGCCTTTAAATACTCGGCCAGGAGTTTGGTTTTGACCAATTGAGCCAGGAGCTCGGTGCGAGATTGAGTTACCGTGAGTAGCGTCTTGCATGCTGAAGTTCCAGCGCTTGACACCACCTTGGAAGCCTTTACCTTTAGAGGTGCCGGTTACGTCAACTTTTTGACCTTCTTCAAAGCGCTCTACAGTTAATGCTGAGCCAACTTCAAATGCTTCTTCGGAACCTTCTGAACGGAATTCCCATTGACCGCGACCAGCCTCTACACCCGCCTTGGCGAAGTGTCCGGCTTGGGACTTGGATACTCGGGAAGCTTTGCGTGATCCGGTAGTGACCTGAATAGCTGAGTAGCCATCAGTCTCTGCGGATTTAATCTGGGTAATGTGATTAGGCGTTGCTTCTACCACTGTCACAGGGATAGATGCACCGTCTTCGGTAAACACACGAGTCATTCCGCATTTGCGGCCGACAATACCTATACTCATTTTTTTAACCTCTTAAGCGTACGGGGCTCTTACCCGCTACGGCTGCCCATTTCAAGGCATTACACTTTAGTGTTTTGCCCGGCATTACTGCCGGACCGCTACAGTCGTTATCAGCTCAGGCTGATTTGTACTTCAACGCCAGCAGCAAGATTCAATTTCATAAGCGCATCAACAGTTTTTTCTGTTGGCTCGACAATGTCGATTAAGCGCTTGTGGGTGCGAATTTCATACTGATCACGCGCATCTTTGTTCACGTGGGGAGAAACCAAAATGGTGAATCTCTCTTTACGTGTGGGCAACGGTATTGGCCCGCGTATTTGCGCGCCTGTACGTCTTGCAGTCTCGACAATCTCTTGGGTCGAGGTATCGATCAGCTTGTGATCGAAGGCTTTAAGACGAATCCTAATGCTTTGGTTTTGCATCGTAGCGAAACTCCGCTATATCTACTTTAAATTTCATGGCTCAACCGGCGTTCTTTGGTCGGCCCCGAAAAAGGAGCGCGAATATTAGTGCCGCACCCGGGGACTGTCAAGCAGTTTCAAGCCTACAGCCATTATTTTTTCTAACTTCAGCCAAAATGTTGGCCAACAAACTTCAAAGGTCAAAAAAGGGGCTCCAGGAGCCCCTTTTTCTAGCCTATTAGGGTTCAGTCGATGATCTTGGCTACAACACCAGCACCTACTGTACGACCGCCTTCACGGATCGCAAAGCGCAGACCTTCCTCCATCGCAATCGGATGAATCAGCGTCACTTCCATCTGTA